>Ga0074044_10002885_pt1 | contig 14915 bp, 10 predicted proteins | sample BogForMeECP23OM1_FD_94443 | JGI IMG/M metagenome (GOLD analysis project Ga0074044, IMG submission 94443) | Bog forest soil microbial communities from Calvert Island, British Columbia, Canada - Bog Forest MetaG ECP23OM1 | ecosystem: Environmental > Terrestrial > Soil > Wetlands ... | reverse complement strand
CTCCGGCAACTCGTTCCGTCCGACATCCCAGGCGTCGGTCCGGTAAGTGAAATCAAATTCTTCTTCGACGATCACCTTTTCGACAAAGTGGCGGACGCCTGGAATTCGCAAGAACGCGTCACAGTCGTCGGCGAGCGAATTGGAAGCGATTTCAAGGCGCTCGACATTCAGGAATCAACACTCGCCCTAGTGGGCCGCGAAGTAAGTAATGCAAGATAATCGGCTCTAACTTGCTGGATGATTGATCTCCGGCATCGAGTGGTCACGCTGTTCCTGAGGTGGCGCTGTGACAGAACGAGAGTTAGAAGCGATCCTGGCAAAGGGCCACGAGACGCAAGGCGTCGAGTTCAAGGGGCCGGGAAAGCGCACCAACTCCGCGTTCCTGGCGAGTGTGATTCGAGCTATGCTGGGATTGGCCAACCATCGCGACGGCGGGCATGTGATCCTCGGCGTCGATTCCAAATCGCTCGAACCGACCGGGCTGGACGATGACGAAGCGGCCTCCTGGCTGAACTACGACGCGCTCGCCCCCGCGGTGAACGAATACGCCAGTCCGAGCGTGAGCTTCGATGTTCAAAGCCTGACGTTTCGGGAGAACAAGATCGTCATCATCCGGGTCGAGGAATTCGTGGAGATCCCGATCCTTTGCAAGAAAGAGTTTCAGGAACCGGGCAAGAAGTCACCCGTTCTGCGACGCGGAGCCTGTTACGTCAGGGCCACCCACAAGCCCGAGACCTCCGAGATTCCTTCTGAGCAGGAAATGCGGGACCTTCTGGAACTCGCCATCGATAAAGGGGTCGTGAAGTTCTTGGCCAGGGCGCAGAAGCTGGGGTTGTTTCTCGCCATAGCGGGCCCTCCGACGGAGGGGGATCTGTCGCGGTTCCAGAAGCAGCTTGAGGAGATGGAATGAGCGTCACGCAAGCGCAAACCATACTGAGCAAGATTCGTGAGAGAGGCTACTGGCGGGTCGTGATCAGGCCGACCTCCTTCGAAGAGAAGCACATTCCCGAGTACTCGGAGCTCTTTCGCATCGTCGAACGCAACGCGGTGCGCCTGCGCGGGTGGGATTACCCACACATCGATTACAAATCCCAGCCTAAAAGAGGGAACGACTGGGTTGGGCAAGAGTTCCAAAGGGAAGACGAGCTCGAGGTCTGGCGGCTGTACCAGAGCGGGCAGTTCGTTCACTATTTCGCCATCGCGGAAGAGTGGAGAGACGAGTCGAGTCTCCGGCCCCCGGACCAAGGTTGGGCCTGGGGCCGGCACATGTACTACATCAGCACGGTCTACAGCTTCTTGGAAAGCTACGAGTTTGCTTCACGGCTCGCCCTGTCACCGGCTGGCGGGGTCATGATGCACGTCGAAATCGAGCTCGGGAATCTCAAAGGCCGCCGGCTGATCCCTGAGTCCATTCACTATCAGCTAGGCCGTGAATACCGGATCACCCTGCCGACCTGGGAACATGTGTGGGAAGGAGCCCAGACCGAGCTGATCGCGAACCCCCGCGAACTGGCCGCCTTGGCCACCCGGGACCTCTTCACCCAGTTCGGCCTCGATCTGGGCCTCGACATTCTCAAGAAACTCCAGGGCGGGATCGGGCGGTGAACGGCGAAGGCCGCTCGGCGGAGAAGTCGCGCTTGAGGGGTCGTTGAGCGCGATCAGCTCGACGAAGTGGCTCCAGCTCAATTGTGCCGACTGCGCCGACACAATTTGCCCATCGGGGAAGGACTCGGCGAACTGGATCATCCGGAAGAGGCTGCGACGGCCAAACCCCCGACCATACTCGCCCGACAATTGTGTACTCGGCGCTGACCCGAACCTGGCTTTCGGGTAAACTCAACGATGTGGGTGGAGTATTGATCCTATCGTCTTCATGGGCACCTCATCATGTCATCGGCAACGCCAGTCAGGGCAACGCTCGAGGACCTCTATGGCGAGAAGGGCAAGGCCGAGCTGATCGGAGGAAGGGTCATTCCGCTGATGCCAACCGGGCGTAAGCCGAATCGGCTTGCGGCGCGTATCTTCCGGAGCCTCGACGATTATGCCGAAGCGACGGGCCGTGGTGAAGCCTACACGGACAACATGGGCTTTACGATTCCCGAGTTGAGCTCAGGGCGCGAGTCGTTCTGCCCCGATGCATCGTTCCATTCCGGCCCATTCCCGGTGGACGAGATGCGCTTCATTGCGGGGCCGCCGACCTTTGCGGTCGAGGTCCGAAGCGAGTCCGACTACGGTAAGGCCGCCGAGGAGGAGATGGCCGCCAAACGTGCCGACTACTTTGAGGCGGGCACGCTGGTGGTCTGGGACGTCGACCCGATCGCCGCGTGTGTGAACGTGTATCGGGCCGATGCGCCCGAGCAGCCTGTGATCTTCCGCCGGGGCCAGGTGGCCGACGCCGAGCCTGCGGTTCCTGGTTGGCGCATGCCCGTGGACCGCATCTTCGACTGAGGGGACACGTTGGACCTCACGGCGTGGAACACCACCACTGATCCTGGTTGCTGGTTGTTAGTTGCTAGTTCCTGGTGGCCGGTTCCTGGTCCGCTTCGTCTTCGTAGTCGAGGGGGAATTCGCAGGTCGGCTTCAGGTCGGTCCTGCAACAGGCGTCGAGCACGGCGTGGTTTATCGCCGCGTGCGGCTCCCGAGTCTCAGGATCTCGAGCTTCAGGGCGTGAACCAGTCCTCGGGTCACTTCGACGGCAGTCATCGCGTTATCCTTTCGACGCTTTCCCTGGTTTTCGACGCGGGGACACTGACGAAGGGCCGACTCCTTGCGTTTCCGCCGGGCCGTCCTGCTGCGTGATAGCCAGCCGCTCGCGGGCACGCCGGATGGAGTTATGCAGGGTCTTTTCCAGCAGTTCACGAGGCGGCAGTTCCGTCAGGTACTGTGCGACCCGGATGCCGCTCTTGTCGAGCTGGAGCAGCTCCACGTGCTCCTCGGACTTGTCGGCGCAGAGGATCAGGCCGAGTGGTGGCTCCTCACCCGGTCTCGTGTCGTGCTTCTCCAGCCAACGGAGGTACAGTTCCATCTGCCCCTTGTCGCCGGCCTGGAACCTTCCGAGCTTCAGGTCGATCGCCACCAGCCGGCGCAGACGGCGGTGGTAGAAGAGCAGGTCGAGGTAGTAATCCTCGCTATCGACGGAGATCCGTTTCTGCCGCGCCACAAAGGCGAAGTCGCCCCCCAGCTCCAGGATGAACGCCTCCAGCTCGCGGAGGATCGCTTGCTCGATGTCTTTCTCGACATACGAGCCGGTCAAGCCGAGGAAGTCGAGGAAATACGGGTCGCGAAAGACCAAGTCGGGCGTCATCCTGTCTTCATTGCGTAGCGCGGCGATATCGTGAGCGATCAGCTCCTCAGGCTTCTTGCTTACTGCGGTCCGTTCGTAAAGCAGGTGTCCGATCTTGCGCTGGAGCGTGCGGGTGCTCCACCGCTCGGCCCGGCACATCTCGGCATAGAAGTCGCGCTTCAACGGGTCGTCGAGGTAGATGATCTCCTTGAAGTGCGTCCAGCTCAATTCTCTCCGCAGTGCGGAGACAATCGCCTCATCGGGGAACACTTCGGCGAAGCGGATCATGTGGCGGAGGCTTTTTTCCGAAAAGCCGCGGCCATACTCCTCGGTCAATTGTCTCCCCAGTGCGGAGACAATCTGCTCGCCGTACCCGGCTCGTTTCTCCTGGAGGATGTCCTGCCGGATACGGGTGCCGATGTTCCAGTAGAGGCCGACCAAGGCGGAGTTGACCGCGCGTGCGGTCTGCTCACGTGCGGCCTCGATCAGGGCCCGGAGGTCGCCCAGCAGCCGGTCGGCCGAGACCGCCGGCACAATCGGTGCCGGAGGGCTGGGCAAAGCGCGCCGGGTGATCTTGCGGGCCTTGGGCATCGTCAACTCTCGAAGAACTCGGATTGGTCAGGATTCTTTCTAGCAGCCTTCCGCCCCGCCGTCGATTTCTTTCTGAGTTTGCCCCCACCGGCTTCCGCGGCGGCACCGCTCAGCCGCTCCTCTTCAGCACGCTGGCGGTTGAGTTCGATGAGGCGGGCGAGGACTTCGTCGCGGAAGTCGCCCCACTGGACGATCACCTTGACTCGATCGGTGGTTTCGGTCACCAGCAGGCTCAGGCCGATCGAGGAAGGGAAAAACGCCCTACGGGATGCCGGTGTCTCGGGAATCGTGTCATCGTCGCCTGCCTCGGCGTCGCCGCCTTCAAAATCGAATTGATCCTGCGACGTGTCGTCGATCTTCTGGGCTGGATCGGCTTCGAGGAGGACGAGAAAGCCGGACAGATACCACCGTGAGGGTGCCTGGGTCAGGACCTCGGCCTCAAGGTCCGAGCCGTTGCATGGGCCGACGAGGTCAAGCCGCAAGGCATCGACGAGCCGGCTTCGGACTTCGACGGGTTTCATTCGAAGGATCCCTGGATGTTCTCTCGTCTTTCATTCGCCCAAAGACTGAGACTTCTCTTGGAGTTGGGCGCCGATGATTCCTGAACCGCTCTAACTCACCTCTCGAATGGCTTCATTTCTTCGCGCACCTTCAAATAGTCCTCGAAGCTCATCTCGGAATGCTCGATCATATGGTCGAGTACTTGTCTGATGTAGGTATCCAGTTCCAAGAATAGCCCCTTCCTTGACTTCGGTGCGGTGACCAACTTTTCGAGCTTCTCACCCATGTGCACGATCCTCGTCCTGTAACCAATAATCCGTCCTGACTCTGGATCCTTCTTGCCGGTTAGTTCGAAGAAACGGTCGAGGAGCCTCTGGTACTCCTTTGAGTCGCGGGCGACATACCGCGCGATCACCTTCTTGACCTCCTCAAACTTATGGTATTCATCAGGATATGCCAGAAACTCGAGGAGACTCAGAGCCTGCATGAATCGCGCCGTGGGATTGTTCGCTTCCAGAAGAGCCGTATACAGAGATAGACCGTGTTCGACAATGTGTCCGACTTCGCCGTCCGCCGGGAAGTCGTTCCATTCCAATTGTCTCATCGTGAGACCCAAGCCTCGTGTCAAGACATGAGAGAAGGCTGCACCTCCTACAGTCCTGGCCTCACGATCCTCATGGCTGTAAGCCAGGGCACCGGCGATCATCGGGGTGCCCTCGATCTGGCCTGCTCGGCCTGGAAGACGCTCGATCGGTTCGATCCGGCATAGTCGATAGCGTACGAAGTCTAGGCAAATGCGATCGATCTCTTCCGACAGCTGCCGTATCAAGTCCACGTGTGCCTCGTGGCTTGATCCCCGGAATGCGTTCCAATCGAACCGACAAGGCACCACAACTAGCGATTGAGAATTCAATAGCTCGTCCGTAACTCCCGAAGCGTACGAACTCCGTTCCGCGGCCGATTCCGCATCCCCACGGTTCGGCACAACGCACAGATCCTTGAACTCGATAACTCTGGGAGGATAAAACGAGATTCTACATGGAAAAAACGCTGGTCGATTGACGTGCAGACGTGAAATCGGGAGGACGGCCAGTTTGTAGCCGCGCTCAAAATACCAGGCAAACGCCTCGAGAATATTTCCCTCGACGAGGTTCTCATAAGCATCCTCGTAAGGCCAAGTGTAACGCTCGTCATCTCCCAGCGAGATCGAAATCTGAAAACCGCTTTCTACATTCGGCGAGTACTCTGGCATCTCCTGCTCGTGGGCGGCGCTCGGGAAATCGAGAGGCCCCACACCCAACCAGCATCGGAGACAGTACCGCTCGCATCCTGCTCTGTAATCGTACGGCCGCCGAAAATAGTCCTCGCAGGATTCCACGAACTCGCCGATCGTGTACGGGGTTCCGCAGTCCTCGCAGATGCGCTGTAGCGTACGGTCGTAACCACTGATGTCCAAGTTCTGCTTCGGACGCCTCTTCACTCGATGTCCTCCTTCCACTTCATAGCATGTGTCCTTTGCGGAAGCTGTGATCATTCCATACCAGGAAGACGCGGAATGCCCTCGCTCGGTTCGCGTATTCCGGCGCGGGTATTCGACTGCCGAGTCCTTCGCTGCGGTTTCCTTGCTCCCTCGGCGGCGGTGCCGCTCAGACGCTCCTCTTCGGCACGCTGGCGGTTGAGTTCCAGCAGGCGGGCGAGGACTTCGTCGCGGAAGTCGTCGGGCCAGCGGTAACGCCACGGTTTTTTGCGACGGCGCCCTCCTCCGGACTCGTCCTCGTCTTCCTCGTAGTCGAGGAGGAATTCGCAGGTGGGCTTCAGGTCGGTCCAATCGTAGGCGTCGAGGACGGCACGGTCCATCGCGGCGTGCAACTCGCGGAGCTTGCCGATGTCGGGCGAGCGTTCGTCGGGGTCGTGGAAGCGGTTGTAGGTCTTGGTCAAGCCCTCATTGTTGCGGACCATCAGGTCAGAGCGGAATTCGTAGTAGATACGGCCGACCTCTTCCAAGTTAGGATTCTTATGATTCTTATGGGAGTTTTCGGGAAACGGAAAGGTTTCGAAGCAATCCGACGGCGCATAACGCAGATCGTCCTTCATCGACGACGAGAAGAAGCGAGCCCAAACTTCGTGAATGCGGGATTGGAGGACTGAGAACGAAGGCCACGTCGGCAAGGCGAAGATTACAAGCTGCTCTGAGTACACAATACCCGTGGGCAAGAAGCAGAATGCACAGGCTTGACCGACTCGTGCGATAACCAGCACTCGCTCCATCTCACGAGTGGAGGTGAAGAAATCGACACGATCCGCATGAAACGCCCACCAGCGTCGTTTCAATCTATCATTGATTGCACTACTGTTTAATACCTCTCGTTGTGGTTTAACTTTTTCCCGAACGATTCTAGCCAGCTCTGGCCAATTTATCAATTCGTCTTCAGTCTTTACATCACTAAGACAGATTACATACCGATGTGGCGATTGAGTCGGACTCTGATTAACTTCTTCGCCGCCGATATACGGACGTATCCTTCGACTTGAGTCTGGATTCCGGCGGATCAACTCATTCATTTCCTCGATGGAGGTGGCCTCGTTTGGACCAATCAAGAAACCCGACCCACAAGTGTTAACACCCTGGGAGAATTGATCATTCTGACCCGACAGCCGTCTGGGGTCGTGATCTTCAGACCCAGCAAACAAATAGGAATTAATTCTGAGAATATGCTTCCCATCAAGAAGGATACGGACAAGCGGACTTCCTTTGGAGACATGCACTATGCTAACGACCACTGCCGCTTGTCCTGGCCAGCGATATCTCCGAGTCGCGTTGAAGATGATTCCTTCATGTGTGCAGATCCAGGTCAACCCGCCATTGCGTGTGTCACCCTGTGCAATCGAGTTTGTTGCAATTAACCCAAACGTGCCGTTTGTTCGAATCATTTGGAAGGTAAGACGGAAGAAATAGGCCACGAGGTCACACATGTGGCCCGCTCCCTCATAGGTCTGACCGAGATAATCTAGCATCTCAGTCCCCAGAGCAGCCGAGATTCGGAGCCCTCCAAGGAATGGTGGATTGCCGACGAACGCATCAAACCCCGGATTCTCTCGAGCGAACACTTCGGGAAACTCGATTTCCCAGTGGAACGGGATCAGAGCGTGCTTACACTGCCGTAGGCCATCCCGCGCGGCTTCAAGTCTAAACTGGCGATCGGCATCGAACTTTGTCTGCTGAGCCGACAAGTCGTCCAGGAGCGAGTCAAGCCGCTCTTTCCGCCTGCGGTCGTTGTCTCCCGCGAAGAAAGCCGAGACGACGAGATCGCCATAGCGTCGGCCTTGTTCGATGAAGCCGTCGGCATTTTGGAGCTTCTCGCGGAGCAATGCTTCCGGGGTCCCCTCCGGTGCTTCACGAATCTGTCGCCGTTGATCCATCGCCCGACTGAGCTGCCCCTCAATGGCCGCCCGAGCGAAGTCGCGCTGCTTCTCCGTCTTCCAGTGGAACCCGACGATCTGAGCCCTGCTCAAGCCGACCAGCGAATCCCCGCAGCGCAAGGCATGATCGAGAAACGTAAACGGATGATCTTTCGCCAAGGTCGCCAGCCACAACGACAATTTGGCCAGGTCGACCGCCATTGGGTTCTTGTCCACCCCGTAGAGGCAGCGCTGTGCCACGAGGCGGCGGGCGTGGAGGATCTCATCCTCGTCGGGCGGGATGGCTGGTACGCACTTGTGCGCGTGCCAGGCTTTCACCAGCAGCTCGGCGAGGAAGCGGCAGACCGCGACCAGGAAGGCCCCTGAGCCCATAGCCGGGTCGCAGACCTTAAGGTCGAGGATTTGCTCGGGCGTGGGGTTAAGGCCGAGACGCTCCACGATCGGCCGCAATGTCGTGTAGACGATCGGCTCGGTGAGTGAGCGCGGTGTGTAATGGGAACCAGTCCGCCGTCGCTCCTCGGATGGTTGAAGAACGATGGCTCCCTTTGGAACGATGAAGGGGGTCGCCGCGCGGTGAATTCTTGGTTCTAGGACCGCCACCAAGTCCTCGATCGACTTCGCAGCTCTCAACCCGGACTCGACTCGGCCCGAAACTTCCCACTCGGCCATCTCGATCAAGGTTTTCTTGCGTTGTTTGCCGAGCTCCGTGAGCAGTTCCTCCAGATTGATGGTGACAGGGGGGCGGATTCCTTTGTTCTTCTTGGGCAGCCGCAGCGCGATCGAACGTCCTTCCGACACATGGAGGTCCATGCCCATCACGGCCTCGTAGACACTCCCGATCTGCTCAACGTCGAGAGTGCGGTAACTGAGACGCTCTCCGTCGAGGATGAGCAGGTTCTGGAGCACGCGGAAGACAACTCCGTCGGAGACGCGAGGAGGCTCGGTCCGCTCGCCCGGCTCTCGCTTCGAGCCCTGGGGCCGGCCTTCGAGGAAGGGATAACGGTCCGGGTCGAATAGGTAGCCCTTGCGGGGTAGCAGCTTCAACCCGCCGTGTCGGCCGCCGTCGTAGATTAGCCGGAAGAGCGTTAGAAGCTGGGCCCAGGCGCCGAAGCGGTAGTCCATCGTGTCGGTAAAGCGCCCGGCATTCTCGCGCAGCCGCTCGAACAGGCCGATTACCGAGTAGTACTTCTCGTAGACCTCGTCATTCGAGAGGAGCGAACGGTCCTCGGCATAGAGGATGAACACCAGCCGCAACAGCACGCGGAGCAAGCCTGCATAGACTTGGTTCGGGTCGTCCTTCAACACGTCCCGGAGCAATTCGCCGTGCTGCTGGTCGTCGGCCGCCTGGAAGCCCCGAAGCAACTCGTAGAGGGCGGCCAAGACCTGCTCGGCCAGCTTGGTCGAGACGAGATTCTGGTACTTACGGCTCTCGGCCAGGATGGCTGGCAGCCGCTGCCTGTCCGGGAGCGTGAAGAGTCGCTCGGCCGAGAGCAGCATCTGGAGGGCCGCGAAGATCGGCCGGCCCGCCACTTCGGTCATGGCCTGCACGGGGAAGGTCAGGTTCCCCGAAGTCTCGCCTCTGGGGGCGTAGACGAGTCGCAGGTGCGTCCCGTTCGAGAGCAAGCCGATCGGAACGTGCGTCTCACGCAGGAGCCGCTCGAACCGGGCTTGAGGACTCGCCTGCCAGTGGTGGTCCTTGGAGTCGGTCTCGGGAGGCTCGTCGAGGTCGAGGCCCAACTTGACCCGTTGGATCATCATGAGCCATTGCGGGGAGTTGCTAGTTGCTGGTTGCTGGTTGCTGGAGAACTCAGTGACGGCGTAGGTGGGCCGGAGCGTCTCGTTGTACTCGGTGAGAGTCACCTCCAATGAATCGGGAACAGCCCCTCCCTCCGCCGTCCCGACGAGGTCTGCAGGCTCCCAGCCTAGGATCTGCGTGGCGAAGTGGGCAAAGTCCCGGATCGAAGGCTGAGGGTCGTTCTCTCCCTCGATGGTGACTTCATCGACCATGTCAAGGAAGCGGGTGTGCTCGGGAATGATGTTCTTGGAGGGGAAGGCCTGCGCGTCGACCAGAGCCGGTGGGGACACGACCAGGCCGACCGGTTGGAGGTAGCCGAGCCATTCTATGTGAGTCAGCAGTTCCGGGTTTCTAGCCATGGTTAAGGTTCTTAGTTGCTAGTTGCTGGTTCCTAGTTGAAAGGTCATGTACTTCAGTTGTCGTTCGTCAGCGAGCTTAGGAGGCCGTTGAGGAGGCGGCCGACTTCGGCGAGTTGTTCGATGAGATTGCCGGGTTGGGACAGGTACCCGAGGTTCCTGGCGATGATCAGTTGGGTCTCGAGCTCAGCATAAGAGCCACGGGCCTGGCCGAGAAACTGCCGAAACTCGCCGCGAGTAAGTCGTCCTTGCCCCTCGGCGATGTTACTGGGTATGGAGACGGCCGCCCGCCTGATCTGTGAGGTCAAACCATACAACTCGTCCTTCGGAAACCCCCGAGTCACACGATAGATGTCCGTGACCAGTTCGATGGCCTTTTGCCAGACCAAGAGATCGCGATAGTGTTGAGCCACTTGTTTCCGCTCCCTCTAGCAACTAACAACCAGCAACTAACAACTACCCACTCATCGGCCAGAGGTAGACCAGGCCGACGGGCTCGATCCGCTGGGCCTTCACCTGGTAGAGCGCCCGAATGCGTTCGGGCTCGGAGGCAAGTTCCTGGCCGATCGCGCGCAGACGCTTCTCCCAGTGCCGCTTGTTGGATTCGAGCTGCCGCTGTTCATCGTCGTTGAAATCGAGCGAGAGCTGGGGATCCTTGTACTTGCCCGCGGTTTCGGCCACGCGCTTCTGTTGCTCCTCCAGGATCTTCCTCATGGCCGTGGCCTCCTGATCGGCACGCTTGGCCAGATCGACGCGAGCCTTCTCGGCAAGCTCTGTAGCCCGCCGGTCGAGATGTGGCCGTAGTTCCTCGATGTCCCGCGCCGCGGCCTCACGAAGCTTGGCCTGGATGACGGGATCAACGTCCGGCCCCCCGGTCGGCAGCAGGGCGGACTCGAGGAGGTCCAGTGTCCTTACCTCAGCCTCGCGGCTATAGGGGCTCAGGGCTTGCTTCCGCTGTCTAAGCTCGATCCATCGGGCTGTCACCGGCACGAGCTCCTCATGCAACCGGGCAGCCCGGGGACCATAGAGACAAAGCCGGCCGATGAGAACAACCCGGGGGATGGCGTCACGAGTCTGGGTCAGGCAGGCGCGGGAGAGATCGTGGTGGACAAAGCCCTGCGCGGTGAAGCGGCCGAGGAGCCGCTGGACGACCCGGTGCTCCAAGTGGAGGTGAACCACGTCCTGGTCCATGGTGCCAGTGTCGTGGAAGACGACCGGACGAATGGGAGATTCTCTGCGCCATTCCCAGGGCTTCTGATCGCGTTTCCGGGGCGCCCGGAGTGTATCCATGGTGTCGGCCCAGGTCGGATCGGCGCCTTGCCGCTGATCGACAGCCGGGAACTGGAACCGGTCGATCGGTGTCTCCCAGTCGTCACCCCTGGGGATGGGCTTCAGGGGATCGGCGTGCATCATCTGGAGGGCGCACGAGATGGCGGAACGGAAATGGTCCTCGCTGAGGGCGATGACTCTTTCCGAGCGTTCCTTGAGGGTACGAAGTCGGTCGATCTGTGCTTCGAGCTCCTCTTGACGAACGCGAGACTCCTCGAGTTCTTCTTCCACGACGCGCTGACTGTCTGCCTCGGGGTTGGTCCCCTCGAGTTCCTTCTCAAGAACGGCGATGTCGCGGTGGCGGATTCCCTGCTTGAGAGTGCGGGCCAGTCGACCTTCGAGCACCTGCGAAAGGCTTCCCAGCTCCTTCTTGATCGTCTCGGTCTTGCGCACGAGGACTTCCAGGATCCGGTCCTCCTTGCGGTCGGTGTAGACGAAGTAGTGGCAGTAGACCTCTTCGTTCGGCTGGAGTTTGCGGTCGATCCGGCCGTTGCGCTGTTCCAGGCGGCTGGGGTTCCACGGCACGTCAAAGTGGAACAGGTTCCAGCAGTGGGTCTGGAGGTTCAGGCCCTCCCGCGCTGCATCCGTGGCGATCAGGATACGGACTGGATGCTTCCGGGGATCCGCGGTGAAGGCACGCTTGATTTCCTCGCGCTCGGCCGGAGGGGTCGGCCCGTGGTAGATGGCGATCCGCTCACTGGCCCTGTCGGTATTGGCGATGGCTACCGCGAGTTGCTGCTGGAGGTAGCGTTTAGTGTCGTCGTATTCAGTGAAGATGAGGACCCGGGTCGCGTTCCACCGGGCCGGGGAACTCTGGGCCTGCATAGTGCCGAGCGACGGTAAGCCCGGGCACATGGTCTCGCGGATCCAGTCCACCAACTTCCGGACCCGGGCATCGGGCAAGCCGCGGGCCGTCTCCGCGATTTCCGTCATCTCGACGAGGAGCTGCTTCTCCCGGGCGAGCGTATCGGTCCTGGCCGACGAGGATGTCTCCCGGGTCGCCGCTTCTATCTGACTGTCCTCCTCGGCCTGGAGTTCCTCCTCGGAGAGCGTGGCTCGGTCGTCGTCGTTGTCGATGCCCTCGGCGAAGAGCAGCGGTCCTGCCGACATTTCCACCGGCTCGGGCCGTCCGGAGGCGGCTGCCTCCAGATGTCTCTGGACGGTGCGACGATGAACGCGCAGAGTCCGGGCGAAGGCCTCCACGGAAGAAAGCAGACGCTGTTGCAGTCCCGAGATCAGCAACGCTGCGCTGGCTTGCTTCCGTTTCGTCTCATGGCTCAGTCGCTCTTCTCTCAGCTCACGATACTGGTCGAGCAGCACGGAGAGCCGGAGCTCAGGCGTCTCTGGCGGCAGCCCGCCGATGTCGATCTGCCGGACGACCCGCTTCGGGAACCCGCCCTCGACGGCACGCAGATCCTCCTTGAGACGGCGCACCATGACATCGGCGAGCTGCTTCGTCCGCACCGGAACACCCCGGCAGAATCGCTGAGGGTCGAGGATCTCCAGCACGGCGGAGAAGCTGTTGGAGTGCCCGTTATGGGGGGTAGCCGAGAGGAAAAGACGGTGCTCGAACCGCCCGGCCAGGTCGCGGATGGCCCGGGTGATCTTCGAGTCGATCGCGTACTTCGCCCCGCTCGAGGGCGCGGCGTGGTGGGCCTCGTCGAGAATCAGCAGCGAGCCGGGGCGGAAGGCGCCGAGCCAGTCGCGCAGCGTTGCGGTGTAAGCTTCGTCAATCAGCAGGCGGTGCGAGATCAGAAACCGGGAGTGGGTCGTCCAGGGATTGACCCCGTAGCCACGCTCCTGACGTACCCTGGCGATGTAATCCTTGTCGAGGATCTGGAAGATCATCCCGAATCGATTTTCCAGCTCATCGTGCCACTGAAAAAGCATCGATGGGGGGCACGACACGACGATGTCCTGGACCTTCTTGCGAAGCAGCAGTTCCCGGGCAATCAGGCCGGCCTCGATCGTCTTGCCGAGGCCCACGTCGTCGGCGATGAAGAGGTTCACACGGGGCAAGCGCAGCGCTTTCTGGAGCGGCTCGAGCTGATAAGCGTCGATGCGGATGCCGGCCCGGAAAGGTGACTGGAAGAGGTTCGGGTCCGTCGAGGTCACGCAGTTCCACTGGAGGGTGTGCAGGTAGGCCGAGAACTGCTTGGGCGGATCAAAGCCGCGGCTTGCGATCGTCTGCCAAGCCTCGCCCTTGATGATCTCGGAATCGATTTCCTTCTCCCAGAGCACCTCGAGCGGCTGCCCCTGGGCGTCGTCATCGAGGCAGGACATACGCACGAGGGTGGCGTCATCCCCGGCCGCGCGAGGGACGACCTCCTCCACGAAGTATTGCCGTTGTCTGACGCGTACGATTTGCCCCGCCTCGGGAGCCCGCGGCATTGGCTTGGTTTCATCGAGAGTCGACGCCACATCGCCCATGACTGTCCATCGACGAAAGCTGAACGTTCATCCTGCTCGCACATCGAGCGAAGAAGATCGATCACCCTGCATGTTACCATTCGCGAAGCTTGAATCCATCCCCCAGTAAACCAGCGACGACGAATGTACCGGCATCGGCTTTTGGCCATCCCCGGCCGAGGGTGTCGTGGGGCGTGGAGCTTGAGACGCCGAGCGTAGAGCGTGAGAACAGCGCCCAGGGGGACGTGGGTCCACCTGCGTTTCCCGGGTGACAGAAAGTGTGTGGCCCATTCCGCTCGCTGAACTCCGGTTTTCTCGACTTTTCTTTACCGCACGCCCATCCAGTGCCGGTGAACGTGGGACGTTGGGGCCAACCACGTTTCCCTTGTGGCAGGAAGTAGGTGGCCCATTCCGCCCCACGGTTGAGCGGCGGCGAGCGGGGAGGAAAACTTTGACTTGCCCGAAGCGATCGCCCGATTCGGTGACATACTGATACAGAGAGGTCGCTCGTCGAGATCGGGCCCCGTTCGGTCTTTGTCAATTCGGGGGTCGGTGGATGGCAGTAGCCATCGGGGGAAGGTCTGTGCCCGGCCTGAACCCGCTGGTGGGGCGTGAGGCGGGGGCACAGGGCGTGGGCCGGGGGGCGAGAGAAGAGTGGTCAATGGCACGAGAACAGTGGCCAGTAGTCAGTGGCGAGTGAACGCGAAAAGAGGGAACTGGCAGTGAGTGAAAAACGCCAAAACGAAGCCAATTTGCTCATAGTGTTAGTCATTGCCACATTGGGACTTAGCACGAATAAAGGCGGAATCGAGCCGGAAAAACAAAGCCAATTTCCGGCCGGCGGCATGGGGCGTGGGTGAGAAGAAGACTGGTCGGTGGAGCTGGTGGCGAGTGGCGAGCTGGCGGCTCGTCAAATGGCAACCTGCCGTCAGCCGAACGGCGGGGTCAGGAGTCGCTACCGTTTCCGGTTTTGCCGGGGTATAGGCCGATGCATTGCCTCGAGGGTTTAATGAGCGGTGGGCGCACAGCGAACCGAACGAGAGTGTAGCATCCGAGTCCGGTGGCCGCTCTAGCCCTGAGGCCGTCAGGGGCATGCCAGACGTACCAGTCGCCCCCCCAGCCACCGGGCCCCCGGAGGGGTGGGCGGCTGTCGGCTTTGTCAGCCCAGCCTCTTTCAACAGGGGGTTGTGGGCGCGTTTGCTTAGGGTTTTGGGTTCTTGACCTCTGATTT
>Ga0074044_10002884_pt1 | contig 14917 bp, 15 predicted proteins | sample BogForMeECP23OM1_FD_94443 | JGI IMG/M metagenome (GOLD analysis project Ga0074044, IMG submission 94443) | Bog forest soil microbial communities from Calvert Island, British Columbia, Canada - Bog Forest MetaG ECP23OM1 | ecosystem: Environmental > Terrestrial > Soil > Wetlands ... | reverse complement strand
CGGAACTTCACGCTGATCTGGTAAAAATTCCTCGGCAACTGCCGGTAGGAATTGATCTCGCTCGCGGCCACGCCCGTGATGACCTCCTCGGCAGTCGCGCTCAAGACCCATTCGCGGTTGGCGCTGTCCTTGACCTTGAACAGCACGTCACGCGCGGTTTCGTACCGTCCGCTTTGCTGCCAGATTTCCGGCGGCTGGAGCGCGGGCATGAGCATTTCGAGCGCGCCGGCGCGGTCCATCTCCTCGCGGACGATTTGCTCGACCTTGCGCAACGCACGCAGGCCAAGCGGCAGGAAAGTGTAAACACCGCCGGCGAGTTTGCGGATGAGTCCGGCACGCAACAGCAGTTTGTGGGACAGGATTTCCGCCTCGGCGGTCGGTTCGCGGAGAGTTGGAATCAAAGTTTGTGTCCAGCGCATAAATTCATCGATAAAATTTCCAAACTATTTCCCGTGGAGAAACTATCAAAGGCACGGGCAAGTCAAGCTCGCGGAACAACAGGCCGAGCCGTCGATGGTCGGCCTTGAGCAAATGCGAATCATTGGAAACGAGCAGGATGCTGTTCAACACTGCCGATTCGGCAATAACGAGGGCGTCGTTGATCTCCGCAGCCGGCAACAGCCCGGCGAACAGGATCCTCCGCGCCGCCTCGCGGGTGACGGCTTCCTGGGCGGAATTCAAGTCGGCAGGATGGAAATGCCAGCGGGAACGCAACTGAAGCAACGCCTTTTTTGCCAACGCGCGCTGAACTGCGTCCGGATCATTTTCAGCCTGATGGAGCAACTCGCCCTGCACGGTTGGCGGCACAAGGATTTCCGCCGGACGCATCCGCTTTCGCACGACATCCAAGGCGTCGAGAGCAGTGTCATCCCCGGCGGCAAGCAACAGGGGAAAGTTGGTGTCAATGGCTACGAGCGGAGATTTTTGCATCGTGGCCGTAAATGATGGCAAGTGCCTGTTGGCGAAGTTCGCGCCGCTCCTCGTCGGTCAACTTATTGCACGCCTGTCGCGTCCGCTCGCACGCGGCGAGGATTTCCTCCTCCCGCTTTTGTTGCTTTTTGACAGACGGCTTCTTCATTTCGCAAAAACCTACACTGAAACCACCCGCTTGCCAAGCCCGCTTACTTCACCGTGTTGACCAGCGGCGCGAGTCCCTGAATCCGCACTTCCAGTTTATCACCGCTTTGAATCGGGCCGATGCCGCTGGGGGTGCCGGTGAGAATCACATCGCCGGGCAGCAACGTCAGGTTCGTGGAAATGAAACTCACCAGTTCGGCGGGTTTGAAAATGAGCTGGCTCGTGTTCGAATTCTGACGCAAATGGCCGTTTTGAAAAAGCTGGATGGTCAGCGCGTTCGGATCAATTTTCGTTTCCATCAGCGGACCGAGCGGTGTGAAAGTGTCAAACGATTTGCTGCGCGCCCATTGGCTTTCGGAATTTTGAATCGTGCGGTCGCTGATGTCCTCGGCGGCGGTGTAACCGAAAATGTAGCGCGGCGCCTGCGTGGCCGTGACATTGCGAATTTTGCGTCCGATGACGATGGCCAGCTCGGCCTCGTAATCCGTCCGATGCTCGCGAAACGGGATTTCAATCTTCCCGCCGTCGGGAATCAGCGACGTGGTGGCCTTGAACCAAATCAACGGCTCTTTGGGCAGCGGCTTGCCCGTCTCGCGCGCGTGATCGGCGTAATTCAGGCCGACGGCGATGATTTTGGACGGCACAACCGGCACCAGCGTCTTTATGCCCTTGCGCGGAGTCGGTTTGCGGTCGAAGGACGGCGCGCCGAAAACGTCGCCGCGCAGCCGGAATAATTCGCCGTCCACGACTTTGGCGTGGAAAACGTCATCACCTTTTCGAAATCGGCCGATGGCTGCCACAACAATTTACGATTTTCGATTTTCGATTTACGAATTCTGGCTGATTCCAAACCGGCTCGCAAATCGTAAATGAGCGTTGGAGTTCAAGCTTTAGCTTGTTCGGATGGAGCAGGCTGAAGCCTGAACTCAAACCATTCGCGCCACTTGCCGATGGACGATTAACGCATTAGATTATCCGCGTGAAAGGGCTGACGAAGCAGGAACAACTGGTTCTCTGTATCGTTCTGGGTTTGTTGCTGACCGGTTGGGCGGTGAAAACGTATCGCGCCGCGCATCCGCCGACAACAACGACTCAACCGGCCAAACCTTAAAAATGCAAGAAGTCAATTTTGACGAACTGGTGGAAAAGGTTCTCGCGAAGGACCCGCGTTACACGCGCGAAGCCTACCTGTTCGTTCGCGAGGCGCTTGATTTCACCCAGAAACTCATCGGCAAGGAATCTCACGGGCAAATCCGCCACGTGAGCGGACAGGAACTGCTCGACGGCATCCGGCAATTCGCGCTCCAGCAATTCGGCCCGATGGTGGTGACCGTGTTCGAGGAATGGGGCGTGCGCAACTGCCGCGACTTCGGCGAAATTGTTTTCAACATGGTCGAAATCGGCCTGCTCGCCAAGACCGACCGGGACAGCCGCGACGATTTTCAAAACGGCTACGATTTCACCGACGCCTTCCGCAAACCGTTCTGGCCCGAAAGCAAACTCAAGGCCGAGAGCAAGCCGGTGATGGGTTAAAGAGATCCGAAAATCCGTAGCAGCCGATGCTTGCCGCGCCGAAACAATTCGTCGCGTCGAAGCGCAGTGAAGACGGAAGTGAAGGCGGGTCAATCGCCTCAACTTGAATTCTGGTCACGCGCACCGTTTTCGATTCTGGAATGGGCTGCCAAGTCAATGGCGCTTGAAAGGGGAGTGTGTTTTGACGCTCGCCCTCACCTGTTTCCTCTCCCCCTGGGGGAGGATATATCAGAGCATGATTTCTGGTTGGCGGAAGACTGTCCGGCCAATTCAGTCACCCGAATTTCTGCTAACCGTCGAATGTTTCTCCTTCTCCTTGGGGAAAAGGACGGGATGAGGGAGGACGTTGCACCCAGCCACGACGAAATTCGGCGCTTTATTCAGGGCTTCTGAAATTGCGTAAGCGCGCCGCTCGCATAAACTGTGCGCGTGAAATCCAAAGACGCGGTCTATCTTGTCGGGGCCGGGCCGGGTGACGCGGGCTTGCTCACGTTGCGCGGCGCGGAACTGCTCCGGCGCGCCGACGTGGTCCTTTACGACGCGCTCGTGAATCCGGATTTGCTCCGCCTGGCGCCGCTGTCCGCTGAGCTCATCGCGCGCGGCAAAAACATGACGATGCCGCAGGACGAAATCATTGCGCTGCTCATCGCCCGGGCGCGCGAAGGCAAATGCGTCGTGCGGCTCAAGGGTGGCGACCCTTACATCTTCGGTCGCGGCGGTGAGGAAGCCGAGGCGCTGGCGGCGGCAAAAATTCCGTTTGAAGTCGTGCCCGGCGTTTCGTCCGTCATCGCCGCGCCGAATTACGCGGGCATTCCCCTGACCCACCGCGAACATTGTTCGAGCTTCACCGTGTTCACCGGGCACGAAAATCCCGCCGACGCGAAAACGGATTTGCGTTACGAGCAGATCGCCAAAATTCCCGGCACGAAGGTCGTGCTCATGGGCACCGACCGTCTGGATGACTGGACCAAGTCGCTTATCGCGCACGGGATGCCGCCGGACACGCCGGTGGCGATGGTCCGCCGGGGCACGATGGGAACACAAAAATCGGTTGCCGGCACGCTGGCGACGATTGCCGCGCTCGCCGCCCGGGAAAAAATCTCGCCGCCGGTGCTCACCATCATCGGCGATGTCGTGAAGCTGCGCGGGAAATTGAACTGGTTCGAACGACGGCCGTTGTTCGGACAGCGCATTGTCGTCACGCGGCCCATTGGGAGGGACGCCGTGTTGGCGTCCCAAGATTTCAGGGACAGCGGCCCGTCCTCCGTAGCACTGCGGAGGGTGGACACGCCATCCCTCCCCAAAAGGCTCGCCGAACTGGGTGCGGACGTTCTGGAAGTGCCAACAATCAAAATCACCGGGCCGACCGACCGGAGTGTCATCGTGGACGCTCTGTTGGAATTAAATTCCTACGACTGGCTGGTCTTCACGAGCGCGAACGGCGTGGCGGCGTTTTTCGATTTGTTCTTCAAGCGATTCCAGGATTTGCGCGACCTCGGCGGCGCGCGCATCGCGGCGGTCGGTCCGGCCACGGCGGCGAAACTGCGCGAGCTGCACCTGCAGGTGGATTTGACACCCGAAGAAGCGGTCGGACAAAAAATCGCCAAGGCGTTCGCGAAATTCGAGAGCGTCGAAAATTTGAAAATCTGCCTGCTGCGCGCCGAGGCGGCGAACCCCGATTTGCCGCGCGCGCTGGAGGAACTCGGCGCCATCGTGGACGACATCGCCGTTTATTGCACGGTCGCTGAAACCGAAGACCCGGCAAACGCGGGCGCGGATTTGCTGGAGCACGGGGCGGATTGGATTACGTTCACGAGCGGTTCGACAGTGGAACATTTCCACGCGCGATTTGATTTGCCGAAGCTGGTGAAGAAATTCCCGCAACTTAAACTCGCTTCCATTGGCCCGGAAACGAGCAAAGCCATCCGCGCGCTCGGATTGACGCCGACGCTCGAAGCCAAGGAACACACGATGGACGGTTTGATTGTGGGTTTGTTGCGGGTCAAAAAGTGAGCGGGCAGCCATTCCAGTCAAAATGTGCGTGCTGCCCGCGCCGGTTTCGAGTTCAAGCGGAGACTTGCGCAAAACAAGCGTAGCGGCTTTCGGCATCCCGCAATGCGGGACGGGCGATTTATTTTCCCAAAGATTGCGGCGCTCTGCCGAGACGCCGCTACGACAAACCGGGCGTTTTGCAAAGGTTTCAGTCAGACAAATCCTTGGCCATGATGTAATCGTCCATGACGAACCCATTGCCGATGTCCGTGACCACGGAATCGGCAATGACAAAGCTGTTCCTTTGGTAAGCGGCAATGGCTTTGGCATTGCGCTTGTTCCCGGAGAGAATCAATCGGCGCCCTCCTCCGGGCGGACTTCACGCTCGACATATCGCGGACAAAGCACAACGGGCAACTGTGTGCGTTGGAGATTTTAGCGACGTGTTCTCTGACTCCGAGCGGCGGCGGAAACTTGATGGCTATTCCATCCGGCTGGCCAGATCAATTTTCACGGTGGCCATGGGCGTGGAGTGGACCGCTCCGGTTTCATCATGGCTGGTGACAGGCTGACGATCATAGGCTTCCCACCAGGCAACCCGCGCCTCCGGCGTCCAATGCGATGCTGCCGGACTGGCCAGCAACAGTGCTCGTAATTCGCCGGCCGATTGGGTGCGCAAGTCCGTTTCCTTTTCCAGACAGCGCAGAAGGGTTTGTTCCATTTCAGGGCTGACCGGATTTGTGGTGCGTTGACGGATCGGAATCGGGGCCGTGGTCAGTTGTTTTTCGTGAATTTCAGGAATGGTTTTCGCATCAAAAATGTATTGGCCCGTCAATAAATAATAACCCAGTGCGCCTATCGAATAGATGTCGCTCCGCGGATCGGTTTGCACGGAACTACTGATGGCTTCGGGCGGCGTGAACCAAGGTGTGCCCTCAATCACATTTTTGCCGGCCGGATTCATCCGTTCCGGGTTCCCGGCGTGGTATTCCCGACCCAGACCAAAATCGAGCACTTTAACGCAGTCCGGCACGCCGCCGCGACGGCAAAGAAAAACATTCCCCGGTTTGATGTCGCGATGAATCAGTCCCAGCGTGTGCGCCTCGGCCAGCGAATCGCAAACCTGCGTGAGGATGTAAACCACCCGGCTTTCGGGCTGCGGACCAAAACGCGCGACCAACTGGTGCAGGTTCAGGCCGCTCAAAAATTCCATGGCGTAATAAAAAATGCCGTCGGGCGTGTGGCCGTAATCGTAAACCTGAATTGTGTTGGGATGCGTCAGCTGGCAGGTCAGGCGCACTTCACATTCAAAACGCGCTATCGAGGCCGGGTCAGCGCGATCGGGCAAAAGCAGTTTGACAGCGGTATCGCGGCGCAGGAGCGCGTGGCGAGCGCGATAGACGACGCCCATGCCGCCTTCGCCGATCTTTTCCTCCAGCGTATATTGGCCAAGCTGCTTCAACTTCAGTTCGGCTTCGCTCAAACGCCGACGCCAGGTGAGGTTGGAAATGAGAAACAGTCCCGTCGCGCAGAGCAGGAGAAATAGAAACAGCACCATGAAGACCAACTGCAACACGTGCAACGGGCGGTAGGCCTCGTCCGCATCAATCTGCGTGGCCACGCCGAAACGAAATTGCGGCAGCCAGCACGAGGCTCCCACCACGGGCACGCCGCGGTAGTCGCGTGCCGGTTCCACATCCACCGCGTCTTCGTGGTTCACTGCGCTGGCGACCAGCCGCATCAAGGGACGCGCTCCAAGCTCGTTGTCTGCCGGCTTAAATCCTTTCGTCAGGTCGCCACCGGGATCATACAGGCGGAGATTCAACGCCGAACTGGTGTTCGTCGCCTCGAGCAATCCCAGTTGCTTGAGTTGAATGTCAAACCGGCTGTGGGAAATCATCAGCCCGGTCTGGTCAAACGCGTAAGTCTCGCCGGATGTCCCCGAACGTGCCACCGAAAGAATCCGCGAGAACTCCCTGTCCGGATTGATGACCAAGGCCAGCGCCCCGACGATGACCTCCGACTGGTCGCGCACCGGGGCCGCCACCTGCATCAAGGTGACATCCCCGCGCCGGGGCAGTCCGCCATTCGCCGCTGCGGAACTATTGATCTGCTGAAGGTCGTTCGTGGGCCGCTGACCGGAGGGGTTGCCGGCTGAACGTCTTTGCAAAAGCATCCGTGGTTTGAATGGGGTGATGATGACCGGCTGGCCGGAGTCAAACAATTCGGCGAATTTGTTGGTGTGGGCGTCGGAAACCGGGATGTTGCCGCCCCATTGGACACGCCTCGTATTCGCCACCACCAGATAATTCGTGTTCACCAAATGGGCGGCTTCATAGCCCAGTTGCGCCACACGCGGTTTGAGATCATTGACGAATTGCTCCAGTTCCGGCGGCGGTTGGACATCCCGCCGGGCTGGCAGAGCCATATGAAAGAGCTGGCTGGCGAGCGTCCGCACAGCCGGATCTTCAGCCAGCGAAGTGGCCAGCCGGGTCTGATTGGTGGTCCAGATTTCCAAGGCCGTGACGTTGGCATTCAGCGTCCCGGTCAGTTGGGCCTTCAACTGGCCTTCGATGGTCTCGCGCAGCCGGTCGTTTCCCCACCAGCCCAACACGGCCACCAGGCCGGCGATGGCCAGCGGCAGAATCCAGAAAGGTTGTTTCAAGCGTCCGGTCATGACTATTCAAGGAGACGTTGTCATGTTCATAACGGTTTCATTAAACCAACTGCACAGACAATGTCCACCTTTCTGGGGCACACTGGCCGCAACAGCGGGCGTGGTGCTGGTTTATTTTCTCACGGCGTATCAGGGGCAGAAGCGGGGCGTGTAGTCCGCTCCGCTTCCGATTTCAAGCGGACCAATCCTTCGCCATGATGTAATCGTCCATGACGAACCCGCAGCCGATGTCCGTGACCACGGAATCGGCAACGACAAAGCCGTTCCTTTGGTAGGCGGCGATGGCTTTGGCATTGCGCTTGTTCACGGAGAGAATCAATCGGCGCCCTCCCCCAGCACGGACTTCGCGCTCAACGTGCTGCAACAAGCGGCTGCCCAACCCGCGACTGTGCAACTCCGGCAGCAGATAAAGCTTGTGCAATTTCATCACACGCGGTTCGGCTGCCGGTCCGTAGGAAGCGAAGCCAACCAGTTTGTCATCCATCAACAAGCAGTTGTAGCAGATTCCTTGCGAGCGAATTTCGTCGCGCAGCACGTCGAGCGCATACATCCGCGCCAGCATGTAATCAATCTGCGCGTTGGAAATGATGCCCGGATAACAGGCGCGCCAGATGATGCCGGCCAGTTCGGAGATGGCCGGCAAATCCGCTTCGGTGGCCCGGACGATTTCCTGCCGGTCTGGCTGTGTCGGATTCAGGTCTTTCGACGCTTCCTGTGGGTTCATCGCCGGGGCAAAGAATCAATGACAAACGACCGAGAGCCTTCGTCATTATGGTTTAGTCATTAGTCATTCCGTAGAGCGGTATGGTTTCGTCATTCGTCATTCCTCGGCAATCCTTAATCGGTGCTGAATGGTCACACGGGCGCGATCTGCTTCCACCGAAAATGTCGAGGAACCGCCGCTCATTTGCGCCCGCGAAACTCGTCCATCAAACGGAGAATCCCTTCGCGAATTTCGAGCAATTCTTTCCGCGCCTCGGAAATCATTTTCTCCGGCAACATTTTCTTCGGCACGACGGCTTCGAGGCCGGCTTGCGCCTTGTGGAGATGGTCGAGCGCGCGCTTCAGGTAGGCCACGGTGAAGGCGTGGTCGCGAAATCCCCGGCCCTCGGCAACCCCGCTCAAAGCGCCGGCAAGCTTTGCCGCCGTTGTGTGAAATTCAAATACGAACTGGTCGAGATCGCTGTCTGCGGTTTTTTCGAGGCCCAATTCGTCGCACTCGCGCCAGGCTTTCATCGCGCTTTCATGGCAGCGATGCTGGAGCGGATGGCGGACGTCGCCATTTTCAGTTCGGATCCAGTCAATGCCTTCCCGATGCGGTTCGGGTTCGGGTGGCGGTTCATTCGCGGCTTCTTCACAAATGCGATTCATTTCCTCGACCGACATCCCTTCCCCATCGTCTTCGTCTTCGCCCGCCGCGCCGAAGCCTTCATGCGAAGGCGGGTCTTCGCGGTCCCAGCCCATTTCTTTCGCGATTTTCTCCTCGGCGTCGGGCGAATCGCCATATTTTTCCTGCAACTCCATGTATTTGTCCGTGCGCGCGTCGCACTCCTTCATGAACTTTTCGTAATCGTGCTCGTCCCATTCCGCCTCTGGATCCTTCTGCCCGCGCTGTTGCGCTTCGATGGCGCCGGTAAGTTTCTGCATGAAATCATCCATGCCGGCGGCGGCTTGTTCGGCGCGTTCTGCGTTTTCCTCCGGGGTCATCCGCCATTCGGGCGCGGAAATGGTGAGTTCGTAATCTGCGCTTTCGATGACGACGCGTCCGTTCGCCTCGCTGAACCATTCGAGGTAAAGGCAATTGGCCATGTGCTCCGGCGGTTTCTCACCGCGTTTGCACATCAGATAGGCTTCCGGCATCGGAATATCGAACACGCGAACCTTCCGCGAGGCCGTCAGGTCGCCGATCGTGCCGCGCTGGACGGGATGCAATGTGTCAAGGCCCGGATGCGGAACACGCTTGAGCGGATTGGTGAACGTGAGCAGACAACCGGCAAGGTCGGGATGGGCGTTGCCCTTGAGATCGAGTGTCACCGGCTCGGCGCGGCCTTCCACCCAGATTTTGCCGCGCACCACGCCCTTCACACGGTTGTCAATCTCGCCGCGCACCACGCTGTCATGAATCCGAAATGCCATGCACAGAGAATAATAGTGTCCGGGCGCGTCGGCAAAATTTTTAGCAACATTTGCGCCTATCCGACCATTGTGTTATTGACTCGATTATTGGGGTGGACAATTCGCTTCACACTTTGCAAAGTGCGAAATATGCCGACTCCAACACTGCAGCCTACATTGTGGCGCACTTGCCGGGTGCTTGCCAATGATACGCGTCTTCGCCTCCTTGCACAACTCGTCCGCAAACAGCCACAAAGCGTTTCCGAACTGGCAGCACAATGCTCGCTTACTCTGCCCATCGCCAGCCAATCGCTTCGGGCGTTGGAAGCGCGTGGATTGCTCCGCGTCAACCGCATCCGCCGCCGCGTAGAATATCACATCCCAACGCGGTCAGAAGCCGGCTCACTTGCGGATCTCATCGCGGCCCTGCTCGCGGTCTTACACCGCAAACCCCTGCCAACGAGAGCAATTATGAAACTCGCCACCGCGTTCACGCATCCCACTCGGATTCAAATCCACCGTATGCTGCAATCCGGCCCCAGAACCAGAAGGCAACTCCAAGCCACAATCCGCTTGTCCTCTCTGGCCCTCTGGCGCCATCTGCGAAAACTCAAGGCGCGGGGCTTTGTCCGTCACAATGACACGCAGCGTGCTTATGAATGCTGCAATCACCCAGACCGAATTGGCCGCGCCTTGAGCCAGTTGGCCGCGCCCTGACGCCCGCAAGCGTCAAGTGACCTCATTTCACACTTTAAAAAGTGTGAAACAAAAGCCAAGCTCGGTGCGGGCTTTCCTTACTTGAATAATCTGCCATACTGGCTTCATGCCTGACCATAAACCCGACGACGATCCGCTTGGTCTGGAGCCGGTTGACCTGGAAATCCGTCTCGATAAACTTCGCTACGAGATCCAGGAAACTGCCGGTACGGAAATGATAAGCGGCAAAATGACCGATTGCGATCCCGAGGCGGAAGAGGCCTTTCTGGAACATGTCCTTGCGCTGGAAACCCACGGCTTTGTCAGTCCGTTCGATACCTTGATGCGCGATGGTTTCGAGCTGCCGCCATCGGAAAAACTCGATGAGGCCGCGTGGACCGCAAAACTCCAGGAACTTATTCACGCTCTGGCCGCACGCCGTCTGTTTCTGCACAGCACGAATCACTTAAGCGACCGTGAACTTTACACGTGGCTCTGGAGCGATGGATTGCGCGAAGGATTGATGGGCTTCGGCTTGCCGATAGGGAACTGTCACCTTGACGTGCTTGGCGCTGCCACCGAAGAAGACATCATCCTGTCCATGCGTTATTACGCAGACGAGGAGGAACGCGCCCGTTGGTCCGCCGATTTTCCCGATTTCCCGATGCCACCGCACGAGCAACCGCCTTTCGACCGCGACCGGCATCTACCCAGAGGGTCGTTTTAGCCCGGGTGTGCCTTGGTCTCCCATCGGCCCAGCAACTTTTCAATTTGAGCGCGGACCACTTCGCGTGCCTGGCGCAAGGGCCGTTTTGGATCCCTCGACTCAGCCCAGTGTTTTAAGCCACTTCTCAAAGTCACGGCGATTGATGAGAGCAAGGATTTCGAGTTTTTCGGGCTGCAGTTTGAACAACAGGCGGTAGTCGCCTGCGACGCGCACTCGGCAAATCTCATGGCGCACCCGCAGCCGGCGCATCCCCACAAATGCTGCCGGCTCGCCTGCGGCCAGCCGCCCGATCAGCGTCATGACGCCGCGGGACACATTCCCGGGAAACGTTTCCAGCGTCTGCGAAAAACGGCCCGGAAAAACCGGCACGCGCACGGATTGCAGCGCCGTCGTCTCCTCGGCCAGCAAGGCCTGCTCTTCACGGTCGGGCTCGCTCGCGGCGTTTGCGTCCGAACCCTGGCGGGCTTTCAATTCCCGAAGCTCGGCGGTCTCCTTCAACACCTCGTTCAACTCGCGACGGAGCGCGTTGCGCTCGGCGTGGCGCTCCTTGAGCGCGGATTTGAGTTCGTCAATCCGTTTGCGCAGTTCGGCAGTGGACGGTTCGGGCACGGCGACCGGCGCGGCGGGAACGAAGGGTGCGGTCTTGTTGCGCTCGGCGAGTCTTTCCTGGCGTTCAAGCTGGGCGCGGGCTTCAGAAAGTTGCGCCCGCAGACGGCTGGTTTCCGCAGCCGCGGCATCCATTTGACGCCGCGCGGCGGCCAGTTCTTCACGCGTTTCCTCGTCCAGCTCCTCCGGCAGATCGTAGAGGCGATCCAGCATCCACTCGCCCGGATCTTCGGGCGGCAGGTCCATCTGGTCGCGCACTTTGCCGATGGATTCGAACAGCATCTCCGCGTCCAGGGGTGAGGCAACGGCCGCCGCGCCGCGCGCCACGAGCGTTCCCAATCCCGGCAGACATCCCTCCGTCAAGGCACATGCCACATCCACGTAATCCAGGTTTTTTGGATCCTTGAGGTTGCGCAAGGCGGCCTCTTCAAGCAAGTGAAGGAACCTTTCCGGCTGCTCCTGCAACAACAACAGCCGGGCATTCAGGGGAATGTCGTCGTGCTCCGCCGAAAGCCCGCGCAGTTGCACCAGCCGGGCCACCACGTCACGCCGGCCGGCCTGCGCGGCATCGAAGAGACAGTATTCCCAGGCATTGCGCAGGTCCTCGCGCCAACCCACCTTATCCCACGCGGCGAGCAAGGCGTCCATTTGCTGGAACACCGAAAGCCGTTCGAGCAACACGCGCTGCAACGCGGGCGCCAGCATTTCGACCCGTAACCGCGCCAGCTTCGGCCCGCGCATGGCCTCAAGCTTTTCATGCGTGAGAAACGGCTCGGGCAAGGCCTCGAGTTCTTCGGTCGTGACGCCCGCGACTTCCGAGGAATGATGCAGCCGTTCCTGATCCTTCTCGAAGCAACACTTTTTGTATTTCTTCCCGCTGCCGCAGGGACACGGATCATTGCGCCCCACCTTGGCCGCCGCGCGCCGCAACGTGCCGCTGGCATGAAGCACGCGGTCCGTTTGCTCGGGCAGAAAACCCAGCGGGTCGGCGTCCGGTTTCTCGATGATGAATTCGAGCGCCGTCTCAATCACCTCAGGCGGCGGCGGGAGGATCAGTTCTTCGAGGACCGTCTGGAGCGCCTTGTTCCGGGTGATGTGCGCCAGCGCGAACAGCGGCAACAGCGCCTCGGGCCCGCCCCGCATCTCGCGCGCCAGCATCCGCGCCTTGGGAATCAGGTTCGGCGGCAACGGCCGCTTGGGGTCGCGATTCAGGCAAATCCAGCCGGCAATCAACAGCAGCACCGCCTCGCGCTCCCAACCCATCAGGCCGCTTTCGACCGCGGCCAGGAGCGACTCCACCACCTCGCCGCGCGCTTGCAACGCCACCACCGACACACCATCGAGTTCATTCACCAGCGGCAGCACCCCGGGCAACACCCGCGCCTCGATGCTTCGCCCGCCCGCCACCATCGCGAACATCAAGGCCGTCACACCCGCCTCGTCGGCGGATGCCACCAGCGACTCGATCAATCGCTGCAAATCTTCATCGGTGGCCGGGAGTTGGGCAGCGAGGGTGCGCACCTCGCCCTGCGTCAACCGGGCCGAGTGCAGACGCTTGATTAAATCGTCTTCCACGCCAACAGACTAATTCAGAAACACTGCCGCCGTCAGCATCGGAATTGGTCTTCAACCGCTGACCTGCCGCGACCTGCCGCGACAGGCGCGAGCACGGCGGGCGGGCGCGAGCACGGCGGGTGAACGCTGATTGACGATGACAACGTAGGATAGCGCTTCCCGCCTGTCTCCATTGTTGAGGGTTGAATGTTGAGAGTTGAGGGTTCGATGTTTTGGAACGCCGGTCCCCGACCCGGCTCGATTCCGATGTGAACAGGAGCGCGCGGAGAGAACAGAGAAATCTTTTCTGGTCTCCGTTGTCTCTGTTTCCTCCTGTAAAAAACCAGTCAAACTCGGTCTTTCCAAATTCCGGCCTTTGGCGCACACTTGCCAGGTCACGAAACCGGAGCGAACGGAACGGCGGGCTCCCTTGGCGCGCCGAAGTCCAGCGCAGGCGGCGGCCCGCTTCGGTTCCGGAAAGAAACCAAAACGACCAGAAAACCAATTTAACCAAAATCATTTCGCGTCGCTTCGGCTGCCATGAAAAAACTTCGTATTTACCTGGACACTTCGGTTGTAAACTTTCTTTTCGCCGAGGACGCTCCGGACTTCCGGCGGGTAACGGAGGATTTTTTCGCGCGACACGCGCAAAAATACGAGTAGTTTGCTTCAGAAGTTGTGCTCCTGGAAATTTTGCGCGACCCCGACCTTCCGCACCGCCAGAAACTCCTGGATGCGCTCCGGCGTCATCCCATCACCATGCTTTCCAGCGACATGGAGATCGAACGGCTGGCGGATGTATATCTGGCTCGCGGCGCCATCGCCGCCAGGAAACGCGAGGATGCCCTGCACGTTGCGCATGCAACTGTTCGCGGATTGGATATATTGTTGTCATGGAACTTCAAACATCTGGCAAACGTCCATCGCGAAGAGTTGATCGCGGCGATAAACCATGCGGAAGGCTACGGGCACACATTGCGGCTGCTCTCGCCGCTCGAGGTGGAAGATGAAAACCAAACCTGAACCGAAAGAAGAATTTGTGCCGGCTGCTCTGCGGCAGGTCTGGGAATGGAAGGACGCCATTTACCGGGAAACGAAGCATCTGCCAACGCGTGAGGCCTTGCGGGAGATACTGCGACAGGCTCACGAAGCTGCCCTGGCGCACGGCTTCGCCGCGTCTGAACCGGCGGCCGGGCTGGCGGAATCACCGCCCCCTTATGGCGGTAAGAAGAAATAAATCTCTACTGATGTGAACAGGAGCTAACTCCGACATGTCGCGAGCAGGCGGAGCAAACAGAGGGAAAATTCTCTGCTGCCTCTGCGCCCTCCTGTAAAAACCAGTCAAACTCGGTCTTTCCAAATTCCGGCGTTTGGCGCACACTCGCCGGGTCACGATACCAGAGCGAGCGGAACGCCGGGCACCGCCCCGGCCCGCTTCGGTTTCGCAGAGAAAAAACAAAACGACCAGAACCAAACTTTAACCAAAATCATTTCGCGTAGCTTCGGCTGCGGGCTGTCCCGAAAACCGCTAATTTTCCTAGCCCGTTACACAACCGACCAAGCACGCGCCCACCTGGGCGCGGCTTGGCGCACTTGTGTAACAGGCGCTTAGCGGTGCCTCGGGACAGGGTGCGTTGAGTTCGCGCCCCTTCTCTTTGGAGATTTCCCGTGGTTGCGGTTGCGCTTATGCGCAATGTCTTCCGACCTGACCTTCATCACGAACGAACCGGGCACAAGTCTGCGTGACCGCTTCGGTGTCCTACGGCATTGTCCGGGCGAGCATCTGCTGGCTCAATGCCGCGACGGCGTCTTCGAGTGCGGGCAGGGATGAGGCGGGCCAGAGTTGAATTTGCAGCGCGTCTCATCGTGAGGCGGAAATGGAGTTGGCGTCGTTCACGCCCGCACTGCTGGCCAAAGCCGTCCGGGGCGAATTGTGATTT
>Ga0074044_10002883_pt1 | contig 14919 bp, 11 predicted proteins | sample BogForMeECP23OM1_FD_94443 | JGI IMG/M metagenome (GOLD analysis project Ga0074044, IMG submission 94443) | Bog forest soil microbial communities from Calvert Island, British Columbia, Canada - Bog Forest MetaG ECP23OM1 | ecosystem: Environmental > Terrestrial > Soil > Wetlands ... | reverse complement strand
GTGGCGGTGCTCTTCGGCGGGCTCACCAACCTCAACACGCTCGGCGTGTCGAACGAGACTTGGACGTACTCGGTCCATTCCGGGACCTGGAGCCCGTTGGCGACGGGGTTGGCCCCGCCCGCTCGCCAGGCGGCGGCGTTCGCCATCGTGCCCTCTCTCGGAATCGCCATCCTGTACGGGGGTTGGAACCGGAACTACTCGAACATCGGGTCGCTGACGTACTCCGACCTCTGGGAATTCAATCTCTCGACGGGCCACTGGTCCGAACCGACCGTCTCGGGCCCGCACCCCCCTCCGCTCGAGGGGGCCCGCACGGCGTGGGATCCTTCCGCAGGTCAGCTGGAGATGTTCGGCGGATGTTACCCCTGCTCTTCGGCGGTCTGGCGGTTTGACCCGGTGTCCCTTCGCTGGACACCGCCGGTGCCGCCCGCCACCACCCCGGCGCCCCGCGGCGCGGCGAACTGGGCCTACGACCCGACTCTCGGCGGTGACCTACTGTTCGGAGGGACGAATGGGGAGACGACGTTCAACGACACCCAGGTCTATTTCCCGGCCAACAACACGTGGGTCGCGGAGACGCTTCCGCCGGCCCCCGCGGCCCGGTCGAATGCGGCGTCGGCGTTCCTGGATGTCCCGAACAACGAGACCTGGCTGATTCAGGGAGGCGACTCGGGCGCGGCGTCGTTCCCGGACCTCTGGCGCCTCTCCCCGACCTCGAATCTCTCCCTTCGCGTGGCGAACGCCTCCTCGCCCCTCTCCCCGATCGCGGGCGCCGACGTGATCGTGAGCGGGCAGGGGGCGGGGCTCACCGATTCCAACGGCTACCTCAACCTCACCCAGGTCGACGTGGTGAGCACGCTCCTCTCGGTCTCGGACGACCCGTGGTTCTACACGCAGAACCAAACGATGTGGTTGGTTCCCGGTCAGCCGGCGAGTCTGACGGTGGACCTGCTCCCCGAGCCCTTGGGGACGGTCTACGTCCAGGTCGTCGCCGCGAGCGGACCGCCGCTTCCGGATACGTACCTGAACCTGACCGTGGACGCGGTGCGCATCAACACGGCCCCGGCCGAAAGCAACGCGACCGGGAACGCGAGCTTCCACGGCGTTCCGCCCGGCCGCGTGAACGTGACGGGAACGACCGTGGGCTGGCGGGCGGGCTACGTCCCAGGCGTCCTCGTCCCGGGAGGGAATCTCACCACGGTCCTGACGATGTTCCCGGACCCGTTGCTCAACGTCCAGGTGCTCGGCCGCTTACCGAACAAGCTCGTTCCGCTCATCGGCGCGGAGGTGTCCCTGGACAACGCGCCGTTTGGGTTCACGAATTCCACCGGATTCTATTCCGGCCAGACGTCCGATTTCGGCGTCGTGCTGCTATCGGCGAACGCCTCCGGCTTCGTCTCCTCCTCCGAGCGGGTGTCGATCCCCTTCACTGGAGAGGAGGAGGTGGGCCTCGTGCTTCCTTCGCAACCGTACGGGCTTCTCACGGTCACCGTACGCGATGCGAACCAGGGCTTCCCCCTCTTCGGGGCGACCGTGATCACCTTCACTCCCCGTCCGCTCAAGTTCGGCACGTTCACCGAGAACAATCAGACCGACAAATTTGGGGATGCCGGGTTCTCGCTGCCCCCGGGCAACTACTCCGTCTCGGCCACGATGACGAACTACCTTCTCGGCCGACTCGGGAACGTCAGCGTCAGCGCCGGCTCCATCATCGCCTTCACGCTCTTCCTGAAGCCGGTCCCGCCGGCGAACGTCCTTTTCTCGGTGCGCGACCAGCGGACCGGTGACCCAATCGTCGGGGCCAACATCACCGCCCCCCTCGTTCCCAACGGGCAGACCGACCGGACGGGAACCTACAACGCGACCGGCCTCGCTCCGGGGTTCTACCACTTCTACATCTCGGCGCCCGGTTACCTGCCCAACTCCTCCAGCCTCGAGCTTTACTCTACGGAGAACCTGACCGTGATCGTCAACCTCACGTCGACCCACAACCTGGTGCTGGGCCGTGCCATCTGGCAGTTCAACCTCTTCCCGGGCTCCCTCGCCCAGGTGTGGCCGTTCGTCCTTCTCCCCGTGCTCGTCCTCCTGGGAACCTTCGCCCTTCTCTCGATGCTTCGAGGTTCCCGCGAGGAGGAATCGTCGGGAACGCGTCGAGCGGACGCCTACCCCAGAGGGGAAGATCCCGAGGCCTCGCTCGAACCGCTGGACTGACCGCTCCGCCCGGCGCTCCGCTAGGCGCCGAGGACCCCGAGCGGAGTGAGTCGCCGGGAGAGCACGAGCCCGACGGCGACGAGACCCCCGACGGTGGCCAGCACTAGGACGATCACGGCGAACGTCGGCGCGGCGATCGCGAGCGCGACAAATCCGATCACAATGAGGGCGGAGACGAGGAGGGGACCGGACGCCGGAGCGGAGACCCCTTCCGGGGGGCTCGGCGCGGACCGGCTTGCCAGAGCCTCGCGCTGGCCTGGACGCAATCCCAACTCCTCCAGCGAGGGCGCGCGGACCGCGGCGGAGCGGCGGGGGCGGGCCCAGCTCCACGGCAACGGTTCGAGCCGGGAGGTGCGCGGCGAGACCCACGACGCGAGCACGCCGGCCAGAGCGAGACCGCCGAGCGCCACGAAAACGAGGTCGAGCGTCGATTCGAGCGGGATCGCGTTGACGACTTTGCCGGCGAGCAGGGCGGCGATGCCCTGGTACTGCGCGAGGGCCGATGCGCCGGTCGCCCAGACGAACTGCCAGCCCCCCGGGGCTCCTGTCGGGACGGACGTCCAAGTGATCGCCGCCAGTTCGAGGAGCGCGACCGCCAGGGCGGATTGGAGGGCGAGCACCCGGGCCCCCGGGGAAGCGGTGTCGCGCCAGGCGTACTCGAGCCAGAGGAACGGCACACCAGCCAGGACACCCCCGGCGAAGTCGAGCACCGAGGCGTCCGCCGAGCCGCCGTACAGGGCGGGCACGACGATGGCGAGCGCGAAGAACGCGCGCCCGGCCCAGACCCAGGCGGCGTGGCGCACGAGCCCGAATCCGGTGGCGGAACCGAAGGCGATCACGAGAAGGAATCCGAGCGGGAACGCCACCCCGCCGCTCCAGAAGTGCACGAGGACCGATAGTCCCGCGTAGAGCGGGGCCGGATAAACGAGCGCGGCGACCCACCAACGGTCGTTCACGACGAACCTCCTTGGGAAGTGATCCAAGCGAGGAGCTCGGCGGCGAACTCTCGCACGTACGGGACGGGGTACTGCACGACGGTCGCTCCCGCGTCCCGCATTCGTCCCACCCCCTTCGCCACCTGGCGGTCCACCGGCCCTCGCGCGAAATCCAGGGTGCGGCTCGGCAGGCCGTCCGCCACCGGCGGGAAGAGGGTGTTCACCTCCGGGGAGAGGGTAATCAGACGGTGGCCGGGCACCCGGAGGTCCGCGACCGCGTTCTCCACCGGCCCGTCGACAAAGAGAAGGGTACTGAGGAGCACGATGACGGTGGGAGTGGTCAGGCGCTCGCGGGCGGTCGCGAGGGCGCCCGCGATATCGAACGGGGCTGGAGCGAGCGCGACCCGGCCGAACGCCTCGGTCAGGGTATGGGCCCCCGACACGCCCGCCTGGGGGGGAACGAACTCGACCAGCCGGTCCGAATAGGTGAGCAGTCCGACCTTGTCCGACCTCGCGAGCGCCTGACCGGCGATGACCATGCCGCCCTCGACGCCCTGCTCGAGGCTCTCTTCCCCCGGCATGCCCATGCGCATGTCCCAGCCCGTGTCGAGGAGGACGAGGATCTCGGGGTGCGCCTCCTCCTCGTGCTCGCGGACGTAGACCTTCTCGACGGCCGACCGGCGCCAAGCGATCCGTCGGGCGTCATCCGACGGCTGGTACTCCCGCAACGAGCGAAACTCGGACCCCGAGCCGACCCTCCGCCGGAACGCCTCGGTCTGCCCGCGGAGCCCCGGAGGGATCACCATCTGCTCCTCGACCGAGATCGCGGGGGTGACGAGCACCTCCCAGCGGTTCTCCAGCTTCGTCATTCGGAAGCCGAAGCCGAGCGGGTCGTGCGCGACCACGATGGTCGGCCCGACGCGGAACCGGCCGCGCTGTCGGGGTCGGTAGACGTACGCGAGACGCATCCGGGCGGGGCCCGGACACCAGGTCACCAACCGGGGTGACCCGAGGACCACGTCGAACGTTTCGGGGTGCGGGTCGTAGACCTCGAGGTAGACGGAACTCCGTCCCACCCGTTCGAGGTCGAGCGCCATCGAGCCGACGCCGTCAAGCCTCACTTCGGTGCTGTTCTCGAACCGTTGCCAGCGAAACCACGACGGCCCAAACTCCCGCGTCGCCCGGTCGAACGCCAGGATCTCGCCGGTGGTGAGCGCGAGAACGGCGAGCGGAACCACCAACAGAAGGAGGTTCAGCGTGACGAGGCCCAGCAACAGGGCGGCGAGGCCCCCGAGGATCGCGGACCAACCGAGGGGACTCAGGACGACGCGAGAGCTCGCCATGAGAGTCGGTCAGCGGGGGGCCGAAACGGTGCGTAGGTTGTCGGCGAGCAGGGTCCGGATGACCTCGAGGCGTCCGCGCGGGTCCCCGGGAAGGAATCGCGCCCCCCGGAACTCGGGACGGACGATGATCCGATGGTTGAGAATCGGAAAGATCAGCTCCTGGACGTCGTCCGGGACCACGTAGTCGCGTCCCGACAGGAATGCGGCGGCGCGGACCGCGCGCATGAACTGCACCGCGGCCCGGGGAGAGCCGCCCGCCTCGAGGTGCTGGTCGGCGCGGGTCGCCCGGACGATGTCGATCACATACCGGACGACCTCCTCGTCGACGTTGACGGAGCGGATCGATCGGCGCAGGCGCTCGATTTCCCCGGAAGAGAGGATTTCCGAGCCCGGTGGCACGTCGCCGGGGTCCAGCTGGGAGCGGACGATCGTCGCCTCGTCCTCGGGGCTCGGATACGACATGATCCAACGGAAGAGGAACCGGTCGAGCTCCGCCTCGGGCATCGGGTAGGTGCCCTCCTGCTCGAGCGGGTTCTCGGTCGCGATCACGAGGAACGGTCGTGGCAAGGGGTAGGAGCGACGGTCGACGGTCACCTGCTGCTCTTGCATCGCCTCGAGGAGGGCCGACTGGACCTTCGGAGGGGCCCGGTTGATCTCGTCGGCCAGGATCACCTGGGCGAAGATTGGTCCGGGTCGGTACACGAACGATCGGTCCCGCGGGTCCATCACCAGGCCCCCGAGTATGTCGGCGGGGAGCATGTCCGGGGTGAACTGGATCCGCTGGAAGGACAGACCGAGCGACCGGGCGAACGTTCGAGCGAGGTACGTCTTCGCAATCCCGGGGACTCCCTCCACGAGGACGTGGCCCTCGACGGCCAGAGCGATGGTCAGGGCGCGGACGACATCGTCACCCCCGATCACGGTCTCGGCGACCGCTCGTTGCAATCGAACGAGAAGGGAATGGGCTTCGTCCGCCGAGATCGGGGAGAACGCTCCGCTCGGTTCCGCAACGGGGGTCGGGGGGCCCCCGACCAGCTCGGGTCCCTTCACAGTCAGCGGGCCGGACGACCCGGAAGGCTCGCTCACGAGTTCTCCTCCAATCGGGGCCAGAGGGATTCGACGGCCGTAAGCTCCTCCTCAAAACGTCGCTGCGCTTCGGCCCGCCAGGACGGGCGCCGCCACCGGGACCAGAGGTCGGTCCGCCGGGGGTCCTCCGCTCGGGACGCGATCATGTACGTGATCCTGAGCGAGCGGACCTGCGAGCACGCCTGACGGACAGCGAGGGACGGTTTCTTGCCGAAGAGGTAGAACTGTCGCTGCACGTCTCGGGCGGTGGTCTGGTGGCGTTCCGCGAGCTCGTTCAGAAGGAGGTCGTGGACGGAAAGAATCCCTTCGGCCAACCGCCCCTCACGCAACTCCCGGTCCAAAAGGGCAATCGGGTCGACCTGCCATCCCTGGCGAACGGCGTAGCCCCGGAGCCGCGGTGGGTTCATCGGACGGCCCCAGTACCCCCAAGCGATCGGGGCGAGTACTGAGATCGCCAGCGGGATCGTGAACAGGAGCGGCTCAGAGAGGCTGACGGTCACGACACCCCCTCTCGGGACCGAGGCGGTCGCCCGTCGCCGGGGGCCGCTCGCTGAAGCGGCTGCCCGCTGCTCGACTGGTACAAAGGATTGTGCGCGACGGCGAGGGAGGTCTGCGAATACAGCTTCTCGAGCAGGGCTCGAAGAGACCCTCGGTCGCCTTCCTCGTGCTTTCCGAAACGGACGGGTTCGTAGAGGAGGTAGAGCTCGGGAAGTAGCTCGGAGAGCGATCCCATGTCCGGGCGCAGGAACTCCTTCTGGAACTGTCGGCCGGTCACGAAGGAGGGCACGGTAAGTCCGTACGAGCGCACGGTGCTGTCGTATGCCGTACGATACGCGAGGCGGACGGCCGCCGCGTACCCCTCCCGCTCGAGGACCTCGAGCACCTGCCGGAAGGTGGGGCTGGATTCGGGCGTGGTGTCGAAAACCGAGATGCCCCACGTCGGCCGGCGGCGGGGAGCGCCGGCGCTCGTCGCGCCCGATGCCGACCCCGGGCCCGAAGGGCTCGGGCGGGCTCGGTCGTCGGGCTCGGACGTTCTTCTCCCCCCAGGGGCGGAGAGGGGTGCCCGAGATATCTCCTTCCGGCCCCCCGTCGGTCGGCCGGCCGAGCGCTAGTTCTCCCGGGAGAGGAGCCGAGGGAGGGAATCGAACCCCCAGGAAACAGATCTGCAGTCTGTCGCATTAACCATTCTGCCACCTCGGCGCGGCGGGGGGGAGGGGACCCCCCCTTAAAGCTCTCAACGTCGGAAACGACGCGAGGTCAGATGGGTCGGAACCCCCGTCGCAACCGGAGCCAGGCGGTCCGTCCTTCGTAGCGGATCCGGCCGCCGAGCGTGAGCGAACGCCCCCCCGCGGTGGTCGCACCTTTTCGGATCGCCTCCAGAACATCGTCGACGGTGGTCGTACCTTCCGGGAACTCCGTGAACGCTCGGCCGAGGTCGATGGGCTGATGGGCGTCGCTGCCCCCCGTCGCGGCGAGATGGCGACGGGTCGCCACGTCCGCGGCCTTTCGGTTCGCGCCGGGCGAATTGTGTCCGTTCACCGTTTCAATCCCGGTCACGCAGACCCGTTCCGCGACCGCTCGCCCCACCCCGTGCGCGCGGCGGAACGGATGGGCGAGCACGCACACTCCCCCTCGGTCCCGAACCCATTCGACCGTGTCGGCCACCGGCATTTGGGAGGGGGGTGGGATGGAGACCCCGTACACGAGAAGGTGACCTTCCCGGGCGGAGATCTCGACGCCCGGCACGAACACGAATGGGGGGAACTGGGCGCGGAGCTTCGCGAGCTCCGCGTGTCCGTCGACGGTATTGTGGTCCGTCAGGGCGAATCCGTTCAGCCCCACGGCAACGAGCCGGGATGTGATCGCCTCGAGGGTGAGCAACGAATCCGGAGAGTGTTGGGAGTGGACGTGCAGGTCCAGGCGCAGCCTGCCCATCAGCGGACCTTGGCTCCCGCGGGCACCGGCTCGGACGGTCGCGGTCCGCGACCGGGCCCGAACGCGAGCAGTTCCGCGCGTCCGGAGGTTCCGGGAGCCCTCCGCACGACGACCCACGACCCGGTGGGCCACGCACCGGAGAACTCGACCTCCGCTCCGCCGACGTCCACTCGAACCCGGTCGGTGCCGGCCGGTCCCGTCACGCACCCGATGGTGAGCGACGTAGCGACGAACTCCTCGAAGGAGATTTGGCGGTCGGAAGGGCTGCGGTGCTCGAGATACGTCCCGGGAGGGGTTCCGTCGGGCGGCGCGAGCAGGATCGCGCGCTCTTCCGTCTCGGCACAGAGCACCATTCCCTGAGACGTGATTCGGCGGATCGTGCGCGGAGCGAGGTTGGTCAAGAGCACCACGGGGCGCCCGGTCAGTGTCTCGGGGGTGTAGTACTCCCGTATCCCGGCGACCACGGTTCGGGGAGACGGGGCGCCGATGTCCACCTCGAGAACGTAGAGCTTGTCGGCGGAAGGGTGCGGAGCGGCGCTTCGGATGATTCCCGAGCAAGCCGCCAGCGGAGGCCAGCCTTCCTCCGCGGCGGGGGGCGAAGTCGGGGACGAGGTGCGTTCGGTCTCGGGGCGTGGGAAGAGGGGTCGAACTTCGCCCAGAGCTTGACCGGCCGGCACGGGGGAGAGCGCCACATCCCATTCCCCCGGACCCGGAGGGCCATCGTAGCCCAGCATTCGGAAGATCTCCGTGCTGGAGAACGGCAGCACGGGGGCCAGCCACGTGGCGAGTGCCTTCAGTCGCCAGAGGGTCTCGTAGAGGATGCGCGCCCGGTCGGGGTCTGACGCCTGCCACGGACGGGCCTCATGGAATCGTCGGTTCGACTCTCGGACTTCTTCGAGCGCCAGGTCGAGGGCCTCCTTGAGGTGGACCTTCTCGTACTCCTCGGTGATCTTTGCGTGGGCGCCCTTCAGCCGCTCCGCGACCCCGTTCGCCCCTTGCGCGCTCCAACCGTCCGGCGGGGCCGGCACTTTTCCCGCGTGGCGGTCCCGGGCGAGGACGAGCGTCCGCTGCACGAGATTGCCGTACTGGTTCGCGAGGACCTCTTCGCGGAACTTCCGGAACTCGTCCCAATCAAGCTCGGTGTCGTGGTTCTGGGGCGCCATGACCGCGGCGTAGAACCGGATCACGTCCGGTGGGTAGTTCGCGAGGAGCGCCGGGATGAAGGCGTCGGCATCCACCGTCCCGGATTTGGAGACCTTCTTGCCGCCCGCGAGGAGCCACTCGTTGGCGGGAACGTCGTACGGGAGCTGGAAGCCGCCGGCGCCGAGGAGCATGCCCGGCCAGATGATCGTGTGGTGGAACTTGTTGTCCTTGCCGACGAAGTAGTACTGTCGGACCGGCTCCCGAGCGTCCCAGTACGCCTGCCACGCGTCCGGACGTCCGGCGCGGATTGCCCACTCCTTCGAAGCGGAGAGATACCCCGTGACGGCGTCGAACCAGACGTAGAAACGCTTCGTGTCGTACCCGTCGAGCGGTATGGGCACTCCCCAGTCGAGGTCGCGGGTGATGGGCGTCGGGTGGAGGCCCTCCTTGAGGAAGTTCTCCGCGACGCGGAGGGTTCCCGGACGCCAATGTTGCTGATGGCTCAGGTACTCCCTGAGCTTCTCCTGGAGCCGGTCGAGCTCGAGATAGAAGTGCTCCGAGGGCCGGAATTCGGCCGAGGTGCCGCAAAGAGCACACCTCGGGCTCCCGAGCTGACCCGACTCGAGGGGGCGACCGCAGTTGTCGCATTCGTCTCCGCGAGCGTTCTCGAAGCCGCAGTTCGGGCACGTGCCGACCAGGTACCGGTCGGGAAGGAACCGGCGGTGCTGAGGACAGTACGCCCCCTCGGCCGTCCGGCGAGCGATGAGTCTCGCCTCGAGGAGCCTGAGGAACAGTTCCTGGACGGTCTTCTCGTGCACGACGGTGTGCGTGTTCGTGTAGAGGTCGAACGTGAAACCGAGTCGCTCGAAAGCGTCCTTGTTGACCGCGTGGTACTGTTCCGCGATCGCAAGGGGAGTGGTCTTTTCCTTCTCGGCTCGGACGAGCGTCGGGGTGCCGTGCATGTCGGACCCCGAGACCATGAGGACCTCGTCGCCGCGCAACCGATGGAACCGGGCGAAGATGTCTCCAGGAAGGTAGGCGCCGGCCAAGTGGCCGATATGAAACGGGCCGTTGGCGTATGGCCACGCGACCCCGATAAAAACCCGTGCCATTCCGGCCCTCGAGGGGTACCCGAGTCGGCGAGCGACCTAAGCGTTTCGCGGGACTCCCGAAACGGACCTTCCCGTCCGCGCGCGCGACCCGTGCACTGGCTTTATTCCACGAGGCCCTCCCTGGCGACGTGAACGAAGAGACCCCGATGACCCGCCCAGTCGTGCCCGAGGCGGAACGGGAGATCGGCGTGAAACACCCGGTCCTGACTCACGGTTACGTCGTCCTTGTGGACTACATGGGGGACGACGCGGCGATTGTCCAGGCGGCGCGCGTCTCGTATGGAAAGGGGACCAAAGCGGTCCGCGATGACCGCGGTCTCATTCGGTACTTGATGCGCCATCGCCACACAACGCCGTTCGAGATGGTCGAGTTCAAGTTCCTCGTCCGACTTCCAATCTTCGTCGCTCGTCAGTGGATCCGACACCGGATGAGCAGTACTAATGAGTATTCCGCCCGGTACAGCGTTGTCCCCGATGAATACGAGGTTCCTCCCGCGGAGGAGGTGCGTCATCAGTCTACGCGGAATCGACAGGGACGAGGCGATCCGCTCCCTTCGGATGTGGTCGACCGATTTCGGGGGGACTTGGACCGGATCTCTAAGGACGCATACCGGGCGTACACGCGAGCGCTCGAGGAGGGCGTGGCCCGGGAGACCGCCCGGCTGCTCCTTCCGGTCGCCTATTACACCCAGTGGTACTGGAAAATCGACCTCTGGAACCTGTTTCATTTCCTTTCGTTGCGACTCGACCCCCACGCCCAGGAGGAGATTCGCCTCTACGCGGCAGAGATGGCGAAGATCGCGCGCCTAGTCACCCCGGTGGCGTACGAAGCGTTCGAAGATTTCTCGCTCTCGGGACTTTCCCTCAGCCGCGGCGAGCGAGTCGCCGTTCGCGCCCTGCTGAGCGGAAAGACGCCGGAAGCGGCCTGTGCCGAGGCCGGCCTCCCGCTCACCCGCGAGGACGGAAAACCGATGACGACCGGCGAGGGCGTGGAGTTCCTGGAGAAACTCTCCCGCATCCGCTCCCCCGACTGACGCGGTCAAGGGTATAGGGCCCGGGCCTCTGGGCCGGACATGCCCGCCACCGAAACGAAGGGACTCTTTCTTGACAACCAGGTTCTGCCGGTCGGCGGTCGCCGGGTCTCGGAGGTCACGGACCCGGCGGACGGGTCCGTCGTCGGCCGGGTCGCTCGAGCCACCGCCGATGATGCTCGGGCAGCGATGGAGTCCGCTGCGAAAGCTCAGCCCGGGTGGGAATCCATTGGGGCGGCCGAGAGGGCCAAGATTCTCCTTCGAGCCGCGGAACGATTGCGCACGCGTTCCGAAGAGCTCGCGCAACTCATCACTCACGAGATGGGCAAGGTGCTTTACGAGAGCCGCTCCGAGGTCGGCGGCGCGATTGACAATCTCGAGTACTACCCCGCGTTCGCGCGCACCCTCACCGGCGATGAGGTCGCCGGACTCCCCACGGGCGAGACGATGCGACTTCTCTGGGTCCCGCGGGGAGTCGTGGTCGCGATCACTCCGTGGAACTTCCCTGCGGCCACGGTGACGCGGAAGATCGCACCGGCACTCCTGGGAGGCAACACGATGGTCCTCAAACCGTCGAGCGCTACGCCGCTTTCCTCCCTGCTCATCGCCGAGACGCTTCGGGACGCCGGTTTACCCCCCGGCGTGCTTAACGTGGTCCCCGGACCGGGCGGGGAGCTCGGACCCGCCCTCATTCAGCACCCGAGCTGCTCGACCGCTACGCTTACCGGTTCCACAGCGAGCGGCATCGAGGTTCTGAAGCTCGCCGCGCCCGGTGTCGTGAAATGTCTTCTCGAGCTCGGCGGCAAGGCCCCGGTGCTGGTGCATCGGGACGCCGACCTTGACTGGGCGGCTCGGGCGACCGTGTGGGCACGGTACTGGAACGCGGGCCAGGCCTGCATCGCGGCCGAACGGTGTTACGTTGACGGGAAGGTCGCAGACGATTTCCAACGAAAAGTCTCGCGTCTCGCGGGCGCGCTCCGGGTGGGTCCCGGCTCACGCTCCGGGGTGGATATAGGCCCCCTCTACTCCCGCGACGCTCGCGACGCGGTCGCGAAGGACGTGGAAAGCGCGGTCGCCCAGGGGGCGAAGGTCGTGACCGGAGGAAGTATTCCTACGGAGCCCGCCCTCGCGAACGGAGCGTTCTACCTCCCCACCGTCCTCAGCGAAGTGACCGAGGAAAACCCCGCGGCACAGGAGGAGATTTTTGGTCCAGTGCTGCCGCTTCTGACGTACAAGGATTGGGACGAAGCGATCGCCCGAGCGAATTCCAGCCGCTACGGCCTCTCGAGCTACGTCTTCACCCGCGACCTCTCGCTCGCCGAGCAGGCGGTCCACCAGCTCCGATTCGGCGAGACGTACGTCAATCGGGTAGGGCCGGAGACAGCGCAAGGATACCACGCGGGATTCCGGCAGAGCGGGCTCGGCGGCGAGGGGAGTGTCTGGGGGTATCGCGATTATCTCCAGCTCAAGACCGTCTACGTCGATTGGAAGGAGCCGCACCGCGCCTCGTACTTCCTACCGTACTCCGACTGAGACTCGGCCTGAGAAGGCCGATGTGGAGGTCCATGACGTTCGTTCCGGTCGGTCCCGTTCGGAGGAGCGAACCGAGGCGACGGAGCGCATCGTAGGCCGCGTGGCGGGCGAGCGACCCCGGTAGGTTGACCCCGAGAGCCGAACCTCGCCTCCACGTAGCGCCGTCGACCCAGCCTCCGGCCGCGTCCGTGGGCCCGTCAATCCCGTCGGTTCCCGCTGACAGCACCAATGCGTCGCTCCCGGCCAGTGCGTGAGCAGTGCTGAGCGCGAACTCCTGGTTCCGGCCCCCGCGACCGGGTCGCGGTCCGAGGACCACCGTGGTTTCGCCACCCCCGAGAACGGCTCGAGGCGTCGGCGGTCGGACCGCCAGCAATCGGTTCGCGAATCGGACTGCGGCGAGGCGGGTCTCTCCCACGATCGGACGCGGGAGCAGTTGAGGTCGGTATCCGCACGCTCGGGCCGTCCGGCTCGCGGCTTCGAGTGCGAGACGATTCGAGCCGACGAGGGCGAACGGGGCCCCCCGGAAGCGTGGGTCCCGGGACTTGGGGGTTTCGGGACGATTCCCCCGAACTCCCTCCGATAGGTGGCGATTCACCCTCGAAGGTAGCCGGGACCCCAACTCGTATCGACGGACGACCGAAACTGCGTCGCGGAACGTCGACGGATCGGGGACGGTCGGACCGGAGGCGATGTCCTCGGGGCTGTCCCCGACCACGTCGGAAAGTGCCAGCGTCGCGAATCGGGCGGGACCGGCCGCCATCGCTAGCTGCCCTCCCTTGATCCGAGAAAGATGTCGACGAACGGCATTCATCGACCCAATCGGGGCCCCCGAACCAAGGAGGAGCTCGGTCGTTTGGGAGAGGTCCGTGGGAGTGAGCCCTTCCGCCGGGACTTCGGCGACCGCCGAGCCGCCGCCCGAGATGAGAAAGAGGACCACGTCCCCGGTCTCGGCAGCGGTCACGAAACGGAGAAGCGCTCTCCCGGCCCGGAAGCTACCACCCCCGGGAATCGGGTGCTCCCCGAAGAGGGTGGGAAGACCCGCGCGGGCACGGGGAAATCCCCGAGGTGTGACCGCGAGCGCGGAGGACGACGGTCCGACCGCCTGCGCCGCCGCGTCGAGCATCGCCCCGGCCGCCTTTCCAATCGCCACCAAGCGGATGCTGCCGTCGTGGCCGACTCGCAACGAGCGCGTTCCCACATGGAGGTCGGATCCCTGACGGCGGAGGTTCTTCCGGACCGCGCGTCCGGGGTCGACGGCGGCGACCCCGGCCCGAAAGATCTTCTTCGCGTCAGAAACGAGGGTCATCGCCGCCCTCGAGCGTGAAACCGGGCCGGATCGGGAAATCTCCCACGGGTCCGGTGAATCGACTGGGGAGAACCGGACGGATCCGCTCGAGCTCCCGCTCGGAACCCGCTCCGGTAGCGAGCACGGTGGCGAGACGGGCCGCCGCTCCGCCGGCGCGCATCACCCCGAATCCGTTGAACCCGGTGATCGTGAAGAGACCGCTCGCGCCGGGCACGGGTCCGATGAGGGCCCTCCGGTCGGGAGTCGATACGCACACACCCGCCCACGCCCGCACGAGCTCCGCGTCCGCCCATCCGGGGAAACGACTCCCAAAGCTTTCGGCGAGGTGAGCCACGAATCGCTCGTCGCCTCCCGTAGAGAAGAGATCGGGGTCAACCTCGACGAGCTCGGTCCCGTCGCCCGCGAGGATCCGACCGTTCGCCTCGGGGCGGACGTAGACGTCAAGGTCGATGTCGTGGACCGACGGAAATACTCGCGTTTCGGGCGACGAGGGGCGTAGGACGGCGGCCTGCGTTCGGTACGGAGCGAGGGGGAGCGGGTGGCCGACCGAGGCGAGGAGGCGCTTTGACCATGCTCCGGCGGCGACGACGGTTCGTTGGGCACGAATGGTTCGACCGCCGGTGACCAGTTCCCAGCTGTCTCCGTCGCGGACGAACCGGGTGAGGGGAGACCCGAAGACGAACTCCACCCCCGACTGGCGGGCGGCTTCGGCGTACAGTTCTCCCATGGTGCTCGGCGTCACGACCGCGTCGTCCGGGCTCCAGATCGCGCCCAGAACGTCGTCGAACCGTCCCCACGGGACCTTCTCGGCGAGGGTGGAGAGGTCGAGAACCGAGACGGGGACGGACCATCCTCGAAGACGCTCGACTGCGGCGTGAAGAACGGGAACGGCCTCGCGGTTCTTCGTCCATCGGGCGAACCCGTTCACCGAGAACGAGGACGGGTCCCAGCGAGCCGCGAACTCGGCGTACTCTGCCTTCGACTCGCGCGCCACCGCGACGTCCCACGGGTCCCAGAGCTGCTCGGTCACAACCCCGGCGGCGCGACCGGTCGCGCCGGCACCGGGGGTCTGGGGGTCGTAGACGACGACCGGCCTGACCGAGCGCTTCGCGAGGTGATAGGCGAGGGCGCATCCCGCGATCCCCGCTCCGAGGATGAGCACATCCGCCCGGTCGTTGACCACGACCGTCCCGAGCGCGGCCGGGCGTTAATACTGCGGCTTCGCCCGTTGGTAGGCGTCGCGCAGGGCCTGCGTGTCGACGTGCGTGTAGATCTGGGTGGTCG
>Ga0074044_10002882_pt1 | contig 14922 bp, 11 predicted proteins | sample BogForMeECP23OM1_FD_94443 | JGI IMG/M metagenome (GOLD analysis project Ga0074044, IMG submission 94443) | Bog forest soil microbial communities from Calvert Island, British Columbia, Canada - Bog Forest MetaG ECP23OM1 | ecosystem: Environmental > Terrestrial > Soil > Wetlands ... | reverse complement strand
GCATGTGGAGCATGTCGTGCGTAACGTAAGCGGCGGGGACGTAGTCGGTGATCATGGCCATGCTGTTGGTGCCGTCGGCTCCGGGAGTGCGCTCGATGTCGAGGCGGCTGACCAGGGTGGTGGGAGTGGCGCTGTCGGTGGCGACCACCGCAGGCGCAGCGGAGACGGTGACTTTTTCATTCGCCACGGCCAACTGCAACTGAAAATGAACGACCGGTACCGTTCCCGAGATAACCGTGACATCTTGCGTAGTTTGCGCGAAGCCCTTACTGGCGACGCTGACGGAATAATCACCCACCGGTACGACGTTGAGTTGGAATTCTCCATTGGCGTCGGTGGTGACGCTTTTTGCCCACTCCGACGATTTCGCTTTGAGCATCACCATGGCGTCTTGGATGGGACGATGCTGCGGGTCGTGCACGACGCCCCGAATCGCGCCGTAGACATTGGCGAACGCGGCGGGCGTCATCAACAGGAAAGCGGCGAATGCGAGCAGCTTGAGGCGAGTCATGTCTTGTCCTTATGTGTTTGCCGGGCTGAGAGCTGCGAGCCACAAGCTGCGAGCAAACGATAAGGTTCGCTCGGCGGCTCGAGGTTCGTAGCAGAGTTGCTATTTTCAGGTTCGGGATGAGGGCCTAGCTGCGAGGCGGGGCGCGGGCGGAATCTTGTCCGGAGATATCGCTTGAGGGAAGGACCGCGTTTTGTGACGGGCGCGCGGGTTCGATCAGGAGACTTAGAAAGGAGAGCAGACTGGGAGCGGGGTGCGCCCACTCGGATGTGGTCGCGCCGCAGCAGCAATGATTGCGACAACAGTTACCGTCATTGCCGGCTTGAAACGAAGTTTCAGAGGATTCGGGCTGGGGCAGCTTTGAATGTGCCATCGCATGATGGCATGGCATCGCGGGTTGCACTGGCTGTGCGGACAACGGCCGGCGCATGCAGCAGCGCATCACTCCCGGCTGGGCACACTGAGCCATCGCCAGCGGTCCGAAGGCAGGGGCGAGCATGACCAGCAGCAGAAATCTGGCAGTCCAGCGAGAAGCTCCCCACATTTCCGGACAGCATAGCAGTTGTCGGTACCCTATTGCCAGGATCCAGCAAACCGGTGCAGCTAAGTACTGGTTTCCGGTACCATTCCTCCGTGCACGAGCTAGCTCCCCAGCTGTTGAAGACAATTCGAAAGCAGGAGTCGATGCGGGCGGGGGACCGCGTGGCGGTGGCGGTTTCCGGCGGGGCGGATTCTGTGGCTTTGCTTCGCCTGCTGCTGGAGTTGCGGGCCGAGCTTGGGATCGTGCTGTCGGTGGCGCATGTCAATCACAAGCTGAGGGGAGACGAGTCGGACGAGGACGAGCGCTTTGTCGCGCGGTTGGCGCGGCAGCATGGGCTGGACCTGCATGTCCGGGAGGCGCCGGTTGACGGGAGTTGTAGTCCTGACGTCGGTTCCGGCATCGAGGCGGCCACGCGCAAACTGCGCTACGGTTTTTTCCGCCAGTTAGCGTGGGATGGCCGCATTTCGAAAATTGCTACGGCGCATACTCTTGACGATCAGGCGGAGACGGTGCTGCTGCGCATTTTTCGCGGTACTGGGATTCGGGGACTTGCGGGCATTCATCCGCGGATTGTTTTCGAGGAGCAAGGGCGCGTGTTTGGCGAGGTGGTGCGGCCGCTGCTCGGCTTTCGCCGCGCTCGGTTGCAAGAATTTCTGCGCGAGCGGGACCAAAGCTGGCGCGAAGATTCATCGAATCGGGACACTGCGTTCCTTCGGAATCGCGTGCGTTATCGGCTGCTGCCGATGATTGCGGAAGAGTTTGGCGAAGCCGCGATCGAACACATGGGCGAGCTGGCGGAAATCGCACGGGCCGAGGAGGAACATTGGCAGCGCGTGCATCCCGAGATCGCGGCACGGGGCGGGGGCGCTGGCTCTAATTCTGATGACGAGACGCGGCAAGCCGCGTCTCTACCGGTGGGGCCGTTGCTGGCGCTTCCGCTGGCGGCGCAGCGCCGCCTGGTGCGCGGATGGCTGAAAGCGAATGCTCACGATTTGACTATCTCGTTCCGGTTGATTGAGGAGGCGCTGGAATTGGCGCACGGTCTGGCGGGCAAGAAAACGGAGCTGCCAGGAAGGATCCTTCGGCGTGGACGTTTGGACCTTTTGTTGGAATCAAAGCCTTGCGTTGGCCGCGTCGAAGCGGCGGATTATGAATACCCTTTGGCGGTGCCGGGCACGGTTAAGGTTCCTGAACTGGGCGCTTGCATTGAGGCCCGCGTGGTGGATGCGGGTAGCGTTCCGGAGGACGGGCGTGGGCAGTTGCTGGATCTGGAGCGCATGCCGAAAGCAGTGCTGATCCGCAACTGGCGTGCGGGAGATCGGTACTGGCCGTCGCACACGGCGGAGGCAACGAAGGTGAAGGAGTTGTTGAGCGGCCGCCATGCGACCGGAGCGGAGAAGAAGCTGTGGCCGGTTGCGGTCGCCGAAGGTTGCGGGCTGGTCTGGATGCGGAGTTTTGCGGTTCCGGCGGCTTTTAGGGCGCCGGCGGGAGCTTCGCACGCGATTTGGATTCGGGAGATTGCGGGCATGATGTAACATGCCATCATTAGAATTAGAGTTACTGCTAGCGTTGAGATTATTGCTATAGAGTTACCACGCAGGAGGCGCCACTTCCGCTATGAATGTTTCGCCGAATGCCGGGTTGCGCCAGGTGATCTCGGCCGACCGAATCCAAAAAAGGGTCCGCGAGCTGGGACGGCAGATCTCCGACGACTATCGCGGCCAGACCGTGATCGCGCTGGGAATTCTGGAAAACAGCTTCCTGTTCATGGCCGACCTGGTGCGGGCGGTCGATGTCCCGATTATCTGCGCTTTTATCAAGCCGAGCTACAAGCAGAGCAAGCAGGGCGAAGCCGCGGTGCTGGAGATCTTTTTCAGCCACGACCTAGCGATTGCAGGCAAGCATGTGTTGCTGGTCGAGGGGTTGGTCCACTCGGGTGTGACCAGCGAATTTCTGATGAGCGACCTGCGCGGGCGGGGCGCGGCCTCGGTGAAGCTGGCTACGCTGCTGGATCGCCAGTCGGCGCGCCGGGTGCCCCTGCAGCCGGACTATTTCGGATTTCTGGTGGATGACGCGTTTCTTTGCGGCTATGGATTGGGTAGTCCGGAGCAGACGGGGCGCAACTTGCCGTATCTGGCCGCGACGATCTAGGGCTGCGAGCCGCCAGCTAAGAGCCGTGAGACAGGGTTGCTCGAAGCTCGTAGTTTGTTACCCCGTGACTTCTGTCACTCCTTCAGTTCCCCCGTTTTCATTGGAAAAGGTCTAAAATGCGAGAGGGATAGTTTTTTCTCAGTCAATTTTCCGCCTCCGGCATCTAATATGATCTGTAGAGGCGGCGTCTTTCTTTTGGCGGAGACGGGGCTGCACTTCGAGGAGCTTTAGGTGAATTCGACGATCAAAACGGTAATTTTCTGGGCGGTCATCGTGGTCTCGGCCTTCCTGCTCTGGCAGGTGGTGAAGACCGGTACCAATGCCCAGAAGGAAAAAGAGATTGGCTTTTCTGAATTCATGGCCGACGTGGACCAGGGCAATATCCACGACGTGATGTTCATCGGCCAGGAAGCGAAGGGGAAGTTTAAGAGCCCCGACGCTCCGTTTCATACCACGGTGCCGCCGGGGAGCTATCCGGAAATGTACAAGAAGTTGACGGAAAAGAATGTTCCGTACAGCTTCAAGGACATCAGCAACGGAACCTGGCCGAGCTGGATTCTGAATCTGCTGCCGCTGGTGCTGCTGGGCGCGCTTTGGTTCTTCATGATCCGCCAGATGCAGACCGGCGGAAACAAGGCGTTGTCGTTCGGCAAGAGCCGGGCGCGACTGCTCTCCATGCAGCAGAAGAAGATCACGTTCAAAGACGTGGCCGGCGTGGATGAGGCGAAGGAAGAACTTCGCGAAATCATCGAATTCCTGCGCGAAGCGCAGAAGTTCCAGAAACTAGGCGGACGCATCCCGAAGGGCGTGCTGCTGGTTGGACCTCCGGGAACGGGCAAGACCCTGCTGGCACGCGCGGTCGCGGGCGAAGCGAATGTTCCGTTCTTCTCCATCTCCGGCTCGGATTTCGTGGAAATGTTCGTGGGCGTAGGCGCAAGCCGCGTGCGCGACCTGTTCGAACAGGGCAAGAAAAACGCTCCCTGCATCATCTTCATCGACGAAATTGACGCCGTTGGACGTCACCGCGGCGCTGGACTCGGCGGTGGACACGACGAACGCGAGCAGACTTTGAACCAACTGCTGGTCGAGATGGACGGCTTCGAATCGAACGACGGCGTCATCCTGATGGCCGCGACCAACCGTCCGGATGTACTCGATCCCGCGTTGCTCCGCCCGGGGCGCTTCGACCGGCGCGTGGTGGTGAATCGTCCCGATGTTCGCGGACGCGAAGAAATTCTGCGCGTCCACACCCGCAAGATTCCTCTCGCCGACGACGTTGATTTGTCGGTTCTGGCGCGCGGCACACCGGGATTTTCCGGTGCTGATCTGGCTAATATGGTCAATGAAGCAGCGTTGGCGGCGGCACGTCCGAATCGCAAGGCCGTGCTGATGTATGACTTTGAGCTGGCCAAGGACAAGGTCCTGATGGGTGTGGAACGCAAGTCGCTTCTCCTCTCCGACGAAGAGAAGAAGAATACCGCGTACCACGAGGCCGGACACGCGCTGGTGGCTGCCATGCTGCCGCACTCCGATCCGGTGCACAAGGTCACCATCATTCCGCGTGGCATGGCGCTCGGTTTGACCATGCAGTTGCCGACCGACGATCGCCACAATTACTACAAGAACTACCTCGACACGCAGATTGCCATCCTCATGGGTGGGCGTATTGCGGAAGAGATTTTCCTGAATCAGATGTCGACCGGCGCGGGCAACGATATTGAGCGGGCCACGGAACTGGCGCGCAAGATGGTTTGCGAGTGGGGTATGAGCGACCTGGGGCCGGTGACCTTCGGCAAAAAAGAAGAGCAGATTTTCCTGGGACGCGAGATCTCGCAACACCGCGACTACAGCGAAGCCACCGCCATCCAGATCGACGAAGAAGTCAGGAAGATGGTGAGCGCGGGGTACACGAGGGCGAAGGGCATCCTCTCGGAGAATCGCGAAACGCTGGTCCGGATCGCGAAGGCCTTGATCGAGCGCGAAGTGCTGGACGCATCCGAGATCAAGCTGCTGGTTGAAGGGCAGGAACTGCCCCCGATCAAGCCCCTGCCGGCAAAGACCGACGACGGCGTGCAGCAGGTGATCAAGCCGGAACGGGCTCCCGCCAAAGGTGGCGAGCGGCCGGCGACGGCGTAAGAGCAGTTCTCGGTTCCCAGTTCCCGGTTCTCAGAGGGCGGCGGGTTGGCCGCCTTTCTTTTTGCTGCCCGCAGTCTGGGTGCTGACTTGCCAGTTCAATCGACAACGACTGTGATTTTTCGCTCGTGGAGAAAAAAGCCATCATTGTCGGGGCCGGTCCCGCCGGCCTGACCGCCGCCTACGAACTGCTCTGCCGTTCCGACGTCATTCCCGTAATCCTGGAAAAAAGTTCCTACATGGGAGGCATTTCGCGAACCGTCAACTACAAGGGGAATCGTCTCGACCTCGGCGGCCATCGCTTCTTCTCCAAGAGCGACCGTGTCATGAACTGGTGGTTGCAGCACTTACCACTCGAAGCGAGAGCCGTCGGGTCCGCGAGCATTACCTACCAACAGCAGAGCCGCCAAATTGCGGGCGCCGGCGCGGGGCCCGACCCTCAGAGCACCGATGAGGTCATGCTTCTGCGCAAGCGCCGGTCTCGCATCTACTACCTGCGCAAGTTCTTCGAATACCCCCTTCAGCTGACCCGGAACACACTGGCCCAGCTCGGCTTGGTACGCACGCTGCGCATCGGCTTCAGCTACATGCGCAGCGTGCTGTTTCCAGAAAAGAATATCGTCAACCTCGAACAGTTTTTCATCAACCGCTTTGGGCGCGAATTGTATCTGACGTTCTTCAAGGACTACACCGAAAAAGTGTGGGGAGTGCCCTGCAACCAGATCAGTGCGGAATGGGGAGAACAAAGGATCAAGGGCCTCTCCATCACCAAGGCGCTTCTCCATTTCCTGAAACCGCCGGAGAAGAAAACTTCCAATGTCGCTCAGAAGGGAACCGAGACTTCCCTGATTGAGCAATTCCTGTACCCGAAGTTCGGACCCGGGCAGATGTGGGAAACCGTTGCCCGGAAGGTCATCCAAATGGGTGGGGAGATTTTGACCGGCTTCAACGTCAGCGCGATCCACTGCGAAAACGAGCGCATCCGGGCCGTATCAGGAATGGGTGATCAGGGCCGCACGCAGAAGTTCGAAGGCGATTACTTTTTCTCGACCATGCCTATCCAGGAACTCATCCGGGCGCTGGACACGGCGGTTCCAGCCAATGTACGCGAAGTCAGCGACGGCTTGCTCTATCGGGATTTCATCACCGTCGGCCTGCTGCTCAAGCGGCTGAAAATCACCCAGAACAACGGCTCGCGCCAGCTGATCGACGACAACTGGATCTACATCCAGGAGCCCGATGTCCGGGCTGGCCGCCTGCAGATCTTCAACAACTGGAGCAATTACATGGTGGCCGACCCGGAGCAGGTTTGGCTCGGGGTCGAGTATTTCTGCTACGAAACCGACGACCTCTGGAAGAAGGGCGACAAGGAACTGGCCACGCTTGCACAGCAGGAGTTGGATCACATCGGAATCATCGACCGCAACGATGTGCTCGACTCCACCGTCATCCGCATGCCCAAGACCTATCCCGCATATTTCGGCACGTACGATCGCTTCGAGGAAGTGCGGAAATACCTTGATGGCTTCGAAAATCTCTTCCTGGTTGGCCGGAACGGAATGCACAAATACAACAACCAGGACCATTCGATGCTCACGGCTATGGTGGCGGTGGACGCAATCGTGTCCGGCTCCACCGACAAGGCCCCGATCTGGCAGGTGAATACCGAAATGGAGTACCACGAACAGAAGTAAGTAAGTTTCCCGTGCGATACTTGTCTACATTGTGAACCTGACTCTCAATTCCAAAATCGCTCTCATCACCGGCGGATCGCGTGGAATTGGCGCGGCGGTGGTGCGGATGTTTGTGGCGGCGGGCGCGAAAGTTGTTTTCAGCTATCAAACGGCGAAGGCGCAGGCCGAGACTCTGGTGCGCGAATGTGGCGCGGAAAACTGCCGCGCAGTGCAAAGCGAGCTTTCGACCACGGAGGCCGCGCGGGCACTGGTGTCGTCCGCAATTTCGGCCTTCGGGCGTCTCGACATTCTGGTCGCGAATCACGGTATCTGGCCGCCGGAGGATGCGCCCATTGAGCGCATGTCCGACGAACAATGGCATCGCACGATTGCCGTGAATCTCGACAGCGTATTCTCGCTGGTCAAGCATTCGGTCGGCCAGATGAAGAAGCAGGGCGGCGGCCAAATCGTGCTGGTCAGTTCGACGGCCGGCCAGCGCGGCGAGGCTTTCCACTGCGACTATGCGGCTTCAAAAGGCGCGTTGATCAGTATGGTGAAGGGACTTTCGACGGAACTGGCGCGCGACGGCATCCGGGTCAATTGCGTGGCCCCGGGATGGGTGGCTACGGATATGGCGGCGCAGGCGCTAAACGATCCCCCAACACGCGACAAGGTTTTTCGAGGCATCCCGATGGGGCGCGTGGGGACGCCGGACGAGATCGCCGGGCCGATTTTGTTCCTGTGCACACCTTACGCTGGATTTATCACGGGCGAGGTTTTCAACGTAAACGGCGGAGCGGTGCTGGTGGGGTAGCGCCAGTGTAGCGCGGACACTCCTGTCCGCGAAATGTGTGCACCAGAGAGAGGCAACGGCAAGAACAAAAGCAACGGCTAGCGGACAAGAGTGTCCGCTCTACACGATCACGATCCGTTTTCTGGTACAGCTAAAATCGCTTCAAATGCTTCTAACAAATAGACTGATGAACCGTTTCGCTCTTTTACTGCTGCTGTCGGGACTGGCGTTTGCCCAGGCTGGGCAAGCGCCGCCCCCGCGGGCTCCGCTGACGGGCCAGCCCTCCGCGCCCGTCAACCTGAACGACTCCGACAATGCCCGCAAAGCGCGGGCGGTTCTCGATCAGTCCATCCAGGCACTGGGAGGACAGCTGTACCTGACGTACGAAAACAGGAGTGAAACCGGCCGCTACTATCCGCTCCATCACGGACACACCGAGAGCACCGGAATTCCCTACCGATACTATGTCGAGTATCCGGACAGGGACCGTTTCGAAGTCCTCCGCTTAAAAGATATCCATGTCATACCAGGGCAAATTGACATCGGCGGCGTCAAGTCCAAGAAGGCCGATCTTGTCCTGATCCACAACGGCGACAAAGGATACGAGACGACGTACAAGGGAACGGCGGCACAAGACAAGCTGGATTTAGAAAACTACCTTCGCCGGCGCCAGCATTCGCTCGAATGGGTGTTCCGCAAGTGGATCCGCGATCCGAATGTGGCTTGGTTCTACGAGGGGCAGTCGGTCGTCGATGGAAAGGAATGCGAAGGAGTCACGCTGCTCAACAGCCAAGACGACTCGGTCAGCGTTTTCCTGGACCAGAATTCCCACTATCCGATCAAGATCAGTTACTCGTGGCGCGATCCGAAGGACAAGCAGAAAAACGAGGAAGATGAAGTTTACGACAGCTACAAACTGGTGCAAGGAATCTGGACGCCCCACTCCATTACCCGTTATTTCAACGGAGAGACTTCGCAACAGCGCTTCATCAACGTTGCCAGCTACAACATGAAGCTGCCGGATTCAATGTTTGAAGCGGCAGTGACGTATGACCCCACTGTGCCGCTGAAAAGCCGGTGAGACGCGGCCAAACACTTACGAAAGTACCGTAAACCCGACCGGGTTCTTTCCTGGGTACCCCCAAACATCTATAACTCCCTGAACAAGTTAGCCTTTGGCTTGGCCGAACGAACCACGGACTGTGGCTGTTTTGCCACATACGGAAGTCCGTCGGTCACGGTAAGCTGATTCACAACAAAAGACTTATACCGTTCCCCGTTGACACACGAGCAAACAATTCGTGCCGCAGTGACCTGTACTGGAGTTGGTCTCCACAGCGGCGCTCCAGTCAGCCTGCGGATTCTGCCCGCGCCCGCGGGAACGGGAATTGTGTTCCACCGCACCGATCTCGACGGCTTCGCGATCGAAGCCAGCGGACGCAACGTGGCGCGCGTCAGTTACGCCACCAGCTTGATGAAGAAGGGCGTGCTCATCTCCACCACCGAGCACCTGCTCTCGGCGTTTACCGGCGTCGGCATCGACAATGCCATCGTCGAGCTGGACAATCTTGAGTTGCCCATTCTGGATGGCAGCGCCCGTCCGTTTGTCGAAATGATCCATAAGGCCGGGATTCGGCGGCAACGCAAAGCGCGTACCTATCTCCGGATCGTGCGCGAGATCGAGTTGCGCGAGGGCGATAAATTTATTGCCGTGTATCCGTCCGACATCTATTCGGTTTCGTATTCCATCAATTTTCCGCACCCACTCATTGGCAAGCAGAGCTTCTGTGTGCGGCTGACGAACGGCAGTTATCTAAGAGAGGTAGCGCCGGCGCGCACTTTCGGATTTCTGCATGAGGCCGACGCCATGCGGCAGCAGGGACTGATTCGAGGCGCGTCGACCGACAATGCCATCGTGCTGAACCACGACGAAGTGCTGAACCCGCCGTTACGTTTTCCCGACGAGTTCGTGCGCCACAAAGTTCTGGATCTGATCGGGGACTTGGCGCTGATCGGGAAACAGATACTAGGTTCGGTGGTGGCCGACCGCGCCGGCCATGCCATGCACACGGCGCTCGTGTCGCGCATTCTACGCGACCGGTCGTACTGGGAAGAAACCGCGCTGGAAGACGAAGTGGCAGCGCCAGCGTTGGCATCCGCCGTGAGTCTTAGCGTTTAGCAAGCTACGGAAATCTCCGGTTCGTATCAGGGCATCGCTTTAGCGATGCCGCGGATTTCCCTAAATCAGAAGCCCCTTTAGGGGCTCGTGCGTCCGGACGGTAGCGTCAGTCAGCCGGCTGCGGAACATTCCATTCGGAGGGCAATCCGCGTTCTGCCAGGAGTCGCCGCAGTTCGGCTTCTGCCTCGGTGCGCACGCGGTCGACGAAAGCATTCGCGCTCTGCCGGTGCTCGGCGCCGAGCGCCGACAAGCGCACCCGCAAATAGGGCTGGTCCTCTTCCAGGCGGCGCAGCAGTCGCTGAGTTCTGGCGATTCTTTCTTCCAGTGTGATCATCGTTAGATGCGGCAAGCCAGACGCGGCAAAGCCGTGTCTCTACAGTGCCACAGCGCGAGCAGGGCGCAAGTTACAAGCTGGATGCCGGGTGCGTGGGATTGCGCTGGAAACGTCTTCGGGAAACGGCGAACTGGCGAGGGGCGGAGCGAACGGTTAGCGAAGCGCCGCGTAGCCTTGCAGTCGTAGCGGCAGTTCTTCCCGCAAGAGGTCGGTCAGCCATTTTTCAAGCTGATACTGTGAGCTCTGCGGAACTTCAAGGAAGCGGATACCGGCGTGGCCGCTTCCGTCAGCCCAGGCGACTTGGCCTTTCAGTTCGAGCGAAATGTTGGCGCCGGGCAGCGTGAAGCGAAGCTGCACCTGCGCCCCCTGGAGCAACTTGCCGATGACGCGGACGGCCATGCCTCCCTCGCTCAGGTTGGTCGTTGTGGCTGCCAGTTCCTGGTCGTGCGCCAGGGCGATCCGCAAGGGGATCTCCACCGGATGCCGGTAGTACCGGCGCTGTTCCCGCAACATGAAATTGAGCGCTGCATTCAGACAGCGCGTGGCGTGCAGCGGGGTCAGCGGCTTCTGCAGAACGAAGTTGGCGCCTGACTGAAAGGCCTCCTGCGTGGTCGTCTTCCCATTCACCACCGCAAAGGCCACGGTCCGGGCATTGCTTTGCGTCTTGCGGAGGGCTCGCAGCAGATCTACGCCGTCGGGCAGATCGTCGCAATCGATGATGACCGCATCGTACTTGCGCTTCACCAACAGATCATTGCCGGGCTTGGACTCGGCGCAAACCTGGACATCGACCGAAATGTTCTCCAATGCTGGACGCAACACGCCGAGCAAAGCGGCGTCCCCGCTGACGAGAAGAGAGTCCAGATTCATGACTTTTTCGATACTAGCGGTACCCGAGGGCCGAAGAAAGTGACCTTGGTACCGGGCGAGGGGGGGCCTCCGTCACAAAGGAGCACGAATTCAACGGGCGCGAGTTCAGACCTTTGGGTGACTTCGTGCCCAGGTGCTGAACTTAGGACACTGCCCCGTTGCCGTCAGTTTTTTCTGGATTCTTGCGTCGTTCACCGCGAAACTGGTCAGGTGAGCGAAACTGCTTATTTGTCGCTGGGATCGAATCTGGGAGATCGCGCCGCCAACCTGCGCACAGCGGTCGCGCAATTAGGCGTTGCGGGCCGATTGCTGGCGGTTTCCGCATTGTATGAGACCCAGCCGGTGGACGTCCCAGACCAGCCGTGGTTTCTGAACTGCGTGGCGGCGATTGCAACCGAGAAGACGCCGAGAGAACTGCTCCAGCTTGCGTTGCAGGTCGAAGCGGGGCTGGGGCGTCTCCGCATGCGCGCCAAGGGTCCGCGCAACATAGATATCGACGTGGTGCTGTTTGGGGATTGCATGGTCGATGAGCCGGGCTTGAAGATTCCGCATCCGGCAGTGCACCTGCGGCGGTTCGTTCTGGAGCCGCTGGTCGAGATCGCTCCCGAGGCGCGCCATCCCGGACTCGGGAAAACTGCGCGAGAACTTCTGGCGGAGTTGCTGGGTGGGCAGACGGTACGGCGGCTCTGAATTTCTCCACTGCGGGTGCCCCATCCTTCCGCCTACTTTGCGGAAGGCTGGGACCTGCCGACACCGTCAACATTCCGCCGAAGATCCTACGGAATCACGATCCGGCTCCCTGCTTCTTCGGGTCCCGCGATGGCCGATTGTCTTTCGGGGAACTGCGCAAAAAGAAAATCGACGAACGCCCGTGACTTCGGCCTGCCGGAAGTGCGTCCGCAGCCCATGCGCAAGAGGAAGACCAGCGCCTTCAGCACTTCAGAATCCCGTAGCTGCGTGTGGCCGATTTGCTGCTGCTCGGTCTGGCGAAATTCCCTGACCATGTTCTCGACTTCGCGAGCAATGTTCTGATGCGCCACGTTGGCCGTCTGCGGCTCGTAGATAAGGCTCGAGTTCACCAGCGTCTGGTAGCTCTTCGCCACCGAACTCAAAGCAGCGATCAGGTCGCGGTCCATGAGCGTGCGATCGGCGCGGGCGCTCTTGGCCAGCGCAAAGCTCAGTCCCAGGATCAGTTCCTCGCGCTCGTAGAGAAACTGCTCGGCGATCTCAACCTCGGGCAACAAAGCCTCGCGATCCAGTTGGCCCGGTTGATCATTTTGCGCTTTTGCGTGGCGCCCGGTTGCGTGCTCCCGCGCCTGCTGCAGATAAGGACAGTCGCTGGGGCAGTCGAGCGTCACCTCGCGCTGCTCACCGCAGCACTGCGGGCAGATTTTCCCGTGTACGGCCGGGCAAAACCGCTTCTCTTTCCGTTCCTCACAGATCGCACAACTCAAGGGAAGTTCCTCGGAATTCGATTATTTCACGGAGAAGCGAAGTTCTACCGCCGAGACGCTCACCAGAAGCTAGTAGCCAGTAGCCAGAAGCCAGTTTCTGCACCGTTCCTGATGCAAATCGGAAAAGCTAATGGTTGCTATAACCGATTTCTATTTGTGTGGTTGCGCCCGAAGGGTTAGCCTATCTAGTCATCCCCGGTAAACTCAATCTGATTCCTGGGCAACGCACGTACAAGGAGAGCCATGTCAACTGAACTGCGGAATTTTCTAGCGATCCCCTACGACGAACTCGAAGTCATGAATCTGAAGGCGAAGAAGCAGCGCCTGGACCGCGTGGATCCTCACAAAATTCAGGAAGAGCGGCTGAAGTATCTGGCCGAGGAATCGCGCATCAAGGCCCTGACCGTGATGTTCAGCGACCTGGAAGGCCGTCTGCACATGCTCGACTATGACAAGAAATTCCTGCTGAAGAGCTACGACAACCTGACCTTCGACGGTTCGTCGATTCGCGGCTTCACCGCGCAGCGGGAAAGCGATCTGCGGCTAGGCATTGACTGGGCTGCCTTCTACTGGGGACCCGCGGACGTGTTCGGACCCGGCAAGGTGCTCGTCTTTGGCGAGGTCATTGACAAGAATGGCGAGCCTTACAACGCGGACATCCGCAGCATGCTCAAGCTGTTTACCAACGGATTGCACAAGAAGCACGGCTACACCTGCAACGCCGCCAATGAAATCGAGGGCTTTCTGTTCGCGGGGCCGGATGCCGAGCGCCGTTACCACGAAACCGGCAAGTTCGAGTACGTGAATACCGGCGGCTATTACCACTCTTTGCCGGGCGACCCCCTGCGCACGTTTATCGATACCGTCGCCGAAGTGCAGCGCGCCATGGGTTTTCAGAACGAGAAGGACCATCCCGAGGTCGCGCCTTCGCAGTTCGAGATCAACTACGGCTACGCGGAAGCAGTGGCCGCCGCCGACCACATCCAACTCTATAAATTGGTCTGCCGCCAGGTCGCGCGCAACATGGGATTGACCGCCTGCTTTCTGCCCAAGCCGGTGGTGGGCGTCAACGGCAGCGGCATGCACACCAATGTCTCCGTCAGCCAGAACGGCAAGAACCTGTTCTGGGATCCCAAGGGCGAGGAGAAGCTCAGCAAGTTCGGCTATGAGTTCATGGACCGCATTCTTACGCATGGGAACGATCTCTGCCTGATATTCAATTCCAGCGTCAACGCCTACCGCCGCCTCGATCCCCACTTCGAGGCGCCTAACCAGCTGAAAGCGTCGGCCGTAGACCGTGGCGCCATGATCCGCATTCCGATCGGCAACGAGCGAAGTATGCGCACCGAGGTGCGCGCCGTCGCTCCCGACGCCAATCCCTACCTGGTGATGCATTCCATTTTCAAGACTGGATTGGAAGGCGAGACCGCCAAAATCAAGAACCTCCGCTCGGCCGAACGCTACCTGCCCGACAACATCTACACGGCGATCGACAACTTCCGCAAAGCCGAATGGACAACGAAACTCCTCGGCGAAGACGTGAAAGGCCGTTACGCCGACCTGAAGCAGGCATCGGCCGACCGCTGCCCGCGCCTGCTGGGCACGATTGTCAAACCAGCCGAAGTGCAGTTTCACCACGCTGTCTACAACCAGTTCCTGTGGAATCTGTTCTAGAACGGTTGCAAGCTTTCTTCTGGTGATGCGAGAGTTAAGAAGCCGCCGGGTTCGCCCCGACGGCTTTTTTTCTCCGAAGGGATAGCCGGGCATTGCCCTTTCGGGAGCTTCGGCCCCCGGCTTCTACCTGCGATAATTGATGTTTCCGATGGAACTCACACTTGTTGACGAGCGCTGGCTGCCCAAATCAGTTCTTTGCCTGCGTAATTACACTCTGAATAAATTCCTGCACGATTTGGTTGCCGGAATCACGGTAGGACTGGTAGCGCTGCCGCTGGCGATGGCGTTTGCTATCGCCTCGGGGCTGACGCCACAAGCCGGTATTTACTGCGCCATGGTCACGGGTTTTCTGATCTCCGCGCTCGGTGGATCGTCGACCCAAATCGGTGGCCCGACCGGGGCCTTTGTGGTCGTCATCTCCGGGATTGTCGCCCTGCACGGCGTGGATGGCCTGTTCATGTGCACCGTGATGGCGGGAGTCATTCTCGTGATCATGGGGCTCACCGGCATGGGCGCCGCGGTGAAGTACATTCCGCGGCCGATCGTGATCGGCTTTACCAACGGCATTGCCATTCTGATCGCCAGCACGCAGGTGAAAGATTTTTTCGGCCT
>Ga0074044_10002881_pt1 | contig 14924 bp, 13 predicted proteins | sample BogForMeECP23OM1_FD_94443 | JGI IMG/M metagenome (GOLD analysis project Ga0074044, IMG submission 94443) | Bog forest soil microbial communities from Calvert Island, British Columbia, Canada - Bog Forest MetaG ECP23OM1 | ecosystem: Environmental > Terrestrial > Soil > Wetlands ... | reverse complement strand
CCGGACATCCCTGCCCTCAAGCAGGCCAAAGCCGAGTATGCAAAGCTGCAATAGCTGCGTTGCCCCTCGGTGGAAGCTCGGAGTAGGGCGGACTCCCAACGACACTAGCCAGAAGTCGGCTTCTGGGAAGTTGGAAAGTTCCAGCCAGGGTTTGCTAATTTCCGCCGGATGACGGATTGAAAATAGTTCTGCAGTTTGGCTGCTTGTTGCGCCTCGCCCCGCCGGCGGGACGATGGCGGCCGTCCCTACGCGACCACGTCATCGAGAAAGTGGCGCAAGATTATCCCGACCGCTTCCGGCTGCTCCCAAGGCGCGTAATGTCCCGCTTTCGGGATCACCTTCAACTGGCTGCCCGCAATATTCTGCCGCATAAGTTCGCCGTCGGCGGCGGTCGAAAGCACGTCTTCTTCTCCGATCGCGATCAGCGTAGGCACGTCAATGGTCTTCAAGTCCGCGACCGAGTCAGGCCGCTCCACCATGCCGCGCTGCACTTGGCTGATGTCTTCTGCGGACATTTTGCGCATCATGGCGCGCGCTCCGTCGACTAGATCCGGACGCGCGGCCACCGTCGTCGGCCCCATTAGCTTCGGAATCATGGCCGCGATAAACGGTTCGGTTCCCTGCTCCAGCACGGAGTCCGCGGCTTTTAGACGATTCGCGCGCGCCTCGGCGGCATCGGCCTGAGGCCGCGTGTCACAGAGCACGAGCGAAGTCATCCGCGCGCGAAAGCGGCGCCAGAATTCAAACAGGATGTATCCGCCGATCGAACATCCGATGAACGCAGCCTTGCCGATTCCGGCGGCATCGAGCACGCGGGCAACGTCGCCGGCGTGCTTTTGCATGAGGGCTGGCCCTTCGCCAATCTCCGAATCACCGTGCCCGCGCAGATCGGGAAGAATCAGCCGGTAGCGCGACTCGAGCGCCGTAGCCACCGGATTCCAGAATTCGTGATGACAAGGAAAAGGATGGAGAAGAACGACGGGCGGGCCGCTCCCTCGAATTTCATAGAAGATCTCGGCGTCGTCGCTGCGCAGGGAAGGCAAGGTGTCAGGTCTCAGGTGTCAGGTCGATCACTTGTGTGAATGAAAATACGAAGGGCGTCCTCGTGTGACGACGCCCTTCGAGTTCCGATCGGTCCTGTTCAGTTTGCGGGCGGAGCCTTTGGTGCAGGCGCGGCTCCGGGGGCATGTTTCCGCGCGGGCTTTGCGGCCGGCCCAGACGTCCAGTATTGGGGATCGGCATCGATCCATGATTTCTCCACGTAGCTCCATTCCGGATTCACCATCCAGATGTTGTCCTCTATGCTGGCCACGCCCTCCTCGGTAAGCTTGCCCATCCGCTGCCCTCCTTCGGCGCCCAGCGCAGCGCCGAAATCCTTCTGATGCGCCAGGCCAGTGTCCAAGTCCTTGAGGGACTTCATGGGCACCAAGACGAGGTACGCGTCCGTTACACCCGTCTGCGCTTCGTAAGTCGCCCAGGGGATGTTTTGGCCGCTCTTGACGCTGGCGTCGCGATAAAGCTTCGTCACTTCATCGAACTGTTCGACGTGACCGGGACGCATATGGAAGACGATCACCTCCCAGTAATGGGAGTGCGGTAGGTCCGCTCCGGCGACGTTGTTGCTGAGGTCGGGACGATAATGCCAGATGGTGTAGTGGATCTCGGATACGTTAGCGGCCTGGCGCGCATCCAGCTCCTCAAACTTAGCGTCCGTCGCCGCGTCGCGGAGGAGCCACTCCTCGTTCTTTTGCAGCGCCTCGTAAGAATCGTAGCCGGAGAGGAAAAGCGCTCGAGGTGGGCCCGTCAGGGACTCCATCGCCACGAAGTGCGTCGGGTCCTTGAGTTGCTGCGACAAGGCAGGGTATTGTGAAGCAACTTTGTCGTAGGGACCATCCTGGTAGGGTTTTATGTTGTTCGTTTCGATGTTGAGGATGTTGGGTGGCGGAACTGCCGTAGTTTGAGCGTGTGCGACCACGTTGCCTGCCAGTGCCAAAGACAATCCGGCGACAAAACAAAGCCATTTCTTCATATCTGCCCACCTCCAGGGGGCCAAAAAGGGGATTGTGCAAGAGGAAAGAATCGAAACCCGCGAATACCGCAGTCACCCGGGTACACTTTAGGTACGAGAGCGTCTCTGGGGTGAGAGTCTACTCCGTGTGCCGACACTCGGCCCTGGACCCGCTTGTCGCCTAAGGACGTATGACTATAACAGGGCGATCACCGCCGTGGTATCTGTGGTGTCTCCGGTGATGACCGGCGAACGCAGGTGCGGCAGCGGATATCACGAACATAGCGGCAAGCAATAAAACCAGGATCTTCTTCATTTCTGCTCCAGTAATCCTCCCTGATGGACTTAAGTCGGGATTTCGTTTTGGATCTCCGAGTCGCCGACGGTACACGCAGGGTTTCGATTTTGGATTCCTCGCGCGACGATTAAAGCATTGTGGGCGCGGCGGGTCTGTTCACAATTGCTCACTTTGGCAGGGATCGGTTCGGAACTCAAGCGTGCCGCTCGTCGCAGCCGATACCTAAGACATTAGGTCTCAGGCTGTCGGAGACGGGGCCAGCCCCGTCTCTACAGCTAGCTTGTTACCGGCTGTTGCGACGCTGCTGCCGGCAATAGAAGCGGTTCTTCTGGAATGATGATCCATCCGAGCAAGTACGCGACGACGCCCGGGAAAATTCCGCAGGCGAGCGTGATGAAGAACCAGAGGATGCGCACGAGCGACACGTCAAGATCGAGATAATGAGCCAGCCCGGAACAAACGCCTGCGATCTTCCTGTCAGCGCGCAAGCGCATCAGTTTCTTCGGCGTGGGCGGAATCCCCACCACGTTGCCGCAGTAGGAGCAAAAACGGCCGTCCTCAGCGATGGCCTTGCCGCAAGCGTTGCAGTACATGGCTATGTCTCCCTTGCATAGAATACGACGATTGCGGGGAAAATGTTCCACGACCCGCTTATCGCTGTTCGCGCTTGGCTAAAAGCTAAGAGCGAAAAGCGAACAGCCAAAAAGCGAACAGCCAAAAGCGAACAGCCAAAAGCCGCCTCTACTCCCGGTACGCCTCTTTCATTCTCTTCCGAGCCTTGTCGGCTTCGGCATTGCCCGAATTTGTGGCCACCACGGCCTCGTATTTCTTCACCGCCAGGTCCCGCCGCTGGAGTTGGTCATACATCTCGCCGGCTCCCAGATTCGCTTTCTGCAGCAATTCCGGATCGGCGTCCGTAACCTCACTCACCAGTTCGTAGGCCGCAGCCGCGGCCTGATATTTTTTCTCGCTGCGCAGCAGGTCGCCCAGTCCGAGCGCCGCAATTTCGTAATGCAGATTGTATTTTCCCTCGCGACCGTTCTGCCACACCCGGCGGTACTGTTCCTCGGCTTCGTCCGTCTTGCCGGATACCCGCAGCAGGTTCGCCTCCTCGAGCGGCAGAAGATAGTTGCGCGGAAACCGCGGACCGAGCGCGCCCGTGATCTGCAAAGCCTCGCCATAACGGCGTTCTCGGCGCAGGAAGACCATGAGCACGACCCCGGCGTCCACGCTGGTTTCACCGTTGGCGTGGTAGGCATCGTTCAGATACTGAAGTCCTTTTTCCTTGTCTCCGCTCAATCCAACGAGCGCGACCGCGATCTTTACCGCCAGCGACAGGTTTCCCATCACGTAGTTATGGGCCCCCACCACCAGCTTGGCGTCAGTGTATTGCGGATCCAACTCGAGGACCCGTTCGTGATCGCGGCGCGCTCCCACCGCATTGCGCAGAGCAGAAAACCAGGCGCGCTCGATCAGTGCGGTGTAAAGCGCGAACTGTCCGCGCGTAACGCCGCGGGCATAGAGCATATCTACGTTGTTTGGATCACGCGCCAGTTCGGCGGCTTCCAGCTTCTCGGCTTGCTCGACCAGTTGCTTGATGCGTTGCTTCTCGGCGGGATCGGCGGGACGGTGCGCTAGTCCGATAAAATTGTCGTTCGAGTAATCCCCAGTATTCATCGCGCCCATGCGATACAGCTCCCGCACCTGAATCGCGGAGAGCAGATGATTCACGGCAAACGGATCGTTCGGATGACGCGCCATGATCTTCTCGAAATCCTGAATCGCGGCGTCGTAGTCGAGGTTGTAGTAGTGCTCGAAAGCTGCCTGGTTCAGCGGGTCTGTGGGACGGAAATCAATGGGACGGAACGCGGTCGAAACCGAGGGGTCCACCGCCAGACAGGCTTGGGCAACGACCAGCAGCATGATGGCAGTCAAAGCGGGGCGATGCCAGGAGAGGAAGAACACCACACATGCCAGTTTAACTGATTGGAGCTTTCCACGAGGATTCGTTTGGGCACAGCCGAAACATAGCTATCAGTCGTCAGCTGCCAGCCGTCAGGACAACCCCGGGGCTTACTGAAAGCTGATAGCTGATCGCTGACAGCCGCCAGGAACCATATTGGGTACTCCGCAGCCGAGCCAAGTCGTGCAGAATGGAAAATTCGGGCTTGGATAGCGTAATTCTTGCCTTCCGGAGTGGCCACCCTCCCCCTTGGCCCGCCCGTAACTGTCGTCTTTGCAATAACTTGCTTTGGTGATTCGCTTGCGATCCCAAGAAGGTCGGAACAAAGAGCTCCTTTATGGCAGAAGCAGTCGATCAGACTGAGCACGAATTTTGGCGGGCGCCCCTGCTGGCGTCCAACAAGGCTGTCGCCAGCCGGCGAAGAAGCGACGAACGAAGCGCAACCTGTCGTTGTGGCACTGAGTTTATCGTCAGCTCACTCTACTGCCATTCTTGTGGCGCAGGCCGTCCCGATCTGGGCGTTGGCGTTGCACGCACCCTCGAAATCCCTGGTTTGGCTGAACTCGCCTCGCTCGGTGAGCGGCTCGGGCTCACGATGCCTGCCACCATTGCTTTTCTGGTTGGCGTACTCTGCGTGGTGGGTGCGCTGGCTGTGAGCGTGTTCTTCAGCGTCCGCACCGTACTCGATTGGCAGGCAATCCAACTGTGGCGGATCGAGTGGCTGCTCGCGGCGGTCGCCGCCTTTGTCGCGGGATGCCTGCTGAAGAAATAGCTGTCAGCTTTCGGCTGTCAGTTTCCATCAAACAGAGTTTCCTGTAGAGACGGGGCTTGCCCCGTCTCCCGCTGCCAGCCGGAAAACTGGCGGCGCGAGCGGACCCTGGCCCAAGACTCACAATCCCCCGTGGAACCGTCCGAATGCGTGGGCAAGATTTAGCGACATGATCAAGATGCCCGCACCGAGGACAAGGACATGCCGCGTCTTGCGCAGATCGAAGTCTCCGACCCGGCACACCAGCAGATAGCCAACAACAAGGTTGAAAAAGCCCCACAAGACGTTGACCATCGAGGACGACAACCCCACTCCGGGCGGCGTCGCGAAGGGACTCTGGAAGGCATGGCCCGAGATCCCATTGCCAAAATGGGGCAGCGTGTTCGCAAGAAACGCGCCTCCGAAAAAGTACGCCAAGTAGTGGTACCAGCGCATAATTGTCCCCAGTTTGGGGTTCCATTCTCCCGCATCTCTACCGGAAATTCCACTCAGTTTCGCGAACGGGCGTGCTCTCCCTCAGACACGACAGCGCTAGCCCGCCGTTGCTGGCTCATGCGATAGAGATGATGCAATGGCCCCACTCCGTGGCCCAGCGGGTGGGCGTTCGCAATCGCGGCCGATACATACACTTTGGAGAGGAGCACCGCCTCGGGCAGTCCGCGGCCCTGCGCCAGGTGGCAGGCCAGCGCGGTGGCGAATGCGCATCCGGTGCCGTGGGTGGAACTGGAACGCTGACGGTCGGCCTTGAAAACTTCCTGTTCGGTGCCTCGGGCGGTAGTAAAGCTGAGGAGATCGATCGCCTTCTCCAGGTGACCCCCGGTGATCACCACATTCGCCGCTCCCAGCGAGTGCAGACGAGCCGCCGCCCCGCGCATCTGATCGAGATTCGTGACCGCCATCCCAGTCAGGACGCTGGCTTCGTCAAGGTTCGGCGTAACTAACTCTGCCAGTGGAATCAGCCTCTCGATCAAGAGCCGGGTCCCGGCTGCATCCAGCAACTCAGCTCCGGAACTCGACTTCAGAATTGGATCCAGTACCACATGAGGCAGCCGGGCTTTTCCCGTAAAAGCCTGGCCCAGAAAATCCGCCACCACCGCGACCACCTGCTCATTGCCCAGCATGCCGATGTGGATGGCTTCCACGGCGAAGTCTGAAGCCAGCTCCTGCAGGATCTCGGCGATGATCTTCGGATTGACGCCCTCGACCCGTCGCACTCCCCGCGTCGACTGGATCGTTAAGGCTGTAATGCAGGAAACGCCGAAGCATTCATGGGACGCGATCGTCTTGATGTCGGCGGTAATCCCGGCGCCCGAGGACGGATCAAACCCGGCGATCGTCAACACCACGGGTGGGCTCGCAGCCATGCCGTCACTCTAAACCCAAAGTTCGAACAGGGGAACACCCCTTCTGAGGGTTCGCGGTCAGCCCAGCCTTCAGCTCTCAGCCCTCAGCCCTCAGGTCTCAGCTTTTCAGCTCCTGAGAGCTGAGGCTGAAAGCCAAGCGCTGTCTCCTCGCTTTTCATTTACTACTCAGTCATCAGTCTCAAGCGTATCTTATTGATTATAAAATGCTTACTAGCATATGACCGTAAGTGTAACATTCGATAGCAAGTTGCAAGAATTCCGCAGGAGTTGAATTTCTCTGTAGTAACTAATTAGTAATATATGCTATTGACTGCTTTCAATAACATACGACTAAAATCTATATTTTTCATGGGGCTAAGTCATTGATTATTTACCATTTAGTATATGGATGAGGCGTTTTTTCTTGTTGACACTCCCCCGTCCACCCCGTAGCATCGTCGAATCGTCTGACAAAAGGAGCATACGACCAGAAAACGACTTTCCTCGATTGAGAGGTAACTGAATGCGACGACGTTTAGCCGAAGGTCTGGCGGTGGTTTTATCAATCGCCAGTCTGGGGGCCGGAGCCGCATCCGGGCCAAGCAGCCTGGAAGCCGCCAAGGTCACACAGCCGCTGGTCCTTGAGACCAGTAGGCACAAAACCCGAAAGAACAACAGCCCGATGCCGAAGGCCTATCAAGTCGGGACCGCCTCCTGGTATGGAGAGCAGTTCCAGGGCAAACAGACAGCCAGCGGAGAACCCTTCGACATGCGCGATTTCACCGCCGCTCATCCCAGCCTTCCGCTGGGCACGTTCGTCAAGGTCACCAACCTGAGGAACGGCAAGGCCGTGGTGGTTCGCATCAATGACCGGGGTCCCGTCGTGGACGGCCGGATCATCGACGTTTCCGACAGCGCTGCGCTGGCGCTGGGCTTCAAAGCGCGCGGAGTGCAGAAGGTTCGCCTGGACGTCTACCAGCCCACGAATTACCGGTCGAACAACCGGCAAACGACAGTGGCGCTGCTGCAACCCGTAGCCAACCTCAACTAAACCCGATAAACTCGGGTGACGTCAGTTGAGAGTATGGATCCGCGCCAGCGTCTCATCGTTGCCCTCGATGTATCTACGGCCGCGGCCGCCCGGAAGATCGTGGCGGCCGTCGGCGACTCTGCCCTCACCTACAAAGTCGGCATGCAGCTCTACACTGCCGAAGGTCCTTCCATTGTCCGCGAACTGGTCGGTTCGGGCCATCGCGTCTTTCTCGACCTCAAGTATCACGACATTCCGAACACCGTAGGAACAGCCGTCCGGGAGGCGGCTCAGCTTGGCGTCAGCATGCTGACGGTGCACGCCTCCGGAGGCGGCAAAATGTTGCGAGCTGCCGTCGAAGCCGCTCAAGCTACCAAGCCCGACTTGCTCGTCCTGGCGGTCACGGTGCTGACCAGCCTGGACGACGCCGACTTGGGCAAGATTGGCCTGCGCGGAGGAGTGCTCGATCAAGTCCTGCGACTGGCCGCCCTGACGCTTTCGAACGGGTGCAAGGGGGTAGTCGCCTCAGCGCAAGAAGCGGGCGCTCTGCGCGAGGAATTCGGCCGCAATTTCGCCATTGTGACTCCCGGAGTGCGCCCCGCAGGCAGCGGACACGACGATCAGGCGCGAGTAGTAACTCCAGCGGAAGCAATAGCCGCCGGAGCCTCGCACATCGTGGTAGGGCGCCCGATCACGGAAGCCTCCGACCCGGCGGCCGAAGCGCGGGCGATTTTGGGACAGATTGGGTAGAGCAGCTCTCAGTTGTCAGTTGTCAGTTTTCAGTTTTCAGTAAAAGCAAAAGGCGCGACGAATTGCCGCACCTTTTTCCCTGTTGTGTGGATGGTTCTGAACTGAAAACTGATAACTGACAACTGATAACGTCTTCTACAGTTTTTCGAAGAATTCGCAGCCCGAGCACGAAATATAGATTCCGCCGGGCACGCCGCGCTCGCGATCTTTCATGCGTTTGACGATGCGGGTATCCTTGCCGCACTTGGGACATGCGGTCGATTTCGTTGTATCCATGACCTTTTTCCGGTCGGCGGTCTTTGCAATTTTCGCCATTCAGTTTCTCCTGACAGGAATGTGCCGCCAGCCCAAAGGCCGCGGTTCTACCTGGTAATTGGGGAGTATCGTCGTTGGATGATAACAAACGCCGGCCCATCTCGAATCAGCCCGGCAGGATCAACCCGCACGGAAGCGGTGCACTGTACTCGCCTCCAGAATCTTACACGAATTGCAGGAGTGCAAGGAGCAGTACGCTCAAAAAACGCTTGACACCGCCGACATTGTCAGAGACGCCTGATTTCATAAACTGACCACGGGCTGTCGAAAAATCGCGGATAACGCTGGGGGCACTCATGAAATACTTTCTAGTCCGCCAACCCGAAAAATAATGCCGCGATTGCGATTCGAATATCCATGAATCCCCTCCGAAATCTGGGGTATTATAAACGCATCCAGGGTGCTGCCTTGGGGTCGGTCGTGGCAGCGACTTAAAATTCAACTGTAATTGCGCAACGGCGAGCAGTCCGCTTCGGCATGCCGAGAGCTGCGCCAGCAAGGTTTATGAACCCACCTCCCACGTCAGGTTCGGTGCCATCCACCCTGTCGCCGGGGGCGCGCTTCGGCAGTTACGAGATTCTTCAGCGACTGGGCGCCGGCGGCATGGGTGAGGTCTATCGCGCTAAGGACACCCGCCTCGACCGTGAGGTCGTAATCAAGATTCTTTTGCTGGGCCTCTGTTCTCAACCGGAAGCCTTATCGCGCTTCGAGCAGGAAGCTCGTTCCGCCTGCGCGCTTAATCACCCGAACATCGTGACGATTTATGAACTCGGGCACGTGAACGGCACGCGCTACATCGCGATGGAACTGGTGGATGGAGAAACGGTGCGTGCGCTGCTCGCCTCTGGCCCTATTCCATTTCGGAAGTCTGTCGCAATCGCGGCGCAGATTGCCGACGGTCTCGCCAAAGCGCACGAGATTGGCATCGTCCATCGCGACCTGAAGCCGGAGAACCTGATGGTTTCTGGCGACGGTACGGTCAAGGTGCTGGATTTCGGTCTGGCGAAACTTCGTAAGCTCGACCAGGCCCGGAGTTCGGATGCGACTACCACCATCACCGAGCATGGAACGGTGATGGGCACCGTCGGCTACATGTCGCCGGAGCAAGCGACCGGTGGCGAAGTTGATTTTCGTTCTGACCAGTTTTCCTTCGGATCGGTCCTCTACGAGATGGTCACCGGGTTTCCCGCGTTCCAGAAGAAGAACCATGCGGAAACGACGGCCGCAATCCTTCGCGATGAGCCCGAGTGCCTCGGTGCCAGAATGCTTCAGGCGCCCGCTCCTTTCATTTGGATCGTGGAGCGCTGCCTCGCCAAGGACCCGAAGCAGCGCTACGACTCCACCCGGGATTTGGCTCGCGACCTCGCCGCGGTGCGCGACCGCCTCGCCGATGCGCCTGCCCGGGAATCCGAGCCTCGCCCCAACAACCTGCCGGTGCAGCGCACCGCATTCATTGGACGGGAACACGAAGCGGCTGGTCTCCGTCAGCTCTTGAGCCGCGCGGACGTACAGCTCGTGACCCTCACCGGTCCGGGCGGCATCGGGAAGACGCGGCTTGCCTTGCAGGTGGCGGGCGAAATCGCCGATCAGTTTCCAGGCGGTGTGTGCTTTGTTGCTCTGTCAGCGATTGGCGAACGTGGCTTGATCGCTTCCACGATCGCGCAAGCAGTGGGCGTGCGCGAAACCGGAAATACGTCGCCGCAGGAAAGCTTGATGGAGCACGTGGGCGGCCTGCGCCAGCCTATGCTCCTTTTGCTCGACAACTTCGAGCACCTCGTCTCCGCCGCGCCGGTTATAGCGCAGTTGCTCACTGCCGGCCCAAAACTCAAGGTCGTGGTCACCAGCCAAGCGCCGCTTCACGTCTACGGCGAACATGAATTTCCGGTGCCACCGCTTGCGCTACCCGACCCAACATCCACTCCGCCTCTGGAAGTGCTTTCCCGTCTTCCAGCAGTCGCGCTCTTTGTGGAACGCGCGAAGGCTGTGAAGCACGAATTCACGCTGACGAAGGAAAACGCACCCGCGGTGGCGGCCATCTGCTCTCGCCTTGACGGCCTGCCTCTCGCCATCGAACTTGCTGCGGCGCGCATCAAGCTGCTTTCGCCGTCCGCCATGCTGGCACGCCTCGAAAGCCGCTTGAACCTGTTGACCGGCGGCGCCCGCGATCTGCCAACTCGGCAACAAACTCTTCGCAACACCGTGGACTGGAGTTACGGCCTCCTCAACAGCGCCGAACAAACTCTCCTTCGGAGGCTTTCGGTGTTTACGGGTGGCTGTACGCTGGAAGGCGTGGAAGCCGTGTGCGACACCAAGGGTGATCTGGGCCTCGACGTACTCGACGGCATGGCTTCCATGGTGGACAAGAGCTTGGCGCAGCATATGGAGCAGGTCGATAAAGAAACGCGCTTCTTTATGCTCTCCACCATCCGGGAGTACGCTCTCGAACGCCTCGCCGAGAGCGACGATGAATCTGCGACTCGCCGAGCCCATGCTGCTTATTACCTCGTGCTTGCCGAAGAAGGTGCCGAGGACTTAGCCACTCACCCCGAATGGCTCGACCGTTTTGAGGTCGAACACGACAACTTCCGCTTGGCGCTCGATTATCTGATCAAAACTGGGGATGCCGACTGGGGCCTCCGCATCGGCGCCGCCCTGTTTCGCTTCTGGGAGACCCGGGAACATCTTACGGAGGGCCGTGACGCCATCGGAAGGGTCCTGGCGTTGGAAGGAGCCGCGGCGCGTCCGAAGCTTCGCGCGCGGCTGTTATTCGCTGCCGCGGTCCTGGCAGGAGAGCAGGGCGATTACGGCTCTGCGCAGCAGATGTTCGAAGACAGTCTGGAGACCTGTCTTGAGCTAAACGACAATCGCGGCGTTGCCGTTGCGCTGAACGCGTTGGCCGTCATCGCTCGCGATCGTGGCGAAATCGCCGCCGCATCCTTACTCTTCGAGCGATGTGTCCCAATATGGAAGGACCTTGGCGGTCCTGCCGACATCGCCCGAGCCCTCAGCAATCTCGCCAGCGTGATGAAGTTGCAGGGCGAATATGAGCGTGCCTCCTCGCTTTACGACGAGTGTCTGACGATCTTCCGCAAGGTCGGAGATGGCGCCGGTGTCGCGTGGACGTTGAACTACCAGGCAGACGTCGCTCGGGAAAAAGCGGACTTCGGTGCCGCGCGTTCATTTTGCGAACAGAGCCTGTCGGAGTTTCGCCAACTGCGCGATAGCTGGGGAATTGCGAGCACCCTATCCGATTTGGCAAGTCTAAGCTGCGATCAGGGCAACAACGCCGAAGCTCGTCGCCTGTACGGCGAAAGCATCAAGGTGTTCCAAGAGTTGGGTCACCAACGCGGCATCGCGAGGGCGCTCGAATGTCTCGCCGTAAGTGGCGCAGCCCAATCGAACGCCGAGCAGTCGCTGCACTTGGCAGGAGCCGCGGCCGCGCTTCGCCAAAGATTGGGCGCTCCGCTCACGCCCGCCGAGCAAGCCAGGCTTGAGAAGGCCCTGGAATTTGCGCGCAGAACGCTCGGCAATACTGCAGGTCTGACGGCGTGGATGGAAGGTTGGGCGATGCCGGTCGAGCAAGCCGTCCATGAGGCGCTTAACTGCGACGCGGAATCAGATCTTCGGAATCGAAACTCTGCTTAAAGTCAATTTGCGGTGTTGGGATCAATCATGCGCCGCACTGCCGAGATGCGATTCGCCGGAAAACCTCCGCGGCGTGCGTGTTCGCGAATGGTTTCCTCGTCTGGCGCCAGGTACACACAGTAGACTTTATCGCCGGTGACGTAGGAGTGGAGCCACTTGATTTCCGGTCCCATATCCTTCAGCACGCCTACCGACTTTCTGGCGACTGCCTGCAGTTCAGCATCCGATAAATTACCTGCGCCTGGGATTTCCCGCTCGATCACGTATTGGGGCATGGCTACCTCACCGAACGGTCATGGTAGCAGATTCTTCGCCTGAAAGTGCATCCCCCATGCCATGCAAAACGTCACAAGGGGTCCAGATACGGTGACGGGCAATCCGGACGTAATGCTCCGGATTGGTCCCGAACGCGCTTTTGGTAATTGACCGTCCAACCCCCGGATTGTCGGCACCTCGGAGACTGGGAACCTGGCCGTAGTTGACATTAAATCCCGATTTCACTCATTGACGAACCGACGACCCTAGCGAAAGGCTGGCGTTCCGCTTGTTTTCCAGTAGAGTAAGGAGTTGCATCATCACTGGCAGGAACGAGGAACAATCTTAGCGTGAAGATTCGGTTAGCCTCATGCCTTTTCTTTCTGACGGTCTTTCTGGCAATGCCGGTCTGGGCTCGATCGCACACCCATTCTGCCGAGGAAAGTCCCTTAGACCCAGGTTACGTGTTTGCACTGGCAGCCGCTAACCAGTTCCTCCACGCATGGCAAACGGGAGACCTCGAAGCCGGTATGGTCCTGCTCAGCGATGGTGTTCGCCACTCGCAGAATGCCGACAAACTGGAACAGTTTTTTTCCAACGGCAAGGACCGGGCCTTCGAGATCACGCGTGGTCATGGGCATCAGGGCCGCTACAGTTTCCCGGTCGTGCTGGTCACGCTTCGAGGATCCTCCCATGTCACGCGCAGATTCTCCGAAATAATCCTGGTCGAGACTGGAAAGAACGATTGGGTGGTGGATAAACTTCCGTAGAAGGATCTTTTATTGCAGGAGTTGCCTTTATGAAACGCATCTATAAGGTTGCTGTCCTCGGCGCGGGCACAATGGGCGCCCGCATCGCGGCACATTTCGCCAACGCGGGTGTGCCTTCCTTGCTGCTCGACATAGTTCCATCCGACGCGCCCCCAGACGCGGACGCCCCCGCGCGTAACCGCTTGGCGGCTGCTGGACTCGACGGGGCCAGGAAATCGAAGCCCGCCGCGTTCTTCGAAGCGTCGCTTTCGCGGCTGGTCACCGTGGGAAATTTCGACGATGACCTGAAACGGTTGGCCGAGGTGGACTGGATTATCGAGGCCGTCGTCGAGAACCTCGAAATCAAGCGGTCGCTGCTGAAGAAGGTGGAATCCGTCCGCAAGCCCGGCACCATCGTCACCACCAACACCAGCGGCCTTCCGGTGGCGAAGATCGCCGAGGGATTTTCCGACGACTTCCGCCGTTCGTGGTTTGGCACGCACTTTTTTAATCCGCCGCGCTACATGCGGCTGCTCGAATTGATCCCAACCCCGGACGCGGACCGCGCGCTGATCGAGGCGGTAACGCACTTTTGCGACGCGCAACTGGGCAAGGGCGTCGTCCTGGCGAAAGATACTCCCAACTTCATCGGCAATCGCATCGGTATATTTTCCGTGCTCAATGTGATGCGGCTCATGCAGGAAATGGACCTGAGCATCGAAGAGATCGACGCGCTCACCGGCCAAGCCGTGGGCTGGCCGGGCTCGGCCACGTTCCGGACGATGGATCTGGTGGGGCTCGACATCCTCGGGCACGTGGTCGCGAATACCACCGCGAACGTGCGCGACGAGCGCAGCGAATTGCAGCTTCCCGCTTTCTTTCGCCAGATGCTGGAACGCAAGTGGCTGGGCGACAAGACCAGGGGCGGTTTCTATAAGAAGGTAAAAAGCACGCACGGCAAAGACGCAGATGGTAAACACAAAGAAGACGAGCGCATGGCGCTCGACTGGAAAACGCTGGAATATCATCCCCGGCATAAGCCAAAATTCGCGGCGCTCGATATGGCGAAAAACGTCGAAGAAACCGGCGCGCGACTTCGAATGTTGCTCGGCTTGAATAACGACGGCGGCGCCCCGCCGAAGGCCGATAAGGCAGGCGCGTTTCTTTGGGCGGCGCTCTCCGACCTGTGGACGTATTCCGCCAATCGCATTCCCGAGATTTCCGACTCAGTGGTAGAGATCGACCGCGCCCTGCACCTGGGCTTCAACTGGGAACTCGGCCCCTTTGAACTGTGGGACGCGGCGGGCGTGGAAGCGACCGTCGCGCGCATGAAAAAAGAGGGGCATCCGGTCGCGGCCAACGTAGAAAAACTGCTCGCCTCCGGAAAGAAGTCCTGGTATGAGGACGATCTAAAGACGCCATCAGGAAGAGCTTACTTCGATCTGGCCCACAGCCATCGCAAGCCCGTTAAAGTGCCGGCGGGAGTCTGGTCGGTTGAAGTCGCCAAAAAGTCCAACGGCGTGGTCAAGAAAAATTCCGGCGCCTCACTGGTTGACCTGGGCGAAGGTGTCGGCTGCATCGAGTTCCACTCCAAAATGAACGCGCTCGGCGCCGACATTATTTCGCTGGTCCTCCAGACGCTGAAGCCGGGCGGACCGGGCGACGGCTTCGACGCCTTCGTCATCACCAACGACGCGCCGAATTTCTCCGTCGGCGCCAACGTGATGCTGCTGCTCATGTCGATCCAGGAGGAAGAGTGGGACGACGTTGACCTCGCCATCCGTCAGTTTCAGGGCATG
>Ga0074044_10002880_pt1 | contig 14925 bp, 17 predicted proteins | sample BogForMeECP23OM1_FD_94443 | JGI IMG/M metagenome (GOLD analysis project Ga0074044, IMG submission 94443) | Bog forest soil microbial communities from Calvert Island, British Columbia, Canada - Bog Forest MetaG ECP23OM1 | ecosystem: Environmental > Terrestrial > Soil > Wetlands ... | reverse complement strand
ACCAAAGCCGAACAGTTTTGGTTGCCGGGCACTGGCGACGGGAGCTGCCACTTCCAATATATCTCGATGACCTTAGGGCAGGGTCACGGGGTCAGCGGAACCGTTGTTTCGAGTAATCCGATCATTGTAGCGATTCTAGCCGACGGCGACAAGCAAAGTCTGCACACGGATCCCTCAGCGTGTGATTCAATTTTGACCTTAGGCTTAGTGAACTCGGGATCGACAACGAATTACGATCTACAGTTCACCGCTCCGTACAGTGTTGGCAACGGTTCACCATTCTGGATTACCTTCGCGAATGTCGGTGACAGTGATGCGCTCATAACGATCAACCTGACAACATGGTAAGCGATGTAACCAAGGGTTCTACTTTGCCTTTCTGTAAGCAGTGTGGAAGCGAACTGGGTACTGACGTGAAATTCTGTACAACTTGCGGAACACCAACGACAACCCCACCTACATCACCAACAACGGCAAGGCAGTCCACGGTATCTTCGTCAGAAATGAGAGAAGACGAACGATACAAGGAGCCGATTGAATTAGTCTGGGATACCCCGAGAAAGAAAAAAACGTCAAAGCAAAATACAGTACAGCTAGCACGGAAAGCTCCGAAACCTCCGAAACTAAGAGATCTAGTGTGGGGCGTAATCGTTCTAGTGGGCGGTGCAGTTAGTCTAGTGTTATTCCTAAACGTATACACAAACGGGTTCGGTTTCATGGAACCCGGGTGGTATCTATGGGTAGATGGCTTGTTCATGGTTTACGGCGTTTTCAGTATCTGGAAATACGTCAGACAGAAAACACAATATCAGGAAATCGAAAACACGACTGAGATGCGATCGACCCAATCTGAACGAGTGACGCTTGGCGATGAAAGAAGGGAAAAGTCTCAATGCAGGAGTACTGGTTTGAGGGGTTCGTTTCCGCTTGATGCGGAGACGGTTAACGATCAAGTTACCAAGGTTTCTCCGGGAGTATACGCTCTAGGGACGAAAGATGGCAACACTTTCCATGTTCATTGTGTAGGCCGCTCTGATATTGACGTAAAAGCGGAGTTGAGGGAGTATGTTGGCAAGTATGATCGGTTCAAGTTCGAATATTCTGATTCACCTGAAGCAGCTTTCCTGAAAGAATGCGAATTATACCACGCTTTTCGTGGTTCTGATGGTAAACTCGACAACAAGACTCACCCTGACAAACAACAAGGGGCCGCGTGGCAATGCCCTATGTGCGCCAGTATAAACAACGAAACACCAACAATCCCACCTCGCCCCAACGTATCAAACTCGCAAACCTATCCGTCCGTGCAACCCCAGACTTTACACGTAAGTGCTCTATGGTGGCTGGTACCCTTCTTCTTTGGATTTCTTGGAGGAATCATAGCCTACTTCGCAGTAAAACAGAGAAATCGGAGGACTGCGAACAGGCTTCTGATCTTCGGAATCTTATGGACAATCCTTCCGGCAATAGTAGGGGCGGCTATCTATTACGCGTCACTGCCTCCATGACTGAATCAATTGTTACTCGAAGCGCGCCCATAACATGAATCAGGCTACTTCGTTTTCCGCGTACCTACGATCTAGTAACATACCTCAATGGGAGACCAGACTCAACATAATTCAATGAGATATCGAACATGTAGGAGACAGTCTCGAAAGTAGTTACTTTAGTTTCGTTCAGGAGTGGGCATATAGTTGGGTATAGCCACACTTCTCGCATATTTTCGTTAAGGCTCTGATCTCACTTGGGTTAATCTCTATTCTTTGCAAGACAACACTACCTCTCGCAACCATTTGGCCTTCGCATTCGGGACACTTATTGGACATACAACTTCAGTAAAATTCCCTTTGCGTATCTTAAAAGCACACCGACCAAGTTCCTGATAGGATTTGTAATCAGCCATTGTCAGGTACATTTTGAACCCGAATTAGTTTCACTCATCTCTTCCCTTACTATTGATAATCTGCTTTAATCGCCGAAAGAGCCATCTGCAATGGAGGCGATAACGAAATGGAGCATAATGAGGTTTGTAATATTCTCGAAAGGGAAAATCGTTCAAGAGGAATAACGCACTACGGATCACTCCACAACACTACGACCTGCGAATGCGGATGTCACACAACCAACACTGCATCATCAAAGGGGTAATCAAAATAATTTCGTGATCTCAACAGATAAGGCCAAGGAGGCTCATGAAATTATTATAATTATTTCGTCCAAGTTGTTTTAAGAGAGTTAGATGCTATCTCCTGTATGGAACCAACGAAACGTCCGCATTATGTAACGTGTGATGCAAGCGAAAAGAGAGTGGGAAAACACTACGGAGTACTCGCTATTGAAGAAATTAGCGAAGCGGAGGCGCGCGCTCAGATTGAGACCAATTTCTTCGGTGCCTTACTTAATCTGATTTTATCTTCCGGGTTCAGGGAAAAACAAACTAGCTGAACGGGATATCCCAGCATTACTAATCTAGTTCGGTAAGATCGAAACTGAGGTTCTAGCGCGTCTTCAGAGTTAAACCCTGAAGCAAAATCGTTTAAGGGAATACGATATCAACGTAATGTTCGTGAGGAGAAACGAATCTACATGATCTCCAACAAATCCTCGAAGCGAGATTGGAAGCTTACCCTAGAGAGCAGGGGATTTTGGATCGCATTGATCGCTATCTGCTTATTGGTCCCTATTCTTTTCTTTGTTCAAAATAGGTACGTTGGTGGATCACAAGAGGTTGGGCCAGTGGACACTTCGTCTTATGGTGGTTCTTCCCCTTTCCAAGTAATCTTAAAGCTAAGCTGTCAGTCGATGGACGGCTCATATCTCTCGGACAGTGTAAATATTACTTGTCAAATATTAGTCCAATCTAAGACCCAAAACATTGATGAGATGGAGTTCGGAGTTCTCATAAGAAATATGACTGGTCAGACAGTTGTAATCTGTAATGGTACGGCTCAGAACATAGAAACTAGCGGCTGGGTAAGTGCAGCTCTGGATACCTCTAGTGGCAGTTCATTTTTTGAATTGCCTGCTGGAGACTACAAAGTACTAGTTCAACAGTTTTCAGTTATGGGAGGCGGCGTGATTGTCACTAAGGCCAAGCCAATGGAATTTCGCGGAGTGATTCATGTAATTTCCGACTTTGAGAAAAAAACCCGCCTTTCTCAAGATGGTGTATCTTTAGCGACATTCTTCGCATTTCTCTTTCTTATACCGACAACGTTAATCGAGATTCGGTCATTTCTTTTCAAGAATGGACGGACCTGATGTGCAATACAAGACGATCGGTTTTCTCTTTCTAGTCATATGTGGTCTTGTCCTACCTTGTGTCAGTGCACCCTCAAATAGAGGTGTTATTGGTCCACTCGACATAACGTGGACAACCACAACCACCTTCACCAACATGACGACCTTTACGAACGGATCAACATCTGCGATTGTGGTTGTGGAGACACTCACTCGAGCCAATTTAACACGAAGTCAGTCTGATAGCGGAACTGGTGCAGAGAATATTGGAACACCACTTACCGGCACGCTTAATGAAACAACCCAGACATCTCCATCGTCCAGCGTCTTGTCTATTGAATCATTGTTTGCTGGTTCTGGATCGATTCTTGCTGCCCTAATTACTTTCATACTAATCCAGACTCTTGGAAAGTATTTGTCAAGACGAAGTCTGAAGAGAACCAGTCTAGCGGCTTTGATTGCAGAACTAGAAGTCAATAGAAAATATGAAGTAAAACATGCCTTCATAAAGTTAGAAGATTATGCCTTCAGGTTGTTCAGAAGGAATGGGTTTCTAAATGACCTCCAACCGGATTTACGAAACGATATCATCGAACTTTACAGCCAAATTCGTTTCAAGAACGACTTAATTCCCTTCTACCGGATTTTTCCGCCTCCTGACCCCGGTATGAGGCGGAGTTGGAACTTTGAAGTTCTTGAGAAGTATGTGACAGATGCAGAAGTAGCTATTATTTCCCTCATCGACTCAATTCTCCCAAAGCTCTAACTTTACTTTAACTCGTGAATCGTTTTCAACTGCGTAGAGATAAACGCCCTCGGACCTAACCATCTTCCGATCGTTGATCATCTTCTTTCAACCTCTTGGCAATAGCATCAGCAAGTTCATCATAATTGATCGCCGCCGTATTCCCGCTCGGATAAAGCGGGATTGATGAAACAATTGCTGGTACGCCAATGCCCAAAGTAAAAAGTCCCCATGTTTGGTCAAAGGAGTAGCCTCTCTCGACATTCGAGTTTTCGAAGGTCATCGTCAATTGTTGTGACTGTTCTATTGAGAATTGATATGACTGGAGAGTGTTCCCTGACACAAACTCAGAGGCTTGGATGGCTCATTAGCATTCGTGAGAATGAAACCGGCGGGAGGACACACCGTAAAGGAGCCTTCAGTTACAGGCGCCCCAGCCATCCCTTGGTATGAAAAAGGAAAGATTACAACATATCCTCCGGTTTTAGAGATGTAAGGCACGCCGGTAACAGATAAGCTGATTTCGGGTTGAGTGAAAGTGGTACCTTGACTTGCAGCGCTTGAGGAGAAATCCGTGCGGTTGAACAGGAATTGAATCCTAGTTATGTTCTGTCCCGTATAAGTATGCCATCGAAAAATCTTCCATATTCCCTGACCGTTCCCGCTGCCACTTGCGTTGTACGTTTCGGTCATGCGGAAGGTTGATTCAAACAGGAAAGAGATCCATGGCGGTGCAGAGACGAAAGTAGCAGCGAGAGTCAGATTGAGCACGCTGGTGTCCGAACGATTCACGAATGGCAGTAGAACAGCGTTCATTGAGAGGGGGTTGTTCTCCTGACTCGTCGGCTGTGGAAGGTAGGAAAAGCTTGCCCTGCTATCCGCGGGCACGTTCACGGATAGCAGACTATTGCTCCCATTATTCTGAAAGACGAGAAGGTTAACTCCTATTCCAGTGAAAATTACTCCACAAATCAGAACCGATGTGAAAATTACCCAAGCTCGGCGTCTCGATTTCACGTCCTATCACGCATTTTGTATCTTACTAGGAAACAATTGAACTTAACCGAACTATTACTTGCTGACTCTGTATTTGGGCCAAAGCGTCGCCTTACGCCGACACTGATCGAAACGAGTTACTTTGGATCACTTGTTGTAATCGCGCGACCGTCCTAAATATCCACCTTCCGCTATGATGGCGGATAGTGTAACGTCACGTAACTTGGCAATCTAGCTGAATAGAACGAGAATAGATAGAGCAGTCCTAAATCCTATAAGTCGTCGAGAAGAAAATATCATCCAGAGTCGATAGAACATTTGACAAATGAAAAAGAGGGTACTATCGCTTTCCAAACAAGCGGCACAGTGGGTTTGTGGATCACGGATTCGCGAAATAAGAAAGGGGGGACCGGCACCGGCATTTCGATGAGTGACTATGCCATTAGCTTCGGAAAGAAGGCTCCGCAAGAGCCTGAAAAGGTCGAAGTACCGAACAAGGACGTCGAGAGGCTGCTGAATGAGTTCATGCTAGCATTCGAAAATTCGAAAACAGAGAACTATGGCGTCAAAAGTGCGAAGGCGACCTTGATAGTTAAGAAATCGGCGGACGGAAAGGTAGAAGTGAGTTTGGGTTCTGGGATTCTGAAATTATTCGGTGCACAGGGTGAGGTCAAGGGAGAGTACTCTCAGGGCATCGAAATCCTTATCGAGCGAAACGACGCACACAAATGACTACTCCGCAAAAGGATTATACGCTCCACTTTACTTCGGTGGGACTTGTAGGATTAATTTCGTTTCTACTTACATTAGTTCTCTCGTCTCAACAAAACCAATTCCGTGTAGGCACTATCAATGTGCTAATCCAAGTTTCGGGAGTATTGCTTGGGTTTGGGGGAACAGTTTTCGCCGTATTATATACGACAACCCGTTCCGTTATTGCTAATCATAGAACTGAGCGAAGCAAGGAGATAAAGCAAGTAATTAGTGAAACTAATCTACCAAGCAACCAAAGACACCATTTAAAGAATCGGGCAAGTCCATACGTAGCCATGAATTCGCCGTAATGAAAGGTGCAGATATCTACATGTTCTTTGCCGCAAGTTTCAGATTGGGCTTCATCGCACTCGGCGCTTCGTTGATCATTCAACTAATTCATCGTGTAGGTTTCTATGCAATTAGCAACATTGGGCAGTCAATATTGGTTTCAGTCGAGATTGGCTTGATATCCTTTGGTGTTGCGGCTTTTGTAGCAGGATGGTCAGTAAGTATGGACTTGCCCATAAAGTCATAAGTGAAATGCAATCGTTGAATTTCTGGCGAAATCGGAATGGCAAATAAACCAGTTAATCCCTTGAGTTACAAGTCTGTGATAGGTGCAGCCAAACCCGAAAAACAGAAACTAACAAACGAATCTCCATCAACTAAGAAATGTGGCCATGAATGGAATGGCGCAGATCACAAACATGTTTGCGTCCTACTACCACACACATCCTCTGCAAAACATCTTTGTAGGTACTGCTCCACGTATAGCGACTAGCACTGGCCGTGAATATTACTGTCGCAAGTGTCTGCTGCCATTCAAAGAGATTGATGGGGAATTGAAAGTGGCAATTCCAAACTATTCTCGATTTAATCAGACGAAGATCGAGAATTTTGATGCTGCTTCCACGACTTGCTAAGAGTGGTGCGGCCAGAAGAACACTATTGTCACCTGATTAGGTGAATCAGCTTCTATTCGAGAATATGCCTCAGTTAATTCCGTCTCATGTTGTTGTAGTATGAGCTTGGCCTTCTTATCGAATAATAGAGCATCATTCCCTGATAGAAACTCGTAAACTAGACGAATATCATGCCCAGAAAGAATCTTCTTACCATCGGCAAGAGTCGCATAATTCTCCTCAATCTGGTGTGATTGTTTCTTGCCATAGAATCGTTTTGCTTCGGCATCAAATTCGGCGATGACTGTGACCAAAGCTGGCGGAAGAATTGACAACGGATTCTAGTGATGTTCTTCTCTCTACTGATTTAAGGAGTTAATCGAGTTAGGTCATTCATCACTGAGACGCAGGTCGAGAACTTCCACGCCTAAGCCTCATCCGTAAGCAATTCGATTATGTTATGAAGCAAACCGCCCTCATTCTGCGTCATGGCAAATGCCGGTGACCACATAGTAATTCCTCTCGATCAAGTTGATTTCGGACTGAACCTAATTGGGGATAACATTCTGTCGTTCATACAGGATAATTACGCATTGATGCGTCAGAGGAGTGATTGGCATGCTGTGGCTCTGGCAATATTTGCGTTAGAAGAACTTGTGAAGTATGCCGAGCTGAAGCGTCTGAAAGAATTGGCTATTAGAGCTAACTCGTTGGCTATTGAGGTCGATAAACGTCTGTTCGGACACGGGCGCAATAGTCATGAATACAAGCTGACAATTGCGAAAGAAAAGGAATTGATTCCATTAGACGCTTGGACAATTCATGCAGGATACTTTAGATCGGAATATTTTAGCCGAAAATACTTCGATACACCGACGATAATTAGCGGAGCATTGAGACTCCAGAACATATACGTAGATTGGAAGGGTGGAGAATGGCTTCATGGAAGTGAAGTGGTCGATCCATCAAGGCTCAAAACCTTTGTAGATTCTATTAGCAAAACCCTAGAACGGCTTAAGCCACAATAGGGTGTCGGAATTGACGAAGCGTTCTCGTTCTAAAGCCAACGAATACCGTATCGTTCTAGCTGTCGTTCTGATCTTAATCGTCGCAAGTGCGGCAGGATACGAATATTATCAGCAACAACCACAACAAGAAGCGATCAGCATACTCAAACAATACGGAGAGTACGATCCAAACTATAATTACGTGATGTTCGGTTCATTGGACACTAACAGCATATTGAGTGCTGCCAATCCACATACACATACTCGTACACGTACAGTAACCTCACTTCCATCCCCAACACCTACACGATCTATCATACAGCCACAACGGGTCTCTTCACTTTTGGCGCTGTGGTTACGTATACCCAAGGCATCTACGTCCCGAACGCATCTACGTATGCGAGTCATACCGGTGAATTTGCCAAGGTGAATGTCGCTTATGAGCTATAAGGGGAATGGGGGGAAGCTATCTATTTCGACTATCAAAGTGGACCGCTATGTACGTTCGGCACCGGTCCGTTTGCGTGGAGTGGCTGTAACGAATTTGTTCTGTTGATTGGCCAGCCCGATCTGAGTTCAGGGCTTATCAAGGGAATTAACCCAAGCTACATTGTCATGAATCGTCACGGCTACATCTTTACAGCTTCATTAGCGTATGGTGATAAAATGGTGGGTTGGCATTTCTACCTGTTCTACGCAACTCTCTCCAATAATCAGGTTTCAATAACGACGTAATGCTCTTACGCTCAAGGAAAAGAGGCAAGAGCTGATACTGGATACGCAAAGGATCTTTTGATAATTTGCCTATGCTGTTTCCGTTGTCCATAATTCTCGACCAAAAAGACTGGATTTATCTCGCCCGGGGATACAACGGCGCAGATCCGAAACTTGAGACCGTGGCAAAATATCTAATCCGCTCTTCTACGGACGGCAAAGTGATGGTTCCTCTTTCCATAACACACTTCATGGAAACTGTGAAGCGGCTCAATAATCCAAGCAGACACCGGTTGGCCGAGTTCATGTACGAATTGTCAAAGGGAAACGTAATCGTTCCAGCTACAACTTCGATCAAGTTTGAACTTGATAATGCATGCAGGAGGCTTTGCGGCAATAATCAGGTTGATTTAAGAAGCGTAATCTTTGGCAAAGGAATTTCACATATGCTTGGAAAAAAGCCGGATATTACGACGCAGAGTGGTGGTCAGATAGATCCGAAGCTAAGAAGCTATCTTCTCAACGAAGTACTGAGCGCAGAAACGATTCTTAAACTATTGAAGTGGGGTGTCTCTCGAGACACAATTGTAGAGCAAAATAAACGAGCGAGATCTCTTGCAGAAACAATTGAGAAGATTAGGGAAGAAACCAAGTCTATCAAGGACGCCGATCTTCGTCACTCGGTTGAACTGGTAAAATACTTTCATAGTTCCATAGATCCTCCTTTAATCAAATGTCTGTTGAAGCACGGAGTTTCACCGGACGTGATCGGGACGACCTTTTCAAGTAAAGCCAAAATAATGAATTTCTTCAGGACGATTCCAAGCGCATATTGTAACTTCGAACTTGACTTCTACAGAAACTCACAAAAACAGAGAAAGATCCAGCCAAATGATATGCACGACATCATGGGGCTAGCCGTTGCAGTCCCGTACGCTAATGTCGTGATAACTGAACCAATCTGGCAGAATGGGATCAAGAGCAGGAAACTTGATTTAATTAACCCTCTTGTTGTGCTCACTTCTCGTGATCTGCCAAAACTCCCTAACCTGATCGAGAGAATTATTACTGGATGAGATGACTGGCAGTCACTAAGAGTCAACCTAATAATCAGTCGACTTTGCGGCAGCATGATGGGATCATAATTAACTTTTCAATCGCTTAGGACTGTTTCGGCTTTCGATGTCGGCGTACGGGAAGTCCGTAGGACCAAGTATATTTTAGATCCCCTTGGTTGTCTGCTCTTATCTTCAAATTTGCCTCCCAACCGGGCTCTGCCGTTCTACGTTTGAGGATCTGGTTGATATCCTGTGTTAGTTTCGATATCCTCCGCTCGTATCCCTTTGTTCGTGCAAGTTTCTCTCTTTTTTCGAAGTCGTGGTAAATTGGATCAACTCGTCTGCGAATATTCCTGTTTTCAAGAAGGTCAGGGTTGAGCTTTATTGCGCGACACAATCCGAGATCAGTAAGCCTATAGTATTCCACAGTTTTTCCTCTTCGTAACTCATATTCTTCGGGATCAATTTCAATCCATTTTGCCGCCCACATTTTTGGGATCCAGTCATCGTAGATACTGTCCCAACCTAACTTGGTCTTTTTTTCCAGTTCATACTTGTTCAGAGATCTACCTGCCAATGCCATAGTCCGCAGGATAGCGCAAACCGGACGCATGTTTCCTCCACCGCCTTAGAAAGTAGGTGGAGGAAGCCAATGTAATGAGATTTTCCATAGAATGTCCAGCGATTCAAATGGTAGAAATCAAAATAAGAATCAACCCGACAGAAAGACAAGCATACATTCCAAAACTGATTTTGGAAACCTTCGGACCAAGAGTTAGCATATTGCCTAACACCAGAGCTGCCATTCTTTACACGACTGACACAGATCCAAAAGTTGTTGAAAGAAGTGTCCAGCTAATTCTCCAACACCTGAAGCTTTTGATCAAATCCAAGAAACAGACGGCAACAAGAAGTTGAACGGGCGTTGGAGAAAATTCCCCCATTTTTTGCTGAACGCCTGAAAGACCTCGGTCCGAGATTCATTAGGGTTGGTACCAGAAGCAAGCGTCCAGTTGACAATCTGTGGCAGAAACCAACGAATTGGATGAATGCTAGCGACTCCCGACTACAAGAATGGATTAAGGAAGGGAACAACTATGGTGTAGCAACCGGATTCGGATTAACAATTATAGACTCAGACGACCAGACCGTTCGGAAAATCGTTGAGGACAAGTTTCCTCAATCGACTATCGTCGAAACACCCGGACACAGAGGATTGCATTACTATTTCCTAAGTAATCTGACCTCCAAAATGTTCCTTCGAACCACCAAGGGCGAGCATGCTGGAGAGATTCTGTCTGAAGGATCCATGGCAATCGGACCAAACTCAATCCATCCAAACGGACAGTCATACAAAATCATAAGCGACGCGCCACTAGCGAAGTTAACGAAAAATGAACTAAGGAAACTACTCGGAGATCACTTAGTTCCAGAGAAACAAATCCACAGAATCGAAAACAATGCTGCGAAAGAAAAGCACAAGGGTCACGACTTAGACATCACAAAAGTAATTCCGTTGAGTGGATTGAAAGTACAGGGCGCTGAATACTACGGTCCGCACCCAATTCACGGCAGCGAGACAGGGCAGAACTTCTGGGTAAATCCAGCCAAAAACTGCTGGCATTGTTTTCGGCACAGGTCCGGCGGAGGGCCATTCTTATGGTTGGCGGTGCAAGAAGGAATCATAAATTGTGAAGATGCTGGCTCAAACGTCTTACGTGGTTTCAAATTCAAACAGGTGCTGCGGATCGCGGTTCAATCTGGCCTCATTGATGAGAAAACAGATACCGACAGCAGAGAAACTGAAAGTCAAGGAGACAAGTTGGTTAGGCTCTTTCTTGATAAAAATCCAATTCTCTTCCATGATGAACGCCGAGTGCCGTGCGTTCGATTTCAGAACAGCCCTAAACAGACACAGAGATTGAAGACCACAGAAGTACGAACGAAGTTGGCCGGACTGCTATGGGAAATAGAAAACAAAGTTCCGGGAAGTGAAGCACTTGCCTCCGCATTGAACGTGTTGCATCATCTCGCGTTGGAAGGCCCTATGCAACTATTGCACAACAGAGTTGCGTGGCAAGATGAATCTATCTGGCTGGATCTCACTGATCAGAACTGGAACGCAATCCGAATAACAAAGTGTGGCTGGACCATCGAGTCCGAACCACCAATCCTGTTCCGACGATACCCATCGCAGCTGCCCTTGACAGAACCCGCTCAAACCGGTGATCCTTGGAAACTCTTGGATTACGTCAACATCAGAGAGAAAGACCGGTTACTATTCATGGTTTACATTGTCGCCTTGCTAATTCCGGATATACCCCATCCCATTCTGATCCTTCATGGACCACAGGGAAGTACAAAGACTACTCTAATGACATTCTGCAAGGATTTGATTGACCCAAGTGCAATCGGAGTTGGCACTCTTCCAAGAGACGAACGTGAACTGATACAAGTGCTCGATCACAGTTATCTGAATTATTTTGACAATGTAAGCTCGCTTAATGACTGGACATCGGACGCCTTATGCCGTGCCACGACTGGAATGGGTTTCTCAAAACGCCAACTCTACACCGACGATGAAGACGTCATTTACAGACTACAACGCCCGATCGGAATAAACGGCATCAACGTCGCAGCACAAAAGCCCGATCTTTTAGACCGCAGTCTCCTCATAGGATTGGAACAGGTACCTGAGAACAAACGACGACAGCTGAAAGAAGTTCAAGCTGAATTCATTCAAGATCTACCTGTAATCCTAGGGGGGATCCTAGACAGCATAGTCAAAGCTATGAACATCCCGGAACACAAACTTGATCGGGCATCCAGAATGGCGGATTTTCTGTCATGGGGCTACCGCATAGCAGAAGCACTAGGCAGATCAGGGAACGAGTTCTCGAATTCATATGAAGAAAACATTCGAGAAGCAGCCGACGAAGCTGTTCGTGCGGACATATTGGCGGAAATTCTGCTTGAATTCTTAGAAGCCAATCAAGAAGGCTGGGACGGAACCGCTACAGCTTTGTTGTCTGAACTTCGCTCAAAGGCAGAAGAACTCCACATTTCGACGAGACAGAAGGATTGGCCCAAGAATCCTAGCACGCTAACTCGTCGTCTTCGTCTACTAAAAGACTCTCTAGGTAAAATAGACTTAGACGTTGAGTTTACACGAGGTCAAAAACGTCTCATCTCCATAACACCACCCGCTGGAAGACTTCCGAAAATGTCGTCTGAGTCGTCAACGCCGGCAAGCCAAAACCAAGCGATTGACGACATTGACGATGTCGACGACACTTTCGCCCTTAATCCGGCCTTTCGAATTCTTCGGAAGATCAAAGGTCGATTCTCACCTGACTATGCGGTTGAGCAAGTAATGAAAACAGGGATAGCGCGTGGAGAAGCAGATGCTTGTCTAAAATGTCTCATCGATGATAACCTGCTCTCGAAAGACCCTGAAGGCTACCTGAGGCTGAAGTAATGAGGATCGGTTCTACAGTTTACATTCGGTACAAAGATCATGCCTTATTTCGCAACGTAGACGCGAGGTCTCAGCGACCGATCATTCAAGAGGCGGTTGGATGGCTCGACCTTGAAACTGAGGATTTCGTGCGTGTACTATTGACGCGATATCGAGACCCAAAGATACGTGATGGACCGGCGGAGACTAAGGCGACCGGACTAGTCATTCTTAGAAGTACTATTCTGGAGATGCGCAAAATTGCGTAGCCTCTACTTTTTCTTTGCAGCGTCACTCTGCCTTAGCCAGAGTTCGATTCCTTCTGCTATGGCTTCGCCTAACGCTCCTTTCTTTCCACCGAACTTCTCAGCAACTCTAACGCGCAACCTATGCTCGATCTCATCTGGAATCAGAACCGTGATCTGCCCCAATACCGTCACCATTATGCAATTTCTTAAGTACGTAATTTTATATATGCCTACCTATGTTCATAATTACGTAATTGCACAATTGTGGATGGGGACCTATGATTAATTCAGTGAGTAAGGAGGTGTTTCTCAGGCCTCAGCAACTTACTCTAGCAGATATCGAAGCTCTTGACCTCCTAAAACTAGGTCATGTAAGTGGCGACGTGTTGGTATTAGAGCGTTCCATGAAAGGATACAAACTCAAGAAGCCTGTAACCGTTCCCGTTGATAAGATTCTGGCCGTTGGGAACAAGAATCTCGTCAAATATATTTTCTCATCATTCATCTGTGAAAGACCTTGCTTGATCCCGTACGTGCTAGAGAACCGATCGCTTCTAGAACTCGCTAGATATTACCTCCGTTATCAGACTGGCAGCCGCAAGACGTTATACGGCAACGTGGAGTGCATTTCTCATTATTCGAAACGTGTACACCTCAGCCCCGACAGTTTGATTTCGGAAGCCAGAGACGAAAAAGGAGTAGGACGAGCCGAAAGAATCGCGGAACACGTAAAAGCCTTGGAAGAATATGTCGGCGAACTTCAGGATCAAGGCCTAACCCCTTCAACTGTAGCGAACTACATCAAAGCTCTCCGATCTCTTTACAGAGCCAACGGTCTCGAAATCAAACTACCCCACGCCCTTCCACGACGAGTCGTCTACAAAGATCGCGCTCCCAAACCTGAAGAGTTACAACGCCTACTCGCCGTCGCGGAATTACGAGGAAAAGTCATCATATCCGTTCTAGCCCTAGGTGGATTCCGTGAAGGCACACTCGTTCAGTTACGTTACCGTCATGTACGAGAGGATTTAGAGAAGGGCATAGTTCCAGTTCATGTACATGTCGAAAGCGAAATCACGAAAGGACGATATCATGAGTATGATAGTTTTCTCGGCGAGGAAGCCGTAACGTATCTGCGCCTCTACCTTCAAGCGCGACGTGAAGGAAGTATACATCGAATGATCCCTCCTGAAGAAATTACCGACGAGTCCCCCCTAATTCGAGACGAGATGTATGAGGTCGCCCGTCCGATTAGCGAGAAACAAGTACGAAAGATCGTTCATGATCTCTACTTCAAAGCCATGCTACTCAAAAAGAAGAAAGAAGGCGGTCGATACTCATTATGCGTTCACAGTCTTCGCAAATACTTCAAAACCCAACTCATGGCGCTTGGCGCCCAATCAGACTACGTCGAATACATGATGGGACACACCGTAAGCGTCTACCACGACATAGAATCAAAAGGCACCGACTTCCTACGCAAAATCTATGCAACCGCCGGACTAAGCATACAACCGAAAACGACCGTCGCCAGAATCGACATGATAAAGGAATTCGCGAGAGGACTAGGAATGGATCCGGAGTCAATCCTAATCAAACATTCATTCTCCGAACCAGACACCAAATACGTAAACCCACAAGAAAGAGAAACAGAAGAAATCCGATCGCTAATATCGGCCATCAAAACCGAACTAACAACACACAAACGTCAAAATTACCGACGCCACAAAATTCGAGTAGGTGATGGCGCCGCCGGCAGGGATCGAACCTGCGACCAACGGGTTACTGCGATTTTCCCGCTT
>Ga0074044_10002879_pt1 | contig 14925 bp, 9 predicted proteins | sample BogForMeECP23OM1_FD_94443 | JGI IMG/M metagenome (GOLD analysis project Ga0074044, IMG submission 94443) | Bog forest soil microbial communities from Calvert Island, British Columbia, Canada - Bog Forest MetaG ECP23OM1 | ecosystem: Environmental > Terrestrial > Soil > Wetlands ... | reverse complement strand
TCGAGCACACGCGGCTCGCGCGCTTCCAGCGGCCGCCCTTCCATCAGCGGATAGCACCACCGCCGCAGCGCCGGTATGTGAATGTTAATCCAGTAGTCCCACCAGTCAATCGTTTCCGGTGAAAAATCGAACATATCCTTCTCTTCGGGCGGGAGCGCCGCGGAGAGCAGCCGGGCATTCTCGCACTCGAAGACGTGCTCATTGTGCAGAATGAAAGGTTCGTAGAGCCGAATGATTTTTTCAACGCGCCCCAGGTCCCGCTCGGTCTTGGCCAGCGGCGGCTTGCCCAGGTGCAGGATCTCCGCGACCTTGTTGATGCGCGAGACCACCGCCTTCTGCATGGGGATGGACATGCGCTCGTAGCGCACCTTGGACACGGGAATGGTTTCCATCTTCACCTTGAGCCAATGATCGATGCCGGGCTGCGATTTGTAGTGCTTGCGGTGCGCGAGCCCCGTTAATTCGATGGAGCGGCCCATGTTCACGGGATTGATTCCCGAGGTGGCCAGTTGGTAGATTCGCGCATTTTTGCGCAACACCAGGGCCGCCGCGATCAGCGTCATCCCGCGTGTCACCATGTCCACGGGAATCACGTCCAGGCATTTTCTGGCGTTCGAGGGGAGCTGCCGGAAATTCGTGCCCAGCAGGTACGACAGCGGCCCCGAGGTGTTGATCCCCTCATTCCATCCGGTGAACGGCGTGCGGGTGGAGCTTTCCACGATCGAGGGCCGCACAATGGCAATCGCCAGATCGCGGCCGCGCTGCGCCAAGAGCGATTCGCCGAGGCTTTTCGTGAACGTGTAAGTATTCGGCCAGCCCAAGTGTGCTGCGCGCTTCATCGCCGCGCGCACCAGATGGTTGCGTACCCAGCGTGCCCGGTTTCTTATCAGCACACCGTCGAGCTCCGCGGCTGGCACTTTGTTGGGGTCGCCGCTACGGCCCAGCGCCTGCCGGCGCAACGCCTTGGCGAGTTCCGCGCTTTCCGCGCGTTCCTCAACCCGTTTCACCATTTCCCGCAACGAGGCAATCTCCCGCTCGGCGTCAAAATCCGGGTGATTCGCCGGGTTGTAATTCTCGCGCAGCTCTTCCCCCACGCGTCCATCTTTCATGCCCACCACGTAGCAGGTGGAAAGATGGATCAGCCCGGCATGATCGCATTGGCGCAGAAACTCCAGAATGTTGTTCGCGGAATCCACGTTGGAGGAAAGCGCATCGCGCAAGTCGGGATTGAAGTCCGTGAGCCCCGCGCTATTTGTGATGATGTCCACCGATTGCTGCAGCCGCGCCTGCGTTTCCGCGTCGAGGCCCAGTCCCGGCTGGCTGGCGTCGCCTTCCACCACTTCCACTTTGTCTTGCAGGAAGGCGGCAAAGCCGGCTCCATGCCGCTCGTGCAGCGTGTCGAAGGTGGGAGACTCCTCGACAATTTTCTCGAAGCGGCGTTGCGCGGCCGTGGTGCGGTTGCGCCGGATCAGCAGCGTGATTTTGCGGATGTTGGGGATTTTTTCCAGCAGGTCCACCAGCCAGACTTTGCCGATGAAGCCGGTTACACCGATCAGCAGAAGGTGTTTCCCGGCCAGAGTCTCGCGCACGTTCAGCCGGTCCACGCGTGGCGTGTCGCTGAAGAGTTCCACGGGCCGCCCCGCGGGAGGCAGCGGACGCGCCACAGGCTGCACAGCCGTTTCCAGCAGCTCGGGCGCTTTCTTCCAATCGAGTTGCGAGAGCAGCTTGTCCTTGCTGACGTGCCCGTCGGCCGAACCGCTGGCCAGCCACGCAAACGGGCCGCGTGGGCGGATCACCGGCTCGCGCAAGCGCCCCGTGGCCACGCCGTCGCGGAACTCCAGCCGGTTGCCGATGAAGCCTTGCGCGCTGAAATACTCCGCCATGGGCCTCAGAATATGTTCCAAGAGTTGCCCGACCAGGATGACGCGTTCGCCGCCGCGCACCGCATCCACCAGCTTTTGCACGGCTTCCTGCCGCATCGCGGGCTTCAACACATATTGGAAATACTCCTCGCCAAGTAGGTCCAGGCGGTCGCGCGTGATTCCCCGCAGCACACTGTGCAGAAACCTCGTGGCAAACGTCCGGCTGGAAAAATAGACCGGCGGCCGCAGCAGCGTCATCGCTGCCATGCCACCGCGGCGAATCCAGCGATCCGTGAAGCTCTGGCTGTTCCAGTTAAAGAAGCCCACGCTGCGCAGCGAGCTGATCTCGAACAGCGAGCCTTCCACGCGCCAGTAGCTCACCTCGCGCACACGCCCGGCGGCATTGCCATTCAGGTTGGGAGAATGATCCGGCATCTTTTTCTTTAGGAGGTGGGGGCTTCAGTCCCCACGTAACCGCACCGAAATGAAAAGGGCTTTAGCCCCTGAAGACCTCTTGGTCCGCCTTCTGTGCAGAATCTTCATCTGGCGCCGCGGTCCGCCTGCTCACTGATCCCTCAGGTCCCACAGGTGCGTCCAGACCGCTTGGAGTTATCAAAATTAGCATCCCCCCGCGCTTCCCGCAACCTGCTGGCGCAACCTCTTCCTGTGCTCCAGCAGTACTCCCCGTGGCTTTTCCAATAGGGGTCAAAATTGTGGTCGATCGAAGTAGCGGTGTTCAGGGTTCGTTCTGGCTTCAGACCCGGTCTATTCGTTACGCCAAGAGGCTCGAAATTTCTTTGAACTTAGCCCGCATTGGTGAACCTAGATCGATCACCGGATCGAAGTTCACTGCGATTTCTCTGAATGGCAAATTGAAGGGATCGAACACGTAACACTCGCGAATCGTGGGTATGCCAACAAGCATGTCCGCGACGGGAATCGTTGCATATTCGACATTCACTTTCCCTAGCCGACTGCCAAGCCTCTCGATGATGACTGTCAACACCGGGATGGTCGTCGATCTCATCTTGACCACCTCCAAAACAAGTCTGTTGTAGCGTGGAAACATGTCGTTGGGCTTATCTGGAGGTCTCTGAAGTTGCTTATCGAAGTTCACTAGTCGAACCTTAAAGGCTGCTCGTTCCTCCATCAGGGCAACCAATCCAGCGACATTCGTGAGTTTCTTATATCCGGCGTAAATCTGCTCCTTAAACAGCTCTGCAGGCTTAGAGTCAATCCATGCTGGGAACTTCGCATACAGCGAGCGGTTGACTTCCTCCTCCCACGAAAACCAATGCACGGTATCTTCACCAGACATAGCTTCGAAGCAGTAGCACGATTCAGTGGTGCCGTTGTATCCAAATGGGAAGATGGGCTCAACCGTCGCCTGGCGCAGACTGTAGAGCTCCGATTCCACCGATCTCCCATGTTGGCTCGTCAATGGGTAAATTGTTAGAGATCGTGCAAAAAAACTACCTGGTCCAATCTGACACAAAAAATCTAAGTAAGCGGCGGGCGGCGTTAAAGAATGTTCCCGGAACCAAGCGGCGACGTCGCCGCGTTCCAACACTCCAAGGAGGTGGTGATAGCCACCATCTGTGTGCGCAGCGAGCTCTTTCTTGAATGCGTCAAACATTTATTTCAACCCAATTAGTCTAATGCTGTTGATGACATTCCGTCGTTCGGGGAGGATGGTTCTTTTGACGATCCCAAGATTTCAGTTGCCGTTCGGCGGCATTGTACCTATATATTTTCATGCGCGTCCAGTCCTCCAAATGCCCAGCGGGCAGCCGGAAGCTTGCCTACAACACAATCGGGTTGCTCAGGGAGTCGGATTCCTTGAGCCGCACGGACTCCGACGGAATGAGGAATTAAGGTTAGACACCCCAGCCGTATTTTTCGGCGTGTTCGAAGGTGCGCTGCATTTCCTGGTGTAGAACTTCCAGGAACGCGGAAGTGCCCACGGTTTTTGTGCCGGGTTCGGCGATGTCCGTGGTGCGATAGCCGCCGCCCAGGACGCGCACCAGCGATTGTTCCACCCAGTCGGCTTCCAGGCTCAGGCCAAACGTATCGCGCAGCATCATCGTGGCGCTCAGGATCGAGCCGATGGGATTGGCACAGTCTTTCCCCGCAAGCGTCGGCGCCGAGCCGTGAATGGGCTCGAAGAGCGGCGCGCTGCTGCCAAAGCTGGCGGAGGGAATCAAGCCGATGGAGCCGACCAGCGCCGCCGCCGCATCGCTCAAGATATCGCCAAACATGTTGGAGCTGAGGATCACGTCAAATTGCGTGGGGCGCAGGGTGAGTTGCATCGCGGCATTGTCCACGTACATGTGCTCCAGCTTCACGTCCGGGTAGACCGCGCTCATCGCCGTGACGGTGCGGCGCCAAAGCTGCGAACTCGTCAGCACGTTGGCCTTGTCAACCGAACACAGCCGGCGCGAGCGGGCCTCTGCCCGTTTGTAGGCAAACACCGCGATGCGCTCGATTTCCGGCTTGGAGTAGGACTCCGTGTCAAAGGCGCGCTCGACGCCGTTCTCGTTCACGTTGCCGCGCTCGCCGAAATACATTCCCCCGGCCAGCTCGCGCACAATCTCGATGTCCAGATCGCCCAGGCGCTCCGGGCGCAGCGGCGAAATCCCGCGCAGCGGTTCCAGCACTTTCACCGGCCGCAGATTCACATACAGCCCGAGCCCTTTCCGCAAGCCGAGCAAACCCGTTTCGGGTCGCCTTCCGACCGCCAGCGCATCCCACTTGGGTCCGCCCACCGCTCCCAGAAACACCGCATCGGCTTTATGGCAAGCGTCCAGCGTTTCGTTGGGCAACGGGCTCCCGGTTTTATCAATCGCCGCGCCGCCAATCGGCAGCTCGATGGTTTCAAATTGATGCTGGAATTCCCGCGCGCATTCAAAGAGCACGCTGGCGGCCGCGCGCGTCACTTCCGGGCCGATGCCATCGCCCGGCAGAAGGACAATCTTCTTCTTTAACTTCATCGTGGGGTCCCCGTTCTGACAGGTTGCTAAGAAATGCTTAAAGACTTTTCTTCAGGGGCTAAAGCCCATTGGTAGCAGGAGCTTTACGCCGGGGCTGAAGCCCCGGCCTCCTAAAGAGGTTGCTGGAAAATCAATTCTCCCTAGGAGGTGGGGGCTTCAGCCCCCACGTAAGTGCTTCAGAATGCGTTGGGCTTTAGCCCCTGAAGCCCCCTAAGACCATTTCTTCAGTAACCTGCCGAAGATTGTAGCGCGGGTCAGAGCGCGGACGCGGCTTCGCTGGCCACCGGCACGGCCTTGCGGCGCATCACTTCATGGGCGATGGTCATGAGGTCACGCGCGCGCACCTGCTTGGACGCATCGGCCAGCGTGGTGACGCGGCGATAGCATTCGGCGAGTTCGGCGTCATTCGGCTCGTAGCCGAGTTCCGTGAGCGAAATCCGCAGCGCGTGGCGTCCGGAATGCTTGCCGAGCACCAGCGAACGCGACGGCACGCCCACGGCCTCCGGCGAGATGATCTCGTAGGTCAGCGGGTTCTTGATGATGCCATCCTGGTGAATCCCGGCTTCATGCGCGAACGCGTTTGCGCCCACCACGGCTTTGTTGGGGGCCACCTGCGCCCCAGTAATTTGCGTCAACAGGCGGCTGGACTTGTAAAGTTCGTCCAGCTTGAGTTTCGTGGCTATGCCAAAGCTTTCCTTGCGCACTGCCAGCGCAACGGCCACTTCTTCCAGCGCGGCGTTGCCCGCGCGCTCTCCAATACCGTTTACCGTGCACTCAATCTGGCGCACTCCCGCGCGAACGGCGGCCAGGGAATTCGCCACTGCCAGGCCCAGGTCATCGTGGCAATGCGCGCTAAAGATAATGTGATCCGGATCGCCCAGGTGCGCGCGCACCTTCAGGAACATATCGGCATATTCTTCCGGCACCGCGAAGCCCACCGTGTCCGGCAGGTTCAAAATCGTGGCGCCGGAATCCATGGCCACCTGGCAGGCCTTGCAAAGAAAATCAATTTCCGTTCGCCCGGCGTCTTCAGCGGAAAACTCCACTTCCGGAACGAAATTCCGCGCCAACTTGACCATCGACCCGATGGCTTCCAGCGCCTGCTCGCGCGTCATGTGCAGCTTGGCCTGCAGGTGCAGGTCGGAAGTCGCCAGGAACACGTGCATGCGCGGGTATTTCGCGGGCTTCAACGCTTCCGCGGCGGCAAGGATGTCATCCTTACGAGCCCGCGCCAAGGCCGCGATCGGCACATCGCGCACTTCCTTGGCCACGGCCAGCACGGCTTCCAGGTCGCCCTTGGAAGCGATGGGAAAGCCGGCCTCAATGATGTCCACGCCCAAGGCAGCGAGCTGGTGCGCCATGCGGATCTTCTCTTCCGTGTTCATGGAGAAGCCCGGCGACTGTTCACCGTCGCGGAGCGTCGTATCGAAAATGCGGACGTGGCTCATGGGTACCCCCGAAGCTGGAACTCCAGTAACGCACGTTGCGAGGGCTTTAGTCCAATTTATCTTGGTTCTATAATTCATAATCCTGCCTTATACTAGGGGAACACGGGACCGGGGCGGCGGAAGTCTCCGCCGCCAGCCCCAGCGCTGCGGGCAACCCGCCTGCGCGCCCGAAAAGGGACACTATCGCTATGGATCTAGGCGAATTGCAGGTTTTTCTCATGGTTGCCAAGGAAGGCAGCTTCTCTCGCGCCGCCGAACGGCTGTACCGCACGCAGCCCGCGGTCAGCCTGGCCATCCGCAAGCTGGAGGATTCCCTGGGCCAGCCGCTGTTTGTCCGCGGCGCCCGCCCCGTGCGCATGACCGATGCCGGAACGCTCCTGCGCGAATATGCCGAGCGCCTGATCAACCTGCGCGACGAGGTTAAGAAAAGCCTTATGGAGTTGGATGGGCTCAAGCGCGGCGAGCTTTCCCTGGGCGTAAACGAAAGCTCCATTCACGCCCTGCTGCCCGCGCTGGCGCAATTCCGCGAACTGCATCCGGGCGTGCAGGTGCGCGTGCATCGCATGTTTTCGCGCGATATCCCACACGAGGTGGTCAATTACCGGCTGGACCTGGGCGCCGTTTCCTTTGTGCCGCGCGAAACGCAATTGCAGGCCACCGAGATCCTGAAGGACGAGTTGACGCTGGTGGTGCCGCCGAAGCACGTTCTGGCGAAGAAGAAGGAAGTGGATATCGAGGAGCTGGCCAAGGAAAACTTCATCGCGCATATCGTGGAATCGCCGTTTCGCCGCAAAGTGATTGAGTTGTTTGCGCGGCATCGCACGCCGCTGAACATGCCCATGGAAATGCCCACCATCGAAAGCATCAAGCGCTTCGTGCAGATGGGTATGGGTGTGGCCATCGTGCCACGCATGTGCGTAACCTGGGAGGTCGAGCACGGCTGGCTGAAGGAACTGAAGATCCGCCAATTGAGCATTCCGCGGCATCTCTACATCATCTCGCGCCGCGGCGCGCGCCTCCCGCACGCCGCCACGGAGTTCATGCGCATTCTGAGAGGTGTACCGAGCTAATCGCTTCAGGAGTGCTGAGCAGTTAACTCCACATTTAATCGCGAGTTCACGAAACCTATGGGTGAGTCGTAATCTTCGCCTGATTGATCAGTAATTGGAGATCTTGGCCGTATTTCTTCAAGAAGCCATCGTAGTCTTCCAGGAATACGACGTGGTAGGTAACCACGAATGGGTCATCCAAAAGGCGAAACAGCAGTACTTCTTTTCCGCTCCCTTTCGGCCGATCGATCAGGAAGGCGGTGTACGGGGGGTTCAGAGCCAAACCGTCAAAGGGGATCGCCGTGTCCACCGCGTAACCTTGGTCCCGCAAACGACCAAAGACGATCCTGATGTATTCGTTCAGATCCCCGACTTTTTGCCCCAACTCCTCGATCAGCAAGTCCACCGTGAAATTGACGCCAAATTTGGTCCGGTCTGCGTTCTTTGGTTCCAAGAACAACTGGTATTTCGAGGAGCCAGCCACTTGGTGCCAGTCCTTCGGGAGCGTGAAATCATAATTGAAGAGCTGTTCGTACTTCTTGAGAAGAGCCGCGGTATCCGGCACCTCCTTCCCCAGCCCGTGGGCCTCCGCCATCGAGTGGAGCTGCCCTTGCTTGTAGAGCTCGCCGTAGATGTGAATGCATTCCTGTGCGACTGCGGCAGCGTAATCCGCCAGGAAGATGGAGCGGTCCGTGGTGGCGGCATCGAACTTCTGCGTCCGCGAGGCAAAGGCGTTGGTTTGGCCTTTGGCGAGCTCCTTTCCCGTTGCGGCATCCATGAGTCTGAAATGCACGTAGGAACCTGCGGAGAGTGTTCCCCAGGCCCACATCGTGGCCATTCCGGCGAACTCTTCACGAATGACAAGAACATAGGGGAAGCCGTCAGCTTGTGCCTTGTTGAAATCGATCGCTGTTCCCGCGTTATATAGGGATGGATCTTGCGGAATGACAGCTTCAAAGTATGGCGTACTCGCCTTGAACATGGCCGCAATCCCGGCTTCGATAACCGGCCTGCGCTCGAACTTGCCCACGGTTTGCTGCAAGGCCTGCGATTCTTTTGATTTTTCCAGGGAAGTGGCCGCCGCGTCGATCAACAGGGGAGCGAGGCCGATCACTGACAGGTTGCCCAAGATCACTCCGCCCTTCGTTTCGTAACGTACGGTGAGAGGCTTGGTTGCGTCGACCAGTACGAGGATCCGAATCTTCGTCTCGAGTTCCTTCGGTACCGTCTTCCCTGGCTGAGCTCCGCTCGCGAAGGATGCGAAAACGGAAGACAGCAGCAGCAATACGCACGCGACGAAAACCTGGAAGGGATATCTGCAATGACGCTCGTTGTGTACCGTGCCTTCATTCCATTCCAGCGGGTCCATCATGGTTGACCTCCTGGCATACTAACTCGTCATGTCGTCCAATAAGCCGTAACGGAAAACCTGGAACTCACCTTAGCGGGTGGAGCATCCCGTCGTAGGGACTGCTTTTGGGGGACGCAAGTAGGTGTTCAATACCCTAAATGCACCGAATTCAGCAGTGACCCCGGTCACCTTGGCCTCATCCACGACCGGAATTCTCCTAAACGCTCAAGGTGTACGATTGGCCGCACTTGGAGGTTCGTTTCGAGCCACCAAGCGGTAACTCCCGGATGCGTAATCCGACCCACTACCGAAACATTCGCTCTTCGGCGAGGTTCTCGATTATCCTAGTGGTTGCCGCGGAGTTTTCCCCGGCGACCTATGATCAGCGGACTGGCCATTCTCGTCATTGGGTTCTTTCTGGGCATGCGTCATGCCACGGACCCGGACCACGTCATCGCGGTGTCCACCATCGTGACCCGCGAGCGCTCCCTTTCCAAAGCGGCGCTGATCGGCGCGCTGTGGGGGATAGGACATACGCTGACCATCCTGGTGGTCGGCGCCGCCATCATCCTGTTCAACCTGGCGATTCCGCCGCGTGTCGGGCTCACCATGGAATTGGCCGTCGGCTTGATGCTGATTCTCCTCGGCGTGCTAAACCTCGCGGGCATCACCAAATGGTTGAGCGAAAAATTCTCGCCCTCGCATCCTCACCTGACCGGCGAGCATGCGCACATTCATGAACATGGTACCCACCTGCATTACCACTGGCACGAGCACGCCCCAGTCAAGGAACACCATGGCGATTCGCTCGCCGCGCCTCGCTGGCTGAGCAGCCCGTTCGCAAAACTCGGGCTATTCCATTCCTTGCGGCCGCTTCTGATCGGAATCGTGCACGGCCTTGCGGGCTCCGCGGCCGTCGCGCTTCTCGTCCTCACCACGATTCACGACCCGCGCTGGGCCATCCTCTATCTTTTGATTTTTGGAGTCGGCACGGTCGGCGGGATGATCCTGATCACCGCCGCGCTCTCGTTGCCCTTCACCTATGCGGGTTCGCGGTTTGCCTGGATGACTCGCGGACTGGTGACGGCTTCGGGGCTGCTGAGCCTGGGTTTCGGCTTGTTCATTTCCTACCAAATCGGCTTCGTCGATGGTTTGTTCACCAGCCATCCGAACTGGTCGCCACACTAGAAGTCATCGCACAAATACATCTTCGGGGGTCGGAGCTTCAGCTCCGACATTAAGTCGCCTGACAGACCGGGCTTTAGCCCCTGAGGAAATGCCTCTCCCTCTGGTCGCCTGCGAAAAGCAGATCCCTCGCTACGCTCGGGATGACAACACATAGAAACGGGATGACGGGAAACTTTAGGTTATCTGCAATTTGAAAGACCAGGACGGTTTCTCGGCTTCCTGCTGCGATTCGTGAAGAACTACGCTTTCCCCGCGGAGGCTTCTTCAACGGTTTTCGCCACCGGCAGGAGCTTCTGCAAGCCCGCTACCGTGATCACTGCGGTCGCTTGCGGCGGCAGGGCGGCGAGGGCAAAGGTTTTCCCTTGATTGCGCCGGCTCACAAAGAGGGAAACTAGCGCGCCCACTCCCGCGGAATCCAGGAAGTTTACTCCGCTCATGTCCAGAACCATGTGCTTCGCGGTCTCCTGGCGCATCTGCGGGATAAAGGCCGCGACCGTCTCTAGGCTCAGTTTTCCTTTAAGTTGGTACAGAGTGACGTCATCGGTACTTCCAGCAGTCTTTTCAACATCAAGCGTGAATGGCGGCATAAGCCAAAGACAGTAGCCGAAACGCGGGGATTTGCACATTAACAGTTGTTAACAATTGGGCGCAGTGGGTAGAGAGAGGGCGGTGTTCCATTTTGGAACAGGACTCCCTTTCTTTTATATTGCTCTTTGCACAATCCATGTTGACGACCTAACTACATCACGCTACCGTCATAGCGGTTCCCTCTCAGGCCCAAACATTTTTATCAGTTCAGGAGTAGCGCGCTATGAAAGCGTTGTCCTGCCTCTTTTTGCAATTCCCTGTTCGGAAGTGCGCCACGCTGTTGCTGCAACTCGGCATGGCAAGTGTGGCCATTTGCCAAACACCGCAGCAACACGTGTATGCCACCGGGACTGGCACGAACAATCCCAGCGTGGCGGTGATTTCGGGATTCGACAAGAACTCCGTTTCGGGTGCCCTTACTGCGATTCCTTTAGTGAGTCCCTTTCCCGCACATAGCGCCGCACCCATGGCGGTCGATGGACAGGGCAAATTTCTATTTGTCGCCGGCCCCACAAGCATCGCCATGTATGCGATCGATCCGGCGAGCGGCGCGCTGACGGAAGTTTCACGGTCTCCCATTTACTACATTCCGACGCTCAACCAGGGCGTCATCCCCTCGAATCCGCTCTCGATTGCGACCGAACCCACGGGACAATTTGTGTATGTCGGCTTTCAAAATGGCGATTTCCAGACATACCCGAATATCCAAAGTTCCATCACCCCCTATGTGATCGATACTTCCAATGCCACGCTGGGTCCGACGCTCGATCTCGGGCCTCAGGAGTCACTGGATTTCGATGCACAACCGGTGAATCTTTTCGTCGAGCCTACAGGCAGGCATCTCTATGTCGCGCTGGGTACCGGCGGAGGCATTTCCTATGCGGGATTTGATCTCTATGACATAGACGGGAGTACAGGCGAACTAACCAATCTCAGGACGGTTGATACGCCCGATGTGCCTTCCCAGGTAAGCGCACTGGACCCGCAGGGGCGTTTTCTGTTTCAGGCTTACGGCCAATATGATGGCTGGCTGTCGTCCTTTCAGATCCCGCCTGCTGATGGACTTGTCACCTTGACGTCCTCGGTGCCTCTTGGTCCAGCAACTTTCGCTCATGTCCTGGTCGTGGATCCCAGTGGGAAATTCCTTTATGTCGAGGTAGGCGGAGCGCCTCCGCCTTTCAATACCTATTCCATTGACCAGACGACCGGGGCGCTGGCGCAGCTCAGTAGTTCCACACTCACGCCGTTTCCTTTCGGCCAGGTGACCGTGGCTGATCCGCAAGGCCCTTATCTCTATACTTTGCTCAGTGGTTCCCTGCACGGTTTCCAGGCGGACCCTACCAGCGGCGCGATCACCGAACTATCCGGCTCACCCTTCACCGATGGTTCAGCCAACTACTATGAGACCGGCCTTTTCATCACCAACACAAACCCTCAGGCCTCTTCTGGCCCATATCTGGAGATATCGGGTGGCGGAGCTTTTCCGCAAACCCCCGTCGGGACAACTTCGCCGCAGACCGTTACGGTTAGCCTAAGCAACATTGGCGACGTCACGATGTCCCTCACCTCACTGGGGATCGTCAGGGATTCCACCAGCAGTTTTTCCGAGACAAACAGCTGCTCGATAGCCCTTGCTCCCAGCGCCGCCTGCCAGGTAACCGTCTCTTTCACACCCACGACCGCGGGAGCGCTCGGGGCAACCCTGCAAGTGGTGGACAATGCACCGGGGAGCCCGCAGACTGTCACGCTTTCCGGGGTTGGCACGAGCAGTACGCCGCAGTCGCAGGTCTCTTTGTCCGCCAGCAACCTGAGCTTTGGCAGCCAAACACAGGGTACTTCGGGCACTCCGCAAGGGATCACGCTGACCAACACGGGTAACACGACTCTCCATTTTTCAGGCGTGACCTTGACCGGCTCCTACCCGAAGGATTGGACCCAAACGAACACCTGCACAGCTCCGCTCGGTGTCCAAGGCACATGCACCATCTCCATCACCTTCTCCCCCAGCGACAACGGCATTCTCAGCGCGATCCTCAGTATCGCCGACGACGCGCCTGGCTCCCCGCAGGCAGTCAATCTGTACGGTAACGCGCCACCCGCTGTGCTTCTGGCCGCCTCGGCAAGCGGAGGCTCCACCACGGCAACCGTCTCCGCCGGGCAAACTGCCAATTACAATTTGCAGGCCATGCCTGGCCCGAATTTCACGGGGACAATAACCTTCACCTGTTCGGGAGTTCCCTTTGGCGCGCAATGCACCGTTCCCGCCAGCGTGTCGGTGGCCAACGGCGCCGCGACTCCCTTCACGGTTTCGATCTCAACGTTGTCTCCTTCGCAGGCGGCAGCATTTCCGGGGCTACCGCAGCAACCTTTCGGCAGCCTGCGCCCGCAACCCGGCTTCACACTGGCGTTCTTTGCCGCACTGCTGCTGTTGGCCTTGACGCTGCGCTCACGCAGCCAGACGTTGGTGCCACCCCGGTGGCTGGCCTCCGTCACCGTCGTGCTGCTGATGACCGCTCTGGTGTTTTCTGGAATTGGTTGCGGCAGCGGAAGCGGCGGCTATTCGCAGCCGGTACGCCCGCCACCGCAGAGTGCCGCAACGCCTGTGATTTCGCCGGCGAGCGGAACGTTTACCGCGGCGCAGTCCGTGACGATCACGGACGCCACGGCCGGCGCAACCATCCACTACACCACGGATGGCTCGACTCCCATAGCTTCCTCTCCTGCTTACCAGTTGGCAATTCCTTTGAGTTTGTTAACCACCGTACAGGCCATGGCGATCGCGCCTAACTATGCGAATAGTGGCGTCGCCAGCGCCACCTTCAAGTTCCAGACACCGTCTGGGACCATCACCCTCACGCCGACGGCGACTCCCAGCGGCTCAAGCAAGCCGCTCCTGTTGACACCGATTGTGTTGACTCTGAATGTGCAGTGACACGTGCCCGCTGATGCGCGCCGCCGCCGAAACGAAGTTGAGTAGCGCTCAGGGCGCGTAGCTGACGCGATAGACCACGCCTGCGCCATCGTCGCTGACCAGCAACGCTCCATCGGGAGCCACCGCCACGCCCACAGGACGGCCATTCACATTCTTGCCGCCGGGATCCGGCACCAGCCCGGTCAGAAACGGCACGGGATCTGCCCAAGCCTTTCCGTCCTTGAATGCCACAAAGGCCACCTGATAGCCCGCGCGCGTAGCGCGGTTCCACGAGCCATGCTCCGCCACGAAGGCGCCGCCACGGTACGATTCCGGGAACTGCTTGCCGGTATAGAACGCAAACTGCAATGGCGCCACGTGCGCTCCCAGCAGCACATCCGGGATAATGGCCTTGGCGACGAGCTCGGGTTTCTGCGGCTGCACGCGGGGATCCACGTTGTCTCCAATGTAGCTGTAGGGCCAGCCGTAGAAGCCCCCGTCCTTTATCGAGGTGAAGTAATCGGGCGGCAGATTATCGCCCAGTTCATCCCGTTCGTTCACGCTGACCCAAACCTCGCCGGTCAATGGCTCGACCGCCAAGCCGACAGCATTTCGCAAGCCGCTCGAGAAAATGCGCGCGTTCTTCCCGTCCGGATCGCATACCAGCACCGCGGCACGCCGCTGGTCCTTCTCGAAGTCGATGTTCGACGAGGAACCCACACTGACGTAAAGCTTTTTGCCGTCCTTGCTGAACGCAAGGGTGCGCGTGAAGTGTCCTCCGCCTGTCGGCAGATCGAGGATGTGCTCGGCGTCGCCTAGCCGCTTGGAGGTCAGCTTGTCATAGCGAAAGCGCACCACTTCCCCGGTGTTGCCGACATAGACGTAGTCCTCGTGAAAGGCAATGCCAAAAGGCCGGTTCAAACCGACCGCGAAATCTTCCCGCCGCTGTGCCCCACCCGTGTGTTGCGGATCGCCGAGAACGACGACCTTTCCCGCGCCCGTATCGGCAAGAAAAATGTCGCCATCGGGGGCGACCGCGAGGAACCGGGGCACCTTAAAATCTTTAGCAAAAATATTGATGTGGAATCCGGCCGGAACGCTCGGCAGGAACCCCTCTGGCGGCTTGCTTTCGGAGGGACCGTTGCCCGCCGATTTTGTCGTAAAAGGCGCAGGCAATTGCGGCTTCTTTCCGTAGGTCACTTGGGCGCTGGCAGGGCTCGCTGCCAGTCCTGCGGTGCAAAAAGCAATGGCGAGACAGATGGGCGTGCGCATCGTTGCATTCCTCCAAGTCTGCTGTTTCCGGGCACCCAGTAAGATGCCACAGGGAAGCCGCAGGTTCCAAGAAGAGTCTCCTGGGAAAGTCAAGGAGGCGCACTGACCGGTTCGAGCGGCGCGGCTCCCGTAGAAGGACAGTGTTGACCGCTACGCATTCTGCAATTCCGCCGCATCCGATCGGAAAACTGGCAGAATGGGATGCGCTTGGGAGAAAAAGCAGTTATCACCGCGGCGAAAGCTGCGGCTGGAACAGCACCATACGC
>Ga0074044_10002878_pt1 | contig 14926 bp, 13 predicted proteins | sample BogForMeECP23OM1_FD_94443 | JGI IMG/M metagenome (GOLD analysis project Ga0074044, IMG submission 94443) | Bog forest soil microbial communities from Calvert Island, British Columbia, Canada - Bog Forest MetaG ECP23OM1 | ecosystem: Environmental > Terrestrial > Soil > Wetlands ... | reverse complement strand
TACGCTGTTACCAGCCACAGCTCCCAGGGCCTCACAGCCGAACGCGTCCTCGTTCACGCCGACAGCAGTGTCCACCCGGACCTGCTCAACTCCCGCTTCGCCTATGTCTCCATCTCGCGCGCCGGCCATCAAGCCACACTCTTTACAGACGATATGGCAAAGCTCGGTCCTCAATTAGGAGCCGATGTCTCGAAGACATCCGCTCTGGAAATCAATCAGGGCTCATCCATTGCCCAGGGAATTGGGCTAGGTCTGTGAAAACGCCGACTTTTGGAATGGCCAGAATACATCCATGCATTAACAAAACGTCTTGTCTTGTAAGATACAGAAAACGATAAGGTTATATAAAATACTGCATAACACGTTAGTAAAATAATTGACATACTGAGATCTCGAAGAGTAGCATAACTGTGGAGGATCAGAGAAAATGCGGACGAGCACGCTTCAGCAGCTAAAGCGACATCTCCGCCCTGGACGTGTGTACCGCAGAGAAGACCTGCTGCTCTGGTCCCATAGTGTCGATCGACACCTGAAAGAGCTTACTGTCGACGGCACCCTCCAGAAGCTCCGCACGGGCTTGTACTACAGCCCTCGTAGATTTGAATTTGGAGAGGCTCCCGCGGACGAGCACGAGCTGGTGAAAGCGTTCTTGAAGACAGACCGTTTTGTCCTGACCTCCCCGAATGCCTACAACCAGTTGGGACTTGGGACAACGCAGCTCTACAACAAACGGGTTGTCTACAATCAGAAACGGCATGGGACATTTCCGCTTGGCAATCGAATGGTCACTTTCGAGCGCCGCATGAATGTTCCAAGGCAACTCTCTCCCGAATTTCTGCTGGTCGATCTTGTTAATGAACTAGGCGACCTTGCGGAGGATCGGGACGCCGTTCTTTCCCGCGTTCGCGACAAGGCCAAACAGATGGACCCGAGAAAGCTCTCACGGGCGGTTTCTCTCTACGGCAAATACTCCACGCAGAAAAAGTTTCAGGAGATGTTGCAACATGCCTGACTCTTTTCTCCATGAGCGAAGCGATTTCAAGGCGCTTGTCGAGACCGTTGCCGACAGCGAAAAGATCAATGATCCCGCTCTCGTGGAAAAGGACTACTGGATCATGCACGCCGTCTTTGGGCTCAAACAACTTGGCTTCGCTTTTGAGCTCAAGGGCGGCACTTCGCTGTCCAAAGGATTCGGCATCATTCAACGCTTCTCCGAAGACATCGACGTCCGCATCGAGCCATTCGATGGACTACAGGTCGATACAAATCCAAACCACGACAAGCCCCAACACATCGAATCGAGACGACTGTTTTACGAAAAGCTGAGGGACAAAATCAATATCCCCGGGATCAAGGCCGTCGAAAGAGATACGATATACGACGACCAAGCGCTGAGAAACGCCGGCCTCAGGCTAAGCTACGTACCCCACTTTGGTTCAATTGCGGGTCTCAAGGATGGAATTCTCCTGGAAGTCGGCTTCGATCAGACGACTCCGAACCGCGCGGTTCCGATTTCTTCTTGGGTCGTCCAGTTCGCTGAGGCTAAGAAGCTGCAATATGCGGACAACCGAGCCCTCGAAATTCCCTGTTACAACCCCGAATACACATTTGTGGAAAAGGTCCAGGCCGTCGTCAGAAAGTACGGGCAATTCAAAGGGACAGGAAAAGTCCCAACCAATTTCCTTAGACACTACTACGACATCCATCAACTTCTTGACGTAGAAGCTGTACAGAAATTCGTCGGGACCCCGGAATACTTGGAGCACAAAAAGAAGCGCTTTAAGTCTTTGGATCACGACGTGGCAAAAAGCGGAGCCTTCACCATCGCAGACGAGACCACCCGCGAGCAATTCGAAGCGGAATATTCAAAGACGGCTCCACTTTACTATCGCGGCCAGATTCCTTTGGACACAATTCTCACTCGCATCCAGAAAGATCTCGTGCGTCTTTAGCGTTAGGACTCAATACTCAATTTGGAAGAAGTGTTCCTCCCACCACCGACTTCCTCTTGGAGTTGGGCGACAATTTTGCCTTCCCCGGCCGCCAGTGCAGGCTCGATACGCCTGCCAATCTGGGAAAGTGGTTAGCTGGTTCTTCATTTTGCTGATACCGCAGAGCTATCAGGTTGGTTTTCAACTGGCCTCACCTCAGCTTTTTGAGGTCGAAACAAACATTTGAACTCTTTGATAATCTCGGTCGTTGTCGCCAACGTAATTATGATTCCGGCGATGCCGCTCCAGACTCCATTCAACACCGAAACCTTCATTACCTCAAAGCATCCCACGAAGATAAACACTCCCGTGACGCCACCCAGACCTGTGACCGCAATCCACCCGAGTTTCTTGTGATCACAATCGCCACATTTCCTCCAGGAAATTGCGTAATACGCCACCGCCAGCACCAAGGTGAAAATTACTTCGATGGCGCCTTGTTGAATTTGGGTCATGGCTTCACCACGCGGTCTCCAAACAAGCGATCGCCGAAAAAATAACCGAGCAGTGCTCCAACCAACGCGCCGACTGGATTCTCGGTTGCTAGGCCGACGATGGTGGCTCCGGCTATGGCAGCTCCAAGGCGCTTCTTATCCGTATCGTTTAGCGTTGAAGTGCGCTGTAGTGTTGCCTGACCACAACGTCCACAGCGATAAACACGCGGGTCACCACCCAAGTCTTGGTTGACGGTTCCACACGTCCTGCAGATCAAGGGCATCGTCGATCACTTCTTTTGATGTGCCAATTGTAGGCTAGGATCGCAACGTGCACGCTAGAATCTGCGGATTAGCTGTATAAGCACGGCTGCTGGCATTTGCGTGTCCTACAGCTTAGAATTCAGCGTTCCCCCAAACACTGTTCATGCGACGAGGTAACAAGTAGATGCCGCGAGGAAAGACCAGCGGTGGCAAGCCGCCAAAGCGTCCGATAGAGCGCTATGAACACACTGACAAGAAACGAATCAACAACCCGCCAGTCGGGCTGGTAACGCCGGAGACCGATCCGGTTGCACCAACGCACAAAACATACGACTACGTTGCCCCCGTGCCATCGGTGAAACCGCGCCAGGAACTGGATTACGACCCGCATCTTGATCCGCAGTTGGTGTGGGCCGGGAAAAAGGAACACAGCTCCTTTGAAGTACCGACCGTTTCCTTGCACGTACATGAGCGCATCGATCCGCACACAATCATTGACGCCGTGCGGAAGCGAAACGGCACTTCTTTGCCTGTTCAGGCGTCGCTCTTCGAGCGCCGCGAAGAGAATCCACCCTTCCAAGAGGCTATCGATTTCTATCGCCATGCTCACGGCTGGTCGAATCGCTTGATTGCTGGCGATTCTCTGCTCGTAATGAACTCCCTCCTTGAAAAGGAAGGCATGGCTGGCCAGGTACAGATGTTTTACTTCGATCCGCCGTATGGGATCAAGTATGGATCTAATTTTCAGCCCTTTGTTAACAAGCGCGATGTGAAGGACGGCAAAGATGACGATTTAACACAAGAGCCGGAAATGATTCGGGCCTTCCGCGATACTTGGGAGCTAGGGATTCACTCTTACCTCACATATCTGCGCGACCGCATGCTTCTTGCGAAAGACCTCCTGAACGAAACCGGCTCTGTCTTTGTTCAGATCGGAGATCAGAACCTTCATCGTGCGAGAGCAATACTCGACGAAACCTTGGGATCAGCGAACTTCGTCGCTGTAATTACGTTCAAGAAGACCGCTGGTCAAACTTCTCGCTACATGCCAGGCACGTGTGACTACTTGATTTGGTATGCCAAGAACATAGAGAAGCTCAAGTTCCGCAGTCTCCTTATCAAGAGAAGCCTTGGTGAAATAGGGGCCGAAGCTTACTCGATGATCGAATTACCAGACGGATCGGTCCGAAGGCTTACCCGCGAAGAAATGAACGATCCCGAGAGCCTCCCGAATAATGCTCGGGCTCTGCGTTATCAGTTACTAACTAGCCAAAGAGAAGGGCGGCCATCTGGACCTGGGAGCGCCATGCATTTTGCGGTTCGATTCAATGGCACCGATTTTTACCCAGAGGGCACCCGTGGCTGGACAACCACGCCGGATGGCGTAAAGCGGCTTGTTGAAGCCAATCGTGTCGCACAGCAAGGCACAGCGCTGAACTACGTTCGCTACCTGGATGATTTTCCGGCTATTCCATTGACGAATATTTGGCATGACACTCAATCAGGAAGCGGCATGGAGAAATCCTACGTCGTTCAGACAAACACAAAGATCATCCAGCGGTGTCTGCTCATGACGACGGACCCTAGTGACCTTGTAGTAGACCCTACTTGCGGCTCCGGCACCACTGCCTACGTTGCAGAGCAGTGGGGCCGCCGCTGGATCACGTGCGATACCTCGCGGGTCGCCACCACGTTAGCGAAACAGCGTCTTATGGCTGCCGACTTCGACTACTACGACATCGCACATCCAGACGAGGGGATCGGGAGCGGATTTCGTTACAAAACGATCCCTCATGTGACGTTGAAATCTATCGCGAACAATCCTGAGATTCACGAAGGCATGACGCGTGAGCAGATCGACGGAGCCGTTGCCCGCTACGCGGATCAAGAAACGCTTTACGATCAGCCTTATATCGACAAGAGTCGCGTACGGGTGACCGGGCCGTTTACAGTTGAAGCTGTCCCGGCTCCAACAGTCAGGTCGCTAGAGGATATCGAAGTAGGAAACATTCAAGAATCGGCATCGGCCAAAACCCAACAATCATTGGCTGATTTCCGCCATGCAGCGACACCTTTATTGGATACCTCCATCGTTCGTTCTGGAGCCACTCTTCGGCACACAGAATGGCGTGATGAACTTCTCAAGACCGGACTGCGAGGCAAGGGCGGCAACCATATCGACTTTTCCCGCGTTGAGCCACTCGCGGGCACGCGCTGGCTTCATGCCGATGCGGAGACGAAGGGCGTGAAGCCAGAGCGCGTCGTGATCTCATTTGGACCGGAACACAGCTTGCTTGATCCTCGACAGGTTGAGAGTGCATGGCAGGAAGCCAGAACACTGATTCCGAGACCAGCCATGATTGTCTTTGCGGCCTTTGAGTTTGATCCCCAAGCGGCCAAAGAAATTGACGAGCTAACCAAAGAAAAAACGGGCATGACGTTCTTGAGCGCGCAAATGAATGCCGATCTGCTCACGGCTGATCTAAAAAAGAAGCGATCTTCCAACCAAAGCTTCTGGCTCGTCGGGCGACCCGATGTCGATTTGCGACAAATTACAAAGGGTGACAATAAGGGAAAGTGGGAAATCGAAGTCAAAGGCTTTGATTATTACAACACCCGAACCGGGACTATTGATTCGGGCGACACATCCAAGATCGCCATGTGGCTCCTTGATACGGATTACGACGGCCGCAGCCTCTATCCGCGTCAAGTCTTTTTTCCATTGGCCGACTCTGACGGCGGATGGGCACGCCTAGCCAAGAATCTGAAAGCCGAGATCGATCCCAATTTGATCGAAGCCTATCGCGGCACCGTATCCCTTCCCTTTGAGCCGGGCAACTATGTGGCACTTAAAGTCATCGACGACCGAGGAATCGAGAGCCTCAAAGTCGTCGAGGTGAAGTGATGGCGACGCAAACAGCTTCGACGACCATCGACCAGCTCATCATAACCTCACCCTACAACGAGCCTAGTGAGCACTGGAAATACGACCGCGAAACGCGCCGTTTCACGCGCGAACCGGGCCGCCGTCCGGCAGGCTACATCCGTGCTTCCGATGCGTCCAAGTCCTTTGATGACCCGGGCGAGTTTGTTGAGTTGCCGCTAGTGAACAAGATTCGTCCGCGAGTGGATGCCTGGCGAAGTGCCGATTATCCAGGCGCAACCGGCATCTCTCGGCGCCTGCTGAAACACTGGCGAGACATCGAACAGCGAGAGGGCAGCCGTCGTTTCTTTTTCTGCCAGCTTGAAGCGATTGAGACGCTGATGTGGCTTGCCGAGGCCCCCGAGTCAGATCGAGTCGGAATCAAGATTCCCGGCGATGGTGGTGAGTTCAAACGCCTATGTTCGAAGATGGCCACGGGCTCCGGGAAGACCATCCTGATGTCCATGCTTATCGCATGGCAGGTATTGAACAAAGTTACCTATCCACAAGACAAACGCTTTTCCAAAAATATTCTCCTCATCGCGCCGGGCTTGACAGTCAGAAATCGGCTGGAGGTTCTAGTTCCTGGGAGCACAGGAAACTACTACCAAGAGTTCCAGATCATTCCACCCGGCTTGGAAGACAAACTGCGACAAGGCCAAACGTGCCGGGTGCAGGTGCGCAACTGGCACAAGCTCGATTGGGATAGCGAGGAACAGATCAGCAAAAGGCGCAGCGTGGACAAGCGCGGGGCGCTTAGCGACGAGGCTTATGTGCGCGAGGTTCTGGGCGAGATGCATACCGCTGAGAACCTTCTCGTCATCAATGACGAGGCCCACCACGCTTGGCGTGTACCGCCGAAAGTAAAAATTGCTGGACTTTCCAAAGACGAATTGAAAGAAGCCACCAAATGGGTAGGCGGCCTAGATCGCATTCACCGCGCCCGCGGAATTTTGACCTGTTACGACCTGACAGCGACACCGTTCGCACCAACGGGACGCAAAAGTGGTGAAGAGACGCTTTTTGGGTGGATCGTGAGCGACTTCGGGCTCAATGACGCGATTGAATCAGGGCTGGTGAAAACGCCTCGTGTGGTGGTTCGGGATGACGGCGAACTGAATAGCAAATACAAGTCGAAGTTCTATCACATCTATACCGACTTGGAAGTAAAACCGGACCTGAATCGCAAAGTGGAACCGCATACCCCGCTTCCTGATCTCGTCGGCAAGGGCTACTACTTCCTTGGGAAGGACTGGCTGGAAACAGCGAAGGCGTGGAAAGAAGGAAACATCAAGACGCCGCCGGTGATGATTACCGTGGCCAATCTGACCCATACGGCCGCTCGTGTGCAGTATGCATTCGAGCATAAACGGATTCGCATTGAAGAACTCTGCGATCCCGACAAGATCCTGCACATTGATTCCAAGGTGCTGGACGAAGCCGAAGCGCAGGACGAGCCCGGTGAGGTTCTAATTGACGCCGCCGCTGTCCCTGAAGCAGACGAAGATAGTGCCGAGGAAACCGCCGAAGAAAACGGTACAGGAACGAAAAAGAAACTCACGAAGAAGGACCGAGCCGAGTTGCTGCGCAAAACGGTCGATACGATCGGACGCGAAGGCCAACCCGGTGAACAAATCCAGAACGTAATTTCCGTCGGAATGCTTTCAGAAGGTTGGGATGCCAAGACCGTCACGCACATCATGGGACTCCGGGCATTCACATCTCAGCTCTTGTGCGAACAGGTTGTGGGTCGCGGCCTGCGCAGAACCTCGTATGAAATTGACGAACTGACCGGACTGTTCCGCCCAGAGTACGTCAACATATTTGGCGTGCCCTTTACGTTTCTTCCACACGAAGGCAGCGCCGATGCGCCGCCACCACCGCCCGCCACAGGCAAGACGAGAATTGAGCCCGTCGCAGAGCGACGCACACAGTATGAGATGACCTGGCCCAACGTGATCCGGATCGACCACGAATACCGGCCGCAGCTAACCCTGGATACCGATAAGGTGAAACGACTCGTGTTGGACGCCTACCAGACCCCGATGATCGCAGAATTGGCGCCAATGATTGATGGGAAACCAGATTTCACCAAGTTGAAGGAAATTCATCTGGAGGAGCTGGCAAGGCGGTTCCGAATGCAGCGGATCGTGTTTGAAACTGCGAGCGAAGTTTACGACCTGATGGCTCCGACCTGGAAGGGCAGCCGGGAATACCTACTTGCCCAACTAGTTCGGTTGGTAGAACGTTACATTGATACCGGAAGAGTGGTAGTCGATCCGCCGCTGTTTAATGAAGACGATAAACGGAGAAGGATCGTCATCACTTTGAACATGACGAAAATTGTCCAGCACATTTGGGAGGCGATCCGCTTTGAGAACGCCCTTACGTTGGAACCCGTGTTCGACACGGAGCGCCCGATCCGTTCCACTGGCGACATGCTGCCCTGGTACAGCGGCAAGGCATGTGAGCACACTAAACGCTCACACATAAACATGTGCGTTTACGACAGCAGGTGGGAAGCAAATGAATCTCTTGAGCTCGATCGCAACAAGAATGTACGCGCTTGGGTGAAAAACGATCACCTTAGTTTCGAGATCACGTACTCGTTCAAAGGGATCATTCACAAATTCCGCCCGGATTACCTAGTGCGGCTCACGAACGGCAAAACCCTTATTTTGGAAGTAAAGGGTCAGGACGACCAGCAACAGCAAACGAAGCGGGAGTTCCTGTCCGAGTGGGTCAGGGCGGTCAATGGGCACAGCGGATTCGGGGAGTGGGTGGCCGACGTCTCCCGACATCCAAAGGACGTAGTGGAGATCCTGGAAAGGCACAATATGAAGGAGTAGACACTTCGCGGCTAGCACTGCGAAGCTTAGGTGGCGCTGAAAATGCGAGCAACGCGTTCGAAATCAAAGGAAGTTACTGCTGTCAATATTGAAGGTGTATATGACTGATCATGAGTGTGAAACTGCCTTCGAACAACTTGAAAGCGCCATGAGGAACGCCGGACTTCTGTGGATCACGAGCGAAGTGAATGAGGAGATTAGGTTTGGAAGAACAGTTACGAAGAGAGTCTCGTCTCGTCCCGACACTCCCGATGACGTCGCAAATGAAGGGCTGACCGAGAAACGACGGAAGTCAAAGGTGACCGTTGCTGCCACTCGCCCTTATACCGCCCAAGAGAAGTTCAGGACTCTGCTGGACAGTCTGGAAGACGTGATTGTAGAAACCCAAGAGATGCAAGACGCTGTGAAAAAGTATTTCACGTCTCACGCGAAGAACTGGAGGGAGTTGCGGCTGGTTCGTACTGATACTGCCGGACGCGAACCCGTCATCATCTCTCCAACCACCGACGAGGAACGGGTGCGCGCAGTAGCGCACCTTCGAGAATTGATAGTCGCGTTGAAAGGCATCGCATCCGATGGGAACCCAGCCTAATCTTCCGGATCTTCTCCAAGCCATCCAAGCAGCGCTAGGTCCTGCGATCTTGCCCAGCCTCACTACCGCATCCGCTGGGTGGGACATCTTCGAGGCCTACGTCCTGAGCATCATCTTGGAAGCTGCGGAAATTGAGGGAGCGACAATTGGGTTTCGGAATATTGATGGTTCGGTACCTACTATATTCACCTTCAGGACGAGCCCGGGGCATATTTGGTGGAATAGCCAACCCTACTCGCACGCAGAAATTCAGTTTCCGAATCTTCCCCTGTTAGAAGCCCACACGGGAGTGTATGTCTCAGGAAAATCCGGCCTGATTCACGAAGCTGATGTGCTTGTTCTCTTGTCTGAGGAAGCCCAACTTTCACGACAGAATCAGGTTCCTCCTCGCTCCAAAAGGAGCATTATCGCCGCCGAGTGCAAATTCTACTCATCAGGCTTGCGGATTGGACTCGCACGCGCTTTTGTCGGTCTCTGCTCCGATCTTTCGAGCAGGGAGTGTTTCTTCATTACAAACATTACAGGAGTCTCAGTCGAAAAGCTTCTTACTCATCAGAGAAAGAAATGGCAGAGTCCGGTTCAACCCAGCCAGGTAGTCGCAGTTGAGCGTCTCAGGAACGCCGTGCAAGATGTTTTTAAGGATTTCCGCGCGAAATATCGAGTGTGACTGGAACCGCTGCCCTTATCCTCGTGGCCGCGTTCCGCCACGGCTCCGTCCGCGATGATCTGCGAGGCACTAGTTAATCCAAAGGTTCACAGCGACATGCTTGGCGATTGCACCCAAGACATACATAGCCGTATCATTGACGATTCCAAGAACCCCCATGCATGATCCCGATATCCGGAATGCCCTGAGGACCGATTTGCATCGCAGATACGGTGCTGATCCCGACACTGCGGTCATTGACGAATTGAGTATCCGACGTGGCGGGACAAGGATTGATCTCGCCCTTGTAAACGGTGTCCTGCATGGCTTCGAACTCAAAAGCGATTACGATAGCCTCTGCCGCCTTGTTGAACAAGTACAAGCTTATGGCACTGTTTGCAACCGCGCGACCCTCGTCGTTGGGGAACGGCACGTCAAGAACGCAGCGGATCTTATGCCTGATTGGTGGGGAATTCGGGTCGTGCGGTCCGACGCTGGGAGACCCATATTTCGTGATCTTAAGCTCCCACAGGCAAATCCCTCGTTAGATCCGGTTGCCATCGCTCAGCTCCTGCGCCGTTCTGAAGCAAAAGCCTTCATTAGGGATATGGGCTGGAGTGAACTTGATAGCACGGCATCCAGAAGACATCTGTGCGATTTTCTCGCGAGCCGAGCAGATTTGCCACTTCTGTGCCACCGCGTGCGATGCTACATCAGAGCGCGGAAATCTGACGCAATACAACACTCATGTGGTGATTGAGTCCGGCACGTATCCAAGTCATTGCTGATCCGTGCTCCTTTTGTTTTCGGCTCATTTCCGCAATGTATGTATCCCCATCGCTGAAATCTTCTCCGAAGAATTCGTCCCGCTCCGTGAGCAGAATGGCATTCGCATTCCACTGCGCTCTTCCAGGACCTTCCTCGTTAAGAATCCCCTCGCCTCTCATAATCAGCCATTCTTCTGCGAGAGTGTACCTGATACTCGCACTGGGATTCGCATTCTCGACCGGCTCAACGTACCGACCATATTGAATGGTGTAGTCGGAGAACGACGGCCAACGCAGCCGGCCACGATTGCGTAATTCGTTGTTCCAAGTTTTCCAGTCGGAGCGCACAATCTTGTGTGTTCCTGGCTTGAACTCTTGAAGATCCTTGGGGAATGCTCCCTGTGCGACGATCAAAGACCTCCAACTCTTCAGTTGAGGTACCCTCGAAAGTAGATCTGCGATTCTTGGTGCGGCCGGATTGAATACTCCATAGTCGAGCAGTAGATCCGAAGTCGCAGCCGTCGCTCCAATCTCATTCAGGGATTCCTCTACGCGACGAGGAAATATTTCATCCAGCAACTCCGAAGGACCAACCCGCAAACAGAGTCCGTTGCCATCCGTTCTCATGGCAGCTGCCACAGCAGCTTTGTACTTCGCTGATCGATCCAATGCTGTTACGGGCACCACCTTCAATCGGTAACTTCGCCCCAACTCAGCAAAATACGTCAGAGCGTGGGTGCTCCCATTGATTGCGGGTATGGCACCTTCCAAGTGACCCAACTCCAGAAAGAAAGGCGAGTTGCCCCAGAAGCGCAGAACCTCCTTGGCCTGGCGGCGCAAAACGGAGCCCGGATCGGGAGCCGGCTGGGCTACCAACAACGACTCCGTCACCGAGTTGTCCTCCCCAGCTTTGCTAGGCTTCTTTGGAAGGAAAGACTTTGGAGTGATCTCGATGATCGGCGTCATTCTGCCCTTGACATCACTGCGAACCCGATGCAAGGCAAACTTCTCTGCCTGTTTCCAGCGCAAGATCGGAACATAATGGTTTGTGTCAAACATATTCAACGCCCGGCGGCGCTTATGTCAGGAAAAAGACGCCGCACTTCTCCTTGTCCTACAAGACGATTGAGTACGCGATACGACTTGTAATGGTGTCTTATCTTTCCCGCAACGATAGCCGGATGAATCCGAAGCCGACGGGCGAGGTGTTCAACTGCATCCGGAGTTCTGAGATTTCTTGCAGGGCTATTAAGCCATTCGTTCTCAGGTATCAATGCTTCCCCTGCCAAATCATCCGCTTCTCGCTCTTTAGGATTCGATGTGTCATCAATGTCCAAATCATCGTAAAACCCAACCCAGTCGGAGCTTAGATGTCGAGCGACATGAATCAATTCGTGCATCAAGACGAACCAGAAATTGTCTAGCCTGTCATGTCTTATCGTTAAAGCAATCGTTGGAAAGTTGGGCTCGACTAGCAGCGCAGCACCATCGAGAAATGTTTCAGGCAAGTGAGATTCGACTATCACAGAAATGCCAACATTCTCCAAATACTCGCACGCCTGCCTAGGGCCGTCGCTCAGCGTACTCAGGTGAGCCAGTTCATGCATGAAACTTAGCGTCACTACCGCTGGGTCAAACTTCGCGCGGGGAGACGATTCCAAAGCGCGAATGCATACGCGAGCATTCCACGCGGCCAATGCATAGGGATCCATTTGCCTCGCGGATCGGACATAACGCCCATGCTTATATAGAACGGTTGGTGCCCAATTCCGTCCCAACGGCGCAAGGAACTGCTGCATTAGGTCGCGCGCATTATGCGATAGATCAGCGACTCGCGATGTCAACCAACCCCTGCGGATCATTTCTCGCAGCGGGAACCGGTCCCACTGGATGTCACCTTCATCCGACTCAAACAGCGATTGCTCCCGGAGTAGTGACTTTGCAGGGATTCCCAAACCCTTGTGGAGGGCACGAACCATCGACAGGGTCAGCGGGCGCTTCCGGGAGAGCACCTCAGATACTTTACTTCGGCTCCCGATCAGCGGCACCAAATCTCGTGCTGTGAGATCCATTTGCTCCATCCGAAATCTGAGCGCATCGATCGGATCAGGAGCTTGCGACTCAATACGCTTCTGCTCATAGTCCTGCACTAGCAGAGTGAGGATGTTGAGATGGTCGCCCTCCGGCGTTCCAGCCTTTACGTTTCGGTCAATCAGATCCTCGATCTGATGGAGCGCAGCCTTGTAATCGTTCTCCGAATTTATCGCAGTGATCATCGAAGGCCTCACTTCCACTTCGAGTACTCAGCGTGGGTGCCGATCCGTATGGCTAAAACCACAGTGACTTGATAACTAACTTTCGTCTCAATCCTGAAGTTATTGCCCTTAATGTTGAATACAATCAGGTTATCCGCTAGAAAACTGGCGCTCGGGAATCGGGCCTTTACATCTGCGGGTCCCCGCCATTCCGCCTCCTCCACCTCCGCGATCCACGCATTCAGCGGCCCGCGTATTTCCGCGTGGAGCGCGGCAAAGTCGTCCAGGAGTTGTCGGCCAACTAACCGCATCGAGAATCACCAGCCGCGTGAATACAATGTTCCCAATATGTACACCATAGTAATGTTCCCTACAAGGGAACATTAACTGTCCAGGGCCCCTTCTGTCAAGCCGTACGGTCAGGCGGCCCGCGGAGCCCATAGCTGCACAGAAAGCGACGCATACGGACAGGGAGGATGTGGAGAAGAGAACAACCGCAAGGCCGATCGCGCGGGGTCGCAGTCAGGACATGGAATTCTGGTTTACAAAACGGAACCGGATCAATCCATTCGACTCCACATAAGCAATTTTTGGCCAAGCTTTTCAGTTAGCACACGCGCAGCCTCGCGTGCCGCAGCTTCCTCGATTTGCATACTCTGCTCACCAATCTTGAAGTCCAAACCATGCAATTCATAGCCGCCCGATTCGACTAAGGGGTCCGCGGCCCCGAGTTTCAGGAGCGCCGCCGTAACTTTCGAATGTGAATCGTATGTCCGAACATAGGCGTAGCCACATGTGTCCACCACATTGCCATTCGGCCAGTGCAGGGAGCGATAAGCCACCGCGGCTGTCCGACCCGCTTTTTCTGCAACCGCGAGTGCGTCACGAACAGCCTCAATGGACTCGTGATCCGCCTTAATCGGCTGAATGGTTGTCATCTTCTCCACAGGCAAGTCTTCCACCCGAAGAACAGGATTTTCCAATATATTAGCCGCCACGTTTTCAATCGCCAAAACGCTTGTGGCGAGCAGCGCCTCGCGATCAATCTCCAAAGAAAAACGGTTGTACCCTGCGTCATACAAATACTTCAGCTCATCGCGAATATGCTTCGACTCACGAGCTGTTTTAACCAAGATAAGAATCTCGCTAAATGTCTTTTTGGGCTCCCTCAACCAAATCCCCAGCCCAGGAGGATCCCACCTGCCGATCGAGTCTGTCCACCGCCATTCGCGCTCATGTGTCCAATCTATTGACCGGCCGCCGGCGAGGGCAGTCGTTACGTATCGATACTGCTCACGCAGCGGCAGGCAATCCGACTTCAACGCTCGATACCCTTTGCCGAACTCTAAATCTCCCGCCCCCGCTTCTGCTGTTGTCGAACTCAGTCCGTAGATAACTGGTCTTCCCCCTGCATGAAACAGTTCTCCCCGCTTCAGTACTACGGCATAGGTATCAACCAGACCCGAATCGCACCGTTTTTTGGCGTAGTTCAGGAGCGCATAGAGCGGCATCTCAGTGAAACACACCGCGGACTGAGGACCGTAGATTGTTGCCTTGCCCTTCCTAAATGACCAGCCCGCTCTAAGAAAACCGTCCTTCACAATTTTCGTCAGTACCGTAAGCGGATAGGCATCCGGTTCCCAGGGATAATCGTCATCGCGCCAATCGAGGTCCCAGTATCGCGGGCCATTCTGATCAAAAGCACATGGGACATGCGCCGCGTTTTCCGCTTCGCATTGAGACGCGATCCTGTCCTGATCATCTTCCGTGAGCTCACCCTCTTCCGTTGAAACACCTGAACCAGCCCATGAAAACGGATCAGGCCAGTCCTCGGGGCGCCGGGCATGCACGAAATGGATCACCCAATCCGAGAGATCGACCCGTCCCGATTTCATCCACTGGCTTGGAGATGCCAATTTTGTCTTGCTCCTTTCCGAGAATTGCAGGCCTACTGTGAACCATCGATCTTGCAAACCCATTGCTGCGATCTGTAACAAGCTGGAACCAATTCTATTACGGTCTTTGATTACGTCTAGGTGGGGTACCCCGTCTTTCCCCCACTGCGCCCTCTTCCGGGTGGGCCGCCGCTTGGCCGCGGCTCGGACGGGCGTTTCGGACTGCGCCGGTTTCGCGCCAAACTAACCCCAACCCCGTTTGGCACTCACCGCGCTTTCACTCACGCCCTGCCACCCTCCTTCGGCCTCC
>Ga0074044_10002877_pt1 | contig 14929 bp, 8 predicted proteins | sample BogForMeECP23OM1_FD_94443 | JGI IMG/M metagenome (GOLD analysis project Ga0074044, IMG submission 94443) | Bog forest soil microbial communities from Calvert Island, British Columbia, Canada - Bog Forest MetaG ECP23OM1 | ecosystem: Environmental > Terrestrial > Soil > Wetlands ... | reverse complement strand
CTCGAAGAGGCGCTCCGGGGGCCCGAACTCTCCTACATCGTGCTGACGGACGGCGAAGCGATTCTCCCGCTGGTGCCCACGCGGGACCACAAGCGCGTTTTCGACGGGAATCGCGGCCCCAATACCGGCGGCATGGGCGCGTATTCCACGGACGACCTGGTTGCGGGCGATCTCGAAGAGCGAATCCTGGGCACCATCGTGCGACCCACGCTGGAGGCGATGGCGCGGGAAGGCCATCCGTACCGCGGATTTCTCTACGCCGGCCTGATGCTCACCTCCGACGGCCCGCAAGTGCTCGAATTCAATTGCCGCATGGGCGATCCGGAAACACAGGCCATCGTCGTGCGCATGGATTTTCATCTGGCCGAAGCGCTCCAGGCTGCGGCGGAAGGCCGGCTGCGTGAAATCAGCGCGCGGTGGAAGCCGGGCGCGAGCGCCTGCGTGGTGATGGCCGCGGCAGGCTATCCCGGCGAGCCGCGCACGGGCATGAAGATCGGGGGCTTGGAGGCGGCCGCGGACGTTCGCGACACCGTGGTGTTCCACGCGGGCACCACGCTCCAGAACGGAGACGTGGTAGTGAGCGGAGGGCGCGTGTTGGGAGTCACCGCGATCGGAGCGGATCTTGCCACCGCCGTCGCGCGCGCTTATGAAGCGGTGGGAAAAATCTCGTTCGACGGGGCTCACTCGCGGCGCGACATTGGCGCCAGCTCCGGGACCGCAGCCGTTTCCGGTGCGTCTGGTGGCGCCGGGACCCCGCCAAGGCGGGGCTGAGCGATGGCCGAGGTCGCCCATTTATTTCGCTGCCTGGCGCACCGGCTGCCCATGCACCCCTTGGCGGAAATCGAGGCCGTGGCGAACCGCGGTCTCTCCGGCTGCGCGCACGCGCAGCCCGGAGGCCTGCGGCAGGTGCTGCTCATGGACCTGGAAACCCTTCAGGAGATGCAACTCCGTCCCGGCGACGTGAAAGAGAACATCACCACGCGGGGATTCGACGTCCGCAGCCTGCGTCCCGGACAGCGCCTGCGCATCGGCGAAGCCTTGCTGGAGGTCACCGTACCCTGCGAGCCGTGCAAACGCATGGAGGAAATCCGCGCGGGCCTGGAGAACGAACTCCGCGGGCGGCGCGGGATTCTGTGCCGCGTGCTGGAAGGCGGGAAGATCCGGACCGGCGACCCCATCCTGGTGCTGGATTACGAGCGTATCGGCGCGTAATGACGGCCATCGCCTGGATGCGCAGACTCGTGCTGGTTCCCGTCCTCGCCTATCTCGCCGTAATCGTCCTGCTTCTAGCGTTCGAAAGGCGCCTGGTCTTTTTCCCGCAGATTCCCAGCCGGCTGACGGGCGATTGGTCGCCGCCCGATCTGGCGCACGAAGACGTCTGGCTGACTGCCGGCGACGGCGTGCGGCTGCACGGCTGGTGGATCCCCGCCCATGCGAAGAGCCTCGCTTCGGAGGGCGGGCCCTCCCCGGCGGGCGCACGCGGCGGGGCAGGGGATCTGCCGACGTTTCTGTGCTTCCACGGCAACGCGGCGAACATTGCCTGGCGCGCGGATTTCTACCGCTTCCTGCGCGGGCTGCCGGCAAGCGTTTTCGCGCTCGAATATCGCGGCTACGGCCGGAGCGAGGGCGCCGCGAGCGAGCAGGGGATTTACCGCGACGCGGATGCGGCCTACTCCTACCTGGTCCGCGAGCGGGGAATCCCGCCCCGGCGGATCATCGCGCTGGGGCAGTCGCTGGGCACGGCCGTTGCTGCGGAGTTGGCCGCGCGGCGGGAACTGGGTGGGGTAGTGCTGGAAGCGCCGTTTCCGTCGGCTCGCGCCCTGGCGCGGCGCATCTATTGGTTTGTTCCGGGCCTCGGCTGGCTGATCCGTTCGCGCTTCGAGACATCACAGAATCTGGAGCGGGCGAGCCACAATTTCGCCGCGCCGCTGCTGGTGATTCACTGCACCCGCGATCCCGTGATTCCCTTTGCATTTGGGAAGGAGGTTTACGACCGGGCGCCGGAGCCCAAATCGTTTCTGGCCGTTTCCGGCGAGTGCCACGAGGAAGCCACGCTGGTGGATCCCGAGGGAGTGAAGCACGCATTGCTGGTTTTTGCGGAGCAGGTTCGCGCCGGCCAGCCGCCGCCCCGCCCGTAGGGGGCGCTGCCGGCCGCGGCGTGGGCAACGTTTTACGGCGAATCGGGCTTTGTGAGCAGCGTCGGCCGGCCGGGCGTGCTGTCGCGTTTATCCAATGGGGCGAGCGGCGCCAGCACCGACTGCCCGAGCACCCATTCCATGCCTTTCTGCTCCGTGATCAGCAGGATCATCTGTCGCGCACCGTGCGGGGAGATTCTCTGGAAGGCTGCGCGCAGGAATTCGAGTCCGTCGTCAATTTTGATTTTCTGGCTTTCGCCGCGTTCGAGCAGCTCCGCGGCGCGCCCGAGTCCCGGGTCGGCTTCGCGCAGCGCGGCCAGGCGGCTGTCGTTCTGTTTCAGCAGCTCGACAATCGGCGGCTCACCCGGATCGTTCGGCGGATAGCACGTTTCGAGCAGGGTTTTCGGCTGGCCTTTGTCGGGCGGATAAAGTTGCACGTATTCAGGGCGATGGATGGCCGTGCGATAGAAGTCGCCGCGCAGCGCTTCCTGTTCCACGTGGTAGCGCAGGCTCCAGACTTCGGGCCCGTATCCCGGCGAGTAGCCCACCAACAGCAGTTCGGTGAAGAGTGCGCGTGGCTGCAGATGGAGCGGCGCGTGGAGTTGCGCGGCGGCATTGCGTAGCGGCTCCAGGAATCCCAGGCCGATGCCCTCGATATCCGTGGCCGACGTTTCGTACGCCTTAGAGGGCGAGGCTCTGATGCCGACGGCGCTCCGCCGGAGTTCCGCATCCAGGCGGAGGGGGGGGCGGTTCGTGTCCGGCCAAACCCATTCCACCGGGCCCAGCAACACGCCCACGCGCAGGCTGCCCAGGGGCACAATCAGGGGAGGAAGCGTTCCCGGCTCGACCTGGGATTCCGCGGTGATCACGGCAATGCCGTCCTTCGCCACCAGCACGGCCACGCGGCCTGCAGCCAGATTCGCCACCACTTCGCTTGCTGATTGTTGTGTAGATTGGGCTGCGACGCCGCGCCGGCCGGGCATTACCGCCGCGGTCACCAGCGCCGCGAGAACCGCACCTGCAACCGGGCACAGGCGCCGCAGAAGCCGGTGAGGCGAGTTCAACGCCATGATGCTCCTTAGAATGACACGTGTGGTCCCCGCACGCCACGCGCCCCTTGCCGCTCAGCCGCGGCCAGCGCCTTGCGTTAGAATAGGTGGCGTAGAGCGAAGCAATTCATGGTTTCGGGAGAGTGATGGGAATGTTTGGGAGCGGATTGCGGAAGCCGAAAAGCGTGCGCGTGGCCGGCAAACGGCTGAGCGAGATTCTGGAGGCGCATGAACGATTCGCGCGTGCGGCCGAAGGCGGCGCAAGGGCCGAACTGGCCGGCGCGGACCTGGCGCGCGTGGACCTTTCGGGCGCGGTGCTGACCCACGCCAACTTGGCCGGCGCGCGGCTGGAGCGAGCCTCTCTGCGCGAAGCAAAACTTACGTCCGCCGATCTCTCCGGCGCAAAGCTGCGCAAAGCGGACCTGCGCACCTGCGATGCCACGGCCGCGAATTTTGCCGGCGCGGATCTAACGGAGGCGGACCTGTCCGGCGCGGAACTGTTTCGCGCGGACTTTACGGGCTGCCTGATGCTGCGGGCCAGTGTGCGCGCGGCAAATTTCCGCCTGGCCATCCTCCGCAATGCCGACCTGAGGGGCGCCGACCTCAACGTGGCCAGCCTGCGGCAGACCGACCTCGAAGGCGCGAAACTGGAAGGGGCGGACCTGCAGACTTCGATCATCCGCAAAATCTGAGGCGAGTTCCGAGACTCGCCGAGCATCGGGGCTGCCATCGAATCTTGCGCCGAACCGGGTGGAGAGTCTGGCTGGTGGAGAGGGAGTTTGGGCTAATCTTCTCCGCCGGGGATGGCGGGCACCGCACCGCGCGCCGCCGGGCCGCGACGCCGGATCTCGATGCCCAGGCGCTTGATCTTCTGATTCAGCGTGGAGAGAGGGACCTGGAAGCGCTCGGCGGCCTCCGTCTGGTTCCAGCTGGTGCGCTCGAGCATGTCCAGGATGATGCGCCGCTCGATTTCTTCCATGATGGCGAAGAGCGACGGCGCGGATTTGTCCGGCGACGAGCCGTTTTCGGCGGGAAGAAATTCAGAAAGCTGCAGGCGCACGCCCTTGACGATCTCGCGCGTGCGGATGGCCTCGGGGAGCAGGTCCACATCCATCACTTCCAAGGTAGAAAGGACCACGGCGCGGTTCACCGCGTTCTCGAGTTCGCGCACGTTGCCGGGCCAGCCGTAGTCGAGCATCAGCTTCATCGCATTGATGCTGAACCGCCGCGGGCCCTTGTTGTTTTCCGCGCAGTAGCGCGCCAGGAACGTTTCGACCAGCCCGGGCACGTCCTCGCGGCGATCGCGCAGCGGCGGCAGGTGCAGGTTGATCACGTTCAGGCGGTGGAACAGGTCTTCGCGGAAGCGTCCCTCGCGGACGTGCTGCATCAGGTCCAGATTGGAGGCGGCCAGGATGCGCACGTCCACTTTGATCACATCCGTGCCGCCCAGACGCATGAATTCGCGCTCCTGGATGACGCGCAGCAATTTCGCCTGCGTCTCGAGTCCCACGGTGCTGATCTCGTCCAGGAAGATGGTGCCTTGGTCGGCGATCTCGAACAGGCCCTTTTTCGAGGCCACCGCGCTGGTAAACGCGCCCTTCACGTGGCCGAAGAGCTGCGATTCCAGCAGGTCCACGGGAATCGAGCCGGTGTTCACGGGCACAAAGGGCTTGTCCACGCGCGTGGAGGAGGAATGGATGGCCTTGGCGATCAGCTCCTTGCCGGTGCCGCTTTCACCGGTGATGAGCACGGTGGAGCGCGAGGGAGCCACCTGCGCCACCAGGTCCAGCACCGCGAGCATTTTTTCGCTCCGGCCCACAATGTTCGGGAAGTTGTAGCGCTGCTTGAAGGCGCGCTTCAGTTGGACGTTTTCCTCGCGCAGCCGGCGGCCTTCCACCGCCTGCGCCACCTGCGCCAGCAGTTCGTCGTTCGACCACGGCTTGGTGATGTAGTCGAGCGCGCCGTTCTTGAAGGCCGCGCGCGCCATGTCAATCGAGCCATACGCGGTGATCAGGATGACCACCACGTGGGGGTCGCGCTGGCGCAGCTCGCGCAGCATTTCGATCCCGTTGCGGTCCGGCAGGCTCACGTCGAGCAGCACCAGGTCGTAGGGACGCGCCTCCAGCCGTTCGAACGCCGCCCGCGCACAGTCGGCCGGGTCCACTTCGTACCCTTCCGACGTCAGCAGCAGCTCCAGGCCTTCGCGGATTTCGGTCTCGTCGTCCACCACGAGGATGCTGGCTTTAGACATGAACGGACTTGCCCGCGGCGGGGAATTCCAGGCGGAAGGAAGTGCCCTTGCCCGGAGTGCTGCGGACGTCAATCCGGCCGTTGTGCTCCTGGACGATTCCGTAGCTCACGGAAAGGCCGAGCCCGGTGCCGCGGCCCGTGGCCTTGGTGGTGAAGAAGGGGTCGAAGATGCGGCGCAGGTTCTCGTCCGGGATGCCCGTGCCCGTGTCCGTCACTTCCACCTCGACCAGACCGTTCTGGCTGGCGGTGCGGACTTCCAGCATGCCGCCCGAGGGCATGGCGTCCCGCGCGTTCAGGAAAAGGTTCAGAAACACCTGCTGGAGGCGGTTTCCCGAGCCCTTGACCGGCGGCAGGCTTTCCTGGAACGACTTGAGCACGCTCACGTGCGCCACGCGGAACGGGTGGGCCACGAGCGTCAGAGTTTCCTCAATCACCTCGTTCAGGCTCACGGCCCCGAATTCCCCCGCGCCGGTGCGCGAGAAGTTCAGCAGGTTATTCACGATTTCGCTGGCGCGGAACGTCTGCTTCACAATCTTTTCGATGATCTTTTGCCGCGAATCGTCGCCCGGAAGCTGCTTGGCCAGCATCTGGATGTAGTTGGAGATCACGGCCAGGGGCGTATTCACCTCGTGGGCCACTCCCGCGGCGAGCAGGCCCAGCGAGGTGAGCTTCTCCGTCTGCAGGAGCTGCTGCTCGAGCTGGATGCGCTCGGTGATATCGTCGAGGATCACCAGCCGGCCGAGTTCGGCGCCCTGCTTATCCTCGAGCGGCGTCACGGAAACATTGACGATGAGGCCCTGGCCGGCGCGATTCACCAGCGGAAACTTATAGATTTCCCCGCCGTGTCCGTTGCCCGCGCGCGCCTCGAGTTCCGCCACCAGGTCCGCCGGGAGCACCGTGCCGACGCTCTGCCCCAGGGCATGATCCCGCGGGATGCCCGTGAGTTTTTCCAGTTGGGGGTTCCACGAATCCACACGGCCGGCCAGATCGAGCGCCATCACGCCCACGTTCAGCGAGCCCACGATATTCTCGCTGAAATCTTTCAGGCGCTCCACCTGCTCGGCCTTCTGCTCCAGCGACTGGTAGAGCCGCGAATTCTGCACGGCAATGCCTACGTAGCCGGCGATGCTCTCCAGCAACTCCACATCGTCGCTGGTCAGGAAATCGCCGTCCACGGTCTTGCCCACGCCGAGCACGGCCACCACCTCGTCGCGCACGCGGCAGGGAACGAAGTAGTTTAGGTCCAGGCGCTCGAGCGCGGCGCGCGCCTTCGGGTCTTCGATCTGCGCCGCGCGGCCGGTCTCGAAAAAGAGGTAGTTGCGTCCCGGCGGGAACGCGCCCTCCTCGAGGAAGCTCAGATCGGACGCGGCATCCGGATCGATGCCCATCGAGCGCGCCAGCCGCAGGCGCCCGGTCGGTCCCGGATCGCGGAGGAAGAGCGCCAGCCGGTCCACTAGGTAGGTCTGCGAGATGCGATCGAGCACGGAGTGGAGCATCGGCTCGAGGCGCACTTCCCGGGTGAGCGTGCTCCCGAACTCGATCAGCGTGCGGCGGTAGTCCAGACGGTCGCGATAGAAGTAGCGGTCCAGCCGCGTCTGCACCAGATCGCGCATGGGCTGGAACAAAAAGGCGGCCAGCAGCACGGCCAGAACGTTCACGATGCTGCTGTTGGGCACGAAGAGATGCGAAAGTTCGCCCACCAGCGCGATGACCACGAAATACACGACCACTACGCCCAGAGTCGCAGCCGTGTAGGCCAGCCCGCGCTTGAAGATGATGTCCACGTCCATCAGCCGGTAGCGGATGATGGCGTAGCCGAAGCACAGGGGCAGCAGGCCGAGGGAGACGACTGACAGCTTCATCCACGCGCTGGGCACCGCTCCGGCAAAAAACGGGAGGATGTAAACCAGAAGGAAGGGCAGGATACTGGCCACCGTTCCGCGCGTGACCCATTTCAACTGCTGGCGCAGCACGCCGCTGGGGGCACGGCGAGAACTCGCGAAGAACAGTCCGGCGGCCACCACAAAGTAAGCGCCCAGCAGGAACAGATCAATCTGGTCCAGGGCGATCCGCGCGCCCACGGTGGGCACGAATCCCTGCGACTGCGTGGCCACGGCGACCCGCAGGGCCAAAGAGAGCGCCGGAATTCCGTACACCAGGAACAGCGCCGTCTTCACTTTGCGGTGCCGCTCGGGGAACAGCAGGGCGAAGTGAACCAGCAGCGCCGGCTGCAGCAGCGACGCCACCACGTTCATCCAGTAGATTTCCTTGTCGAACGCGTTCAGCTTTCCCGTGTAATGGAACGAGTACAGGACGAACGACGCCAGGCAGAACAGGTAGAAATGCACCGCGCGTGGCGCCGTGGATCGCCGCGCCAGAATGAAAAGTCCAATGAAGAGGTAGAGCAAGCCAACGATTCGCAGGTAGTTTTGAAGAGAGGTCGAGTGGCTGGCAGGTTCCAGCACCAGGGAGGCCTCAAACTGCTTCCCGTTGCGGATCAGTGTGTAGTGAACTTCATTCCACGTACCGATCCGCCACAGCCGCCGCGGAACCTGGAGCGAACCTCGCACTGGCGCGCCATTGATGGCAGTCAGCACGTCGCCGGGCAGAATTCCCGCGCGTTCGGCAGGCGAGTTAGGCGCCACTAGCCAGACGACCGCGCCGGCAGGATCATTCTTCCAGGAGATTCCATCGTCGGGACTGAGAAACTTGCCAGACTGGCGGAAATTCACCCAGGCAAAGCAGAGGGCGACCGCAGTCAAAACGGCGAGGACTACTGCTCCCGGTCGCATCCGAATGCCTGACATTTCGCTTACCTTATGGGGTCAGACACACCATTCCCCCTCATTTTTCGAGCACGTCGATGGCCAGGATCTATGATAACTCATTCCGGCTAAGGTATTAGAATCAATGGCGTTACGACGACTTTTGGAACGAGCAAGCTCGGCGTTTCCCCTTTTTTGAAGCTCTCTGTGAAATTGCGGAACCGGCGCGATTCCTAGAACTGGAAGCTCAAACCGCCGCGCAGCACTCGGGGCGAAGCCGTCAGCCCGAGGCGCCCATCCGCCGTGTACCGATAGACAGTCCCCTCTCCCATGACGTTGAGAAGGTCAGCCACGGCCTCCAGCTTCCCTCCTCCGAGGCATGCTGGGAGGGCCTGATGGATGCTGAGGTTCAGAAAGGGATCGGTGTCATAGAGAGTTTCGCCGTAAGCGTCTTGGCGCGAAACGTCCGGGCCACCCACCCACTTGTAGCCCGCAGTCAGCCGAGTTCCTGTTCGGTGGATGCGCGCGCCCACGCTCACGGCCAGGCTGCTGCGAGCGCGCTCTCGCAGGAGGGCGGGGAGAGCCGCGCCATCGTTCAATTGGTCGGCCGAGAGAACTCCCGCCCAGGCGTAAATCACGGCGGCCTCGAGATTCTCCGTGAATCTCTGCCGGTAAGCGAGGCGAGCGCCGTAGGTAGAGAGGCCGCCACCGTCCACGGCGTGTGAAATCGCCAGCGAGTCGATCGGCTGGGAGTCGCCGGCAAGGGACGTCGCGAAAACCGGCGTATGAGCGGACTGGTCACGGAAGCCGGCAACGGAGAGACTGCCGTTCTTCACGACGCGGTGCTCAATCCGGAACTCTTCGTGCCACCCGTTGCCGATCATGGGGTTTCCGTTGCGGAACATCACGGCGGGGAAAATCTCGAGCTGTCCCAGCGCGGATTCCAGGTTGGCGACGCCGAACTGCCCGCGCGAGGGCAGCGAGCCCGCGAACACGGTGGCCGTCCAGTCGTGCGCCAATTGCACGGTCACATCCGCCCGGGGATGCAGAGCAGAGGAAGAGTCACGAAGACTGACCCACACGTATTCCGCCGCGTAGTGAATCGTGACGCGGCCGTTCACGTGGACGCTGCCCGCCTGCTCGCTGCGCAGTGCCCGCAGCATGGGGCCCGACTCCCCGAGTCGATACTGCCGCAGCGCAAACGTGGTGCGGGGAGCATCGGCGGATTCGCCGAAGGGCGCCCAGGTGGTTGCCAGGCCGGCGGTCCCTCCCGCGTCGTAGCTGAATTGCCCGGCCAGGAAGAGTTTTCCATACACGCCGACGGGCTGGTCATAGGCGAAAGCGCTTTGCGTGAGGGAACTGGCGACCCCGGGCTGCGTTCCCCCGGAAGTCAACTCCACGCGCCCGCGCGGGGCCCTGCTTGTGGACGCCGAATCGGACCCCTGCCTGCCGCCGGCATCCTGGTCATCCTGCCAGCGGAGCACGGATCGAGTGTCCGCGGCGGTTCGCAGCACCCAATCCCAGTCATCTGCCTCAGTGCCGGACTCGCGAGGCTGGCGCAGCCGCGCCACCGAGGAGAATACGGAATCAAGTTGTAATTTCAGCACCGTGGTGGCGCTTCCGCTCACCACCACATTGCGGGAGAGCACGGGCAGAAAGCCGGCCAGGGTCACCCGGATGCTATAGGCTCCCACGGGCAACTTATCGAGAACGAACCGGCCGGCCTGGTTCGTGCGAACCCGGAGCGCATCCGATCCCAGCAGCCCTTCGGCAGTCACCCATACCGTGGCCCCCATCTGGGGCTTTCCGGCGAAGTCCACCACAACGCCGGCCAGTCGGCCGCTGCGCGTCTGCGCGGCCGCGGTCCCGGCGGAGAGCAGTGCCGCCAGCAGCACGACTCCGAGCGTTGCGCCTTTCCTGATCACGGCATCCTCCTTCCGGCTCAATTCTTGGCCGTCGCCACCGGGGCCTTCACCGTGAACTCGGCAGCGGAAGAGATCGATTGCTTGCTGATCTTGTCGTAGATCTGTACAGTGACTTTATACCGGCCGGGCTCGAACGGTTCAAGGGAAACGAGCTTCCGGAGTGTTATCTGCTGGCCGGTCTGGCCAAGCTCTGCCGAGGTCTCGCTCTTGCGAACCACTTCCTTCGGGACCGTTCCGTCGATGCGGGTGACCAAGTAATTAAGGTCCACGTCGGATTTATGTGTCTTCTCGTCCACGATGAGATTGTAGACCTGCAGGTAGAGTCCGAGCTGCTCCCCTGGGCTGAAACTCTGGTCCATTCGCGGACGAACCTTGGTATCCCCGATCACGAATTGGCCCAGCCCGATCTGCTTCGAGGAAACGCGCTCGATCTGGTCGGCCAGAATCATCGTGCTGGAGGTCAGTTTATCCTCGTCGTAGTGCGGCACGCGCAGTGAGGTGTACCAGGTGCCCACGTTGCCACTATTCATGTCCTTGACCACCAGGTCTAACCGGTACAGTCCCGGCCGCAGCGGCACCGCCTTCTGATACAAGGAAGCTCCCTGGAGAGACTGGCGCAGCAGCGACTCCGGGAAGTCCCGGTTCACGGTATCTTCAAACGTCTGCATCACACGGCCGGTAATTGTCGTGACGCGTCCGAACACTTCAAGCACCGCAGAGTGTACTCCTTCCTTCGACTGGAAGGTGAGCTGCCGGTTCGGGATCTGGATGGTAATGGGCACCAAAACCGTGTCGGAAGTAACCCGCATGTAATCCGTGCGATATTCGAATTTGATCTGATTCCGCAATACCCGTGAGGTGACCAGGGGCTCCAGATCCTTGAATTTCAACGGCGGCGGCGCCCCGATCTTGGCGAATTGCGAAATCCGGTCAAATTCGTTCCAGCTCGCTGGCCGGCCGCCCATCGCTGGGCCGCAGGTGGTCCCATCCGTGTTGGTGAACCGGCCGGCCTTCGTGGACTGACCGAGTGTTTCGGCCATGGTCAAGCCGGCATTCGGCACTTTGGCCAGCGCATCCTTTTCGCAGGGATCCATGGTCAGGTGATACTCCCCGGTCATCGTCGTGTCCACGAACTCCAAGTCCACGTTTTGGCCGATCCCCTCCAGGTAGCGGTAGTTCCAGATTTCAAAGGGATAGGTGGAGGTCTCTCCGCCGCCCTGCTCCGACGGGCGGTCGTAGGTCCCGCCGCTGGGGTGCGACTCGATGGAGTCCGGCGGGCCCCAGATGATATACGTCCGCCCGCGGTCCGTCTTCCAGCCCGGTATCCCCGAGGCGAAGTGCTCGTCCGCGTAAGCGATGCGCCGGTAATGTTCTTCCTTGAAGTTGTTTTCGGCAGATTCGGGGTCTGTGTTGCGCCTCCGCCAGAAATTCTCGATGAACTGCTCCCGCTCCTCGTTGGTGGACAGCTGCAAGAAAGCCCTGCGCTCCTCAGGCGTGATGATATAGACGACATCTTCCTCGAGCCATTTCCGGTAGGGCGTTTCCAGCTCTTTGAGCAGCCTCCGATCGCTCTTCTGCTTTAACTGGGCGCTCGGCTCCTGGCCCTGCGGAGATCCTTCGGACTGCGGACGGGCAGCAATCCCGTCAGGCACGCCAAACAGGAGGACGAGCACAAGCCCAATCAGGACCGGTTTCGGGGAGATCACTGAAGACACCCTTCCCCCTTCTTGCGCCTCAATTCTATATTTGGATAGGATGCCAAATCAATTCCCCGTGCTGTACCAAGCCAACCGGCTCAGCCATCCTTTGACCATCCAGCCGGAAGGCGACTTCCTGGATGTTGAAGAAACGACACAGTTCTTCGGGCGCGTTCTTAGAATACAAACTTCGCCGCGACTTGGATCACCCGCGGATTGCTGGAGAAGGCAATCGCGGGGTTATTGAAATTCGTGCTCGCCGGGTTCACGTAGTTGGACGCACTGGTGCTGGTGTAGACCACGTTGTTCACCTGGTTGATGCTGCCCGCGAGGTACTGGGGATGATTAAGGGCGTTCAGGAGCTGGGCCTCCAATTCCACCCTGAATCTCTCCGTGATTGCGATCTTCTTTCCCGCAGTGAGGTCCAGGTTATTGATCCGACGCATTTGAAGCGTATTGCGCCTCGCGACGTTGAGGCCGTTATTGGGTTCCAGCGCTCCTGGCTGGGCTTGAATGTACTGCGCCGTCGAATTTACAGCCGTATACGCTATCGTACAGGCAGTATGGGGCTGCGTGCAGGTGGGCTCGCAGCTATATTGACTGCCACCGGCTAGTCCTGTACCGACGATCACAGTGCCTGCAGCGAGGCAGGTGGGTGTCACGCCGCTTGCGGTGCCCGCAACTCCGGACGGGTTCACGAGCACCCGGTCGCTGGCGGAACTCCCGTCTAGGTTCCCGTCCATGAAGCTTTGAAGGTCCGCCCATCCACCGGACTGGAACGTGTAGACGGGCACGAAAAACCAGTTCCCAAGGAGTGTCTGCCGAAGCCGGCTTCCCGATTTGAAGTAGGGCGGCTCGTAATACGCAAGCACCGTAAACCGGTTCCTGTGGTCCAGCGCCGAGTTGCCCCAGTCCGCCGCGAGGTTCTGGCCATTCTGGGGTTGAACCGGATTAATCACGCTGTTGGGGTAGGCGGACGAGGTGTCGTCCTTCGTGTGGCTGTATGTATACGACACGTTGAGCTGCAAGCCGTGCTCGAATCGCCGCGTCACCTGGGCGGCCACGCCCCCGTAGATGGAATCGCCCTCGGACTGGTAGGAAGTCACGCCACTGTTTGCAAAGCACGGCGCGGGAGCCAATTGCCCCATGGAGTTCGGCAGCAGCCCATCGGTCGTTTGACCAGAGACAATAGCACACCCAGCCACGTACGCGGGCACGTAACTCGCCAGCGGCGTGGCGGTCTGCAGCGAGGTCAGCGTGTTGGAGAGCGAGGCCAGCGTTCCGACGGCGGGTGCAGTCAGGTACGTCGGAAGATAGGCTGTAGACGAAAGCGGGGACTGCCGGTTGAGGTTGATCGGGACGGGCAGGTGGTAGCCGTGCGTGCCCAGGAAGTGCACGTCTACGATGTAATTCTTCTTAATGAGGTGTTGCACTCCCAGGGTGTAGGAAATCGCCACCGCATTGTTGATGTTGACCGGGATTTGTCCGGTCGTGGCCGCCTGCTGGTTGGCAAGTGCGGTGGCGCCGGTCCCGGTCGTCCCGCAACCTACAGGCGGCGGGCAGGCCCCGAAGGTATTGAACCCGACAGCCGTGGGGAGAATCGCACCATTGAGCAGAAAGCTGTTGATGATCCCATTGGGGACACCGATCGCGGCCTCGGTGGCCTGGTCCCTGCTAATCGTGGAGCCCAGTTGCGGAACGCCGCCGTTGGCCACAGTGTTCAGCCCCAGGTTGTCGTAGAGCGCGTCGTAGTTCATGACGATGCCGCCGCGGATCACCCAGGTGCGGTTCTGATCCGGGGACCAGGCAAAACCGGCGCGCGGCATGAACTCGTTCTTCGGCGCGCGCGGCTCGCTCCAGCTGATCAACCCCAGCACGCTGGCGGCGCTGTTCAGGGACTGCATGCGCTCCCCAAACGGCACCGTGGCGTACTCGTAGCGCATTCCATAATTTATGGAGAGCCACGGCTTGATGCGCCATGTGTCGTTCACATATAAGCCCGTGCTCACCAGGTCGCCGTAATAAGTCTCTGTACCGGCGCTCCGCTCGGCCAGAATGTCCGGGTTGATATCGTAGAGATAGGTGCCCAGGGAAGAGTACTGATAGTTGCCGCGAGAGTTCTGCGTTAACCCGGTGGGAGCGATGTAGCGCCGGAGTTCGACGCCCGCGCGGATGTTGTGTTTCTTGTGCCACCAGTTCACATTTTCACTTGCTTGGTAGTCGTTCTCGATGGCGAAGCGCGGAGACTGCGGGTCCGGCCCCAACTGCGCATTGATGTCGGCGAATACGAAGTTGGGGAACTGGTCCAGCCCCGTGAAAGCGAAGTTGCCGGACGGGACGCGGTCGGAAAACCGGCTGTATCCCAGGCGTAGTTCGTTGCTCAGATCCGGCCGGAAGGTGTGGTAATAGCTCACGGATATTAGTTGATCGCGAAGCGGCGTCAAGAGATAGAACGCAGGCAATTCTGCCGCCGTGCCGATGGTGCTCGAACGGTTATAAATATATCGAATCCGGTACTGATCGTTTTTGGATCGGTTGTAATCTACGCCGCTCGCAAAGTAGTAGCTGTTCGTGTAGTTCGGGGCGGTCACACTCAGCAAGCCCACGTCAATATACGTCGGCGTGGAGCCCGATGGGCACGCATAGTGGGGGATCGGCTGAGATGGATTCGGCAGCGTAGGAATTGCCCCGCCTGTGCAGATCACGTCGGCATTGGTCGGGTTGGCAGCCGACAGCCCTGGCGGTGCCGCCGTGAGAGGGCACATGCCGCTGGTCGGAGTGGGAGCAGCCGTCAGGTAGGCCTGCAGGTATTTCAGGTTTGTCGGGTTCACCGAGATCGTGCCGCCCGTCCCGCTGGGGTTTGCGCCGGCCGGAAGCGCCGCAAGTTGTGCATAGCCAGCCGATGTCGGAGCGCACAAGCCTCCCGCGACGAATGAGGATTGGCCGAGCGGGTCGTATTCGCCGTTGGCGAAGAAAAAAAGCCTACCCTTGAGGAAGAAGGGAACGGGTCCGCCTATCTGGCCGCCAAAGCGGTTGGAGTCATAACGCGGCCGCTGCGGCTGAATCCCGTTCACAACGGCCTGTTGGTCGGTCGCGTCGAGGTACCGG
>Ga0074044_10002874_pt1 | contig 14936 bp, 22 predicted proteins | sample BogForMeECP23OM1_FD_94443 | JGI IMG/M metagenome (GOLD analysis project Ga0074044, IMG submission 94443) | Bog forest soil microbial communities from Calvert Island, British Columbia, Canada - Bog Forest MetaG ECP23OM1 | ecosystem: Environmental > Terrestrial > Soil > Wetlands ... | reverse complement strand
TTTGGCGGTGCACGCGGAACAGGACAATAACAGGGAGATAATTTCGCCGTAACAGGGAGATAATTCGCCGTAACAGGGAGAAACAGGTGGAGGGGACGCGCAAAACATGGAGATTGAGCTCCGACGCCAGATGCGCCCTCAAATCCCGCGTTTGCAGCCGCAATTCGACGCGATGGACGAATGCCTGAATCCGTATTGATTCGTGTAGCTTGGAGTTATTTGTTGTGACAGAACTTTCATCACGATGACCCCGTGATCGCGGCGGGCGTCGTCCTTTCGACCGCCGCCACCGACGCGGTCTACGTCTTCTTCACCGCCTCCGTCGCCGCCCGCCACCGATACGCAGCCGCGTCATGGAGCAGCGTCTGGTATCTCCTGTCGGCCTTCGCCGTCATCAGCTACACGTCGAACTGGGCCTATGTGCTGTTTGCCGCGCTCGGCTCGTGGATCGGCGGCTTCCTGTCGATCGCCGCTCTCGACCGCGCTTCTACGCGGCGCGAATGAACGCGGGGCCTATCCCGCGGCTGGGAAGGCGGCGGCCCGCCCCCCCTCCGTCAGCAATGGGCGCAATCGTCCTCCGGGCTGCGCCCGCGCCGGGACGCGCTGAAAAGCGCGCGGAGGCCGTCGACGAGCGCGGCGCTGACGCCTGGCAGGCCGTAGCGGTCGAGCGGCGCGATCTGCGCGCGGAGGTCGCAACGGGCGACCTGCGCTACAGGACGCGTCCGATCATGAGAGTCATTTGATCTGCACAACATTGTAAATCCCCAAGAGAAACCTTGGTGAACAGGATATATGGGGCGTCCACCGCCAAAGACAACGCGGGCTCGGCGTTCAATGCCGCGTGAACTGGGACAATCGAGGAACAGGACCCGGTCCGCCAGCCCCGCGGCAGCTAATGGATCGAGTTCGGCGCGGCTGCCGGATGGCGCTTGACAAGTAACCAAATGGTTGCCTATCTAGCAACATGGAACCGATTGGTTGCATATCGTGGACATGGATGACGACGCCGTCTTTCGCGCCCTGGCCGACCCGAGCCGCAGGTGCCTGCTCGACCGGCTGCACGCCAGGAACGGCCAGACGCTCGGCGACCTGTGTCAGGGGCTCGCGATGACGCGTCAGGCCGTCGCCAAGCACCTCGCCCTGCTCGAGCAGGCGAGCCTTGTCGTCTCCGAGCGGCGGGGCCGCGAAAAGCGGCACTTCATCAATCCGGTTCCGATCAACGCCATCTCCGAGCGCTGGATCATGAAATTCGACCGCCTGCGCTTGGACGCACCTTCGTCGCCGAAGAGAGACCTGGAAGGAGACCGAGAATGACCGACTCCGCCGAGAGCCGCTTCGTCTACGTCACCTACATCCGCACGACCGCCGAAAAGCTGTGGGCGGCGCTGACCAGCCCCGACTTCGCCGAGAAATATTGGCGCGGCGCACGCCCCGTGGCCGACTGGAGGCCCGGCGGCGCGTGGAAGCTCGTCTTTCCCGATGGCCGCGTGGCGGACGCGGGCGAGTTCGTGGCGTTCGAGCCGGAAAGCGCCTCGCGATCAAGTGGCGCAACGAATTCAAGCCGGAATTCAAGGCGGAGGACTGGACGCTCTGCACGATGGAGATCGAGCCCATGGGCGAAGCGGTCAAGCTGACGGTGACCCACGGTATGGAGCGGGCGGACTCGAAGTTCATCGGCGCCGTCTCCGGCGGCTGGCCGCAGATCCTGTCGAACCTGAAATCGCTCCTCGAGACCGGCTCGGTCGTCCTGGTGCCGATGGAGTTCAGGGGCTGATCCGGTCCTTTTCTCAGGACATTTCGTGCTGCTCGCGGCCACGCCGAGCCGCGCCGGCCTGGCGGCGATTCGGATCACGCGACAGATCGAAGGTCCGCCTGTCGCCCCGCCCCATCGTGGCGGCGCTCTGACGGAACGGCCTCCGGGGCGGCGTCGACGGCAGATGATCAATGAGTTTGCCGAGCCCTGTTCCTGAGCTGGTCGACGCGCGAGAGGAAGAGTTCGAGGATGGGCGATCTGTTGGTCTTGTTGTAGCCGATGACGAGATCGATCGTCGGCGGCTCCCCCTCGAGAGGGCGGCTGGTCACGGCCCACGGCATGAAGTTCTTCGCATAGGCGGGTAGCAGCCCTACGCCCTTGGTCGACGCGATCAGCGACATCGCCATCGCCAGATTGTCGACCCGGTGCGCCGGCCGGAGATCGATCCCCATTCGCTCCAGGTATTGTTCGATGACAACCCGGAGCGTCGGGGCAGTGTTCGACATGCCGATGAATGTCTCGCCCGCAATATCCCGAAGCGCGATGGCGTCCTGCAACGCCAACCGATGATCGCTCGGCATGGCGACGATCAACGGCTCCTTGACGATGACCCGATAGATGAGATCGGGCATTTGCGTTTCCGCACGCATGAAGGCCAGGTCGAGCTTGCCCCGCATGAGAGCCTGGGCAAGGTCGGGTGAATACTGGCTGGAGACCGAGACCTCGATTTTGGGCAGTTCGTCGCGAAGGATGCGCATGACCTCCGGAAGCCAGTCCATCTCCTGTCCGGTCAGAAACCCCAGGGCGAGGGTCGGCTTGGACGGCTGAGCGGCCCGCCGCGCCGCTTCCACTGCGGCCTCGACCTGCGCCAGCGCCAGTCGCGCATGATCGAGAAAGACCCGGCCGGCGCCGGTCAGCTCGACGCCCCGCGCGCTGCGCACGAGCAACTGCGCGCGGACCTCGTATTCAAGGTCCCGGATCTGACGGCTCAGCGACGGCTGCGCCGTATGCAGCCGGCGCTCCGCCGCCACCGTGAGGCTCCCTTCCTCGGCGACGGCGACGAAATAGCGAAGATGGCGCAGCTCCATGCCTGTCCCATGCCTGCGAGATATGGAGGTCTGCTTACAAAGTCTTTTTCCGACAGACAAGGGCGCCCTAATTTCCTTCGTGAGCGCCAGCTTGCTCCGATCGTCGGTCATCTCCAAGGTCCCGACGCCATATCGGCCAGCTATATTTCGAGGAATCCTGTCATGAGCACCCAAACCGTCCTCATCGCCGGCGCGCTGACGCACCAGATCGTTATGGTCGATGGCGGCAAAACCGTCGGCTGAACCCCAAGCAGCAGTGGAGACAGGGAATGTCGAGGAGACTCGAAGGTAAGATTGCTCTTATCACTGGCGGCAGCGCCGGTATCGGCCTCGCTACGGCGAGGCTGTTTGTGGAAGAAGGCGCCTATGTTTACATAGTGGGACGTCGCCGGCCTGAACTCGACGCCGCGATAGCCTCCGTCGGTTCCAATATCGCCGCCATTCAAGGAGACGTCGCCAAGCTTGCGGACCTTGATCGGATCTACGCGCAGATCAGCAAAGACAAGGGACGCCTCGACATCGTCTTCGCCAACGCGGGAGGCGGCCCTCTCGTTCCGCTAGGCTCCATTACGGAAGAGCATTATGACGCTGTGTTCAACGTAAACGTAAAGGGTGTTTTGTTTACTGTGCAGAAGGCGCTTCCGCTTATCCCCAACGGCGGCACAATCATTCTGACCGGTTCCATTGTCGATATCAAAGGCTTCCCTGCCTTCAGCATCTACTCCGCGACAAAGGCGGCGGTACGGAACTTTGCCCGCACATGGACGATGGATCTTAAGGATCGCGGCATCCGCGTCAACGTCGTCAGTCCTGGCCCGATCGATACCCCACTCCTCAACGAAGCCTTCTCCAATCCTGCCGACATGAAGGCGCTTGCCTCGACCATCGTCATGGGTCGTCTCGGACGCCCGGAGGAAGTCGCGAGGTCCGTTCTCTTCCTCGCGTCGGATGACGCCAGCTTTATCACGGGCGCCGAGCTTTTCGTCGACGGCGGCGCCGCCCAAGTCTAACCGCGATGCACACTCGCTGTGACTGAACGCGCCGCAAGGGCCTGCGCTCGAGCGGCGATTCCACCACCCAGCCAATTCAAGAGGCTCGTATGTCACGCACGATCAAGTTCGCAATAGCCGGAGGACCGGAAGTCCTCGAATTCGTAGACGCCGAGGTTGCAGCTCCTGGTCCAAAGGAGGTCCGCATCAAGGTCAAGGCCATCGGCATCAACCGCGCCGAAGCGATGTGGCGGGTCGACGACTACATCGAGCCCGTCAAGTTTCCGGCGGGTCTCGGTTACGAGGCCGCCGGCGTCGTCGACGCAGTGGGCAAGGACGTCAGCGGTGTAGCTATCGGTGACGAAGTCAACGTTATCCCGTCCTTCTCGATGAACGACTATGCGACCTATGGCGAGGTCATTCTCATTCCCGACTACGCCGTCGTAAGGCAGCCGAAGTCGCTTTCGTTCATCGAGGCCGCCTCGGTGTGGATGATGTTCGTGACGGCTTATGGGGCGCTCATCGAGGACGCAAAGGTGACGAAGGGCGACTTTGTCCTCATCCCGGCGGCGTCGAGCAGTGTCGGCCTCGCCGCTATCCAGATCGCCAACTATGCCGGCGCCACGACCATCGCGTTGACGCGCACCTCGGCGAAGAGGAAGCAGCTGCTCGAAGCCGGCGCCGTGCATGTGATCGCCACGGAAGAAGTCGACCTGGTCGGCGAGGTGATGCGGATCACCAATGGCCAGGGCGCGCGGGTCGCCTTCGATCCCGTCGGCGGCCCGGCCTTTCCCAAGCTGATCTCAGCGCTGGCCTTCGGAGGGATCGTCTACATCTACGGCCTGCTCAGCGCGGGAGTCACCCCGCTGCCGGTGCTGGAAATGATCGCCAAGGTACCGACGATCAAAGCGCACAACATCTGGCTCACGAGCGGCAACGAGACCCGCCGAAAGGCTGCGATCGAATTCGTCGTCAAGGGTCTGGAGACTGGCGCACTCAAACCCGTCATCGACCGTACCTTTGCATTCGACGAGATGGCGGATGTGCACCGCTATCTCGAGCGGAGTGGCCAGTTCGGAAAGATCGTCGTGACCGTCTGAAGGTCGGCAGTCGTCTCGCCTTATCCAAGCCAGCCAAAAGCTTGAAAAGGAACTCAAGCAGAGGAAGGATCCAGATGACTGGGCATACGCATCAGACCGCCCCGACCCAGCTCGTCGAGGCCAAGGGCCATCCGCTTCGCCTATCGCCGTTTCGGCACGACCGGCGGCGTGCCGCTCGTCTTCAACCAGCATTTCCGCGGGACGATGGACTACTGGGACCCGGCCGTGACCGATGGCCTGGCCAAGAACCGCGAGGTGATCCTGTTTGACAACGCGGGCGTCTCGAGCAGTTCGGGCCGGACGCCGACGAGCTTTCAGGACATGGGGGCCAACGCTGTCGCCTTTATCAAGGCGCTTGGACTGACTGAAGTCGACGTGCTCGGCTTTTCCATCGGCGGCATGGTCGCTCAGGAAATCACAGCCCAGGCTCCCGATCTCGTTCGCCGGCTCATTCTTGTCGGCACCGGGCCGCGCGGCGCCGATATGTCAACGAGCAGATCCGCAGAGATCTTCGCCGGCGCCTACGATCCGCCGGAGCATCTCTGGCTTGCGGTTCACTTCTCGCCGTCCCCGTCGAGCCAGGCCGCAGGCCTCGCCTTTCTGAAACGCAAGCTTCTGCGCAAGGACCGCGATCCCGAGGCGAGCGAAGACGCGGCCGCGGCGCAGCGCGAAGCCGTCGGCAAATATACCGCGCGCCGCGAGGGCGCTCTCGACTATCTGAAAGCCATCCGTCAGCCGACGCTGATCGTGCAGGGCAGCAACGACGTCATCATTCCCACGGTGAACTCTTACGTCCTGCAGCAGAACCTGCCGAACGCGGAGCTGATCCTCTACCCGGATTCAAATCACGGATCATTCTATCAGTACCCGGAGCTGTTCGTGTCGCAGGCCGACCAGTTCCTCATCTCGGCGCTGCAAGGCGACGGTGCGAATCTGCTGCCATCCGAACGACTGCCGTTCCCCTTCCTTCTCTCAACCGAACGCGTTTAGCCGCGATCGACCGGGGCAAAGACGGGGCCCACTTTCAACAATCCAACCGTATGGAGTCGAGATCATGACTACGCTCTCGGGAAAGACCGCCCTCGTCACCGGCGCCTCGCGAGGCATCGGACGCTCGAGCGCGGTGGCGCTCGCCAAGGCGGGCGCCCAGGTGCTCGTCCATTACGGTCGCGGCGCGAAGGAGGCGGAAGCGGTGGTCGCGGAAATCCGCAAGCCCGGCGGCCGCGCCGACGCCGTCGCCGCCGATCTCGCCGCACCGGACGGGCCGCACAAGCTCGCCAGGCAGGTCCGCGCCATCGTCGGCGATCGCCTGGACGTCCTCGTCGCCAATGCCGGCGTCTCCAAGGCGGCGACCATCGAGGATGTCACGGTCGAGGACTTCGACACCCTCTTCGCCGTCAACGTCCGCGCGCCGTTCTTCCTCGTTCAGCAGCTTCTGCCGATCATGCATGAGGGGAGCAGCATCATATTGCTGTCTTCGCTCGCCGCTCGCGCGGTCGTCGGCACGCTGCCGGCCTATGCCGCGACGAAGGGGGCCGTCGACACGCTGGTCAAGCATTTCGCCTCCGCGCTCGGCGGGCGCGGCATTCGCGTCAACGCCGTCGCGCCGGGCGTTGTCCAGACCGACATGTCGAACTTCACCAAGACCGATGAGGGCCGCGACTACGCGCTCGGCCTGCAGGCGCTGAAGCGTCTGGCCGAGCCCGACGATATCGGCGGCGTGGTCGCCTTCCTCGCCTCGCAGGAGGCCCGTTGGATCACCGGCGACACCATCCATGTCGACGGCGGCTCCAAGCTTTGAGCTGCCAGCCGGATAGGAGGAACCCATGAGCAGGACCACGCCGGAGCAAAACAAGGCTCTCGTGCTCGAAGCCTTCGACACGCTGTTCAACAAACGCGACTATGACGCAGCGGCGCGCTTCTGGTCGGATCGATATATCCAGCACAGCGCGCACATCGAACCCGGCCGCGACGGGTTGTTCAATCTCGTCCGCAGACTGCCGGATAGCCTTCGCTACGAGCACGGGCTGATCATGGCGCAGGGCGACTACGTCATCGTTCACGGACGCTTCTCGGGCAACGGACGCCCCGCGGCGTTCATCGCGGCCGATATCCTCCGCATCGAAGACGGGAGTCTCGCCGAGCATTGGGACGTGCTTCAGGACGAAGCGACGCGGGCGGAATCAAAGAGCGGCCTGCCGATGGTCGGGAGCAAGTTTCCCTCCTGACGCTTCCGGCCATTGCGCGAACGGCTGCCCCCGTTCGCCCAACGCCCCTTGCCGTCCGCCGTGCGGCCCGTTAGGGCCGACCGGTCCCCGGAAAAGGAGCCAACTCATGACAACCACGCTTTATGACGGCCTTCCGGACGTTTTGCGGCGCGTGCAGGCCAAGCCGCTTTTCGTTTTGCGCCTTGACGTGCGCCCGCTCCAGATCGTCGGCGCGACCCCCGGCGCGTATCGCCGCATCGGCGTCGTGCCTGGCGGGGTCTTCGAGGGTCATCGTCTTTCCGGGCAGGTGCTCGACGGCGGCGCCGACTGGCAGAACGTCCGCAGCGACGGCAGCACCACCCTCGACGTTCGCTTGGTACTGAAGACGGCGGACGCCGCGCTCATCGGCATGACCTATCGCGGCATCCGCCACGGGCCTCCCGACCTCATCGCCCGCCTCGAGAGGGGCGAGGCGGTCGATCCGGCCGACTACTACTTCCGCATCGCAGCGTTCTTCGAAACGGAGGCGTCGGAATATGCCTGGCTGAACGGCGTCGTCGGCATCGGGATCGGTCAGCGCGGCGCCGGGGGTCCCGTCTACAGCGTCTTCGAGCTTCTGTAGCCCGCGCCGCGGAGACGGAGAGGCGTAACCCGCTCCCGCGCCCCTCGACGCAGTAAGGTTTACAGCGCAAAAATCGACATTCTCTTCCCGGTTCGCAAGACCCATGTTACGCTTCAGGTTTGCAGAAGATCAGACGCGGAATGCGAGGCGGGCGTGCAATCGGAAGCAGCCGTGAAACGGATATCGGCGCCGACGGCGCCACGGGGAATTCAGGGACGCGGGCGACGTTCCTCCGGCGGAAGGGGACAAAAAGAAATTTCGGCCGGTTTGTCGCCCACAACCTCCTGATAAGTCCCGATTCGCTGTCAGAAATGGAAGGGTTTGGAAGGAGATTCCGCGCATGGAACGCGCCGAAAACGCGCTCCGGACGCGTGCCGGGCGCGTCTTGGAAGGAAGCGGCCCCTGGGCCGTCTTGCGATTGGCGGAGCCACCGCCCTCACCCGCCTCTCATCCGGTTTAGTGAATGGCCTCATCGCCGAGCCGCCTGAGCTTGTCCGGATTGCGCATGACATAGATGCCGACGATCCTGTCGCCCTCGATCGCGAGCGCGGTCGTCTGCGCGCCGTCCCGCTCAATGGTGACGAAACCCGGCAGGCCGTTGATGAAGGCGTAGCGCGCGACCCGCGAGGGCGCGCTGGCGTAGAGGCGGGCGAGCGAAGCGTGGAACCGCATGACATCGTCGAGGCCGACGATCGGCCGGTTGGCCGCCGGCCGCTTGCCGCCGCCGTCCGCATAGAGGGCGACGTCGGCGGCCAGAAGCGAGCGCAGTTTTGCCATGTCGCCGTTCCGCGAAGCCGAGAAGAAGGCGGCGGCGATCTCGAGGCCGCGCTCCTTCGGCATGGGGAAGCGCGGCCGCGCGGCGCGGACATGAGCCCGCGCGCGGCTCGCGAGCTGTCGGCAAGCCGCCGGGTCGCGGCCGATTGTCTCGGCGATCTCGTCGAAGCCCACGCCGAACACGTCGTGCAGGAGAAAGGCGGCGCGCTGAAGCGGCGACAGTCGCTCGAGAGCGACCATCAGCGGCAGCGTCACGTCGTCGATCTCGTCCTCCGCCGTTTCGACGACCGGCTCCGGCAGCCAGGGTCCGACATAGGTCTCGCGGCGGCGCCGCGCCGATTTGAGCTCGTCGAGGCAGAGCCGCGTAACGACGCGGCGCAGATAGGCCTCCGGTTCGCGGACCGAGGCGCGATCGGCGTCGAGCCAGCGCAGGAACGCCTCCTGCACCGCGTCCTCGGCGTCCGCGAAGGATCCGAGCATGCGATAGGCGATCCGGATCAACCGCGGACGCAGCGGATCGAAGCTCGCCGCGGCGTCCTCGTTTCGGTTCGCCGCCGTCACGCCGCCCGGCGCGCGTCGAGCGCATGAACGGCGCGGAAGCCGACCTGGATCCGGTTCCAGCCGTTGATGGCGACGATCAGAAGCGTGAGCGTCACCTGCTCCTCCTCGCTGAACTGCGCTTTCACCGCGCGATAGACCTCGTCGGACGCGCCCGTTTCGGGCAGCTTCGTCAACGCCTCGGTCCAGGCCAGCGCCGCGCGTTCGCGCTCGCTGTAGAGCGGGGAGTCGCGCCAGGCGTCGAGCAGGTAGAGGCGCTGCTCCGTCTCGCCCCGCTTGCGCGCTTCGGCCGTGTGCATGTCGAGGCAGAAGGCGCAGCGGTTGATCTGCGAGGCGCGGATCTTCACGAGGTCGATGAGGCTCTCCTCCAGGCCGCATTTGAGGAGGCCCTGGCTGAATTCGAGCCACGATTTCATCGGCGCCGGCGCGGCGGCGAATGCGTTCAACCTGGGGGTCATCATCATCTCCTGTGTGGCGGACATTTCGGAGACATGACGAGGCGGGTCGGCTTCCTGTGACACGCGGCGGAGAATTTTTTAGGGCGGCGGTTCAACTGTCAGACAAGGCGGAACTTCGACGAGTTTCCTTCACGGATTGGCGAGGATCTTAAGCTCAACCAATCGTCTTTCGATCGTGCGCTCCAGCTCGTCTTCGGTCAGCCCCGCCGCCCTGATCCGACCGACGTACGGAAACTCGATCGTGCCGTCCGGCTCGACGCGCGTGGTCGTATCCAAATCCGGCTCGTCGACGATCCTGATGCTGACGACGTCCGACGTCGTCAGAACGCGTCCGCCGGCCAGCGCCGGCGGAGCCCCAATTGCCCCGACAGCGAGAACGCCGAGGCAAGTCGCGGGAAGCAGCGCTTTTCGCATCATTGCCTGCCATAAATCTCTAGCGTCAAGCCGTCCGCGGCGAGCACGCCGGCAATCCAGCCTGCGGTCCCGCAGTCAGGGACAACTGGGATCACGCAGCGTCGCCGATCAGCCGCCAGGCACCCGCGGCGTCGCGTTCGAGCGTCGTCGTCTGCATTGCGAACGGCTCCGGCGTGACGCCGCGGATCCAAAGCTCCATCCGCTCGGCTCTGACCTCGACGAAGGCCGCGTTCGCCCGGTCCGTCTCGGTGGGGAAGAACGGGTTGTAGGCGTCCTTCCAGTAGCGGCGGACTTCGGATTCGCGCTCGATGAGCGTCGCCGCGCCGTTCAGCGCGACGAAAGCGTCCTCGGCCCCAATCTGAAACATGAGGCCGACTTTGGCGCCGCGCCGGGTATCGGACGCCTTGTGCGAGCGGCCGTCGGTGATGAACCGGAACGTCCATTCGTCGTCGCCGGGCTCCGGCGGCAGCCGGCCCATCGGGCGAAGGCTCGGGCCATTGGCCTCCGAGACCGTCGCCAGCCAACAATTGTGCGCGTTCGTGATCGTTCTCGCGGCGCCAGCGAGCAGCCGGCCGACTTCAGCGTGATCGCGCTCTTCTTGTGCTCGTGACATCGGGGATTCTCCGTCCTGAGCCCTTTTCGCAGCAGATCAACTGGCGACGCATTCGCCGTCATTCAAGAGACGATCGCGACGGACATGCCGATCGAAAGACCGAGATCGCGGTCGGCGCGCCCCCGATTGACGGCGATTTCGGCGAGTCCGTTCGAATTCTCGTACCAGAAGGCCGCGCCCGGCGGCAGATCGCTGAAGGTCGTCGCGCGCTCCAGTACGCGTTCCGCCACCGAGAGCCTGGCGCCGGGCGGCAGCACGGCCGCCCTCAAGCCCGTCATGGCGTTGCCGAAATGATCGACGTAAACGATCTCGGCGAGGTCGTCCGGCCAGTCTGCCCGGCGATCGGCGCCATCGTCGCGGAGTCGGCCGGGGGGCCGCTCGGCGCGGGCAAGCAAAGCCGCAACCGGGGCGAAGAGGTCGCGCCCGTGAAAACTGGCCGAAAGGCGCTGCGGCCGCCAGTCGATCTCGTAGGTGCGGGTCTTCAGCGCGCGACGCCGGACGAGCTCGAACAGGCCATTGCCGGGGCCGACGTACCACCGGCTGTCGGCTTCGACAACGAGAGCCGGCCGCGCTCCGCCGACGCCGGGATCGACGACGCAGAGAAAAACGGTTCGCTCGGGAAACCATGCGGCAAAGGCCGCCAGCAGATAGGCCGACGCCTGCGGATTGCCGACCGGCGCGTCGGCGAGGAGGTCGACAACGGGCTTGCCCGGCGCCAAGTCGTACAGCACCGCCTTCATCTGACCCGTGTAGGGCCCATGCAGGCCGAAATCTGTGAAAAGCGCAATCACGCCGTGACGCCTGCTCTTTTTGCCGGCGCCGCGCAACGATCGCGCGTCTTAGGCGACGGTCGTCGACGGCGCTTTGACTACAGAATCTGGGCTATATTTCAAGGGGTATCTCTATGCGCCACGCAAGCCCAAACTTTGACTGCGGTTCTGAGGTCTCCTTCAACGAACCCCTCGCGGAGTTTGAGAGAAAACCATCAGGCAGAGTTTGGCGGCGATCCCGGCCGCGACAACTTGACGATCGTTCGGCTCGGGGCCAATTGGAAGGTGTTCGTCAACTCGCGCTTCGACCCGGAAACCAAGACCTGGTCCCTGGAGAAGGCGCGGCACATGGATCTGGCGCCCAAGACCTACGGCGCCGCCAAGCAGACTGATCAAAGAGTCTTCGAAGGCCGGCGTCGTCGGCCCCGGTCTTTATTCAGTCGAACTTCCGCCGCAAGCTCGCGGCGAAATACAATGACCGAGGAACGTCATGAAAGTGTTGGATGCGCTCCAATCGAACCGGCAGACTCTCGCCACCTGCATACCCGAAGAGTCGATCGGCGCGTTTGCCACGCGCCTGAACACGCTCAACATCGGCGCGATGCCCGTCACCGACGCCAATGGAGCGCTGGTTGGCGTCATCTCCGAGCGGGACGTCGTCCGCGCCTTCGCGAAGGACGGCGCCCGGCTCGTCGAGCGGCGCGTTCGCGATTTGATGGCGCGCGAGGTCGTCACCTGCGGCCCGGAGACGAGCATGAGCGACGCCGAGAAGCTCATGAACAAGCATCGGATCCGCCACTTGCCGGTCGTCGACGGCGCGAAGGTCGTCGGCATGATTTCGCTCCGGGACGTCATGGTTTGGCGGTTGCGGGACTCGCGCGACGAGGTCGAGGTGCTCCGCGAGTCGATGATCGCCAGCCGTCACGTTTTAGAATAAGACGCGCCCGCGAAGGCCCATTGCCCGCGCGCCGATTTGAGGGCAGCGCATCTTCCTCTGCCATTACCCAATGCGCGAATGGCCCAACGCCTGGCGCCTCTACGGCCACGCGCATGGAAAATTCGATCGCAATCCGCTGGGCCTGAGCCTCGACGTCGGCGTCGACAGCCATGCGTTCACGCCGGTTACGCTCGACCGGGTGGCCGAAATGATGCGGGCGCGCGCCCAGGGCCGCCTAAAGCGGGACGCAATCGGGTCGGACCGCCCCGGTCATTGGCCGGTCGACGGGGTTCGTCCCGGCTCTCCAGATCCGTCGCGGGGGGGCGATCATTCCGGCGAACCGAAAGGACTGACGGCGAATCCGAAACCGGCAAGTCGCGGGGCGCTTCTGCTCCGCCCTGTCTTCAGCCGCATCCGGCGCTTATTTTGCGGCGGACAGCCCCCTGATCGGCGGGCCGTTTCCCTGATAATCCCTGATAACGGGCAAAAAACAGGGGAGCCGTCGCCGGCGTCGGCGCGGAACGGCCCGCCATATTTCCCTGTTCCGCGAAAGAACAGGGAAAAAAGAGCCGAGAACAGGGAAAAGGCCAATAGAGCGCGCGGCCTGTCTGAGCTGCCTCGGCGGCCTGCGCCGGTTGGCGGCGGGTCAAAACCCGCCCCGATAATGATTGCGTTAAACCGAAAAATGCGCTGGATTTTTCGAAAGCTATTCTGGGGCATGACGCGATCGGGTTGAACCGTCATCGTCATTGGGAGGATCGGCGCGCGCCCCTTCTCCCGCTGAGCTTGTCGAAGCGTCGGGAGAACGCAGCGCGGAGCGCCGGATGAGGGCGCCGAACCGACGCGATTATTCGCTGAGCCGCGCGACTGCGGCCAACCCCATCCGCCTGCACCCTCATCCCGGGCCCTTCTCCCGAACGGAAGAAGGGGGCGCGCGTCACCGCCTGCGCGAGCCACGTCGGCCCGTCGTCGTCAAGGCGCTAGCGCCTCCTCCGCTTCGCTCCGGCCCTTCGGGTGACGACGCCGGCCCGACGCGGCGTGGTCTCGCCATGGGCTTCGAGGCCGCGATCCGGCGCCTTGCGCCCCTTTCGGATTGGGGCGCGTGGCGCTTTCCGATTTGGCTTTTCGGCCGATAGTGGTGTGTAAGTTTGAGCCAACCAAATAAAGACAACAAAATCAGATCAATAGATCGAAGCGTGAAGCGGCGTTGGGCGCGCTCAGTCTCTCGGGGTCAGCTTTGGGGTAAACATTTGACCGCCGTCACGGAATTACGGTGACGGTGGCACATTTATCTAATTCATTCAGATTTCATACTCATGCGTCTTCAGTTTCTGCAGTGGTCAAGCCCGGCTGACAACAATGTGGGAATTATGCATGTGTCACCGCAATCATGTGTCACCGCAATCACGTCGTAGCCCTCCCGCACCAGCAGGTCCCAGATCCGGGTCACCTTCAATCGTTCCCGCCGGGGCCGCGCCTCGTTCTCCGCCAGCAGCCGGTCCAGACGTTCGCGCGCCGGCCCCAGCTTAGGAAACGGCTGCGTCGCGCGCTGATAGCTGAACGCGCCTTCCTCACCCCGGATCGCTTTGCGCACCACCTTGCGCGACAGCCTCAGGTCCCGCGCGATCGCCTTGATAGCCTTGCCCGCCGCGTGCTCCCGGCGAATCCGAACCACTGTCTCCACCACCAACATCCCGATCTCGACCGCCTGGCTGAACCCAAGCGGACGTGCCTAAACCATCGGAATGAGGGGTCCCCCTTCGGCGCCCATTACCCCGCTAAGGGGTCCTTGTTCCACGCCGCTGCACAGCTCGGACGGCGCTCTCGCTGGGTTTAAGTCCAACGAGAGCACCGACGCCGTTACGAGGGCATGGAGTCGAGGAAAACGTAGAGCGCCGCGATCTTACCGTCGCGAACGATGATCACATCCGGGCCAGTGTATTCGGGGGCCTCGCCACGGGGCCCGGAACCCCAGGCCAGGCGGCCGGCGTTGTGAAGAGCCTGCGGCTCACCGCGCGGGACGTAAGCGAAGTGCGGATGGGTCGCGCGAAGATCGCCAGCGAACTTGTCCAGGGCTTCGCGCCCAACGAAGGTGCCCGGCGGTACGTAGAGGACACAGTCTTCGGTATAGAGTTCGTCGATCGCGGCGCGGCGGCGCTCGGCATCGCCCTCGCCAAATACCTCCTGAAGATTGCGATGAAGCAGTTCGTGCATACGGTCACTCATAATTGTTGACTGGGCATCGGAGCTCCAGTCGCAATGTGCCCAGATCTGGGGATTACGGTGACGGTTGCATTTTTTCCTAATTACTGGCCCATCATAGAAATCGAAGAAATATGCAAGCGTCACCGTAATTCCTTCCATCCCGCAAGCAGCCTCCGCGCGGAAATGTCGGGAGAATCGGCCCACGCCGAGGTCGCCTGCAGCACGGTGACAAACGCTGTTGCGCCTCGCATGCGCACGACGAGATTTACCCCGCCTTCATTCCGGGGGCGACGTCATCAGAGTGACCGTGGTAACCCCGGCGGCAATGTTGATGCCTGACGTCTGTCCTTCGATCGAGACAGGCTGCAACGAGAAAGCACGGCCGCTCCCACCGACGAGCACATTGGCTCCGACACCCGCGCCCGCGGTTGCCTGGGCGCCGACGCCG
>Ga0074044_10002873_pt1 | contig 14938 bp, 11 predicted proteins | sample BogForMeECP23OM1_FD_94443 | JGI IMG/M metagenome (GOLD analysis project Ga0074044, IMG submission 94443) | Bog forest soil microbial communities from Calvert Island, British Columbia, Canada - Bog Forest MetaG ECP23OM1 | ecosystem: Environmental > Terrestrial > Soil > Wetlands ... | reverse complement strand
GACCTGCTTGAACGGCGGCGCCAGCTTGTTCTTGACCACCTTCACGCGGGTCTGATTGCCGACCACCTCGTCGCGCTCCTTGATCGCGCCGATGCGGCGGATATCGAGCCGGATGGACGCATAGAACTTGAGCGCGTTTCCCCCCGTCGTGGTCTCAGGGGAGCCGAACATGACGCCGATCTTCATGCGGATCTGATTGATGAAGATGACGAGGCAGCGGGATCGGCTGATCGAGCTGGTGAGCTTCCGCAGCGCCTGGCTCATGAGCCGCGCCTGCAAGCCCGGCAGCTGATCGCCCATTGCGCCTTCGAGCTCGGCGCGCGGCACCAGCGCCGCCACGCTGTCGATGACGAGCACGTCGATCGCCCCCGAGCGCACCAGCGTATCGGCGATCTCGAGCGCCTGCTCGCCCGCGTCGGGCTGGGAGATGAGGAGGTTCTCCACGTCGACGCCTAGCTTCTTGGCATAGCTCGGGTCGAGGGCGTGCTCGGCATCGATGAAGGCGCACACCCCGCCCGGCTTCTGCGCTTCGGCGATGACCTGGAGGGCCAAGGTGGTCTTGCCCGAGCTCTCCGGCCCGTAGATCTCGACGACGCGGCCGCGCGGCAGCCCGCCGATGCCAAGGGCGATGTCGAGGCCGAGCGAGCCCGTCGACACCACCTCGGTCTCGACCGCCTTCTCGCTCTGGCCGAGACGCATGATCGAGCCCTTGCCGAAGGCCTTCTCGATCTGCGAGAGCGCGGCATCGAGCGCCTTGTTCTTGTCCATGTTCTCCTTCTGTACGAGACGGAGTGCCACTTCCGACATGATCGCCTCCTTATCCCATGAGAGCCGTGGGGCACGCAACGCGCGCGGGAGATGTGCTGCGCTATCGCGGGCGTGGAGGCATTGTACACATTTTGTTCTGTTCTGCAAGTGTTCTTGTTAGAGAAAAATATTTATTAAAATCAATATGTTAATTTTCGGAAGCCGGCGGCGCCCGCTCGGGACGGAGGTTCCGGCGCCAGCGGCCGGCTCTGCGCCGCTATTCGTCGCGTTGGGTGCGCTCGAGCCGCTCGTGGCGCTCCTGCGCCTCGACGCTCAAGGTGGCGATGGGGCGCGCCTCGAGGCGCCGCAGGCTGATCGGCTCGGCGGTCTCCTCGCAATAGCCGTAGGTACCCTCCTCGATGCGCCGGAGTGCCTCGTCGATCTTTGAGATCAGCTTGCGCTCGCGGTCGCGCGTGCGGAGCTCGAGCGAGCGGTCGGTCTCGAGGGAGGCACGGTCGGCAATGTCGGGCTCCGCGAGACTCTCCTGCTGGAGATGCACGAGGGTCTGCGATGACTCGTGCAGCAGCTCCTCGCGCCAGCGCAGCAGCTTCTGGCGGAAGTATTCCCGCTGCATCTCGTTCATGAAGGCCTCTTTCTCGCTCGGTCGGTAATCGTGTGGGATCGTCGGCTTTATCATGCGCGGCTCCAAACCCCTCGCCTCGAAGCGGGCGCCACTATAGGGAGGTGATGCCGCTCCTTCAAGAGGGCAGGAAGGCTTGACAAATCAAACCTTTGTGGTTCTCGGAGGGAGTCAAAAAGCAGCCCCGGGAGGGCCCGTTGCAGGCACTCGTGCGCTGCCGCGGCGGCCCCCGATCGAGCGGGCTTGCTTGCACGCGGCGGCTGCCGTGTTATAACCCAACCCCGCCGCCGGCGGGCCGGGATGAGAGTGACGCCATGACACCCAAGGTCCTGGTCCTCAACGGGCCGAACCTCAATCTTTTGGGCCAGCGCGAGCCCGAGATCTATGGCCGCGAGACGCTCGCCGACATCGAGCGCGCGGCGCGTGCGCGCGCGGACGCCCTCGGCTTGGCACTCGACTTCCGCCAGTCGAACCACGAGGGCGTGCTGCTCGACTGGATCCACGAGGCGCGCGCGAGTGCCGCCGGCATCATCATCAATCCGGCCGGCTACACCACGAGCTCGATCTCCCTCATGGATGCGCTGCTCAGCTGCGAGATGCCCGTCATCGAGGTGCACCTCTCCAACATCCACAAGCGCGAGCCCTTCCGCCACCGCTCCATGATCTCGCGCGCGGCGCGCGGGGTGATCTGCGGCCTCGGCGCGCACGGCTATCTCCTGGCACTCGAGGCGATCGCCGCCCTCCTCAAGCGCACGGGGAACGCGTGATGGCCGAGGGCGAGAAGTCCCCCATCGATAGCGCGCTCGTCCACCGCCTGGCGCGGCTCCTCGAGGAGGCGGGGCTGAGCGAGCTCGAGTACGCGACCGACCATTGGCGCATCCGCGTCGCGCGCCATATGCCGGCCGCAGCACCGGCTGGCGCGCCGGCAGCGTCCTCCCCCGCCCCGGCACCCGCCGCGGCACGCGTGGACGCGGTCAACGATGCCAGCCATCCGGGTGCGGTGCTCTCGCCCATGGTGGGCACGGTCTACCTCCTGCCCGAGCCGGGGGCGGCACATTTCGTCGAGGTGGGCCAAGAGGTCAAGGCGGGGGACACACTCCTCATCCTCGAGGCGATGAAGGTGATGAACCCGCTCGCGGCACCGCGCGCGGGCAGAATAGCGAAGATCCTGGTCGAGAACGGCGCTCCGGTCGAGTACGGCGCCGTGCTCATGATCATCGAATAGCGCCTTAGCAGCGCACCCCCACGCCATGTTCGAGAAGGTGCTCATCGCCAACCGCGGAGAAGTGGCGCTCCGCATCCTGCGCGCCTGCAAGGAGATGGGCATCCAGACGGTCGCCGTGCATTCGACCGCGGACTCGGATGCCATGCATGTGCGGCTTGCCGACGAGAGCGTGTGCGTGGGCCCCCCTAGCGCCAGGGAGAGCTATCTCAACATCCCCGCGATCATCTCCGCCGCCACCATCACCAACGCCAACGCCATCCATCCCGGCTACGGCTTTCTCGCGGAGAACGCCAAATTCGCCGAGATCGTGGCGGAGCACGGCTTCACCTTCATCGGCCCTTCCGCCGAGCACATCGCCCTCATGGGCGACAAGATCCGGGCCAAGGCCGTGCTCATGGGGCTCGGCATGCCGGTGGTGCCCGGCTCGGAGGGGCCGGTGCGCGATGCGGACGAGGCGCTCGAGACGGCCGAGCGCATCGGCTACCCCGTGCTGATCAAGGCGGTGGCGGGCGGCGGCGGCAAGGGCATGAAGCTCGCGGAATCGCCCAAGTCGCTCGGCGAGGCCTTCCGGCTCGCGCGCGCGGAAAGCCAGAGCGCCTTCGGCTCGGGAGCGCTCTATCTCGAGAAGTATCTCGCGCACCCGCGCCACATCGAGATACAGATCATCGCCGACAACCACGGTCACGTCGTTCATCTCGGCGAGCGCGACTGCTCCATCCAGCGCAATCATCAGAAGCTCCTCGAGGAGGCGCCCTCGCCGGCGCTCAACGCGGAGACGCGCGCGCGGATGGGCTCGCTTTGCTGCGATGCGATGCGCGAGATCGGCTACCGCAACCTCGGCACCTTGGAGTTCCTCTACGAGGGCGGCCGCTTCTACTTCATCGAGATGAACACGCGCTTGCAGGTCGAGCATCCGGTGAGCGAGATGATCAGCGGCCTCGACCACGTGCGCGAGCAGATCCGCCTCGCCGCCGACGCGCAGCTTTCGCTCACGCAAGCGGACATCCGGCTCCAGGGCCATGCGATCGAGTGCCGCGTCAACGCGGAGGATCCGGAAACCTTCGCCCCCTCGCCGGGGAGCGTCACCGACTACCATGTCCCGGGCGGCTTCGGCGTACGCATCGATTCGGCACTCTACGCGGGCTATGTCGTACCCGCCAACTACGACAGCCTGATCGCCAAGATCATCGTCCACGGCAACAGCCGCAACGAATGCCTGCTGCGCTTGCGGCGCGCGCTCGACGAGTACGTCATCGGCGGCATCGAGACGACCATCCCGCTCCACCGCCGTCTCCTCGTCAACAGCGACTTCATCAACGGCAACTACGACATCCACTGGCTCGAGCGCTTCATGGGGCTGAAACGCTAGAGCGTTTTCAAGCTGACTGTCGATATCCGCTGTTGGCGATGTAGTTGGCACATTCGGCTGGCGAGAAGCGATCGAGCGTTTCGCCGAGCGCGTTCCAGAGGTCTTCTACGGTTCGCTTTGCGGCGGCGCGGAGTAAAGTTTTGAGCTTGGCGAAGGCCTGCTCGATAGGGTTGAGATCGGGCGAGTGGGCGGGCCGGTAGAGCAGGGTTGCGCCGCGCGCCTCGATGGCGGTGCGCACGCCGGCGAGCTTGTGGGAGCCGAGGTTGTCCATGATGACGACGTCGCCGGGCTCGAGCGTGGGCGCCAGCACGAGCTCAACATAGGTGCCGAAGATGCAGCCATTCATGGCGTGGCCGATCAGGAAGGGAGCGGTGATGCCCCCTTGGCGCAGGCCGGTCACGAAGGTCGAGGTCTTCCAATGGCCGTACGGCACGGCGGCGAGGAGGCGCCGAGCTCGCTCACAGCGGCCATCGCGGCGCGCCATGTTGGTCGTGGCCTATGAATCACACATCCGGCGATTAGGGAATCTCCTTCGCGATTCCAGCTAATCTAAGAATGCTCTAGGGGACGGCTCGGCCGCTGCACGCTGACTCGAATTTCATAGGCGCGCCGGCGCGCCGGCAAGGTAATGCAGCGCGCGCAAGCCCGGCATGAAGAAATAATCGCCTCCGGCCACGGTGACAAACTGCGGCAATCCAACGATGCGGCGCGTGACGCCGTTCGGCTGCTGCAGGCCAAAGCCGTCCGTCGCCGCCCCGGTCAGGAGCGGCTCGCGGTTTCCGATCAACGGGTCGCTCTCGCCGCTCAGGCCGGCGAACTTCGAGTTTGCCAGCCAGGCGTTCTGAATGAACTCGAACTGGCGCACGAGATTGGCGTTGAGGCAGACGAAGTGCAGGCCGCAATGCGGATCGGGCGCGTCGGGCCGCACTGCGTCTTGCGGCGCCAGATAGGCGCCGAACTCCCTCGCGCGGCGGAGGATACGATGGAAACGGCTGGCCGCGATCAGGTCCTCGCGCAAATCGGGGTGGAGCAAGCCGAGCCTGCGGATCAGTCGCGAGAGCAGGCCTTGACGTCCCCCTGGCAGGTCGCCGGTGCGCGGATTGGCGCGGCGCACATGGGCTCCAAACGGACAGCGTAACCCGTCCTTATCGTCATCGTAGGTGAAGCCATTGCGGTGGATTTTCTTCGCCGCTCTGCCGATACCGCTGATCTGGTGCGTGCCGGGGATGAGCGGCTCGCCCGAGAGGTGCCGCCCGACAAAAGCCTCCGCCAAACGAGTCGCACTCTGGAAGTCCGCCGACTGCGCTGCGACATAGCGCCAGAACGCCCGCACATCCTGGCGCAGCTCGCGCAGGACCAGATAGGAGCCGTTACGACCGAGGTCGCGTCGCGAAGGGTCGTCGATCGCCGGCGGCAGCGCGCTCGCACGTTCAAGCCCGGGGTCCAGCAGGGGCCGATCGGTGTAGAGGCCGTACTCGTTGCGATAACCGAGGATGAACTCGCCGGGTGCGATCAGGTTGCCGTATTCGAGGTCCGCCGCCGTCCCCGGCTTGCGCGTCCCCTCCCAGTCTATCCGCGGCTGACTGACGCCGTCGCGGAATCCGAAAGGCTCCTTGCTCTCCATGTTCGTCGTCGTGAGCTCTTCGAGAAGCTCGAACCCTTGCCGGAAATCTCCGGTCGCGATCCTCGCGCGCCAGGCATCCAGGCCGGTCCTGGCGCACAGCATCACCAAGAGGTCGGGCCGGCGCTGGGCACCCCAGCGCCAATGCGCGGGCGCATTCGCTCCGACATCGCCGAGCCTGCGCGAGCGCGCCTCGTCTCCCGCCATGCCGGCGACGAATTCCGCCGAAAAGCCGGCGATGATCGTCTCGTCGACGCCGAGCTTCCACATTCCCCCGGCGCTCAGGGCGATCTGCAGGACGGTCTCGACGGAGTGTTCGGCCGCCGTCGTGACGGGAGCCGCCAGCAACCAGCGTTGTGCTGCTTCGCGGTCGACGATGCGCAGCAGGAGGAACGAGGCTTGCGTGAGTGCGTCGTAGCCGGAGCGGAGCAGTCCCTGGATGTCGTCACGTTCGGCGCCGGGTCCGAGCATCCTGCACCTCAGATCAGCGCCAGCCATAGACGCGCCTGCGCTTCGCTCATTCGTGCTGCCTCGAGCCCCTCGCGAATCATGGTGTTGCGCGCGAGATCCGCCGTCGTCAATTCCGGATAGGCCTTGTACCAGACTTGCGTTGGCAGCTGGTGGCGGCGGAGATAGTACTTGAACTCGAGCTCCCGCTCCGCACCGCCGCACAGCAGATACGACGTTCGCGGGTAGCCGATGCCATTCGAGAAGACGAGGTTCAGCCCATAAGCCACTTTATTGATGAAGTCGTCCATGTAGCTGTCGAGGCTGCCGTCGTAATTGCTGGCGAAGAACAGGCGCCGCTTGCCGTCGAGGAATACCCAACGTGCGAAGTGGATGGTGCCGACACGCGCCAGCCGACCGCGCGAATAGAGCAGGTCTATGCCGAGCTGGAGCACCCGGAAGACGGCGATCAGCGTGCAGCGGCGAAAGCAGCCCGGCTTGACGCTGCCGAAGGCGCTGAACTGGTTGGTGACGTCGTGGTCCTCGAGGACAGCGAGCGAAGCGACGTGCTGCGGCGTCGGCCGCGGCGTGATCACCGGGTCGGTGCTTTCGCGCCACCGCAGCTGGCACAGAAAAAACGGCGCTATGAACGGCGACAGCAGCAACAGCGGCAAGAGCGTCAATAGCCCACCAATCAGCTCCATTAGCCGGCGGAGGCGCCAGCGCAACGGCGTCGGCTGTTGCGGGGTCAGGGGCTGCCCCTTGGTCCGCCACTCGGCAATTACCCGGTCGCGGATGGCGCTCGACGATTGACCGGCCGCGGCCGCATTGTGCGCGAGATACGTCGATAGTGACTCATGCAGTACCGCCTCTTCGCGGATCTGCTGGACGGTGCGGCCGACCCAGTTGACGTATTGCGCCGCGGGGGCCACGGAATGCGCGTGGAGCCACCGCAGCAGGTCGGCCTCCGCGGAGAAATCGGCGCAATGGGAGAATATCCGCCGCAACCCATCGGCGGCTTCCGCCACGGCTTGCTCGAGCAGCGCCCCCGCGTCGCCGTCGCAGTCGCCGAGAAAGGCGAGCCAGATCGGCGGGTCGGGGAACGGGTCGTCGGGCGGCAGGTCGCGAAGCGTTTCGTCCTTGAGAATGACAAAACGCGCGACATGCAGGTGCTTGAACCGGTCGAAGGGAAACAGGGGATTGCTCGGATCGACGATCCCCCGACGACGGTTCATCGTCGCCAGCAGGGCGCGCAGCGCCGCCTCCCGCTCCGCACGGATCGCGGCGATCACCATGAAATTCGCTTGCGGCGTCATGTCCGACGCGGCGGACGTCAGAATTGCAGCGCGAAGTCGATCAAGCGGGACTTGTCCCAATACACCTTGCCGAGATAGAGGCCGGGCGGCTCTATCAAGCGGATCTCGTCGCGGATCCAGTGTGCCACCAGCGAGGTCTCGGAATAGTCCAGGACGATGCATTCCTTGCCGTCGAGCCAGCTCGCCGCCTTGTAGACTTTGGCAATGATGGCGTTGAGCCCAAACGGCCCGATCCGGTTCTTCAGCGTTCCGGAATTGGGATCGAACACCTTGCCCTGCCAGGCGAAGACGCTGATGAATGCGGCGGTCTCGGGGCTGAACACGGTCCCAGGCGCGATGATCGCAGTGCCGTCCGCCTGGCCTTGCGGAATCGGACCGGCGGGACTGGCGGTGAACAGAGTGTCGAGCTCCGCCTGCGACATCTTGAGCAACTGGGAAACATCGTATGCCATGGCGTGCCTCCATCCTTTGGATGACATGCACCCTCGCGGCGCAGCCGGCACCGGCACTGCGTCTATTGCACCTGGTACTGTGACCATAGTGCAATCAACAGTGTCAGCTCAAGGCAAAAATGCACTCTATCCCAAAGCGTTCCCAACCCCCGGCGAGCATCACCGCGGCCCATTGCTCTTTCTCGGCGCAACATTCTCTTGCCGAACCACCGGAGACAGTGCTTCCATCGCCTGTCGGATCAAGCTTGCCCGCGCCTCCCGACCGAAAAGGATGCGTCCGATGTTCTGGCAAAGATTGCACGACCTGATCGTCTTCTTCCTGCATGTCGAGCGCCGCTTCGAACCGTTCTTCCGCGGTCCGCTCGACGCCGTGCTGCGCGAGCCGGCTGCGGCGCTGATCCAGTATCTGATCAACGCCCAACGTCGCGACGAGGGTCTTGTGCTCGCCGAAGAGAAGCTGCAGCCGGGCGAAGAGGAGCACTTGCAGAGCATCATCGACACGATGGCGGAATACATGCGCCGGCACTGGCAGCCGGGCAACTACCAGCGCGCCGGCAATACCAAGACGCACGGCGTCGTGCGCGGCGAAGTCGCCATCCGCGGCGACTTGCCGACGGCGTTCCGGCGTGGCGTATTCGCCGAGCCGAAGAGCTATCCCGCCTGGGTGCGCTTCTCCGGGCCGGGCCCCGACTGGCCGCGCGACATCGATGACGTCGGATTCGTCAGCTGCGCCATCAAGATGATGGGCGTGCCCGGACCCAAGCTGCTTGATGACGAAAAGTTCACGCAAGACTTTCTCTCGATCTGCACCCCGACCTTCGTCACGCCGGACACGCGCGCCAACGCCAAGCTCCAGGCATGGATACTCAAAGGCACCCCGCTCTACTACTTTTCGGATCCCAGGGACTCGCATCTCCTCGATGGGTTGATGCAGTCCTGGTGGAACAAGACTCAGAGCAATCCTCTGGGCGAGCGTTATTGGAGCTGCGTGCCCTACCTCCTGGGCGAGGGGCAGGCCATGATGTACTCCGTGTATCCGCGCTCAAAGGTTTATCGGCATATTCCGCGCCTACCGCTGACCCCACCGGACAATTACTTGCGAGACAACATGGTGAGGACGCTCAAAGAGCAGGACGTCGAGTTCGATATTATGTTGCAGCTCCAGACCGATCCGTTCCGCATGCCGATCGAGAACGCGGCAGTCCGTTGGCCGGAGAAACTGTCGCCGTTCGTAGCGGCGGCGCGGCTCCATATCCCGCGGCAGAAATTCGATACGCCGGCCCAACTCGACTTTGCCAACAACCTCTCCTACAACCCTTGGCACTGCATCGCCGAGCACCGCCCCCTCGGCAATCAGAGCCGGGCGCGGCGCCGGATGTACTGGGAGCTATCGCAATTCCGCCAGAAAATGAACAACACGCCGCATGTCGAGCCGAGCGGGAATGAAGCGTTTGGATAGCCGCCTGCCGTCCTGGCGCGGAGCCCCATGAAGGGGCTTGGCGGTCCGCGTCAGCTCGACGTGTCGGCCGCGTTCGGCGCGGACGGCTTCCGGGCCTGTTGCCTGACGCCGTCGAAGAACGCGGCGAGCGACGTCGTTCCGGGGGCCAGCGTCGCGGTCTCGAAGAGTCCGAGCTTGCGGTAGCTTTCGAACTGGCTCTCGGTGAAGAACTGATCGAGCGTCGTCTCGTGCGGGAACGTCCGATGCAGATTCCCGTAGGCGCGCACGTCGATGGGCGCATCCGATGGAAAGGCGGGCTTGAGGTAGAGCAGTCGGCCCACCTTCTTTTCCTCGGGGTCCTCGGGGTATTTGATGGTCCCGAAGGCAAAGAAGCGGAACGGATCAATCGGCTTCGCGCGCGAGCCGATGGCGACCGGCGGCTTGAACTTGATCTCGACGTCAAGATCGATGCGGATCTTGCGCACCGCGTTACCGAGATCCTCGAAGGCGGCGCCGATGTCCTCGCCGGCATCGACGACGACGATATAACGGCAGCGCCGGCGCACCATCTCATAGAGGCCGAGATCCTCGAAGTGCCCGCCGTCGGTGAGATAGACCGCGTCATGGCGATCGTCGGTGAGGCCGAGCAGCTCGCGCGCGAGGGTCTTGAGCGCATTTGGCGGCTTGGCCTGGCGCAGCTGCTCCGTCGTGGCGACCGCCGGGTTGGGCAACCAGGCACCGAGGCGCACGTTGAACAGCGTCATCAGGAAGGCGGCGGCCGGCGAGGAGGCGTATCCCATGCTCGGGCTGACCGCGGCCCCGGATATCGTCATTGCGGTGCCGAGCGTGATGCCCTGGCGGGGGTCGTCCGGCCCGGTCTCCCTCTCGCTGCCGGCATAGTCGGCGGTCAGCACATAAGCGCCGCGCGCCTTAATTCCGGCCGCGTCGTCCTCCTGGCGGTGCAGATAGGCGGCTCCGCAGGCGCAAGAGGTGATGGTGAAGCTCTCGCCCTTGCGCTCGGCCCAGGCGTGGTTGCTCCCGGCCACCAAATTGAGGGTGACGTTGACCACGTGAAAGAGCTTGCGCTTCCCATCGGCGCGGGCTGCGACATCGACCATGCGCAAATTGTCCTGCGGATCGAAGTCGGTGAATTCGTCCGGCCTGCGACAACGCCGCGCCGTGCCGAGGAAGGCGCGGACGAGACGGTTGCGATAGACCGCGTGCATGGAGAAGCGATTGACATTGATCCGCCGCCCGAGCCACCAGGCAAGCGCTGCGGCGACCGCCAACAGCGCGACATCGACGAGCGCCCGGCCGCCAGACAAAGCTGCGCCAAGGCGGGCGAGCAGCATGAAGAGGAGGGCGGCAAAGATTAAGGCGAGCAGGACGAGCCCGATTTTGAGCAGGAGGGTGAAGCGGCCGCCGACCGGCGCGTCGCCGCCCACGTCGGGCTCATCCTTTGAGAACATGCCGATGAGCGCGGCGACCGGCCCGGAGAGGAAAGCGAAGGCGCTGACGAGAGAGGGCTGCACGATGCTCGACCAGCCTTCGAGGAGCAGCCGAGGCAGGAACAGGCAAACGGCGGCAAAGACCGCCCACAGAAGGGCCGGAACCACGTTTTCTGCGTTCAAGCGGGCCAGCCATTCGCGATCGAGTTCGCCGCGGTAAGTTTTCTTGCGCAGCGCGACATAAAGGAACGTCTGCACCAGATGCGCGAGCGTGACCGCGAGCGGCCCGAGCACCGCCACGATGAGCGGATCGCGGGCAATGCCGAAATCGAGGGCAAGCCACAACGCCGCCGCTGCGACGAGCGCGGCGAGCGTCCACCAGGCGAAATTCCGCCACAGCAGCTTCCGCTCGGCGCCGGTCTCGCGCACGGCCACGGCCAGGTAACCCAGCTCGACCACCACGAAAGCGAGCGGCGGGATCACATCGCCCGGAACGGCACAGCAAGGCATGACCGGACGCAGCCACGGTGCCGCGGCCAGCGGCACCAGCACAGCCCAGGCGAGGAGCGGCCAAATCACGAGACTGGGTACGAAGGCCGCGCTGGGGAAATTAAAGCTCGGCAGGTTTGCGGCGGCGTTATAGCTGCCGACGCCGAGAGCGAGCAGGGCCGCGAGCAGCAGCACCCAGCTCCAACCGGGCCCCATCCCCCGCAGGAGATCGGCATAGAGGCCGGGCAACAGCGCCAGCGCGAGCAGCGCCGGAGCGAAGATCATCCAGTTGACGAGGACGTTGCGCACCCAGAGCAGGACCGCCGCCCAGGTGTCCGCGGAGGCGACGCCGGGGGCCGGCGTCAGGAACTCGGTGAATGCGCGGAGCCTCCCCAGCTCGTCCGGCGCCTCTAGGCGGGCCAGCTCGCCCTCGACGCGCGCCGCATCGTTGCCGTGAACGCGCAGCATGGCGTCGAGCCAGCCGCCGATATAGCCGCCACCAGACACCGTCGAGAGATAATGAAAGCTGGTGAGCAGCTTCTTCCGCGCCAAGGCCTGTAGCACGCCAAGCGAGAAGGCGGCGCTGCGGATGCCGCCGCCGGACAGGCATAGTGCCGCTTGTTCTTGCTCGAGGGCCGCGTGGTAATAAGCGCGCAACGATGCATCGGGCCCCTGCCCGGTCACCGCCTTCCGCGGCGTGCCGTGGATCGCCTCGAATTCCTGCCACAGCGCACCGGCGAGCGTGGTTACCGGACGCGGCTCGGGCGGAGAATCGTGCGCTCGCCCCCCCATCATGCGTGGAGTATGGGGGACTTTCTTGTTGTATTACAAGAGGGGCCAGCGGACAATATGGAGAAAATGCGGTTATTGTTTATCTCATCATTCTACGGCCAGCGATAGTTCTACAAGCAGTGGGGGTGCCGATGCGGCGGTTCCTGTTGATCCTTGCGGGGTTAGCGGTCCTCGGCATCGCGGCCATAATATTTCTCCGCAACAGCGGACCACAGCCCGGCAAGGTGCAGGATGAGGCGATGCGCGCCGGCCTCACGGCCGCGTCGTTCCCCGCCGCCGGGGAAGATTACTTTGCGGCCATGGACCCCGGCGCGAAGTTCAGCGCAGACCCGAAGGTCAGAGATGACGAGATCAAGGGCCGCAACATGTGGCTGGTGTGGACCGGCGGCAACGACCGGTTCTGGGACGCGCTCATCAAGGACTCGTTCGGCACCTTCGATCTCTTGAAGACGATCTCCTCCGCACCCGGGCAGTCGTACAGCCGCGACACCCGCTGGAACTATTTCGGCGTGGTCAACGAGCCGTGCTTCGAGAAGCCGACGGCACCCGACCCCACGCATTTCGGCCTCTGGCTCGACCAACGCCGCGCCGATTGCCCGCCCGATCCGTTCGCGGATGCGACGAAATATCCCGGTGTGAAGATCGGTGCCAGGGGCAAGGACGGGTTTCCGGTCGGCTCCTACTATGGCGAGCCGACCGGGATCGTCGGCCTGCGCCTGTTTCCCAACCCGGATTTCGACGCGGCCGCGCGGCGACGCTGGGATCCCGAACGTTTCTACAACGACCCCAGCTACTACCTGCAGAAGGACCTCGTGCGGCCCTACCGCGTGGGCATGGCCTGCAGCTTCTGCCATGTCGGGCCGAGCCCGATCCACCCGCCGGTCGATCCCGAGCATCCGGAATGGGTGAACCTGAGCTCGACCGTCGGCGCGCAGTATTTCTGGTTCGACCGGGTGTTCGTCTGGAATGCCGACCAGTCGAACTTCGTCTTCCAGCTGCTCCATGCCTATCTGCCCGGCACGCTCGACACCTCGCTGGTCTCGACCGACAGCATCGTCAATCCGCGCACGATGAACGCGATCTACAATCTCGGGCCACGGCTCATGCATGCGCTGCCGTTCGGCCGCGAATTGCTCACGGGCGGGCAGCTCGACAACAAGCAGTTCAACGATTTCGTCTCCTCCGGCCCGCTCACGGAACTCTACAAGAAGCCCTACGTCTATACGGCGCGCATATTGAAGGACGGCTCGGATTCGGTCGGCGCGCTCGGCGCGCTCAATCGCGTCTATCTGAACATCGGGCTATTCAGCGAGGAGTGGCTGCTGCATTTCAGCCCCTTCTTCGCAACCAAGCGCCTGAGCCCGATCCGCATCGCCGATGCGGAACGCAACTCGGTTTACTGGCAGGCGACCGAGCAGCAAACCCTCTATATGGCCGAGTTCCTGGTGGCGGCCGGACAGCCCGACCGTCTCGCCGATCTGCCGCCCGCCGAGCGCGCGCGCTACCTGACCGCCGACGCCGCGACGCTCGATCGCGGCAAGACCGTGTTCGCCGAGCGCTGCGCGCGCTGCCATTCCAGCACGCTGCCGAGGCCGGTGGTCGGCATGGAGGGGCCCGGTGCCGAAAACTGCAATGGGGCGGGCTACCTCGTCTGCTGGAAGCAATATTGGGCCTGGACCAAGACGGATGATTTCCGCGAGAGGATGCTGACGATCGTGCGAGCGCCCGACTTCCTCAAGGACAACTACTTGTCCAGCGAGTTCCGGGTGCCGGTGACGCTGCTCGAGACCAATGCCTGCAGTCCGCTCGCGCGCAACGCGCTGGCCGGCAATATCTGGGACAATTTCTCGTCGCAGAGCTACAAGGACCTGCCCTCGGTAGGCGAGATCGCGGTGCAGGATCCGTTCACCGGCGCGGATCGCAAATTCGCCATGCCGGCCAGCGGGCGCGGCTATACGCGGCCGGCCTCGCTGATCAGCATGTGGTCGACGGCACCGTACCTGCTGAACAACTCGGTCGGACCCTTCGATCCGGACCCGTCGGTCGCGACGCGCATGCGCGTGTTCGAGGCCAGCATCGAGCAGATGCTGTGGCCGGAGAAGCGGACCCATGATGAGGTCATGGGCGACAAGGGGATCGGCCTGATCCAGCGGACCACGGCGACGAGCTGGGTCAAGCTGCCGGCGGGCTTCGTGCCAGGGATTGCGACCGCGCTACGCGGGCCGCTGAGCTGGCTGCTTCCCGGCGCCGTCACCGCCAGCGGCGATCTGCAGATCGGGCCCATCCCCAAGGGCACGCCGGTGGATTTGCTGGGCAATTTCGATCTGTTCCCGGAAGACCCAGGGCTCCTCGCAGGCATCGCGCGCGCCTGGAAGCTGCTGGGCCTGGGCTTGCGGCTGCGCCACGACCTCGCGGCGATGCCGGCCGACGCCGACGACGCCACGGCGGCGCGTGTTTTCGCCTCGCTGGGACGCGAGCTCTATGAATTGGGCACCTGCCCCGACTACGTCGTCAACCGCGGCCACTATTTCGGCACCGATCGATTCACCGAGGAGCCGGGGCTGAGCGACGCCGACAAGCGCGCGTTGATCGAATTCCTCAAGACATTCTGAGCGGAGCGCGCATGGAGGAGGTGCTAACCGTGCCGCCCGACACCTGCGATTACATCGTGGTCGGTTCCGGTGCGGGCGGGGGTACCGTGGCGGCACGGCTGGCGGAAGCCGGCTGGCAGGTGGTGCTGCTGGAGGCCGGAGGCGATCCGCGCGAGCTCGCGGGCGGCGATCCGCTGGCACCGCACGAGAACCGCCTGCCCTGCGACTATGATGTCCCGGCATTCCATCCCTTCGCCTCGGAGAACGACGCGATCTCCTGGCATTTCTTCGTGCGGCACTATTCGGACCTGGCCGAGCGCGCGCGCGATCCGGCCTATCGCTCGGAGTGGGAGGGGCGCAAGG
>Ga0074044_10002871_pt1 | contig 14949 bp, 11 predicted proteins | sample BogForMeECP23OM1_FD_94443 | JGI IMG/M metagenome (GOLD analysis project Ga0074044, IMG submission 94443) | Bog forest soil microbial communities from Calvert Island, British Columbia, Canada - Bog Forest MetaG ECP23OM1 | ecosystem: Environmental > Terrestrial > Soil > Wetlands ... | reverse complement strand
TCTTCTTGCCCCCGATCGAGCACGATTTGCATCGCGCCAAGTCCGAGCGCGACTAACACCAAACCCGTGAAATCCACACCACCACGGCGCGCCAACGAGGTCTGCTCTTTCAAATACGGCGGGTCCTCGACCACCACGTTGGTTAATAGGAGCGAGATAATTCCGACCGGGAGGTTGATGAAGAAAATCCAGCGCCAACTGAAGTGATCTGTGATGAAGCCGCCGAGGGTCGGACCGATCGCTGGCGCCAGAACGATCGCCATCCCATAGATGGCGAAGGCCATTCCGAACTCTTCCTGCGGAAAGGTATCAGCCAGTATCGATTGCTCACTCGGCTGCAGTCCCCCGCCCCCCGCTCCCTGGAGAACTCGGAAAAAAACCAGCATCCCGAGGCTGGGCGCCAGTCCGCAGCACAGTGAACTGGTGGTGAAAAGGGCGACACACAGCATGTAGAAGCGCTTGCGCCCGATCATTCCGGCCATCCATCCGCTGATCGGTAGCACGATCGCGTTGGCAACCAAGTACGAGGTCAGTACCCAGGTGCTTTCGTCAACACTGGCCGACAGACCGCCCGCGATATGCGGCAGCGACACGTTGGCAATGCTGGTGTCCAGGATCTCCATGAAGGTCGCGAGCGTGACCGTGAACGCGATGATCCATCGACCGCGTGAAGATCGCACGACCGTTGCGGACGGATGATCGCGTACGACAGCGGCTCCCATCAAAAACCCTACCCGTGGATGGCCCTCTCATTGTACCCATACCGATCCGGCTCCCAGGCAATTTGAGCGACAGAAGGCCGGATCTTGTTTGTACAACTTCGAACCAGGCTGAATCATCTACAATTTTTGGGTCTGCTTTCCAGAGGTTGGTGAGCCGCACCCTTCATTCTGAAGTGAATACTGCTTCACCGGAGCGAGGGGGATTCGAACCCGAGGAGCCCGTCAAGTCGAAAAGCGTTCGATCGACTGCTTCTTCCTTCTTTGAGGGCCTGGACTTAGTCGTCGAACCCGACTCGGGAGCTGCTCGGAGTAGAAGGTGCCAATTTCGTGCACCTTCGGTCGAGGCGTTTGGTCCTCCGGCAGTCCGATAATGCGAGGATCGGCGGAGATCATGCGAATTGGTATCGTCCACGGCGCTAGTCTCACCTCGATTGAAATATTTGAGAAAAAGATTAATGGGTCGGCTCTTTATTAGCTGCGCCGAGATGGGCGAGATGGATAGACGAAAAGAATCGGAGGGGCTCCTGAAGATTGGAATGACGGGCGTTCGGGATCGGAAAGGCGGTGCATCCCAACACCATTCGTGCGGTGTTGGAAAACGCAGAGCGGCTCGGCTTCGCGACGCTATGGGCGCCCGAACACGTTGTGCTTTTCGACAGTCACGCTTCCAAGTATCCGTACCGTGACGACGGCAGTTTCATGGCGCGAAGCAACCTCGATCTTCTCGATCCCTTCAACGGAATTACCCTATGCCGCCGCTTTCAGCCGTCGCATTCGACCGCAACGGGTATAAGTGGCCTTGGACACTACTGGATACTAATCTGAGATGGTGGAAAATTTCGCCCTTTGGACGTAGTCGCGTTCCGCGTTGGGAAGAATGACGCCGGCTTCACGGGCCGACTTCGCTGCCGCGGTGACCTTTGCAACATAGTTCTCATGGCTCGGATAGAGGGTCTTTATCTTTCCGCGCGAGAACGGCTGGGTGAATCCGGTGAGCGCCTCAAGACCCGCCGCACCGTTGTAACCGCTATTCGCGCTGATCGGCACGTCGACATCAGGTAGACGCACGCCTCCTTTGGCGATTCCATGGCCATCGCGCTCGATCGCGGGCGGATTTCCTGACACAGCTATCAGCGGTTGACTCGGCGGTGGTGCACCACCCTCAATCCAACGTTTGACGTGAACTATCGCTGCGTCAGCTGCAGGACTCCACATCACGATGCTCGGCTTTGCTCCGGCGAACGGATCCATGAAGACCCCGTCGCGCCTGGTCTTTTGCTCCATCAGTTCACTCATCCCTTGAGGACCGTGAGAGGAGCCGGCAACTTCCCAGAATCGGAACATGACGGTGTCTGGCTGGCGACACGGAAAGCAGCCCATCGTCTCGCTTTCCGAATTGACCAGCATCACGGGAACCTTGAGGTCGTCGCGAATTCTGGTAGCTGGCCGCATCAGTCGCGCAAGCTCCCCGGGAGGCATCGCAAAGATCTTATTCGGATCGAGCACGGCGTCGTCGAACCCCGAGGCCATGCCTCCGATGATGAGAGGCATGAGAGCATCAAACACGCGCTCCTTGGGAGCGATCGCGTTGATGTATGCCAGAATGCGCGCGCCCGACTGCGATGCGCCCGTGGCGACCAGGTTCCGCACGTTGAGACCGCCCATCGGATCGACGCCGGCGCTGTCTCGGTTTGGTCCGACGGCGCGTCCGGCCTGAGTGAAGACGTCGTACGAATACGAGTCGCCCGGATGGGCGAGTGAACCGTAGCGCTGTATGTCCCATGCCCGCAGTCCCAGTGGATTAGTGTCAAATCCGTGGAGACCGACGAACTGGGCGGAGACCGAGACATGAGCAAAGCCATCATAAATGCCGGGAAAATCGGCAATGATAAGTTCGTGACCGAGGGTGACGTTCGCCCACTCGACCACCACCGTTCCATTGAACTTGGACGCATCCTTTGGCCGCTTCACCAGGATACGCGTTTTGAACGGGCCTTCGCCGACAGCCTTCACGTCCCATTTACCGTCGCCGGCGTGAGTACCGACTGGTTCATATCGCTTAGCGGTGCCGGCGAAGAAAAATTCCTCCTCGACATAGCCTTTCAGGGCCATATCCCCTAAGCATCCCGCAAATGGCCAACCGTGCGTGCCGCCTGAAATTGGTCCCGTTATGGTAGGCATGTTGGTGATCCTCTGATGGTGCCGACTTGAATCTTCGAGCCGTTCGGGCGGGCTGTCAGCACAGATGCAATTAAGGCATTGAGCATAATTTGACAAGAGTGTTAAAAAGGCACTAATGCCTGAGCCTGGAGTATTTCAAGGAGCGTCTTCCGATGGTCGTTAGGGCGCAGCGTTTGGAAAAGGTGATCGAGCTTTCGCCGAAAGATCGGCGGCGCACGAAGCTCGCAGCGCAGATAGAACGGACAGCGCTCTCGCTATTTATAAAGCGTGGAATCACTGCGGTCACTATCGATGAAATAGCGGACGCGGCCGACATCTCGAGACGCACATTTTTTCGCTACTTCGCCAGTAAGGAGGACTTGTTGCTCGGCGATCGCCAGCGCTACCACGACAGTTTGGCAAGAGCAGTCGCGAAGGAACAACCGAGCCAGTCCGCGGTGCGGATGCTGCGAGACATCCTGGTTGATATGAGCCACGAGGTCGAAGCCGAAGCGGACACAGCCCGACTGCGATTAGAACTATTTCGCAAATATCCTGAAGAAATGAGCGGGGCCTTTGAACAGCAAAGGGCATGGAGTTCGACCTTTATGGCGATGTCGCCCAGCGCATGGGCCTCAATGATTCTGATGATATGCGCCCCGCCCTAATTGTCCGCGTGATGATGTCGGCGGCGAATGTGGCTTTGCAAAACTGGTTCACCAAGGGCGCCGAACAACCTTTGCATGAACTCGTCGAATCGGCACTGGACCAGACGATCGCGGGACTTGGAGAGCTTGATACCGCCGATCGCAACCGAAAAACGGTGAACTCTCAAGATACCAAGCGGAAGCAGAGGCTCACACTAAGGAGATGAAGAATGGGAAGGCCTGATCAGATTCCCGACCGCGGGATGGAATTTGACCCGAATGCTCTACGCGAAAAGTACCAGCAGGAGCGCGACAAGCGCCTGCGGCCCAACGGCAACAAGCAATATATCGATACCGCAGGACAATTCGCGCGCTACTCTGAGATCGATCCTTATGTAGAGCCCGGATTCAGCCGCGGGCCGCTGACCGACGAAGTCGAGGTCGCAATCATAGGGGGCGGTTTCTGCGGCCTGCTGGCTGGTGCTCGGTTACGAGAGGCGGGCGTCGAAGGCCTCCGCATCATTGAAGCGGGCGGCGACTTCGGCGGCACCTGGTACTGGAACCGTTATCCCGGTTGCCAATGCGACGTCGAATCCTACATCTACCTCCCGCTCATCGAAGAGTTGGGATACATGCCGAAAGAGAAATACGCCTACGCCAAGGAAATCTTCGAACACTCGCAGCGCATCGCGAAGGCCTACCGCCTTTACGACGACGCCTGTTTCCAGACCAGGGTGACAGAGATGCGCTGGGACGAATCAATCAAGCGCTGGGTCATTCGTACCAACCGTAATGATGCTATGAAGGCGCGATTCGTGATCTCGGCCGTCGGCGGCGTCAGCAAAGCCAAGCTTCCCGGCGTCCCGGGCATTGAGACATTCGAAGGCCACAGCTTTCACACCACTCGGTGGGACTACGACTATACCGGCGGCGACACTACCGGCAATCTGAACAAACTGAGAGACAAGTGCGTCGCAATCATCGGCACCGGTGCGACCGCCATTCAATGCGTGCCCTATGTCGGCAAATACGCCAAACAGACCTACGTCTTTCAGCGGACTCCGTCGTTGGTAGATCTTCGTCGCAACCAGCCCACGGATCCCGAATGGGCGAAGACACTTAAGCCCGGTTGGCAACGGGAACGTGCGGAGAACTTCGCCGAAATCCTCTCGGGCCGGCCCGTCGCCGTGGATCTCGTCAATGACGGATGGACGGACATTTTCCGCAACAACATCGCGTCCGGATTCGTGTTGAGTTCCGAGAGGGCGCAGGCAGCACCGGAAGACCTGGCCTTGCGCGTCGAGCTGGCTGACTTTCAAAAGATGAACTCAATTCGCGCGCGAGTGGATCAGATTGTCGAGAGCAAAGAGGTCGCCGCGGCTTTGAAGCCGTGGTATCGCGTGTTCTGCAAGCGCCCGACCTTCAATGACGAGTACCTACCAACGTTCAACCGACCCAATGTGACTTTGATCGATGTCAGTGAGGCCAAGGGGATTGAACGAATTACGAGTAAGGGCGTCGTGGCTAACGGAGTCGAATACGAGGTCGATTGCATCATCTACGCCACCGGTTTCGACATCGGCAGCTTCCTTCGAACTGCTCGCTTCGAGGTGTACGGGCGCGATGGTCGGGTTCTTTCCGATTACTTTAAGGCCGGCCTGCGTACCTTGCACGGTCACTCGACCAGTGGTTTCCCAAGCTGGTTCTTTATTGGCGTTGGGCAGAACGCCTTGTCGGCCAACATGACCTCGATGTTCGACGATCAAGCCCGACACATTGCTTACATCGTCAAGGAAGTGCGAAATCGCGGCGCGGCCGCGGTAGAAGCGACGCCGGAAGCTGAGCAGGCGTGGGTGGAGACGATTCGCGGCCTTGTGGCGAGCAGCAGGGACTTCTTGTCGGCGTGCACCCCTGGCTACTACAACAACGAAGGCGACACCTCCTCCATCGGAATCTTCGACCAGATCTACACACCGGGTATCAATCAGTTCAATGCGATGTTGGCCGAATGGCGCGAGAAAGGCGACCTCGAGGGACTGCGATTGTACAAATAGCGGGAGCGCCGTTGCGAATACGTCGCGACGGTCGACGTCATAGGGAAGGCCGAAAGCCTGAAACCGGCAGAATTGACGATTACGCAACCCGGTACGATTGCGTCTCGATGAAAAGCGAAGATGGGATTTTTCAGCTCGCCATCCACGCCAAAGGCGCACCGGACAAACCAACCTTTGGAGCAACGCGCCGCAGGAGGATTTCGCTTGCTCGTGACCGGGAGAACAGCTGCATGACTACGCGCTCGATCTCCAAGGAGATTGCGAAACGGAAGCTTTGGAAAGAGCGTTCCACGCGGTCAGTGCGCCGCTTAAGGTGCTGCGAATCAACGAACCCCATGTGTGCGAAGTATATAATGTTCCACGCTGCTCCCCCGTCCGGATTTACATATTGCTTGGCGCGGAGGGGAGTTGCCGCAGGACGCTGCGGCCTTGACAGGTAGCGTAGCGAAAATGAAGCAGTCACGCCTGCGGGGGTCCTTTGCTGGAATCGTCTGGTTGGCCCAGAGTCGAATCAGGTAGGTCTCCCCGAAAGGCTGTCAACGCCGCGCCGCATTTGTGCATGCTGCGCCAAACGGTTCTGTTCAGGGTTCACTCCATCACGACTGGAGACTTGAGGTCCGGGGCTAGATAGCGCCGGACCTCGCTAGAAGGCACTCGCTACTACCGTCAGTAGCCCCTTTCCTTTGCGCAGGCCTTGCACATTTGGTATGGCCCAATGTCTACATTGCCCAACTGTTCGAAGAGACTCCTTTTGCAGAAATGGCAGCAGCCCGCCGCAATGCGCATGCGCTCCTTCCAATAGAAGTCGGTGAGGTCCTCGTTGTCCTCATACAAATCTTCCACCGGAACGCCAGGATTCATAGCGCGCTTGCGGAAGAATTCCATAATCCCAGGCTCCGGAGTTTGGCGCAGGTAGTTCAAAGCCTGCGCCGTGGCGTCGACGAAGTCATCGTGCGCTCCGCCCGGAAAGGCGAGCATTTCGGACAGATAATCGTCGTCCCAGGGCGACCCCTCGAGCAACCGGAATTGCCCGTTTTCCATCGCCGGCGTGATCGATGCTGCCCGCGCGAATTTGTCGGCGTCAGGTTTAACCCCAACGATTGGAAGCGCGGTCCGCAGTTCTTGCAGTAGGCTCTGTCCGCTGGCGGCGTCCTCAATAAGGACCGCTTCAGGATGCCATTGATCGTAAAGCGAACGGGCACGCCGCTTAAGAGCGGCGAACTCCTCTCGACCATGCCACGCGTTAAGCAAATAGTATCCTGGCGCGACAGCCGAGCTCCCCTCATTCCAATCGACGTACCCAATAGTTACGCATGCGGAATAATCGTTAGTTTGCCCAGTCTTGAAAGCGCAATCCCATGACTGAATCAATTTGTCGAACTTCGGAATCGCCCGATAAGTCCCAAACCACTGCTGCTTGAAAAGGTTCCCACCGCGCGCGACCGGATTCTGCAGGTACTGGCTGTTGTATCCGAAGGATCCGAGTTGTCTCCGTAAAGCCTCAAGCTCGGCACGACCCTCGCGCCGCGGCCAAAGCAGATCGCCCTCGAGCTTCACGATCTGACCGCCGGTTCGAGGTAGCTGAATAGTGGTCCTGCGCTCGAATTCGGCCGGCAGACAAAGCTGAGTCCAGCCGCCCTGCTCCAGCAGGTGTGCGGTCAGGTCGGCTTGATGGGTACGCTGTTGAATCACCAGTTGACGCCCGTTCCGCTTGTCGTCCAGGCGCGTTGACAGGGTTTCATCATAGAAACGAATTGCATTGCGGCGCTCAACCTCACTTTCTGCCATCTCGGGGTTTTGCAAGTCATCCGCGATGATGATGTCGCCGCCTTTGCCGGTTGCCGTGCCGCTGAGAGAGGTGGCAATCATGTGTCCCCGCGCCTGATTCATGAACTCGCTCTTTTGATTTTGATCGTAGGCGAGTTCGACGGCCCAGCGCTCCTGAAACCATGGCGAAGTGATAACAACGCGGCGATCGATCGAGAGCTTGATCGCGAGACTGGCGCTATACGATGCGCACAATATCCGCAGCGACGGTGATTTGGCCCACAGCCACGCGGGCCAGAAGACGGACGCTAGAAGGCTCTTTCCCGAGCGCGGCGGCAGATTGATGATAAGGCGAGTGATATCTCCGACCGCGACCGCTTCGAGATATTCGCAGATCACGTCCAAATGCCAGTTCCAATCGAGCGGCGTAATCGGCTCCACGATCGGCCAGGCCTGACGAACGAATTCGGCGAACGAATCCGATGCCAGCGACAATGAGATCAATGCCAAGTTCAGTACCAGTGTCTTGTTTCGCATGAGAATCCCCCTCTCTATCTGACATGGCGACCGTTAATCTTTTTCCGAACCTTTCGCACTGTTGGCGTCACGAACCGCGGCATCCGCGGCCTGCTTCCCCGAGTCGAGATCCGCACTTCCCTGAGCTTTGGCTACTAGCCGTCGCAATTCGGTACGCTCCGCGACCGTGAGGCGGTCGAGCATTAGGAGTTGCTCCTTGGTATCCTCCGCGCGTTGATCTTCAGAGGCATCCAACTCTAGCCGGCTGCGCATTTCGGCCATCAACAATTTGATGGATCGCTCATCGCCCGAAGCTCCTTTGTTGACCAATTGTTTGATGATCGCTTCGGCCTTAGTAATTTGTTTACGCTGCCCGTTCTCATTCACGACGACAGCCTCGCTCAACGCATCCAGCAGGAGCTTTGATACATTCTTCGAGCCCTTGGCCCGTCCCCCGGGATTGCCAGATATGCCCTTGCGAAACTGGGTTTCTTCTGGCGGTTTGCCATATCCGACTTTGTATTTCTTCTTATCGGCTGCCATCCTCCTCCTCCCTTTGCGTTTCGATCTCGTTAAACGTTCTGTGATTCAAACTGAGTCGCGCCTGTTCGCCGGTATAGGTTTGCCAACGACGTACTGCGGTATCCACGTAAAGTGGATCGATTTCTAATCCGTAACAGCGTCGGCCCGTGCGCTCCGCCGCGATGATGGTCGTTCCGCTGCCCAGGAAGTTATCGAGCACAACCTCTCCTCGCGCAGAGCAGTCCAGGATGGCGTCGACCACCATCGCGACCGTCTTCGGAGTCGGATGCGATTTTAGCAGGTCGCGCTCGTCGCCTGAGCGCGAAAGCGAGTTCGCTCCCCGATAGTGCCAGACGTTGCTTCGATTGCGCCCGAATCGTCCAAGCTGGACGTTGTTTCTATGACGCGCGGTCCCGGACTTGAACACGAAGATTAACTCGTGTTGGCTTCGGTAGAACGATCCCATTCCGGCGTTGTCTTTAATCCACACACAGACATTTTTCGTCTCGGTATAAGCTCGAGTTCCTGCGGACAAGATCTCCTTCATGTGCCGCAAATCCATACAAATGAAGTGGATCGAACCGCTTGCGCTGTAGCTAGCTAGAAGTGAGCACGCCTGAAACAAAAATTCCGTAAATTCAGCTGCGCTCATTTCGCCCGACGCCATCGCGAACTCTCGATGGTGAATTGCGCCAAGTCCGCTCACGTTGCCGTCGATGGGAACATTGTATGGCGGGTCGCTGAATATCATCGCCCCCTTCTTCCTTCCCATCAAAGTGCGGTAGGAACTCTCCTCCAGAGCGCTTGCGCAAAGAATTCGGTGAACACCGCAAATCCAGCTATCTCCCGGGTGGGTCACTGGTCTGGACTTCGCGGCAGGAAGAGCATCGGCTGGGTCTGCACCTTCGGGCGCGGGTTCGAGGCCCTGGATGCGAAAGTCGATCTCACCCATCTCGAAGCCCATGACGTCGAGCTCAAAGTCCAGATCGAGGACCGACAATTCTTTCAATTGCTCGGCTAGAAGCCGATCATCCCAACACGAATTCTCGGTCAGACGGTTGTCGGCGATCATGAAGGCTCTCGTCTGGGCGTTGGTCAGATGCTCGAGACAGATGGTTGGAACCTCCGTCCACCCCAACTGCCGGGCGGCCAGGATGCGTCCGTGACCGGCAATAACTTTCGCATCCGGGTCAACGAGTACGGGTACATTAAAGCCAAAAGCTTCGATGCTCCGTGCAATTTGCGTAATCTGCTTGCGGGCGTGAAATCGAGGATTCTTAGAATCAAGTTTTAGATCTGCGGTCGCGCGCCAAACGATCCGTCGCCTCTGCTTGATCGTTGATGTCGCTCGCGGCGCCTTCATACTTTCTTCGTTTCCACAACGCATGTTTAAAAGCGTCCGATGCCGGACTCGAATCAGACTGCAAAGTACAGTTCTGCATCTTTGATCCTGTGTGTCTAAGAGAGTAATGTCAGACTTCTGTTGTTTGTGATCCCACAGGGTCTGAGGCGATTCAACGTAGTCAAATCCCAAGCGGGGCATTCTTTTGAAACCGAACAACGTCTGGATGCGCGTCGGTCTAACCGCAGATGCCCGCGCTGCCTGGCTACTAGCTCTCGCGAGAACGGACTTGAAATCGTGTTCAGCGAACCGGATTAATGATTTACGTTGCGAGGCCGAAGCATTTAAGCGGTTTCTGGCACTGGATCCACGATTGCTCAGACGGACTGCTGCCGGCGTTTTTGGGTTTCCATTGCCGGCAAACTCGGTTGGAATAAGCTGTTTGCGCAAGTTCCAGAGTTGGTTGAAATTAGGGGTCCATTCCCTTCTAAGTAACGAGCCTTGGAAGTTCTCTTTGCGACTTTCCCATCGAATTGAGGTCCCGCGCCCTTTCCCCGGCATTCTTCTGTGTCAAACCGAGGGCGAGCATACCAGCGCACTAGTGCTTCTAAAGGCCATGACCTTTGAATCTCTGCGTGACGCTCAGAAACGGATTGCGCTTTGCCGTGAGTGCCGAGATCCCTTCATCCCGCGGAAACAACAGCGCTATTGCAGGGCCGGTTGTTCGCAAACGGCAAGAACGAGGAAGTGGCGCGGCTCCGACGCTCCGCGAATTAAAATGCTTCGCTCAGCGAAGCACTATAGATCGATACAACGAAAGACGGGCCTAAAAAATCCCAGGATTCAGGGGCGTTTAGCTCCTAAAAGTAATAGAACTCCAGAGGGAAAGTTATTTGGGAGCGTTAAACCGGTGGGTGAAGATTTGTCGAAATAACATCGCGCGACGGCATAGTCAGTAAACTTCATCGCCTTCCGCGGGGTGTGTTCGCGATTGCCGAAACACCTCTTCTGTCAAAGATGGCAAAATCATTTAGATACCTCTTGCGTTTCAAGCAACTCAGCGGGTCCATCGAGGGGAAAAATCGAACCACCGCAAATGTTGAGCTCAATGTCACCTTTAATTTTCCCTGCTGAAATGTGGAGCAAGGAAATGAAATTCCCTGCTCGCGCTGGAAAATTCCCTGCTACGATAGCTAGGGAATTTCTCCAAAAAGCACCCAGAATTGGTAGATCTTTAGCCTTAAAATCTTCGCAGAATCCCAAAAACTAGGTATTTCCCTGTAATTAGGGAATTTTTTGATGCAGAGAGGGGTTCGCAGGAGACTGCGCCATCCACCAAAAATTCCTTCCTACGCGGTCCCCGTCGGCAAGCGGCGCAACACTCACGCCGCGGCGGGCTGGAACGCTCATCTTCCCCTGGGAATGAACCCCGGGATGCCCGTATCGACCACCGAATTGAGCCTGACTCGCGTACTGATCCCTCGAGTGATCTCTTCGATGGCATCATCGGGAAGAGCCGAGACATTAAAATTCTCCTCGAGGTGACCGATGCTGGTAGCGGTGGTGAGAGGAGCCGTGCCGCGCTGCAGCGCCCATGCCAGCAGGACTTGAGCGGGGGTTTTGTTGACGCGCTTCGCAATGACGGCGATCACAGGATCGTCGGTCAACCTCGGTTCAATGCCATGACCCAAAGCCGCGAAGGCCTGCATCACGATGCCATTGCGCTTGCAATAGTCGAGCAGATCCGATTGCGGGAGATATGGATGGGATTCGACCTGAACGACCGCGGGCTTAACGCGAGCGCTATCGAACACCTCTTTCAGCTGCGCCAGATTGACGTTCGACAACCCGATCGCGTTGCACCGACCCTCGTCCACGAGGCTCTCCAAAGCCTTCCAGGTATCCTTGAGAGTCGTCGCGTCGTCGTAAATCACGTTGCCGTTCTGGTCTCGCGGATCTTGTTCCTCGCCGGGTTTGAAAGCGAATGGAGTATGGGTGCTGTATAGATCGACATAGTCGAGTTGCAGTCTTTTCAGACTTGCCTCGAAGGCGGGTCTAACGCGCTGGGGACGATGATTGTTGTTCCAGAGCTTGGTGCCTACAAAAACGTCCTTGCGTTTGACCTTGCCCTGCTTGAACACCGCGCGCATTGCTTCGCCCACCTGTTCTTCATTCCGGTAGCGCTCAGCGCAATCGAATTGACGAAAGCCCACCTCCAGAGACATCCTGACCGCCTCTGTGGTTTTGATCGGATCGGGAATCAGCGTCCCAAAGCCGAGCGCCGGAATCTCATGAGTGCCGTTATTGAGCGGGATCTTTGTATAGCGCAGGCTGTCGGCGTCACTCATCAAACCATTGCCCCTGTGCAAATCGCGTTACGAGCCGATTGTAGCAAAGCCCTCCGACGAATAACCAAACCTTCCCGGCACAACCAGCTTAGTAAATGGACTCCATAGAAATCTAACCAAAGGATCACGGATCCGGGCGCGCGAGGAACTTCTTCGAGCCTTGATCTTCGATCGCGCAGCGTGCTGAGGTTGCTCGATGACGGGCCGTCTTGACCACACCGTTGGCCCGTCAGGAGGACGACGATGAGCATTATCGATAAGGCGCTGGAAGCAAACCGCAACTATGCAAAAAGTTACAATCCAAAGCTGGGCGGGCGGCCGGCCCCCAAAATCGCAGTGGTAACCTGCATGGATCCACGGCTCTCAGACCTCCCCGGAATCCTGGGTCTGCCGCAAGCCGATCTCGACGTTATCCGCACCGGCGGACCCGCGGTAACAGAAGATGTCCTCGGGGAGCTCATCGTTTCCAACCGTATCCTCGGAACCACCGAGATTCTGCTTCTCAATCACACCGGCTGCGGATTTACGACATTCACGGATCAAGAGCTGAACGCGAAGCTGAGCGCTTCGACCGGAGATGCCTCGCCGGCTCCAATGCGCTTCTTCTCCTATAAGGACCCGGAGCAAAATACCCGGGAGCAGATCAAGAAAGTCAGATCGCATCCGTGGATTGCCAAAGAAGTCGCCGTGCGCGGCGCCATTTTCGACGTGGAGACGGGCAAGTTGCGGGAAGTCAAGTAACTTGAAAGACCAGCGCGCCGCCTGACTCGCGGTCACTTCGCCTTGTTCGCCGGTCGCGCATTTCTTTCTTGACGGACGATGCCGATGGTTGACGCGCGGTCCGCAGTAACCATTCCCGATTGGCAGCATCTGACCGTAGCGATCCCAGGCGCCGCTCGGAATTTGCACGACCTGGAGCCGAGCAGGGATCTTCTCTGTCTCGGCTGCGTGTTGTCGCGGCCGTAAAAAATCGAGACGATTGCTGAGCGAAGCGCGTGGCAGGATTTATAGAGCAACGGTTCAGCCTCCAACGGCCACTCGCCTGGTTGGATCAGCTCGAAGCGCTGGTCGCACGCGAACTCGCTCCTAGCGCCCGCAAGGCCCGCACCGCCTTACGCATCGCCACGATTGTATCCATCGCAATTGGGTTCGACGCGATCTGTCACGTCAACACTCCGCTGGGCGCGGTAATTATCTGGGTTCTGGCGGGTGCCGGACCGATGATGTCCATCCGCAAGGCGCTCACCTGGCAAGTCGCGGTGATGCTCGCGCTAATTACATCGGTGCTGATGGCACGCGCGTTCGCGGAGACGCCGTGGTTGATGCTGCCGTTTATCTTCGCGTGGATTTCACTTTCAACCTACCTGGGAGCGACGCGCAAGCTGGGCGCGGGCATGCTCGTTATCCAGATAGTCTGCCTCATTACCTTCTACGACGTGGTGTTTTCACCTGATGAAATCGGTTGGAACGCAGCCGCCTCGTTCGACGGCAGCGCGATTGCGTTCGGCGTGCTCGTCCTGTTCGATAACTGGCTGTGGCCCGACCCGGGCGAGCCGCTGCTGATGGAGTCGCTCGGCACGAGCGTCGCGCGTGCCCGTTCGCAGCTTCTCGGGGCTACCAACTTTTTTCTCGCCGGCGAAAGTGCGCCTCGACCGCCATTGCCGCCCCCGACTTCCGACCTGCCCGCACATTTGGCGCTGCTTGATCAAGCGATTGCCGAGGGCGCGTCCGACCAGCACCGCGCGCTCCTGCTGGCCGCGATCACGCGCACGGCTCGCATCAATCTCGAAGTGGATCGCCTGATCGCAACGGTGCGCGAGAACCTGCCGCGAGTAATTCGCACGATGGTCCCGGGCGAAATTCAAGCGGCAGCCAATGCGATCGCCACCGTGCTCGACGAGAGCTCCCGCAACCTTCCGGCGCGCGTTGATGCGGGTACCGACGACCTCGCTCCCGCTACGCGGACGCAGCTGCGCCTGGCGATGGACACTCTGTCCGCGCGCGTGATTGAGATCAGACCAGCATACATCGGCAAAGCGAGTGCGCAAGAAATCCAGAATTTCGCGGCCTTCATCGATTCCTTTGCTCTGCTGACGAAGCACCTCGAGCGTCCACTGGATGAACCTCCGCGGCGCGCGACGCCGAATCTGCCGATCCGCCCCGCGCCTCGATCGGGCAACGGTGCTGATCCTGCGACTGTGCGTTATAGCCTGAAAGTCGGGTTTTGCGTCGTGGTCGCCTATATTATTGGCCTCATTGTCGCGCGTGCCGACTTATTCACTATGCTGGTGACGGTATTAGCCATCGGCACTCCGACCTACGGGGCAACCCTGCACAAGATGTATCTCCGCATCGCCGGATTCGTTATCGGAGGAGCGATTTCCCTTCTCGCTATCATCATAGTCTCGACTAACTTCGAGACTCTCCCGGCCTACATGCTTACCGCCTTCGCGGTCTTCTTTCCGTTCGCATACTCCTCGCTCGGCAATGCCCGGACGTCATACGCGGGCAAGCAAATGGGCGTCGTTTTTTCGTTGGTGTTCATTGGGTTGAGCCCCTCGGTCGATATCTACGAGCCGCTTTGGCGCATTTGGGGCGTCCTGCTTGGTGATGTTGTCGTGGCGGTGGTCTTCTTTGCCCTGTGGCCGGAATACGCCGGGGATTCGCTCTTGCCCAGGCTGCAAAAAGTCCTTGCCAGTATGCTCGCACTGGCGCCAGGCGGCTCAGCTTCGACCAGCGAGGATCAAATCCTGAAGACGAACTCGGAAACGATGCGCGTGCTGACCGAGTTCCTCAGAATCGCCGATGACGCGCGGCTGGAAGGCCGCACCTGCACCGTCTACCGCGATGGGATCGTCGAAGCGACTGGGG
>Ga0074044_10002870_pt1 | contig 14951 bp, 10 predicted proteins | sample BogForMeECP23OM1_FD_94443 | JGI IMG/M metagenome (GOLD analysis project Ga0074044, IMG submission 94443) | Bog forest soil microbial communities from Calvert Island, British Columbia, Canada - Bog Forest MetaG ECP23OM1 | ecosystem: Environmental > Terrestrial > Soil > Wetlands ... | reverse complement strand
TGCGTTCCGGCGAGTCGGTTCGCGCTTTAGTTCTGCGTATAGCCCATGAAACGGCCATCGGCCCTTGGCAGGCGAATACCACTGGCGCATCCAGCGACGCCAGCGGGGCTGTTTGTTCGACACCCGGCATCCAATACGCCCTCGAGACGGCGGCTAATCTGGCCGCCCACGCTGGACAGTGCTAGTCGCCAATTCCCCGGCCAGTGGCACGTTGACGTGTTCCGACGCCAAAGTGCGCGTCTCAAGCAACCGATTTTGCCGTGCGGTTCAGATTCCATAACCGCATGGGAATGCTGCTTTCTAAATGTCTCTTTGACACAACTACGTGGAAACGAAGAATATGAAATCAAACTGCTGCATTACCGGCTGGCTGGCGCTCGCCATGCTGGCGCTCTCCGGCCTTTACCCCTCAACCGCCTTCGCCCAGGGCACGGCCTTCACCTACCAAGGCCAGCTTAATGCCAACGGCGGCACAGCCAACGGACGTTATGATCTGCGATTCCTTGTCTGGGACGCGCCCGCCAATGGCAACTTAGTGGCCGGACCGTTGACCAACCCCGCCACTGGCGTCACCAACGGGTTGTTCACGCTGATGCTTGACTTCGGGCCCGGCGTTTTCACCGGGCGAGGGCGTTGGCTGGAAGTGGACGTGCGGACGAATGGCAACGGCGTCTTCACGACGCTGCTTCCGTTCCAGCAACTCCTGCCGGTTCCGTACGCCGTCATGGCTAACTCGGCAAGCAACCTGCTGGGCACGGTGCCCGCCGCGCAATTGAGTGGCACCCTTCCGTCGAGCGCACTGGCGGGATATTCCGGCACCGTGACGCTGACCAATAGCGGCAATAGCTTCAGCGGCTCCTTCTCCGGCTCCTTTGGTGGCAGCGGCGCGGGCTTGACCAATCTTCCGGGCACCGTGGTCTGGCAGAACGTGGCCGGCACCAGCCAGCAGGCGCGCCCCAACACCGGCTATCTCGCCACCAACGCTGCGCAGGTGACTATCACCTTGCCGACCTCGCCGAACTTGGGCGACATCGTGCGCGTGTCAGGGATCGGAGCGGGCGGCTGGAAAATCGCCCAAAATAGTGGGCAGTCTATTGTGTCGGCTGCGTTTCTCGGTCTCACGACTACGCCGGGCACGGCGGGTTATCTCAACGGCAGCCAGAAGAGCACCATTGAATTGCAATACGTCGGCACTGGCCAGTTCATGCCTTTGAGTTACCTAGGGACCGTCGTGGCGTATTGAGAGGACTGCTTGCGGCGGCACACGAGGCGGGTTGAACCAGACAGCCTGATACACTGAGATATGGCACAGAGGAGTGGAGCCCCGAACATGGAAATTCGCCCCTTCCGACTTGAGGACGAGGCAGCGGTGGTGTCGCTGTGGCGGCAGTGCGATTTGGTCCGGCCTTGGAACGACCCGCGCAAGGATATGCACCGCAAACGTTATTCGATGCGTCCGGCCAAGGCGGCTACAGAGGCCGCAGAGCCTCCGCCTGACGCGGCGAAGAGTAGTGATTTGGAAGAGGTCAAGACGCTGCTCGAAGCATCCTGATTCAGGACACTTCACCAGATCGCCATTCCCCCCTCCCACGCCTCGTTCAACTCGTGCATCCCAGCTCGCGCCGCCGCGGCCACAATTCGCGCGGTTTCAGAATCCCCGTTGGCGTGATAATGCCTGTGATCAACTCCGCCGGGGTCACATCGAACCCCGGATTAACTGCCTCGCTGGTTGGATTGGCGACCCGCACATAGACCCGCTTGGCGGATTTCGGAATTCGGGTCGTGGATTGCGGATTTGCCGCCACACCCCACGCACCGAGAACTTCGCTCTCGTGGCGTTCTTCAATTGGAATCTCCAAGCCGGACTTCAATTTCCAATCTATCGTGGACAGCGGAATCGCGACGTAGAAAGGAATTCCATGTCTCCGAGCCAGCACCGCCTTGGTGTAGGTGCCGATCTTGTTGGCGACCTCGCCGGTGCGGCCCAGTGTGCGATCGCTGCCCACAATCACCAGGTCAATCTGTCCGCGCTGCATTAAGTGGCCGGCGGCGCTGTCGGCGATGATCGAGTGAGGGATTCGTTGTTGCGTAAGCTCCCACGCGGTGAGGGTGGCGCCCTGGGACCGCGGCCGAGTTTCGCCGCAATAAACGTGGAACTTGCGGCCTTGGGCCTGAGCGGCGTAAAGGGGCGCCGTGGCGCTCCCCACATCCACGAAGGCGAGCCAGCCGGCATTGCAATGCGTAAGGATGTTCATTCCGTTGCGGACCAGGCCCGCACCGTGGCGGCCGATGTCCTTGCAATGGCGTACGTCGTTATTGGCAAACTCCTCGGCCGCTGCCAGTGCGAGCACTTGCTGCTCGGAAACGGTTTGGCCGGCACGCATCGCCTGGCGCACGTGGTTGATCGCGTTGAGCGGGTCAACGGCGGTGGGCCGCGCCGCTTCGAGAGTCTCGCAAACGGCCTCGACGTGCCGCTGGAACGCCCCCAGGCCGCGTGCACGGAAGGCCCGGGCACCCTGCGCGAGGCCGTAGGCGGCTGTGGCGCCAATGGCGCCGGCTCCGCGCACGATCATGTCTTGGATGGCGCGCGCCGTCTGGCGGAAATCGCGCGCCGCGACTACCTGGAATTCATGTGGCAGGAACCGCTGCTCGATGAGCAGGACGGCATTGTGCCGGGCGTCAAAGGTCACCGTCCGGAAATGGCGGGTCCGGCCGTGGAGGTTGACGTTCAAGTGATTTCCACTTTGATCTTCCGGATTTTGTTTTCGATGCCGCGGTAGAGGGGATGCTGGCGGAGGTGGCTGAGGTCCGGGTCGCGGGCCAGCCAGTCGAAATCGCGGTAGCCGAGGGCGAGCGCTTTTTCGAGAGCCTCCGCCGCGCGATCCACCTCGCCGTTAAGGGCGTGGCTGCAAGCGAGGTTGTAAAAGACCAATGGGTTGCGCGGCTGGAGACGGGACAACTGCTGGTCCACTCTTAGGCTGCGATCGTAGTCTCCGCGCTGAGTGTAGTGATCTCCCAGCATCTGCAATGCCTCGACGTATTGCGGGTCGCGGTGGACGAGCCCCTCCAGAAAGGAGATCTTGACATCCAACTCGCGGGTCTCTTTCCGGGTCAGCGGCTTGTTTTTGGCACTAGACTTTCGCGGCATACGACAGCTTGGATTGTTCCCAAGTGCCCGGCACAAGTCAAGGGTCCGCCGCAGATTCTCGGCAGATGCCCAGAGGGGCCGGAATTGGGTTGCCGTGCGCGCGAGCGGGGCATTGGATTTCTGTTTCTCCGGGCGGAAAAGCTCCTAGACTGTTCCCATGAACTGCTTCGTTACCGGGGCTTCGGGGTTCATCGGCGCGAACCTGGTGCAGGAGTTGAGGGCGCGCAAACATAGGGTGAGGGCGTTGTTGAGGCCGGGGAGCGACCTGCGCGGGGTGCACGGGGTGGAGTTCGAGAGGATCGAGGGCGACTTGAGCGATGGGGGCAAGCTCCGAGCGGCGATGCGCGGGTGCGACTGGTGCTTTCACGTTGCGGCCAGCTATCATCTTTGGCTGCGGGATTACCGGCCCATGTATGCGGCGAACGTGGAGGGGACGCAGAACGTGATCGAGGCCGCAGCGGCCGCCGGGTGCCAGCGGATCGTCTATACCAGCACGGTGGGCTGCATCGGGTTGCCTGGGCCGAGCGCGGGCCAGGTTGTTCCGTCGGACGAGACAACGCCGGTTTCGGAGGGGCAGATGAAGAATCATTACAAGCGCTCGAAATGGCAGGCCGAACAGGCGGCCATCCGACTGGCGGGGCAGGGGTGTCCGGTGATGATCGTCAACCCAAGTGCACCGGTCGGCCCGCGCGATGTGAAGCCGACCCCGACCGGCCAGATCATCGTGGATTTCCTGAACCGCAAGATGCCGGCCTACCTGGATACGGGGTTGAACTGGGTTCATGTGCGAGACGTGGCCATTGGCCACATCCTGGCGGCGGAGAAGGGGCGCACTGGGGAGCGTTACATTTTGGGGAACGCGGAAGGGAACTGGACGATGGAGCAGGCGTTTGCCGTTTTGGAGGAAGTCAGCGGGGTGCGCGCTCCCAGAACCCGGATTCCCTACTGGCTGGCGTTGGGGGCGGCATACGCCAGCGAGGCGCTCTCGTTGTTGACGCGCCAGCCGCCCAAAGCGCCGTTGGCTGGCGTGCGGATGGCCAGGCACAAGATGTATTTTAGCCCCGCCAAAGCGATTCGTGAACTGGGTCTGCCGCAGACGCCGCCCCGTCAGGCGCTGGCCGACGCAGCGGAGTGGTTCCGACAGAATGGATACGTGAGGTGAGGTGCCTGGACGTCAAAAGCAGCCTCGGGCGTACGATTGGCTTGATGTCCCGGCATTGGCCCCGTGATGTGAGCGCGATGTTTCGATGGAGTCTCGATGGGGCTTCGAAGGAGTTTCGAAGGGATATTGGCTTATTTGCACTGACGCCGAGCGACCGCTAAGGGTTTCCGAGCATCTCGATGCCGTCAGCCCACGCTGGCGGTACGGCTTTTTATTAGACGCGTGGTCTTCCGCTTTGTTCATTTCACCCGGGTTCATCGGCCCGCCGAGCCGACCGAGGACGTGGAGGCGCCAAGAACGGCGCTACGGCGCCGGGGCGAGGGGTTTCAAGATCTCGCTGAGCAGGTCCGTCCTGGAAGAGTCGCGTTCCAGCCGCGGATACTTCTCCCCTCCGTGATACTCCACCTTGCATGACTTGAAGTAGTCCTCGTTCTCGACCAGCAACTCGATGGGCGGAGTGTTCGACACTGCTGCCTTGATGGCGGTGCGCAGGAGCTCGGGAGTCCAGCGGCGGCCATTGACGGCCACCAGTTTCATGGCCGCGCCGACACCCGCCTGGTCGGCCGGGGAACCGGGGATCACATCCTGCACCGGCCCGCCTTCCTTGATTATCAGGCCGAGGGAGAAGCCCAGGTCGGTAAGCTTCTCGGCGCTTTCGGCCGACTTGAGCATCGGCGGGGGCGTGTTGGTGAAGGCGAGTCGCCAGCCTGCGTTTTCGATGCCGCCGAGAGGAGCGTGCGGAGTCGTGACATAAATGCGCGCCTGGAAGAACTGCCGCCAGTCGTAACGCGCGACTTCATTCAATGCAGCAAGGACATCGTCCAGGGTGTAAGGCACAACACGTGGCGGGCCGCTCTGGCCGCCGCAGAACCGTTTGCAGAAGTCGTCCAGCGACCGGCGGCCGCGGCTTTGCTGGCGAATCAGCACATCGGCCTCCAGCCAGATCAAAGCGCCCTCCGGGTAGAAATCCACGCCGCGCCGCCAGGCGTTGCCTTCTTTACGGGCGTCGTAGAGCAGTTGAGCCGCGACGGTGGTATCCACCAGCGGGCGCCAGGTGCGGCCGGGCTCGTGATCCAGGCTGGCGGCTTCGAGGGCCAGCCATTGTCGGAAATCCTCGGCGGTCCAGAGTCCGCAGCGAGCGGCGAGGACCGCCCCCAAGTACTCCGTCAGCCCCTCATAGACCCAGAGCAGTTCTCCCCGCATCGGTTGCTGGAAGTCGGGGGTGGCCAAGCCCGCTGGGCGGCGGTACTTGCCGTTCCAGGAGTGAGTCATCTCGTGCGGGAGGAGGGAGGCGTCGAGCTTCAGCGCGTCGGGATCGGTGAGGTAATTCTCGGCCTGCCGATTGTCGCTCGACTCGTGGTGTTCGAGTCCGAAATGGGCCACATGATCGCTGAGGGTGAGCAGGAAATGGTAGGCGCGATAATGCCGCGCACCGAACAGGGCGCCCGTCTCGGGCACGAGGCGCGAGAAGTGACGGCTATCCTCGAGTGTCAACCCCAGGGCCGACTCGCTGTCGGCCACGATGTGGAGGTAGTGCGGGGGCTTGCCACCGGGGCTGAGATCCACGGTGCGGAAGTGAGCGCCGGCGATGACGGGCGAATCCACCAGCGTCTCCAACGACACCGGTTCAAATTGAATGGTCGCGCCAGATTGTTCGATGGGCGCCAGCGCGGTGCCGAACTTCCATCCTTCCGGGAGGCGCAAGGTCGCGGCATATTGGAGTTCGCTGGCTTTGCGGCCCTTCGGGTAGAGCAGCACATCGCTCCAACTGATGTCCGCCAGTTGCGCGGTGGCGGAGGCGCCGGAACCCGAACCATCCTCTGCCGGGGGCGAGAGATAATCGAGTGCTACGTCGAGGGCGGCCCCGCCGACAGGCACCTCGACGGCAAAGGCGTACATGTCTTCGGAATCACGCCGCCATTCAACCGGCTTGCCCGCGGCGCTCATCCTCAATCCGACAAGATCAGTAATGGGGCCTGTGGGCGCATGATCGCCGGGCAGCCACTTGGGATAGACCAGCGTAAGCCTGCCGGGCTGGGCCGGAAATTGCAGCCGGGCATGCAGGATCTTGCGTGGGGCGTCGGTGGCGTCCACCTCGAGACTGATGGTTCGGTTCTGACCCGGGGCAGCCGGAACGACCAGGAGTGCGCAGGCGGTGGCGAGCAGACCGAGGGAGCCGATGCCTGTTCTCATTCGTAGCCGGACCACATACTCTTTGCGGAGACTGATTGTTGATACCACGGGTGCTGTTGTATTTCAAGGCTGAAAGGCACGGTTGAAGTAATCGGTCAGTGACGGCGGTAGGGCGCGCCACTCCGTGCGCGCCGGTTGACCGCAGGGCACGACAGCGCGCACGGAGTGACGCGCCCTACCCGCCTCCACTGAGGCATTACCGGTTGAAGGTGACATTGGGCGAGGACGCCGGCACCGATTATCAACCGCCTTGTCACCCGCGTCAGCCCGGCGACTTTCCGCCTTGCACCCCTGTGCTCTTTGCCCATTCTTTAAGCGATGCCTGACCACAAGATTGCAGAGGTGCTGGCGAAGCCCGATGTCGCGTTGGAAATGACCCTGCGCCCGTCCCTGTTTTCTGAGTTCACGGGCCAGCTCAAAGTTAAGGAGCGCCTCGAAATCACCATTGTCGCCGCCAAGCAGCGCCAGGAGGCCATTGACCATATCCTCTTCAGCGGCCCGCCCGGCCTGGGCAAGACCACCCTCGCCCACATCCTCGCCAAGGCCATGGGCGCCAACCTCAAGAGTACCAGCGGCCCCACGATCGAAAAGGCGGGTGACCTCGCCGGCCTGCTCACCAACCTGGAGGAGGGGGATGTCCTGTTCATTGACGAAATCCACCGGCTCCAGAAGACCATCGAGGAATACCTCTACCCTGCGATGGAGGACTTCAAGCTGGACATCATCATTGACCAGGGGCCGAATGCTCGCAGCGTCCGGCTGAACCTGCCCCGCTTCACCCTCATTGGCGCCACCACTCGTAGCGGATTGCTCACCGCGCCCCTGCTCACCCGTTTCCCCATCCGTGAGCGGCTCGACTACTACCAGGCGGAGGAACTACAGCAAATCGTCGTCCGCTCGGCCCGGCTGTTGAACGTCCAGACCGAGGAAAGAGGCGCCCGGGAAATCGCCCGCCGCAGCCGCGGCACACCGCGCATTGCCAACAACCTCCTCCGCCGCGTGCGCGACTACGCCCAGGTGAGACACGAAGGGCGCATCACTGCGGACGTCGCGGACAAAGCCCTGGCCATGCTGGAGATTGATGAGAACGGCCTCGACGAAATGGACAAGCGCATCCTTGAAACCGTGATCGTAAAGTTCGGCGGCGGCCCCGTCGGCCTTGGTTCAATGGCGGTGGCGGTGGGCGAGGAGCCAGATACGCTCGAGGAAGTCTATGAGCCTTACCTCATCATGGAAGGCTACCTCAAGCGCACTCCGCAGGGGCGTGTCGCGACGGAATTAAGCTACAAGAAACTTGGGTTGAAGCTGGAGAGCGCCAAACAGCCCGGGCTGTTTTAGCCTCAGACCTTCGCCGGGACCACGAATGGTTCCCGGTATTCGCGCCTCAGCAGTTGATCCGCCTCCGGGCTGCCAACGAACCGCTCGGTTTGCGGGTCCATCTTCAGCACCGCGCCCAGCGGAGCCGGCGTCTTCTTCAGATCTACGTTGTTAGCGCCCAAGTGCTCTTCCATGCGGCCCAGCGCCTCAGTCAGGTCCTTGTTGCCCTTGACCGCCTCGCGAATTTCCTCGGGCGACTGGGTTTTGCCCAGCCGGTAGGAGATGTTGCCGGTGTGGCACAGCGCGCTGGACAGGTGGCCTTCCAGAATGTCTGCGTGCAGGTCGCCCAGTTTGCGGCTGCGCACCGCGTCAAAGAAGTTCGCGAAATGGCTGGAGCTGCCCGAGAACCTCAAGATTTCGGTGCCGTCTTTGTCGAGGATCTGCACGCTGCTGTAGTCGGGAATCACCATCGTGCCGCCCTCGCAATCCACCACGACCCCGATGCTCACGCCGCGGTACTTGTCCATTTCCTTTGAATCCACCTTGGAGGGCAGACCGCGAACCTCAAAGATCAGCGGCGCGGCCGGATAGTCATGGAACACAATAAAGGTATTGGGCGTGGTGCCGTCATCCACATAGCCGAGCCGTCCGCCGACGCTTAACACGCGCGGCGAGAGAGCGGTCTCGCCCAGCGCCCAGCGCGCCAGGTCCATTTGGTGAATGCCCTGGTTGCCCAGGTCACCGTTGCCCGTGGGCCAGACCCAGTGCCAATCGTAGTGAAGGTGCTTGCGCATCAGCGGTTCCTTGGGCGCTGGTCCACACCAGAGATCGTAATCAATGCCGGGAGGAATCGGCTGCGGGCCATCCACTTTACCGATGCTGGGCCGCGGTTTGTAGCACAGCCCGCGCGCGCGGAGTATCTTGCCGATGTGGCCCTCGCGCACCCAGGCAATGCCCTCCTGAATGCCGCGGCTGGACCGGGATTGCGTCCCGGCCTGCACGATCCGGTTGAGATGCCGGGCCACTTCCACCACGCGTCGTCCCTCCCAGACGTTGTGGGAAACCGGCTTTTCGACGTACACATCTTTGCCGGCCTGCATGGCCCAGATGGCCCCCAGCGCGTGCCAGTGGTTCGGGGTGGCGAAGCTGACTACGTCAACGTCCTTGTTCTCCAACAGCTTCCGAACGTCGGTATAACCCTCGATCCGCTCGCCTGCATCCCCGCACCTCTTCAATTCCCGGTCGAGGATGTTCTGGTCCACGTCGCACAGCGCAACGATGCGGGCACCCTTGACCCGGCGCAACTCGGCTAGGTGATCCCTGCCGCGGCCGTTAAAGCCGACGACCGCGAAACGGACGTCGCCATTGGCCCCGGCGGTGTCCGAGGCCACGAAGGTACGCTTCTCGCGTTGCGGGCTGTTGTCGGCGCCCAGGGCCGAAAGCAGGCCCAGCGAGGCAGTCGTAAGAAGGGATGATTTGAGGAAGCTGCGGCGGTTGAGTTTATTCATACGTTGGTCCAACTGCTCCTTAGGCTCTGCGGAGCAGGGGTTGGGTTACAGTGTTGGCACGGTTCACTTCGCGTATTCCTTGTACCTCTCGGCGACTTTCGCCTGTTGCTCGTCGCCTTCGTGGAGGTAAAAACGATAGCGGAAGGTCAGGCTCTGGCCAGCGGGCACCGTGAGGTCCGCGGCATGCTTGTCCGCGAGGCCCTCAAAGTCATGCTTTCCAAACGGATTGGCCGCGAACAGGCCGTAGTCGCGCACGTGCCACCACGTCGGGTGGCGCGGGTTTTGGGGATGATCGAAGATGGCGACGCCAACGATCTTGCCTCCGACCGGCCCGTAATAGTCGCACCAGTCTGCGCGTTTGCCCCACGTCCGACCATCGCGCACGCCGGTGCTGTTGACGATGTGCCCCTTGCCCGCGCTGCGCGTAAGCCGCACAGTCTCGGCCAGACGCACCGCCATCGTGCCCTCCTTCGTGTCGCCGAACGTCAGGTCGCTGTTCGAGGCGAAAAGCGTGATGTCAAAGTCGAACACCCGTTCCCTGGCGCGGCCCGGGTTGTAGATGCGCAACGTCCGCTCGTCGGTGCAGACCACGGTGCCGTCCGCCGCCACCCACTTATTGCGGGATTTGATCACACCGATGTCCTGCCCCGATGTCACCTCCAGGAACTCCTCGTGCACTGTTTTGCCGAAGGCCTTCTCTTCCGACCAAAAATCCTGCCCGTTGATCGCGCCATGAGCGAACCAAAGCGAGCGGTGATGCCGATGATCCCGCTCCTCGCCCGGGGTTTCTTTCATCGGCCAATCGCGCGTCATTGGCACGTTGCCGGGCCCAATGAGCGGGTAACAATATGGGCGTGGCACATCCTTGAAAAAGTATTCCGTAAACAACTCGCCGTTGATCTCCACCCGCAGCCGGTCCTCCAACCGGGTTATTTCAATACCCGCCTTCGGCGAGGCGGGCGCGCCCACGCCGGCTGAAAGCCCGGCCGAAACGGCAATCAGGAGCACAACAACGATCCCGAATCTCACGACGTGACGGCAAACCATAACTCGCCCAGTCTGCGCTGACGACCCCTCCACGTCAACCACGAGCCGTACCCCGTACACCATCCTTACGCCAGTTCAACAGGCTTGCACCAGGCCTGTAGCGCGCTCCTCCCTGGCTTCCGCCAGGCGTTCCCCAGGTTCCTTGGTCCCCGTCCAAGGCGGTCGCTGCGCGCATGGGCGTGGGGGTGACTCGGGGCTGTGAAAACCCAGACCAGGATCAGGAGCGCCTTAACACGGCATCAGCGACGATCCGGGCCGCCTCGTCGTAGGAGACCAGGTCAGTGTTGATCACCAGGTGGTAGAGCAGGGGATCGTCCAGGTCGGTCTTGAAATACCGCTTCAAATAGCGCCGCCGTCCGCGATCTTCCCGCTGAATGAGCCGCAACGCCGCCTGCCTTCCCAGGTGGTCCAGTTCCTGGATATGCTGCACGCGCTTTTGCAGCGAGCCGATGAGCCGGACATGAAAGACATGTCCCAGCTTGGCGGAGAGGACAGTGGCGCCGCGACCGATCACGATCACGTTGCCCAACTCCAACAGGTGTAGGATCGTCTCGCTGACCTTGCGCACCAGCACCCAGGACGGCGGATGCAGGCCGAACAGCTCCTCCATCGTATCCGATATAGAGGAGATCCGGTCTTCCGGCATGAACCGGCCGACGCGCTCAGGCAGGTCGTGGTCCACCAGGACCTTCTCGACCAGGTTGCGGTCAAAGACCGTCCAGGGGGCGGCCTCTTTCGGGGTATGGGTTTGCAGGAGCGCCGCCAGCCTCTCCGCCACGGCGTGCGCCCCCGAGCCGGTCTGCCGCGAGATCGTGACCGCGCGTCGCGTCGCGCCCTCGTCGCGGGAAACCTGCCCCTTGCCCGCGGGCTGCAACTGGCAACTGATGAACGACAGCGCTCGTTCCAAACCAGGTTGGGCCTTCATAATCCTTCGTGGTTCCAGCACTTCACTTACCGGCCTACGCACCGGCCATCCAATCCTTCGTTCGAAATATGGCACAGTCTGCCCCTCCGGGCAACCGTTAACGTGTTCGCCGTAATGGCCCAGTGACGGCGGAGCCCGTCCACCCCGGGAGTTTCTTTGGGCTCCTGCGGAAACCCCCAGTGGCGAGAAGTGCCGGCAGAACTCAGAATGCGCCCCATGATTCCTCACGAGGACCAGACGGGCTTTGGGATGACCAAACCAGCCCTGCTCTCTTTCAGGACACCCTGTCTGGAAAGCCTGCAACCGCCGGCAGGCAACAGAGAAAGGTCGAAAGCTTATCAAGCGGTTCCGGCTCGGCCTGGCCCTGCGCTTCGAGGCGAAAAGGCCTGTAACCGCACGGTTTTAACCAATGCGAATATAAGTTCCCCTTCATTTCTCGCGGCCCTTCACCTGCCGCCGGGGGCTGGCATGCCCCTTCTTGCCCGGCGGTTGGCAGCGTTTATGCGTGGGGCGAGTCCTAGTATGCTGTATATGAAGCACTTTACTTGTAGGAGCCGCGCGGCTCTCGCCTCCCTCATCTGCGGCGCATCGTTCGCCTTGGCACCATTGGCTGCTCTTGCCACTGGCACAGTTACGCTGGCCTGGGACCCAAGCCCGGCTACCAACGATGTCATCGCCAATTACAACCTCTACTACGGGGTGGCGAGCGGCACGTACACCAATGTGGTGGCAGCCGGCACCAACCTCACTGCGTCCATCTCCAACCTGGTCGAAGGGATCACTTACTATTTCGCCGCCACCGCGGTGGACACCAACGGACTGGAGAGTGATTACTCCGCCGAAGTGTCTGCCATGATATGCCGGCCGCCCACGCTCAACTCGCTGGCCAATATGTCCATCAACGAGAGTGCCGGCCTCCAGACCGTCAACCTGTCCGGCATCACCTCCGGCTCGAGCAACCAAGTCCAGACACTGGTAGTCACCGCCTCGTCCAGCAATCCGAGCCTCATCCCTGCGCCCGCCGTCAGCTACACCAGCCCGAACACCACCGGCTCGATCACGTTCACCCCTGTCCCCTATGGGAATGGCTCGGCCGTGATCACCGTCACTGTCAACAATGGCGAACCTACCAACAATACGATCTCCTCCTCTTTCACGGTCACCGTCAACCCGGTCAATCAGCCGCCCACGCTCAACTCGCTGGCCAATATGACCATCAACGAGAGTGCCGGCCTGCAGACCGTCAACCTCTCCGGCATCACCTCCGGCGCAACCAACGAAATCCAGACGCTCACGGTCACCGCCTCTTCGAGCAACACGGGGCTGGTCCCGACTCCGACGGTCAACTACACTAGTCCGAGCACCACCGGCACGATCACGTTCACCCCCGTGCCTACCGCTAACGGCTCGGCCACCATCACCGTCACCGTCAGTGATGGTGGCGCCAGCAACAACATCGTCTCGCGCACCTTTACGGTTACCGTCAACCCGGTCAACCAGCCGCCCACGCTCGACTCGCTGGCCAATCTCAACATTAACGAGAATGCCGGCCAGCAGACCGTCAACCTTGCCGGTATCACCTCCGGTGCTACTAACGAGGTGCAGACGCTCACAGTCACCGCCTCTTCTAGCAACACGGGCCTGATCCCGACTCCGACGGTCACCTACACCAGCCCCAACACCACAGGCTCAATCCGGTTCACCCCAGTTGCCTATGCGTTTGGCTCGGCCACCATCACCGTCACCGTCAATGATGGTGGGGCCAGCAACAACATCGTCACCCAAACTTTCACGGTCACCGTCAACCCGGTTAATCAGCCGCCCACCCTCAACTCGCTGGCCAATCTCAACATCAACGAGAATGCCGGTCTCCAGACCGTCAACCTGTCTGGCATCACCTCCGGTGCCAGCAACGAGGTCCAGACGCTGGCGGTCACCGCCTCGTCCAGTAACCCGAGCCTGATCCCGACGCCCACGGTCAACTACACCAGCCCCAACACCACCGGTTCCATCACGTTCACGCCTGTGGCCTACGCTAACGGCTCGGCGACGATCACCGTCACGGTTAATGACGGCGGCGCCAGCAACAACATTGTCTCACGCACCTTCACCGTTACCGTCAATCCGGTCAACCAGCCGCCCACGCTTAACTCGCTGGCCAACGTCAACATCAACGAAAATGCCGGCCAGCAGACGGTTAACCTGTCCGGCATCACCTCCGGCGCCAGCAACGAGGTGCAGACGCTCACGGTCACCGCCTCTTCGAGCAATACGGGTCTCATCCCGACTCCGACGGTCACCTACACCAGCCCCAACACCACGGGCTCGATAAGTTTCACCCCCGTTGCCAATGCGAATGGTTCGGCTACTATCACCGTCACCGTCAACGATGGTGGCGCCAGCAACAACATCGTCACTCAGTCCTTCACGGTCACCGTCAACCCGGTCAACCAGCCGCCTACCCTCAACTCCCTGGCCAATCTCAACATCAACGAGAATGCCGGCCTCCAGACGGTCAACCTGTCCGGTATCACCTCCGGCGCCAGCAACGAGGTCCAGACGCTGACAGTCACCGCCTCTTCCAGCAACCCGAGCCTGATCCCGACGCCCACGGTCAACTACACCAGCCCCAATACCACGGGTTCAATCACGTTCACTCCCGTGACCTACGCTAGCGGGTCGGCCTTAATCACGGTCACTGTCAACGATGGCGGCGCCAGCAACAACATCGTCACCCAGTCCTTCACGGTCACCGTCAACCCGGTCAATCAGCCGCCTACACTCAACTCGCTGGCCAACCTCAGCATCAACGAGAATGCGGGCCTGCAGACTGTGAACTTGTCCGGCATTACCTCTGGCGCCAGCAACGAGGTCCAGACGCTCACGGTCACCGCCTCCTCGAGCAACACAGGTCTGGTCCCGACGCCCACGGTCAACTACACCAGCCCCAATACTACCGGTTCGATCACGTTCACGCCGGTGCCCAACGCGTTTGGCTCGGCCATAATCACGGTTACGGTCAACGACGGTGGCACGAGTAACAACGTCGTCTCTCTCACCTTCTCCGTCATCGTCAACCCGGTCAATCAAGCGCCCACGCTTGACCCGCTGGCCAATGTCACCATCAATGAGAATGCCGGCCTTCAGACTGTCAGCCTCACTGGCATTAGCTCCGGCGCAACCAACCAGGTCCAACCGCTGGTGGTTAACGCCTCGTCGAGCAATCCGGGCCTGATTCCGAATCCTACGGTCAACTACACGAGCCCCAACACCTCCGGTTCGATTACCTTTGCCCCCGTCACTTTTGGTTTCGGCTCGGCCATCGTTACCGTCACCGTCAATAATGGCGGGGTGAGCAACAACATCATCTCCCGCGCGTTCACGGTCACCGTGAACCCGGTCAATCAGCCGCCTACGCTCAACTCACTGGCCAATCTCAACATCAACGAGAATGCCGGTCTCCAAACCGTCAACCTCTCCGGCATCACCTCCGGCGCCAGTAACGAGGTCCAGACGCTGACAGTCACCGCGTCCTCCAGCAACCCGAGCCTGATCCCGACGCCTACGGTCAACTACACCAGCCCCAATACCACGGGTTCAATCACGTTCACACCCGTGGCCTACGCTAACGGTTCGGCCGTAATCACCGTC
>Ga0074044_10002869_pt1 | contig 14952 bp, 11 predicted proteins | sample BogForMeECP23OM1_FD_94443 | JGI IMG/M metagenome (GOLD analysis project Ga0074044, IMG submission 94443) | Bog forest soil microbial communities from Calvert Island, British Columbia, Canada - Bog Forest MetaG ECP23OM1 | ecosystem: Environmental > Terrestrial > Soil > Wetlands ... | reverse complement strand
GTTTGCTTCGCGCGGCGTTCGAGATCGACAACGAGCGGCGTCGCCGGGCGGCGGCGGCCTTCGACCGCCAGTCCCGGCAGCGCACCGCACGCCTTCAACACGTTCTCGTAAAGCTCAGGCCGCAGGGTATCGACCGACGTTGCCCCGCCGCCGAAGCGGCGGAGCAGTCCCGCGATGCACGCGCGCCATGTATGACCGGCGCGTCCGTGGCGGAATTCGTCGAGCGCGGCGACGACCTGTTGCCGAGGCGCGCTCATGCCGTCGCCTCCAAAACCGGCTCGCGCCGAAGAAACGTCGGAATGTCTAGGTCGTCCGCTTCCGAGGCGGCGTTTGCGGCGTGCGCGGCTTTCATCGCCGCCACACCACCATCGTCGCCGTTGCCAACAGCGGCGGCGACAATCCGTCGCTTGGCGTCCTCGCTGAAACCGTCGAGCGATTTCAGAGTCTCCTTGCCAATCTTCACGACTGCGGGCGAAGTCGTGCTAGGCCGCGTCGCAGCCGTAGCTGCCTGCCGCCACTCTGCGAGCATCTTCATCACGCGGTCGAACGTCGCATCGTCCACGCCCGCGAGTTCGGACTTGAAAAAGGTCTCCGCTGCCTCAAACACGCGGTTCGCCGCAGAGGTAGTGTTGCGGTTCGATGTTGAGGGTTTGGATTTTGCCCGCTGATTAGTCCGACTAATCACGTTGGCGCGAAGGAACGGGCCGCCCGCAGGGTAGCCCTCCCGATGCCATTGGAGGAGTTGGGCAACCCAAGACTGCGACTTGCCCAAAGCATCGGCCATCTTCCGCTGTGGGGTCTTGTGGGTTTTCCAGCTGGTCACCAAGGCGTCGGCGGCTGCACGATAGTGCTCGACGCCCGCACGATCGCCTGCGTCGGCCTTTTCCTTGGCGATAGCGAGGAGATCGGCCTCACTGCCGGGTCGTATGTCGCAGGTTGACGGCGTGCTGGTGGATACGGTGTCAAGCATCGCGGTCATGGCTGCCTCCCTGCATCGAGGCATTGCCGAATAGAGCGACCTGTCACGACCGAACGAGACCCGAGTTTTGTGAGCTTGAGCTTTCCGGTAGTGGCCAGTGTGTACAGGTGACTTCGACTGATGTTCCCGAGAAGCTTTCGGGCCTCGCCGATCGAGAATGCTCGATAGTCGAAGTCGGGCGAGCTTTGGAGTGCGTTGTCTGACATTGTGCGTCTCCGTGTTTTTGAATGCGGAGGCGACTTATCGTGCGCAGGCTTGGACCAGTGAGAACTGAACGACGGAAAATTGCTTGCGAATAGTAACTCGCCTAAACAGCCTTGGGCTCAGGCCAGCCTTGATAATACAGGTGACTACGATGCTCGCTTAGAAACTTCTTCGCCGTCGTCGGTTCGAGAGCATCCTCTCCCAGCGCTGCTGATGCGAAGAGAGATGCAGCATCCCAAGCACTGCCGCTCGTAATCGCGTCACCAACGAACAGCTTTAGCTGGCCGCCACCATCGTGATTTGCCACGTGATCGAAAGCATGTGCGAGGACCAGTGTTAAGGCGACCGCGCGGCTCGGAAGTTTGCGGCTTGATAGTTGGATTCGCAAGGGTCCAATCCGATCCTCGTAATCCGTTGGTTTCGGTTGCTTCGCGAGAGCCCGCAAGAACTGCGCGAACACTGAGTGCAGAGAGCCATTGGTCTGAGCCCTCATTTTCAGGCCGCTCTTCAAAATCGCGGCAGCCAAACGTGCCGAGCCAACGCGATCGTCCAATTTCTCAAAGTGCACAGCAAGCTTCGTTGCGGCCATGTTAACCGAATCCCAATTGACGGCAACTTCACTTCTGCGCTTTCGAATCTCGCTCTCAGGCCAATCGAAACTACGAGCTTTCTCACAATGGTACATCGCTAAATCGAGCGCGGCGCTAAACGATTTGGGATCGCGTCCCAAGACTGACCGTTTCAGCGCGGCGATGGCGGTGCTGTACCGTTCTCTTTGTGCGCCAGAGAGCGCGCGTCCTTGATCTTCCGAGCTGACCATGAGCATCCGCTCACCGTCGCCCGAAAGCCACGACCTTGCCAGCCTTGGGCGTCGCGCAATAGGCCGCCCAGGCGTCCATTAGCTTGCGCCGCTTCTCAAATAGATCACCGCGCCGGTAGGCCGCTTCGGCCTTGTTCTCGATCACGTGCGCGAGCGCGGCCTCGCAAACCTCGCTCGTGAAATTTGTGCACTCGGCTGCCCAATCTCGGAAGGCCGACCTAAAACCGTGTGGCGTCGCGTCGGCGACCTTCATACGGCGGAGCACCATTGCGAGCGCCATCACGGACAGCGACTTGCCGGACTTCTGACCGGCAAAGACAAACTCGCCGTCGCGGGCTTCGTGGAGGGCCTTCACGATCTTGAGCGCGCGCCGCGACAACGGCACGCGGTGTTCGCGGCCGGATTTCATCCTCTCCGCTGGCACCGTCCAAATCTCATGGTCAAGATCAAATTCATCCCACCGCGCCCCGAGCACCTCTCCCGATCTCGCGGCGGTAAGGATGGCAAATTCGAGCGCCAGCGCGGCGGTCGCTTGGCGGGATTGCAGGTCGGCTATAAAGGCGGGCACGTCGGCGTAGCCCATGGCCGCGTGATGCCCTCGGGTGAGCCGTTGACGCTTGGGCAGCAGTTGATCGAGGTGGCCGCGCCAGCGTGCCGGATTCTCTCCCCTGCGCAGCCCTTGCGCCTTGGCAGCGTCAAGGACGCGCTCAATCCGGCCGCGAAGGCGGGAAGCGGTTTCCGGCTTGTCGTGCCAAAGCCGTTTCAAAACCGAAAGCACGTCATCCGTGGTGATCGTGTCTACCGGCAGACGGCGGAGCGGAGCAGCATACTCGCGCAGGGTCATTTCCCATTGCGCAGCGTGCTTGCCATTGCGCCAGGACGGCCGCATGGCCTCGATTACCCGGTCCGCACATTCACCAAACGTAGCGCCTTCTAAGGGCTTCCTAGCATCCTTTGGATTGATATCCTCCGCCAGCTTACTGCGGGCGTCGGACGCCATTTCGCGCGCGCGGGCGAGCTTAACGTCACGCGCGGAGCCAAAGCCGATTTCGGTCGGCTTGCCGTGCCAGCGATACAGGAATACCCATCGCCGTCCGCCGTTTGGTGAGATCGAAAGATACAGGCCACCGCCGTCGGCATGGCGACCGCGTTTCGTGATCGTTGCTGCCGCTCGCGCGTTGAGTCGATTGATCTTCCGCGCCATCGTCCGCCTCTCTGCCCTAGCACGTGCCCTAGCAGCTAAGCTGGATTGTGGCAGACACCAGAGAACAGAAGAAGACAGCTCATGAAAGAAACGTCATTAACGATAAGGGTTTGTAAGATAGTTACGGACTGGTAAACGCATCTGCGGAGTATGGTTCGTCGGACTCCCTCTCCGCCAAATAACAGACATGATCGATTGCATCCGATCATGAGCCATCGATTACGGGATCGGGCCTCGCCGATCGCCGCAGCGCCTCATGGTCGGTGATGACGATTTCGCGCCCGCTGCTCGAAATGCCGTGTGCCGCCAGGCTCGTCAGATTGCGGGATAGATTTTCCGGCGTCATGCCCAATCGTGCGGCCAATGTGCGCTTGTCGTGCCCGAGCGTGACGTGGCCGTGACCGCCCTGCTGGCGGTCGGACTCAAGGATCCAGTTGGCTAATCGTTCGGCGCTGTTGCGCAGCTTTTGGTCCTTCAGCGCCCGCACCAGGCCGCGGTAGCGCAACGCCAGTTCGGTGACGATGGCCCGCGCAAAATGGCCATCGCGATCGAACACGTCGCGGACGGCAGCCGCCGGAAGCATGAGGATTCGTGCCGGCGTGAGCGTGCGTGCCGATTTCAAATACACCTCGTCCCGGATCACCGCGGCGAGAATAAACGTCGTCACCGGGCGGATGATATCCAATGTCGTCTCACGCCCGGCCAAACAGCCGAACAATTCGACCGTGCCTTCAACGACGATGTGCAGGAAATCGGGCTGGTCGCCCTCATTGATCAGAATGACATGCTGGGGAAAGCGCTGCAGAAACGCGGCATTCATCAAACCGTCGAAATGCATCTCCGCGACGTTGCGAAACAGCGGCAAGGCGCGGACCAGGTCCTGTTCGGAGCGGCGCACGTGCGTGTCCTCCTACGACCTCGTTGCACCATAAAGCCCTGACTGAAATTGATAATTATCAAACAATAGTACAAAATTGATCAATCAAAGGATTGAATAAAGTAAATCGCAGAAAATCAAACGAATGGCGGGCTATCCGCCAAAGTATTTGATTGATGTCAAAGCATTGTTTCGGTCATTCGGCTCTCCTCGGTGTCGTGAACATTCACGGGAGCCCGAGATGGCCAATACAGTCGACATAACTGCCGCGGAGACACGTGGTCATTATCGGTTGGCCGGCAGCCCGGCCGCCGGGCTCACCATGGGGACGTGGGGATTCTTCGTAGGCTTCGCCGCAGTCGCGCTTTACGGCCCGGCCGCGAAATACTTCCAGGAACAGATGAATCTCGGGGGCCTCGCGCTCGGCCTGCTGGTTGCGGCACCGCAGCTAACCGGTTCGCTTCTGCGTATTCCGTTCGGCGCGTGGGTCGACCGTGTCGGCGGCCGTCTACCGATGCTCACTCTATTCGGGCTGTCGCTGGTTGGCATGTGGGGCTTGGTGTTCATTCTGCTCACGGTCAAAACGCTCACCGTCGCCGCCTATCCGATCGTCATCTTGTTCGGATTCTTGAGCGGATGCGGGGTTGCCTCGTTTTCGGTCGGCATTCCGCAGGTTTCCTATTGGTACAAGCAGTCGCGCCAGGGCACGGCGCTGGGTGCCTATGGCGGAATCGGCAATCTTGCGCCGGGCCTTTTCACGCTGCTGCTGCCCCTTGCCATTGCCAGCTGGGGACTTGCCGTTTCTTACTTCGCCTGGTTCACGTTCCTTCTGGTCGGGGCCGCGATCTATGCCTGGCTTGCCCGGGACGCCTATTTCTTCCAGTTGCGCCAGCAAGGCTTCGACTCTGAGACCAGTCGACAGATCGCTGCTGAGAAGGGCGAGGAACTCTTTCCGAACGAACGCGTCTGGCAGGCGGTCATTTCCGCGGCTGAAGAGCCGCGCACCTGGGGCCTCGTTGCGCTCTACTTCGTGTCTTTCGGCGGGTTCCTGGCGCTGACTGCCTGGTTCCCGACTTATTGGATCAATCTGCACCATATGGACGTGAAGTCCGCAGCCGTGCTCGGTGGGCTCGGCTTTTCGCTCCTCGCAGCCGTCATCCGGGTGTTCGGCGGCATGATTTCCGAGCGCATCGGTGGCGAGCCAACCGCGGTTATCGCCTTCGTTGCCGTTTTGGCCGGCGCGCTGATGCTCACCTTCGTGCAGGATTTCTCGCTGGCGCTTAGCGGTGAATTATTGATCGCGCTTGGAATGGGGGTCGGCAACGCGGCGGTGTTCAAGATGGTGCCCAAATATGTGCCCCAGGCGGTCGGCGGAGCGGCGGGTATCGTCGGCGGACTCGGTGCGCTCGGCGGCTTCATCATTCCGCCGTTTCTCGGGGCCGTCGTCGATGCGCTCGGAACGCAGGGTTACGCTGGCGGCTTTTTCGCCTACGTCGTGCTCGCGGTGATGGCCATCGGCGTTGCTGCGTACTTCTGGCATCTCGATCGGGGTTCGAAATCAACCCCAGCAGTCGGGCCTGCGATCCTTCGGACGCGATAGAGGTTGCACCATGAGTCATTTCCTCGATCGACTTACGTTCTTCAAACGAATGGGCGAGCCGTTTTCAGACGGGCATGGGATTACGACCCACGAAGACCGGCGCTGGGAGGACGGCTATCGCAAACGCTGGCAGCACGACAAGATCGTGCGTTCGACGCACGGCGCCAATTGCACCGGCTCTTGTTCGTGGAAAATCTACGTCAAAGGCGGCATCGTCACCTGGGAAACCCAGCAGACCGATTATCCGCGCACGCGCCCCGAACTTCCAAACCACGAACCGCGCGGCTGCTCGCGCGGTGCGAGCTACTCCTGGTATCTCTATTCAGGCAATCGCGTGAAATATCCGCTGGTGCGCTCGCGCCTGCTCAAGCTGTGGCGGGAAGCGCGCGTCACGCGGACGCCGGTTGGTGCCTGGGGGTCGATCGTCGAGGACCCGAACAAGCGCGCGGCCTATACCAGTAAGCGCGGCCTCGGCGGTTTCGTGCGCGCCACGTGGGACGAGGTTACCGAAATCATCGCGGCCGCCAACGCTTATACGATCAAACGGCATGGCCCTGATCGGATCATCGGTTTCTCGCCTATCCCCGCAATGTCGATGGTCTCTTACGCCGCGGGCTCGCGTTATCTTTCGCTGATCGGCGGCGTCTGCATGTCGTTCTACGACTGGTACTGCGATCTGCCGCCGTCGTCGCCGCAAACCTGGGGCGAGCAGACCGACGTACCCGAGAGCGCCGATTGGTACAATTCGGGATTCCTGATCCTGTGGGGTTCCAACGTCCCGCAGACACGCACGCCCGACGCGCACTTCTACACCGAGGCGCGTTACCGCGGCGCCAAGAGCGTCGTGATCTGCCCGGATTATTCCGAGGCGTCGAAGTTTGCCGACCTCTGGATATCGGTGAAGCAGGGCACCGATGCAGCCCTCGCGATGGCGATGGGCCACGTCATCCTGCGCGAATTTCATATCGACCGGCAGGCCAAATATTTTTCCGACTACGCGCGCCAGTATACGGACATGCCGTTTCTGGTGCGGCTGGTGAAATCCGAGGGACGGCTGGTGCCCGAGCGGCTCGTGCGCGCCTCGGATTTTCCCCAAAGCCTCGGCGAGACGAACAATCCCGAGTGGAAGACTGTCGCTTATGACGAGGCGAGCGGCGCGGTCGTCGTCCCGAACGGCTCGGTCGGCTTCCGCTGGGGCGAGAAAGGCAAGTGGAACCTCGAAGAAAAGGATGCCAAGGGCCAAGACACCAAGCTTCGGCTGTCGCTCGCCGATGCCAAGGACGAGTACGCCGACGTTGCGTTTCCGTACTTCGGCAATCGCGAGCACGATCATTTTGCCGGGACCGATCACCCGAGCGTTCTCGTCCGCAAGGTGCCGGCCAAGCGCGTCGCGCTGAAGGACGGCGAAGCGCTGGTCGTGACCGTGTTCGATCTCTTGGTCGCGAACTACGGCCTCGATCGCAGCTTCGGCGGCGAGCACGTCGCCAAATCGTATGACGACAACGTTCCCTATACGCCTGCCTGGGCGGAGAAAATTACGGGTGTGCCGCGCGATCAAATCATTACGGTAGCGCGCGAGTTCGCGCTCAACGCCGAGAAGACCAATGGCCGCTCCATGATCATCATCGGCGCGGCGATGAACCATTGGTACCACTGCGACATGAATTACCGGGGCGTCATCAACATGCTGGTGATGTGCGGATGTGTCGGGCAATCGGGCGGCGGCTGGTCGCATTATGTCGGTCAGGAGAAGCTGCGCCCGCAGGCGGGTTGGCTGCCGCTGGCGTTTGCGCTCGACTGGAGCCGGCCGCCGCGTCAACAGAACTCGACGTCCTTCTTCTACGCGCACACCGATCAGTGGCGCTACGAGACGCTCGGTATCGATGAAATCCTGTCGCCGACGGCGCCCCCCGGCCAATGGGACGGCGCGATGATCGACTACAATGTCCGGGCCGAACGCATGGGTTGGTTGCCGTCCGCGCCCCAGCTTAGGCAGAATCCGTTGTCGGTCGCGAGAGACGCGGCGGCAGCGGGCGTGGAAGCGAAGGATTACGTCGTCAGCGGGCTGAAATCCGGGGAATTGCAGATGTCCTGCGAGGACCCGGATCATCCCGACAACTGGCCGCGCAACATGTTTGTCTGGCGCTCGAATCTGCTCGGCTCATCGGGCAAGGGCCACGAGTATTTCCTCAAGCATCTGCTCGGCACGACTCATGGCGTGCAGGGCAAAGATCTTGGCGAGACCGGCCGCAACAAGCCGAAGGAAGTCGTCTGGTATGACGAGGCGCCGCAGGCAAAGCTCGATCTTCTGGTAACGCTCGACTTTCGCATGTCCACCACGTGCGTTTACTCCGACATCGTTCTGCCGACCGCCACCTGGTACGAAAAGAACGATCTCAATACCTCCGACATGCATCCCTTCATCCATCCGCTCTCCGCCGCGGTCGATCCGGTGTGGGAATGCAAGAGCGACTGGGAGATTTACAAGGCGATCGCCAAGACGTTCTCCGAGATTGCGCCGGAAATTCTCGGTGTCGAAAACGACGTCGTTCTCACGCCGATCCAGCACGACACGGCGAACGAGATCGCCCAGGCCATCGACGTCAAAGAGTGGAAGAACGGCGACGTGGAGCCGGTCCCCGGCAGGACGATGCCCGCGGTTGCCGTGGTCGAGCGCGACTATCCGAATATCTACCAGCGTTTCACCGCGCTCGGCCCGCTGATGGCCAAGCTCGGCAACGCCGTGAAGGGGATTGCCTGGAACACCGAGCATGAGGTCGATCTGCTGAAACGTCTTAATGGCACGGTCAAGGAGGAGGGACCGACCAAGGGAATGCCGAAGCTCGATACCGACATTGACGCCACCGAGGTGATCCTCGCGCTGGCGCCGGAGACAAACGGTGAGGTCGCGGTCAAAGCCTGGGATGCGCTGTCGAAGACGACAGGCCGTGATCACACCCATCTCGCGATCCCGAAGGCAGACGAGAAAATCCGTTTCCGCGACGTCGTGGCGCAGCCCCGCAAGATCATCTCGGCCCCGACCTGGTCGGGCCTGGAATCCGAGAAGGTCTGCTACAACGCCGGCTATACCAACGTTCACGAGATGATCCCCTGGCGCACGCTCACCGGGCGTCAGCAGCTCTACCAGGATCACCTCTGGATGCGGGCATTCGGCGAAGCGCTGTGCGTCTATCGGCCGCCGATTGACACCAAGACGGTCAAGCCGGTGATCGACCGCAAGCCGAACGGCGAGAAACAGATCGTCCTCAACTTCATCACGCCGCACCAGAAGTGGGGCATCCACTCGACCTACACCGACAACCTGCTGATGCTCACGCTGTCGCGCGGCGGTCCGATCGTCTGGATCAGCGAAACCGACGCCGCGAAAGCGGGCATTGCCGACAATGACTGGATCGAGGCCTACAACACGAACGGCGCGCTGGTCGCGCGTGCCGTGGTCTCGCAGCGCGTGAAAGAAGGGATGTGCCTGATGTATCACGCGCAGGAGAAGATCGTGAATGTGCCGGGTTCGGAAATCACCGGCCAGCGCGGCGGCATCCACAACTCGGTGACCCGCGTGGTGGTTAAGCCCACACATATGATCGGCGGCTATGCCCAGCAGTCCTACGGCTTCAACTACTACGGCACGATCGGCACCAACCGCGACGAGTTCGTCATCATCCGCAAAATGTCGAAGGTCGACTGGCTCGACACGCCGAATGCCGATCAGCCCGAGCCGCTGGCGGCGGCGCCAAATATGGAGGCCGCAGAATGAAAATCCGCGCGCAAATCGCGATGGTGCTGAATCTCGACAAGTGCATCGGCTGCCACACCTGTTCGGTCACCTGCAAGAACGTCTGGACCAGCCGCGAGGGAATGGAATACGCCTGGTTCAACAACGTCGAGACCAAGCCCGGCATCGGCTATCCGAAGGACTGGGAAAACCAGAAGCGCTGGAACGGCGGCTGGCGGCGCAGGAAGAACGGCAAGATCGAGCCGCGCATCGGCTCGAAGTGGCGGGTGCTGGCGAAGATTTTCGCCAATCCCGATCTGCCGGAAATCGACGACTACTACGAACCGTTCACGTTCGACTACGAGCACCTGCAGAAGGCGCCCGAGCTGCCGGCGTTCCCGACCGCGCGGCCGCGTTCGCTGATCACCGGCGAGCGGATGGAGAAGATCGAGTGGGGTCCGAACTGGGAGGAGATCCTGGGCGGCGAGTTCGCCAAGCGCTCGCAGGACTACAACTTCGAAGGCGTGCAGAAGGATATCTACGGCCAGTTCGAAAACACCTTCATGATGTATCTGCCGCGACTGTGCGAGCACTGCCTCAATCCGGCTTGCGTTGCCGCCTGTCCGTCAGGCGCGATCTACAAGCGGGAGGAAGATGGCATCGTCCTGATCGACCAGGACAAGTGCCGCGGCTGGCGCATGTGCGTATCGGGCTGTCCGTATAAAAAGATCTATTACAACTGGTCGAGCGGAAAATCCGAAAAGTGCATTTTCTGCTACCCCCGCATCGAGGCCGGCCAGCCGACGGTGTGTTCGGAAACTTGCGTCGGGCGCATCCGCTACCTCGGCGTCATGCTTTATGACGCCGACCGCATCGAGGAAGCCGCAAGCGCCCCGAACGAGCAGGACCTTTACGAGGCGCAGTTCGGGATTTTCCTCAACCCCAATGACCCCGCGGTGATCGAGCAGGCGCGCTTCGATGGCATTGCCGAAAACTGGCTCGAAGCCGCGCGCCGCTCGTCGATCTGGAAGATGGTGATGGAGTGGAAGGTCGCATTCCCGCTTCACCCGGAATACCGCACGCTGCCGATGGTCTGGTACGTGCCACCACTGTCGCCGATCCAGTCGGCGGCGGCGGCCGGCAAGATCGGCCACGACGGCGCGATGCCGGATGTGCGGTCGCTCCGTATTCCGCTCAAGTATCTCGCCAATTTGTTGACGGCGGGCAAGGAGGAGCCGGTCGCCCGCGGGCTTGAGCGCATGCTCGCAATGCGGGCTTACATGCGCGCCAAGACCATCGACGGCGTCATCGACGAAAACATCGCCACGCGTGTCGGTCTTACCGGGCTGGCGATCGAGGACATGTACCAGACGATGGCGATCGCCAACTACGAAGATCGATTCGTGATCCCGACCGCGCACCGCGAAGTCAATGAGGACGCTTACGATTTGCGCGGTTCCTGCGGCTTTTCCTTCGGCAATGGCTGCTCAGGCGGCACGACCGAGGTCAATCTGTTCGGCACGCCCAAGCGCGCCAAGACGCCGATGGAGGTGGTGTGATGACCCGGACCTTCAAGGTGCTTTCGGCAGTGCTGAGCTATCCGACTGCGCAGTTGCAGGACGCCATGCCCGAACTCACGGCGGCTATCGGCGGCGAAGCGCTATTGCCCGTCGCGGTTCGTCGCCAGCTTGAGCGACTCATGAATGAAATCGCGACCGGCGATCTCTATGACCTGCAGGAGCGCTATGTGCTGCTGTTCGATCGCACGCGCTCGCTGTCGCTGCACCTGTTCGAACATGTGCACGGCGAGAGCCGAGATCGCGGTCAGGCCATGATCGATCTCAAGTCGCTGTATGAGAACGGCGGGCTTGAGATTGACGCGGCCGAGTTGCCGGATTTCGTGCCGCTGTTCCTGGAGTTCCTCTCGACGCGGCCGCGCGCCGAGGCGTACGAGCTGCTCGGACAGCCCGCCCATATTTTCGCAGCTTTGGCCGAACGCCTGCGCAAGCGCCAGTCTGACTACGAGGCCGTTTTCCGCGGTCTTGCGGCGCTCGCGACCTCGAAGCCCAAAGCCGAAGACATATCGGCGTTGCTCGCCGAGCCTGACCCCGATGCGACCGACCTCGCGGCGCTCGATGCCGCCTGGGAGGACGAGCCGGTCAACTTCGGGCCGAACGCCGGCAACGGCTGTAAGGACGGCCTGATTGCCAGAATCCGCGCCGGCCTCCGCCCCACCTCCGGCGTTGCCGGTGCAACGCCTTCTCACACTTCGCGCCCGTGAGGAAATGACCATGCGCGAGACTTTCAACTACCTGGTGTTCGGCTGGTATCCCTACCTTTGCCTGACGGTATTTCTGATCGGCAGCCTGGTTCGCTTCGATCGCGAGCAGTACACGTGGCGAAGCGGATCAAGCCAATTGCTGCGCCGACGGCAACTGTATTGGGGATCAAACCTGTTTCACGTCGGTATTCTCGTGATCTTTCTCGGCCATTTCATCGGCTTGCTGACCCCGATCTGGATTTTCGAGGCACTCGGCATATCCCACACCTTCAAGCAATGGATGGCAATCGTCATCGGCGGGGTTGCCGGGATCATGTGTTTCGTCGGAATAACGCTTTTGGTGCACCGTCGGCTGTTCGACGCGCGCATCCGCAAAACCTCATCGTTCGGCGATATCGCAATTCTGCTGATGCTCTACGCCCAATTGACCCTTGGCCTGTCGACGATCCCGGTGTTGCTCGGTCATCTCGATGGCCACGAGATGGTGAGGTTCATGACATGGGCGCAGGGCATCCTGACGCTGCAGCCCGGCGTGTCGGCGCTTGTTGCCGATGCAAATCCTATCTTCAAGCTACATCTGTTCCTGGGCATGACGATTTTCCTCGTATTCCCGTTCACGCGCCTCGTGCACGTCTGGAGCGCGCCGGTGTGGTACCTCGGCCGCCGCGGCTACCAAGTCGTGCGCACGACCAGAAACAGCAGGCCGGCCGGCCGCCGGCCGAGCGCGGTTCCCGCGGAGTAACGGCGATGACATGCTCGGTGCATCAATCGATTTTGCCCAAGGGTCACGGCGTGCGGGTTAACGGGGTCGCGATCCCACGCGATCTGATTGCGCACGAACTCCAGCACCATCCTTCGCGCACGCCGGCCGAAGCGTGGCAAGCCGCCGCGCGGGCGCTGGCGGTGCGCGAATTGCTGCTGCAGGAAGCCCGCCGGCTTGAAGTATCGGGAGAACCGATCGCCGATGGCGATGGCCGCCGGGAAACCGCCGACGAAGCCGCCATTCGCGCGCTCGTTGCGCAAGAAGTTCAAACACCACAAGCCGATACCGCGACCTGCCGGCGCTATTACGAGCAAAACCGAGAGCGTTTCCGCTCATCCGACATTTACGAAGCGGCCCATATCCTGTTCGCTGCAAGCAAGGCCGACGCACCGGCTTATGAGCAGGCGCGTGCGGCTACCGAAGCCACGCTTGCCGTCTTGCGTGAGCGGCCCGAACAATTTGCTGAGCTGGCGAAGGCGCATTCGGCTTGCTCGTCGGCTTCGCAGGGCGGCAACCTCGGCCAGATCACGGCCGGTCAGACAACGCCCGAGTTTGAGCAAGCCGTGTTTGCGCTTGAGCCCGGCGAGATCGGTCCGCAGCCAGTCGCAACACGCTACGGTTTCCATATCGTCCGTTTGGACCGCAAGCATGAAGGCCGCGAGTTGCCGTTCGAGGTCGTAGCTAACCGGATTGCCGAATACCTGCAGGAAAGCGTGCAGCGACGCGCGCTCGCGCAATACATTGCGCGGCTCGCCACTGCGGCCCGCATCGAGGGGATCGATCTCGCCGGCGCTGCAGCTATGCGAGTCAATTGAGCGGAGAATGACATCATGTCCAGCAGCCCGGCTTCTCCGTCCATGCCTCCGGCTCTTGAGCGCCGACTGAACTATGCCGGTCCAGCGCTGTTTTCCTACGGCTTTCGGCCGTTTTTTCTTGGCGCTGCGGTGTGGTCAGTCGCCTGTATCGTCCTCTGGATTCCGCAGTTCATGGGCGATCTGTCGTGGCCCACCGCCTATTCGCCGCTCGATTGGCACAGTCATGAGATGCTCTACGGCTATGTCGCGGCCGTGATCGCCGGTTTTCTGCTGACTGCGATCCCGAACTGGACCGGGCGGCTGCCGATTAATGGTGGCCCGCTCATGGCACTCGCTGCGCTCTGGATTGCGGGCCGTTTCGCAATTCTGTTCTCGGCCAAACTAGGAATATTGGTTGCTGCTCTGATCGACATCGCCTTCCTCGCAACACTCGCGATTGTTGCCGCGCGCGAGATCATTGCGGGTCGCAATTGGCGCAACTTACGGGTCCTGGTGCTGATTGGCGTTCTGATCGCAGGCAACATTGCCTTTCATGCCGAGGTCTACGCATTCGGCGGCGCCGACTACGGCAATAGGATTGGTATCGCGGCCGTTATCATGCTGATTATGCTGGTCGGCGGACGCGTCGTGCCGAGCTTTACGCGCAACTGGCTGGCGCGCCAGGAAAACGGACGATTGCCCGCGCCGTTTTCGCGCTTCGATGTCGCTTCGATCGCCGTGAGCCTTGCTTCGCTCGTGCTCTGGGTGGGATTGCCGGACGGCGCCATGACCGGCCTTGCCTTGATCGCCGCGGCTGTCATGCAGGGCGCTCGGCTTGCCCGATGGGCCGGCGATCGCACGACTTCCGATCGGCTCGTGCTCGTTCTCCATGTCGGCTACGCGTTTGTGCCGATCGGCTTTGCGGTCTTGGGAGCGTCCATTCTCAATCCCTCGGCCATCCCGAGCAGCGTTGGGATTCACGCCTGGACCGCCGGCGCTATCGGGCTGATGACGCTCGCGGTGATGACGCGCGCCAGCCTCGGGCACACCGGACAGCCATTGACCGCTGGTAGAGGCACGCAGGCAATCTATCTGTTCGGGTTCTGCGCCGCGGTGTTGCGAATGATCGCCGGTCTGGTGGGCTCGATGCTGCTCATGGAGTTCGCAAGCGCTGCCTGGGCCGCGGCATTCGGCGGATTTGTGCTGCTTTACGGTCCGATGCTGTGGCAACGGCCGCCGGTCTGGGCCGGACGCGCGTGAAAGGGCCTGGGCGCGCGCAGCGCGCGTCGCGATTCTTCCGCGCAATCACGTCGTAGCGGCAGAAGCTGCGAATATCCCGCCATATCTGGAGGATTATCCGATCGCTGCGACAGGATTGGCTCGGATGCCGGCAATTGACCTAGCTCAAGGCGGAGTTCGCTCATCATTCTTATTATAAGCGTCAATACTGGCGACTGGCCGATCCTGGCAGCTTGCAAAATTGCAATGGAAAGCGAGGATTTATCCCTATGTTCCAAGTGCGCATCCACGGCCGCGGTGGGCAGGGGGTCGTCACGGGTGCCGAAATTCTATCGGTTGCCGCCTTTCTTGAGGGCAAGCATGCCCAGGCCTTTCCGAGCTTCGGCTCCGAGCGCATGGGCGCGCCGGTGGTTTCATTCTGCCGGATCGACGACAAGGAAATCCGGCTGCGCGAGCCG
>Ga0074044_10002868_pt1 | contig 14952 bp, 14 predicted proteins | sample BogForMeECP23OM1_FD_94443 | JGI IMG/M metagenome (GOLD analysis project Ga0074044, IMG submission 94443) | Bog forest soil microbial communities from Calvert Island, British Columbia, Canada - Bog Forest MetaG ECP23OM1 | ecosystem: Environmental > Terrestrial > Soil > Wetlands ... | reverse complement strand
TTCGTCGGCTGCGAAGCGCTGCCGCATGAGCAAGGCGCGTCCGGCCTGGGTAGCCAGGTCGGATGCGGCAAACGGGCCGGGACGATTGCGCGCCTTGAGGAACGGCGTTCTTGCGCCGTCGACAACGTAAACCGGCTGCGTCATGGTCAGCTCCTAGGGGCACGCCCGGCCAGGCCGGGCGCGCACGTCCGCTCTTACGCCGCCACCTTGCGCGCGACCGGTTCGGGCGAAGCAGGCGTGACCGCGGGCGGACGCATTTCGGACAGGCCGAGGTCTGCTGCGAAGTCGTCGACCCGGATCACCTGGTCGACGAGCCGCTGTGCGCGTCGGATCAGGGCCAGCTCGTCGCTGCTGATGAGCGCAGCCGCCTGCGCGGCGGCGGCGCGATCCTCGCCCCCCTTGACCGCCAGACGGCCGGCTTTCTGCGCCTCGCGGATGCGCGCCTCGATCGGCTCGACGGCCAGCGTGGCCTCGACCGCGGACTCGATCGTGCGCACGACGTCGTCCTCGGCCTGCGGCATGTACATGCCGGCGGTGAGCCGGTCGCGCGTCGCGGAGGGTTCGATCAGCAGCCTTGCGACTTCGTGACCGAGCTGGTCCGAGGGAATCACGTACGGCCGGCCGAGGGGAAAGACCGTCCGTCGCATCACCATCGCGATCAGGCGGTTGGGGAAGTTCGAGATCACCCCTTCGAGCGCGGTCTGGGCCTTGAACATCGCGTCCCAGATCGCCCAGTGCATCAGCGGCGCATCCTCGGGCTGCCGGCCCTCGTCCTCGAAGCGCTTGAGCGTCATCGAGCAGAGATACAGGTATGACAAAACGTCGCCCAGCCGCGCCGAGAGCTTCTCCTTGCGCTTGAGCGCCCCGCCGAGCACGCCCATCGACACGTCGGCCAGAAATGCCAGCGCCGCAGAGAAGCGAGTCAATTGCTGGTAGTAGTGGTGCGTTTCCGGCGCGACGTCGGGCACCGGCACCGGGCGCGAGCCGAGGAGCCCGAGCACAAAGGTGCGCGCGAAGTTCGACAGCACGAAGCCGATGTGTCCGAACAGCGCCTGATCGAAGGCGATCGACGCGGCATGGGCGTCCGCCTCGCGCGTGGCCGCCATCTCCTTGAGGACATACGGGTGGCAGCGAATGGCACCCTGGCCGAAGATGATCAGGCTGCGGGTGAGGATGTTGGCGCCTTCCACGGTAATCGACACCGGGATCTGCATGTACGCCGCACCAAGGAAATTCGACGGCCCCATGCAGATTCCCTTGCCGCCGGCGATGTCCATCGCGTCGATGGCGATCTGCCGGCCGCGCTCGGTAAGGTGGTATTTGCTGATCGCGGACAGCACCGCCGGCTTCTCGCCCAGATCCACCATGCCGGCGGTCAGCACACGTGTCGCGTCCATCGAATAAAGATAGCCGCCCATTCGCGCCAGCGGCTCCTCGACGCCTTCGAACCTGCCGATCGGTGTCTTGAACTGGCTGCGTATGCGCGCGTACCCGCCGGTGGCGCGTACGACCATCTTGGCCATGCCGGTATTGAGCGACGGCAGCGAGATCGCGCGCCCTGCGGCGAGGGATTCCATCAGCATCCGCCAGCCCTTGCCGACCATGGGCCTGCCGCCGATGACCCAGTCGATCGGAATGAACACATCCTTGCCCCAGTTGGGGCCGTTCTGGAACACCGCGGACAGGGGCATGTGGCGGCGCCCGATATGCACGCCCGGATGGTCGGCCGGGATCAGCGCGCAGGTGATGCCCAGGTCTTCCTGTTCACCCAGCAGGTGGTCGGGATCGAAGGCGCGGAAGGCAAGCCCGAGCAGGGTCGCCACCGGGCCCAGCGTGATGTAGCGCTTCTCCCACGTGAGCCTCAGTCCCAGCACCTGCTTGCCCTGGTGCTCGCCCATGCAAACGATGCCTGAATCCGGAATCGCGGCTGCATCGGAGCCTGCGTGCGGGTTGGTCAGCGCGAAACAGGGAATCTCCAGGCCTTTCGCCAGCCGCGGCAGGTAGTAGCGCTTCTGCTCGTCGGTACCGTAGTGCAGCAGCAGCTCGCCGGGTCCCAGCGAATTGGGGACCATCACGGTGACGACCAGCGCGCTGCAGCGCGAGGCGAGCTTGGTCACGACCTGCGAATGCGCAAACGCGGAGAATCCCAGCCCGCTGTGTTCCTTGGGGATGATCATGCCCAGGAAGCCGTTGTCCTTGACGTATTGCCACACCGCCGGCGGAAGATCGCGGTAGACGTGCGTGGTCTCCCAGTCGCTGACCATGCGGCACACTTCCTCGCACTCGCGGTCGAGGAACGACTGCTCTTCGGCACTGAGCCGCGGCGGCGGCGAGGCCAGCAGCTTCTTCCAGTCGGGCCGACCGGAGAACAGTTCGCCGTCCCAGCCGACCGTGCCGGCCTCGATCGCCTCGCGCTCGGTCGAGGTCATCGCCGGCAGGATCTTGCGGAACAGGGTGAGCACACCATTGCTGATCAGGGCCCGCCGCAGCGGCCCGTAGTTGAGCGGGATCGCGAGCACGACGAGGATCCCCGCGAGCACCACGACCACGGGCGGTGGCAGCAGCTGCGCACCCCAGGCGAGCGCCAGGGCTGCCGCGAGGCCTGCGGTCCAGAGCCAGCCTGCCGCGTCGATGTACGCCAGGGCGAAGAAACCGACGATGACAACCACGATCCAGATGACCGTCAACATGAGCGCTCCTACCGGGTGAGGAACTCGCGGCCACTGTCCTCGCCGTCGAGTTCGGAAAGTTCGGGCAGCGGGGCCTTCAGACCGGCGACCAGGAATGGCGCCAGCCGCCGCAACAGCATCTCGTCATTGCCCGCCTCGCCTCGCAGCGCCGCGATCAGCTTGAGCGCATCGGTGCCCGCAAGCGTGAACGACAGCGCTCCCATGACGAAATGCAGCCGCCAGGCAAGCTCCTTGCGCGGCAGCTGCGGCAGAGCCCGTCCGAAGGCGGCCTTGAAGCGAGCAATCATCACTGTGTATTCGCCGGACAGGAAATGACGGATGGACGGCGCCGGATCGGCGTAGGCGCGACCGAGCAGGCGCAGGAAATTCTTGCCGCCGCGCTCGCGATCGCGCGCGAGCTTGAGCGCCGGGATGAACATGGCCGCCAGGATTTTTTCGCAGGAAAGCGGCTTGGGCGCCGACGCGTGCTCGAAGCGAGTCAGCAGCGCGACGCGCTCCTGGTTCATCGGGTCGAGACGGCGCGTGAGCACCGCCTCGAACAGGTCCTCCTTGCTGCCGAAGTGATAATGGACCGCCGCCAGGTTCACCCGCGCGGCAGCCGTAATCTGGCGCAGCGACGTCGCCTCGAAGCCGTGCTCCATGAACAGCTCTTCGGCGGCGTCGAGGATCTTGCTCTTGGTCAGCGAATTCTTCGGCGCATCGAATGGAATGACTCTTCCCCCCATTGGCCGACCCTCCTGTTGCAGGCGCTCCCGCGTCGAGCGCGAAAGTCATTTAAACGTTTGTTTGAATCCTGATCTTAAGGGGGTGCGCCATCGCTGTCAATGCGGCAGGCGCGGCCTCACGCGGTGAGCGGCTCCCGGCCCGCCCCGCCCTTGCTTTCCGCGCCATACACCGCATCGATGGCGTCCTTGAACTTGGAGAGCACCAGCGGGCGCTTGAGCTTGAGCGTCGGCGTCAGCAAGCCATTGTCGATGCTCCACGCGTCGGGCGTCGGGATCACGTGGCGGACGCGTACCCAGCGCGGGAACGTCTTCAGCTGCTCGTTGGCGTGAGCGATGAGCGTCTTCTGGTCGCGCTCGCTGGTCACCGCGAGCAGGGTCAGGAACGGCCGCCCTTCGCCGACCAGCATCACCTGCTCGAACATCGGGTCGCGCAGCAGCGCGAATTCGGCGTCCTGGGGCGGCAGTTTCTCGCCGTTCGACATGACCATGATGTCCTTGACACGCCCGCGGATGTAAATCTTGCCGCCACGTAGCTCGGCGACGTCGCCGGTATGCAACCAGCCTTCGGCATCGATGGCCGCCTGCGTCGCCTCATCGTTGTGCCAGTAGCCTCGCATGACGTTGCCGCCGCGCGCCAGCAGCTCGCCACCCGCGTCGAGCTTGACCTCGACTCCGGGCAGGGGCGGTCCGACCGACTCCGGGTCGTTGGCGCCCTCGCGGTTGACCGAGATCACCGGCGAGGCCTCGGTCATGCCATAGCCCTGCAGCATGGTCAGCCCGAGCCCGATGAAGGTGTGCGCGATGTGCGGATCGAGCGCTGCGCCGCTGACGATGGCAAGGCGCATCCGCCCGCCGAGGCGGGCGAGCACCGGCCGGGCGACGAGCCTGCGCAGGAGCGCCGTGACCTGTCTGTCGAGCCAGTTGCCCTGGCCGCTCTCGACGCGCCAGCCGTGCCCGACGCACAGCCCGAACAGCCATCCTTTCAGCGCCGACCCGGCAAGCGCCTGCTCGAGGCGGGCCGAGAATTTCTCGAAGATGCGCGGCACGGCGAACATGATCGTGGGGGCCTGGGAGGCCAGGTCTTCGGCGAGCTCGGCCACGCCGCGCGCATAGACGACCCTGGCGCCGATCGACAGCGGCAGGTAATAGCCCCCGGTGCGCTCGAACATGTGCGACAGCGGCAAGATGGACAGGAACAGATCGGTCGGTCGCGCCATGCCGGTCTGCTGGCACGCGGTTACGTTGGCGATGATATTGGCGTGCGACAACATCACTCCCTTAGGCCGGCCGGCAGTGCCCGAGGTGTAGCAGATCGTGGCCAGGGTGGCATCGGGCAGCGAACCGAACTGCGGCTCCTGTGCCGTGGCGGGCAGGAGCGAGGCCACGGTGGGCGTCGTGTCGCCAGCGTCGGCGCGCCGCACGTAGTTCGGCGGCAGCTCGCTTGCGTTCGCCTTGAGCGCGTTCGCCATCTTCGTGGTTTCGACGACGAGCAGCCGCGCTCCCGCGTTGGCGATGCACCAGGCGATGTTGTCCGGGCTGTCGTCGACATACAGCGGCACGACGACCAGGCCCAGCCCGAGCGCTGCCAGATCCAGGCCGATCCATTCGACGCCGTTCCTGAGGCAGATCGCAACCCGGTCGCCGGGGGAGAGCCCGAGGGCAACGAGCGCGGCCTGCCAGCGACCGATGCGCGCGCCGACTTCGCCGGCGCTGACGTCGCGCCACTGTCCGGACTCGAAATGGCGATAGAGCAACTTGTCGCGCACCCCAAGCTGCTGCCGGAAATAATCGCCGATGTTGGCCACGGTGCCCTCCTGCCGCGCCACGACGTGCGCCGCCCCGATTCTGCCGCCTTTGGCCGGGCGGGTCCATGGCCGGCTCCGGGGAGCCTTCGACCGGGTGCCCACGGGTTGGCTATACTGAACGGCGATCCAAGAGGCCTCACGATGCCGACGATTTCGATCCATCGCCGCCACACGCTAAGCCACGCCAAGGCGAAGGCCGCCGCGGAGGAGATCGCACGGGACCTCAACAAGCGCTTCGATCTCGCCTACGAGTGGGACCGCGACGACGTGTCCTTCGAACGGCCGGGCCTGTCCGGCAACATGCATGTGGGCAAGAACGTCGTCCGCCTCGACGTGCAGCTGTCGTTTCTGCTCACCCCGCTCAAAGGGCCCATCGAGCGGGAAATCCACAAACAACTCGACGCCCTGTTCGGCAAGGCGTAGCGCCTTCAGGGCTCCGGAAACGGTGCGCGCTCGCCGCTGAAAATGGCGTTCATCAACGCCGTTTCGCGAGTCTCGATGGTCGCCAGGAACTCGTCCGCCCCGCCCATGCGCCGGAAGGCGGCGACGCCGCGCTCGAGGAAGTGCTGCAACGCGCCCAGGCCGGCGAGGCGCGCCGGTTGCCGCATCGCGGCGAGCATCGAACGCACGAACGGCTTGCCGACGTAACGGTCGAGCGCACGGCCCACGCCGACGATGAGCGCGATCTGGCGCTCCCTTGCGGCGCGGTTGGCGAGCGCCCGATAGGCTTCGCCATAGGTCGCCGCCGAAAGCGGCGCGCGCTCCGGCAGCTGCGAGAGCAGCCCGCGATCGAGCTCGTGCGACAAGTTGGACAGCTCCATCGCGCGCGCGACCATCGCCATCACCCCCGCCGGCATGACCCGGGCCATCAGGGGGGCGACGCGCGCCAAGTCGGCGTCGCGACGGCTGAAGTCGCCAGGGCCATAAAGATCGGCCTGAAAAAACGCGATCGCGTCCGCATAACGCGGCTCGCGCGCGAGATCGGCATAGGTTGCACGAAGCCTTCTCGATTGCCATGCGGCAAGCCAGTCGAGCGCTGCAGCGAGCTCCGGCGCAGCCGCGCGCGCTTCGTGCAGCGCACGCGCGCGCTCCAGTTGCCCCACCAGCTCGGATTCATCTGCAGACGGCATCGATTCCTCGGCCCAACGATCGCATCAGGCGGCGCCGCAGCCAGCGCCAATGACAAGCGGCACGCATCTGCCTCGCACCGCTCGATCGGCCGCCATCCGACCCGCCGGCGCCTTTAGATTGTTTTCTCTAAACGCCGCGGCTAGAGTGGCTCGGACTTACCCGCGTTCTCAAATCCGGTCGTATTCCCTTGCGCAATTCCGATCCAACGTCGCCTCGAATGAGCCGTCGCGCGCTGCTCAAGGCGGGGGTGGCGGGCGGCGCGGCGCTGCTCGTCGCGCGCTGGCTCTACACCTCGACCTCGCCCCCTCCGCGCGGCACCCAGGACGCCGGCGGATTCGACCCGGCAGCGCGCTCGGTCGTCGCCGCAATTATCCCCGTCTTTCTCGATGGCGCGCTGCCTGGCGGCGCGGAGGCTTCGGCCGCCCAGGCGCAGACGCTCGACGCAGTCGAGCGCATCATCGCCGGCCTGCCGCCGGCGACGCGCAAGGAGCTCGCGGACCTGTTCTCGCTGCTCGTCTTCCCTCCGAGCCGATGCCTGATCGCCGGAGTCTGGTCGAGTTGGCCCGACGCAACACGCGAGGCGATCGCGTCGTTTCTGACCCGCTGGAGCGAGAGTCGTTTCGCGCTGTTGCGCTCGGCGCATGCCGCCTTGCATCAGCTGGTCTTTTCGGCCTGGTACGCGAATCCCCGGGCGTGGCCCGCGATCGGCTACCCCGGCCCGCCGTCTCTGGGAAGCGGCTGATGGACCTTGATCTGCAGCGCCCGCCGCACCTGCCCGACCCTTTTCGCGATGGACTCGCGGCGGGCTGGAAGGCCATCGACGCCTCGACGCTTGCCGAGGATCGCGTATTCGAAGCCGATGTAGCGATCGTCGGCACCGGCGCCGGTGGCGGCACCGCCGCCGAGATCCTGAGCGCCGCCGGCCTTTCGGTGCTCATGATCGAGGAAGGCCCGCTTGCCACCTCGTCGGACTTCCGCATGCGCGAAGCCGACGCCTACCCCCAGCTCTACCAGGAATCGGCGAGCCGGAAGACCGGCGACAAGGCGATCAACATCCTTCAGGGTCGCTGCGTCGGCGGCGGCACGACGGTCAATTGGACGTCGAGTTTTCGCACCCCGGAGGCCACCCTGCGCTACTGGCATGACGCCTTCGGGCTCGAAGGATTCGCAGCCGCCGATCTCGCGCCCTGGTTCGAGCGCATGGAGCGCCGCCTTGGCATCGCCCCCTGGCTTGTCGCCCCGAACCAGAACAACGAGGTATTGCGGCGCGGCGCGCAAGCGCTCGGGGTCGAGGTCGGCACCATCCGTCGTAACGTCGTGGGCTGCTGGAACATCGGCTACTGCGGCATGGGCTGTCCCACCAACGCCAAACAGTCGATGCTGGTCACGACCATCCCGGCCGCGCTCTCGCGTGGGGCTACGCTGCTCACGCGTACCCGAGCCTGGAAGCTCGAGCCCGCATCCGGACCGGGCGGCCGCATCGGCGCGCTCGAATGCCTCGGCCTCGACGCGCGCGGAACGGATCCGACGCCAAGGCGGATCGTCGTGCGCGCGAAGACTTTCATCGCCGCGGCGGGTGCGATCGGCACGCCGGCGTTGCTCCTGCGCAGCAACGTCCCCGATCCCCACGGCGTCGTGGGCAAGCGAACCTTCCTGCATCCGACCGTGGTGTCGGCAGCGCTGATGCCGGAGCGCGTCGCCGGCTTCGCCGGCGCGCCGCAATCCATCTATTCCGATCAGTTTCTGGGCGGCGCAACCGACGGCCCCATCGGCTACAAGCTCGAGGCTCCGCCCATCCACCCTGTGCTCGCGGCAATCACCCTTCCCGGCCTCGGCCCGGCACACGCACGCTGGATGCACGAGCTGCCGCACCTGCAGGTCATCATCGCCCTGCTGCGCGACGGCTTTCATCGCGACAGCCCGGGCGGGAAGGTCGTGCTCCGCAGCGACGGTTCGCCGCTGCTGGAGTACGGGCTCAACGATTACTTCTGGGATGGCGCCCGGCGCGCCCTCGCGACCATGGCCCAGATCCAGTTTGCCGCCGGCGCCGCGAGCGTCATGCCGGTACACGGCTCCGCGACGAGCTTCACGCGCTGGCCCGAGGCGCGCCAGGCGATCGCCGAGCTGCCCTTGGCGCCGCTGGTGACGCCGGTTGTCAGCGCGCACGTGATGGGCGGCTGCCCGATCGGCCCCGACGTGCGTCGGTCTGCCGTCGACTCGAGCGGCCGCTACCACCACCTGGAAAATCTCTATGTCCTCGATGGCTCGGTTTTTCCCACCAGCATCGGCGCCAATCCGCAGCTATCCATCTACGCCGTGAGCGCCAAGCTTGCCAGCGCTCTCGGCGAAACCTTGCGTCCCCGACCAGTCGGGCAGCGCGATTAGGGTGATTGCTCTAACGCCGCGCGCTAGTCTTAGCCTGTAAAGTCGTCAACGGAAAAAGGAGTAGACATGCTAAAGAATGTTGCTGGAAACGGCGGCGCCACCCGTGTCGCCGATGTCGCTTTCGCGGCCTCGCGCCAAGTATGGCTCGCCGGGCTGGGTGCGGCGACCATGACGCGGCAGTGGGCGCGCAATGACGCTGGCGAAGCGTTCCGTACCTTGGTCAAGGAAGGCTCTACTGTCGAAGCGCGCGCGCTGCGCCGCATCGGACGTCAGGTTGATTCCTCGATCGTGCTTGCTACCACGGCCTTGAGCCGGGCGCGCAGCGCGGCGCAGGCAACGCTCAACGGCGTGGTCAAGTCCGTTGCGGCGATCGTTCCGGACCCTCGGAATCCTCGCACGGCAAAGCGCCCCGTCAAGGCTGCGGTCAAGAAACCGCACGCGGCGAGGCGGCAAGCGTCGCGCAAGGCGCGCCGCAGCAAGCGTTCGGCCTAGCGCGGCGGTAATGCGCCCGCGCTCCGGGAGGGGGAGCGGCGTGTCATGACCACCGGGCGGAGGGTTCACGGAGGCCGGCGGCGGGCCGAAAGGCGGCGTTCTCGCCCGCACCTCGGCCTCGCGCTGGCCGGCGGCGGGCCGCTCGGCGCCATCTACGAGATCGGCGCCCTGCTCGCCCTCGCCGAGGCGCTCGAGGGGGCGGATCTAAACGACCTCGACGTCTACGTCGGCGTTTCGTCCGGCGGCTTCGTCGCTGCGGCGCTTGCCAACGGCATCTCGCCGGCGCAGATATATCGGTTGTTTATCGATGATGGCGTCGACGCGGTGCTTTCGCCCGGACTTTTTCTGCGCCCCGCGGTTGGCGAGTTCGTGCGGCGCGCTCTGAAGGTTCCCGGATTGCTCGCGGCGGCCACCGGCGATTTCCTGCGCCAGCCGTTTCGTCGTGGCGCGGCGGCGTCGTTTGCCACTCTGGGGCGCGCCGTCCCCACCGGTCTGTTCGATCAGCGTGCCATCGACGCGTTTCTGGTGCGAATGTTCGCAAGCGGGGGACGGACGGCCGATTTTCGCAAGCTCGGACGAAAGCTTTTTCTGGTCGCCACCAATCTCGACACCGGAGCCCCGGTCACGTTTGGCGCGGCAGGTTTCGATGACGTGCCGATCAACAAGGCGATCGCAGCTTCGGCAGCGCTGCCGGGCTTGTTCCCGCCGGTGGCGATCCATGGCCAGTACTATGTCGACGGCGCGCTCAACAAGACGCTGCATGCATCGGTCGCGCTCGACGAGGGCGTCGATCTGCTGCTCTGCGTCAACCCGCTGGTCCCCTTCGACGCGAGCTCGGCGGCTCGCGAGGCCCCCCTCACCGTGAAAACCATCCACCAGGGCGGTTTGCCGCTGGTTCTGGCGCAGACCTTTCGGGCGATCATCCATTCGCGCATGAAGGTTGGCATGGAAAAATACCGCCGCCAATATCCGCGCGCCGACATCCTGCTGTTCGAACCCGATCGGGAGGATGCCGACATGTTCTTCGCCAACATATTCAGCTACACCCAGCGCAAGCGGATCTGCGAGGCGGCGTATCGCAAGACCCGACAACGCCTGCTCGAGCGGCGCGCCGTCCTGCGGCCGCTGCTGGCCCGGCATGGCATCCGGCTCAACATCGAGCACCTGGCCGATCCGCACCGATCGATTCACGCGGCGCTCACTGCCCCGCGCTCGCTGTCGATGCGGTCACCGAGCATGCGCAGCGCGATTCGCGACCTGGGCTACACGCTGGACTACCTCGAGCATTGGCTCGCCGCTGCGCGGCCGCGCCGCCATCCGGAGGGACGGCAAACCCGGCGGTAGACCCTGCGCCCAGCGCACCCTACACTGCAGGCTTGACCCAACCTGGACCGGATTCATGGCGGAGCGCAAGCGCCCTCGCCGGACACGAGAGCGCATCCTCGAAACCGCCTTGCTGCTTTTCAACCGCCTCGGCGAGCCGAACGTAACAACCGCGGACATCGCCGGTGAGATGGAGATCAGCCCAGGCAATCTGTACTATCACTTCCGCAACAAGGACGAGATCATCGCCGAGCTGTTCGCGATGTTCGAGCGCCGGCTCGACGGCCTGCTCAGGGAGCCAGTGGGGCGCAGTGCGGGAGTCGAGGACCTGTGGTTGCTCCTGCATCTGCTGTTCGAGGCGATGTGGGAGCATCGGTTTCTATTCCGCGACCTCGATGAGATCCTGTCGCGCAACCGCAAGCTTGCGGCGCGCTTTGCGCTCCTCATGCGCCGCGGCTCGCTCACCATGATAGAGTTGTGCCGGGCGATGGCCGCGACCGGCGCCATGGACGCAACGGAACGCGAGATCGCCGCACTTGCCGATAACGTCGCCCTCATCGCGACCTACTGGATCTCGTACCAGAAGATATCGACGGGCCTTGGAGGAACGGCGCCGATCAGCCTCGATCGCGCCGCCTACCAGGTGCTGGCTTTGATCGCACCGTTTCTGCGCGGTGATGCGCGCAGGCTGCTCGATCGCCTGAGCCGGGACTACGAATAGATACCCTGCGCGGAGGATTTGCATGGCAAAGAAATGGGCGAAGTTTCCCCACCGCTCTGCAGCGTATGCCTACGATGGGGCGGCACTGAAGAAGCAATGGGATCGGCTGCACCGCGGCGATTGCGAACCGTTGCCGAAGGACGTTGCGGCACTCGACGCATGGCGGCATTACCACGCGGGCGAGTTTCAGGATGCGGTCGAATCCGGGATCGCGGCCGGGGGCTCCGGCGTCAACGCGGCCATCAAGGCGCAGTCGATCTACGCCAACTACCTCGAACCGGCGGCCAAGGAAAAGCTCGCCCTGTTCGAGGAGGCAGCAGGCTGGGCGGCCGAAAGGCGTGCGCGCGCCCCGAAAGACGCCAACGCGCACTATCTGTACGCCTACGCGCTGGGCCGCTACAGCCAGGGCATTTCAGTCGCCAAGGCACTGGCGCAGGGTTTCGGCGGCAAGATCAAAGACGCGCTGACGCTCACGCTCAAGCTCGCTCCCTCGCACGCCGAGGCCCATACTGCTTATGGGGCTTACCAGGCAGAAGTCGTCAACAAGGTTGGCGGCCTGGTCGCTGGCATGACCTACGGCGCGAAGAAGGATTCCGCGCTCGAGCATTACCAGAAGGCGCTCAAGCTCCATCCGCAATCCGCGATCGCGCACATTGAATACGCCAACGGGTTGATCCTGCTCTTCGGCAAGGACCGCCTCGAGGAGGCAACGGCGCTCTATGAGCAAGCCGCCGCATGCGAGCCCATGGACGCGATGGAGCGGCTCGATGTCGAGCTGGCGCGATCCGAGCTCGAGTAGGCGCCCGCCGACCGTTGCCCCTACCCGGCCGCGGCGACGATCTGCTGCTCGAGCTCTTCTGCGCCCGGCGCCTCGTCCCAGGGCCACGGCGCCATCAAGGTCGCGAGAACGAGCTTCTCGAACTCCGGCGCAAAGCGCGCGATCACGCTCTCCGGATCCGGACAGAGCCCGCAGTCGGTAACCAGGCCGAATTGCACGTCGCCCGCATAGGTGATGATCGACACTCCCATGCCGATGTCGCCCGATTGCGGCACCCAGAACATCAGCCGATCGATCTTCGCCCGGGCGAAGAACAGACGCTGCGCCGGTCCCGGCACGTTGGTCATTACCGCGGTCGCGTTCTTCGCCAGCATGGCAAGCAGGTGCTCCTGCAGCAACTGTGGACCGGCGCCCATCGCCGCCAGGATGCCCAGCGCGATCACCGGCTGGAATGACCCCTTCAGCGACTCCATGTTGGCGCGCACCACGTAGAGGCGCTCGATCGGATTGGCAATGCCAATCGGCAGATCCAGGAACACCAACCCGAAGCGGTTGCCGAGCTGGCAGGCATCTTCGGACGGACGCAGGTTCACCGGCACCAAGGCGCGGATTGTCACGCCGTCAACCGCGGCGCCACGGCGCACGAGGTACGCGCGCAGTGCCCCCGCCACCGACGACAGCAGCACGTCGTTGACCGAGCAGCCCAGTGCCCTGCCCACCGCCTTCACCTCGGAGAGCGCGATCGGGTCGGCCCAGGCAACGCGCTTGGCCACACCCGGCTTGCCCTTGAAGGGCGTGGCAGAATCCTCGCCCATCAGTGCCAGCTTGGCGAGCTCGCCGGTCAGCGCGCCGCCCTGGCCGGCGAGCTCGAGCGCCTTGCCGGGATCCTGCCAGAGCAGGGCGCCCTTTTCGATCAGGGTCGAACCCGTCCTGGTGACCATCTTCAGAACGCTCGCGAGCGGGTCGGTGAGCAGCTGCGAAAGCGATTCGGCGCCGGCATCCTCCGCCTGCGCCGTGCGCCGCGGCGCCGCGCCCGCGGCGTTGCCGGCTCGATCGGCATCGGTCATTGACAGCAGCACCCGGATGAGGGCGATGCCGTCTGCATAACAGTGATGGATGCGCAGTATCAGCGCGCTGCCGCCCTGATAGTTCGCGACCAGGTGGTATTGCCACAGCGGATGCGCCGGGTCGAGGGGGGCGCTGAGCAACCGGCTCACCAGCGCTTCGAGTTCGACATCGCCGGCGCCGCGCGGCAGCGCCACCTTCTTGACGTGGTGGGCAAGCGCGAATGCGGGATCGACTTGCCACTCATAGCCCGCGGGCGTCAGGACCGGGCGCTGGCGAAAGCGCGCAAAGCGCAGAAAGCGTCGGCTGAGCGTCGACTTCAGGCGCGCCATGTCGACCCTCTGGCCGAGAACGAGCACGCCGCAGATCATCATGAGGTTGCTTGGCCGATCCATCCGCAGCCAGGCGACATCCACGCTGGACATGCGTTCGCGCTTCTTGGCTGGCATCGGATTGCTCGTAATCGCCGCGGCGGGCTAAAGTAGCATAGAAGTGGCGGCGCCGAAATCGATCCTCACGCCGCCCGTCCCGAGGAGGAGCTTATGCCTGCCGCAGCAAAGGATCTCAAGGCGCAGTTCGAGGCCGCTACAGTTGCCGCCAAGCAAACCAGGAAGCGCCCGGATAACCCGACGCTACTCAAGCTGTATTCGCTCTACAAACAGGCGACCGATGGTGACGTGAAGGGCGAACGGCCGGGCGGCTTCGATTTCGTCGCCGGCGCGAAGTACGACGCCTGGGCCAAGCTCAGGGGCATGAGCAAGGACGACGCTATGCAGAACTACATCAAGCAGGTGGAGCGGTTGAACCGCCACTAGCGCCGCTCGCAAGCAAGGACGGGCACCGATCCCTGCCGGGCGCGCTATCGCAGCGCCGCTTTGGCGAGCTTTTTCGCCCTTCTGACGGTTTTCTTGGCGCTCTTGCCTGCCGTCGCCAAAGTTCTTGCCGCCGTGTTGGTCGCGGTCGAAACGGTTCGGGCGGCCTGCCGCGTCGCGTGCTTTACCGCGCCCTTGACCATCCTCTCGACCGGCGTGACCGGCCTGCGCTGGATGCCTTGGGCCTTGAGCAGCGCGTTGACCGCCGCGGCGAGTTCGTCGACACGTTGTGCCAGTTTCTCGACGTCGGTGGCCGAGTAGACGCCAAGGCGCCCCAACGCGCGCGCGACGCGATTTTCGAATACCTGCTCAAGCTTGTCCCAGGTCTCGCCGGCCATCGCCTGCATTTCCTTCGCCTTCGCCTTGGCCGCCCCGCGCGCAGCGCCGGCTGCGTCGACGGCCGCAGTGCGTGTCTTCGCCTCGACATGCTCTCCGTGCTTAACCAAGCCATCGAACATCTTCATCCCCTCCTGTTGCGCCTTCGCAAACGCCCCCAGACCGGCGAGCCAAATCTGGCGGGACGACCCTTGGATCACGTGCGACCGATCCTTCGTCTGTTCGACCTTACGCGAAGCAAATTCGGCTTTGGCCTTCTTCAGCATCGTATCTCTCCTCGCCGCATGCGCGGGCTCAACAGGGTTTCATTCTAAGTGCCCGGCCTAGAGCAATCATACTAAACGCAACGACCGCCGGGAGTTCGCCAGCGAACGCGGCCGCAGCCTATACCGGCGGAATAATCGAGCGCATGCTCGCATTGGCCGCTGTCTTCTTCGACACGTTCGCTGGATCCGTCGCCCGGTGCTCGCGCAGCCGTATAATTGCCGCGCAAGTGGCGCTCGAGGAGGATTCGCAATGGCTTATTTCATTACCGGCGGTACCGGTTTCATCGGCCGCTTTCTGGTCGCCAACCTTCTCAAACGACGCGAGCCTGTCTACCTTCTCGTCCGCAAGAGCTCGCTCAGGAA
>Ga0074044_10002865_pt1 | contig 14955 bp, 14 predicted proteins | sample BogForMeECP23OM1_FD_94443 | JGI IMG/M metagenome (GOLD analysis project Ga0074044, IMG submission 94443) | Bog forest soil microbial communities from Calvert Island, British Columbia, Canada - Bog Forest MetaG ECP23OM1 | ecosystem: Environmental > Terrestrial > Soil > Wetlands ... | reverse complement strand
CAACTGCTGCCAGCCGCCGCCGGACTTTGACTTGCCGGCGCCACCACCGTTCGGATGGTCAACCGGATTGCGCGCCACGCCGCGGCTGATGCCGCGAATGCCGCGATGCCGTGAACGACCCGCCTTGCCGAGAATCACATTTTCGTGCTCCGGGTTGCCGACCTGGCCGATGGTCGCGTAGCAATCCCCATTCACCTTGCGGATTTCGCCGGAAGGCAGACGGATCTGCGCGTATCCTTCGTCGCGCGACATCAACGTCGCCGCACCGCCCGCCGAACGGACCATCTGGCCGCCCCGACCCGGCGTCAGTTCGATGTTATGAATTGCGATACCAACGGGAATTGATTTAAGCGGAAGCGCGTTGCCGATTTCCGGCGGAGCCGCCGGACCGCTGGAGATGGCCGCCCCGACTTTGATGCCCACCGGCGCGATGATGTAACGCTTCTCGCCATCCTTGTATTGCAGCAACGCCAGGCGCGCCGAACGCATGGGGTCATATTCAATCGCCGCGACCGTCGCTTCCACGCCGTGCTTCTGGCGCTTGAAATCCACGAGGCGGATTTTCTGTTTGTGGCCGCCGCCGAGGCCGCGCGTGGTCACGCGACCGTAGTGGTTGCGGCCACCGGTTTTCTTCCGCGTGACGACCAGCCCCTTCTCGGGCCTCGTCTTCGTAATATCGCTGAAATCTGCGAACGTGACGTAGCGCAGAGACGGCGTTAGCGGTCTAAATGTTTTGACTGGCATAAAAACAATGATTTCAGCAGCACTCTGGGAGTCAGCAAGCCATCATTCCTGTCCCTGCGGGGAATCAGTTATCGGTCTGCAACTGCTGTCCTTCCGCCTGGTTGGACCAAGCCGCTCTCCAACGCGGACGGGGTCCTGCTTTCAGGCGAAACTGAGCGCATAAAATATCAAAGGTACGCTCCCGTGCAAGAGGTTTTTTGAAGAATTTTGGTTGGGTAAAACGAATCTAAAAACGATGTGAATTACACGGATTTTTTCCAATATTCCTGATGGGAGGGCGAGCGTCCCCGCGCGCCGTGGTTTGGCCAGGCGCAGTTCAACGCCGGCTAGTCGGCAAACCGGGCATAGGTGGCCTTGCGCGGATCGTGCTCCGGCCGATGGCAAATCAGCGTCTGCACCCATTCGGACAGGCGACGGCCCAGGCGGCGACAGGCCTCGCGGTCGCCGTCATTGCGCGGCCGGCCGGCACAGATGGCGCCGTAATGCAGCGTTTGCCCCGGCGCCACATAATCCGGGATGCCGAAGACGAGGAAACCGTAGTTCATCAGCACGATTTGCAGCGCGAGGCACGTCAATTCACCGCCTCCGGCGAGGCCGCCGGATGACGTAAAGGCGCAGCCGATTTTGCCTTCCACCTTTGGCCAGAGCGGCTGAACGGTCACATCCCACCAGCGTTTCATTTCCCAGGCAATGGTGCCCATGTGCGTCGGTGAGCCGGCCGCCACGCCATCGCACCATACCAGGTCGTCGGCAGTGGCTTCGGCAACATTCTTCAGGCGGACTTCGGTGGCGGGAACGCTGGCGGCGCCCCCGGCCACGAGGTCGGCCATCATTTTCGTGTGGCCGTCCTGGCTGTGATACAAAACCAAAATATGCGCCGGACGGGAATCATCGGACTTCATGACAACGATGATGCGCCTTCGTCAAAGTCACCGTCAATTGAGAAGAAATCTCAAAGTTACATCGGTTGGGCGGCGCTGCCACGCGAGCCGTGAAATTAACTGGAAACCGAACCGCCCAATGGTTCCACATCCGTATTCGTCATTTGTTCCAACGCCTCGTCGTGGCCCAAGGCCAAGGCGGCGGCGATTTTCTTCGGCTCAACGGTAAAGGAACCCACCGGCAGTGGCCGGAGCGGCCGAAACACCCGGAACCGGACTCCCGCCGGCGGCTGTTTCATCAGGTCGAGGGCGGCGTTGTAATTTACATTTTGCCGCGCGGTCCAGACCCGGGCCACCAGGGGCCATTCCGGGTAGGCCAGTTTTCCCATCCAGCGCGGTACCGGCTTGAGACGGAAAGCGGGATTGTGCGTGAGCACCACGGTGATGTCCGTCGCGCCATCCTGGATCGCCCGGCGGATGGGAATGGGGTCCGCCACTCCGCCGTCAGCGTAGGGCTGGCCGTCCACGTAATCATACCCGCGCGTTGCCAGGGCCATGGAAGACGTGGCACGCAGGGCCGCAAAGACGCGGTCGTCGCAGACGTGGAAGTAAACCGGTTCACCCGTGTGACAGTCGGTCAGCACGATGAAAAAGCGGGTGGGCGCCTTTTGCAGCGCTTCAACAGAAAGCGGAACGCGCTTTCGGATGATATGATCCACCAGGTAAGCCAGGTCAATGATCGGTTTGCGGCGGAGGAAATTGGTTTTGCGAACCACCTTGCAGGCCAGTTCACGCCAGATGGCCAGACCCGGTTCCCACATGTCGGCGACGAAATAGACCGCCGAGCAGGCGCCGGAAGAAGCCGCATAAACGAGATCGTATTGCCGCCGCCCGCGCTCCTGAAGATAGGCCAGCACCCCTGCCGCCCACGCTCCGCGCATCGCTCCGCCTTCCACAATCAGTGCTGTTTTGCGGCGGGCACCTGACCCTGCATTTCCGACCATCGGCGGCGACATCCATTTCCTTTCAACGGCGGACCCGGTTGCGTCATGTGAGTCCCCTGACAGGATTCCTTCAGTTCAACATAGCACACCCCCTGCCAAATCATAGTGGATTGCGCGAAATCGGAAAGGCGAGCGCCTGTCCCGCCGTGCGGCGATCCTCGCGGGCCGTGATCTTTGGGTTCCCAGAATGGCAGCCTCTCCGTTTGGTGGGGCGGTGCTGCTGCGCCGCCCTGATGTTTGGGCTGCGGAGCACCGCAGCCCTGCCACAACCTGTTTTCCCTATTCGCGCTCATTCGCGCAATTCGTGTAAAAACTTTCCCGTATCCGTGTGCATCTGTGGTTACAAAATCAATGCCGGAACTGCGACTGCTTGCTGAACTTGGCCAGACGCCACCAGGCAGAATGCGCTCGGGAATAAATGATACAATAAGTGAAATAGCTATTACAAGAATTGTATCATTCAACAGGATCCATGAAAGGAGCCAAAAAAACACTGCATTCAATGCCGGAACTGCGACTGCTTGCTGACTTTGGACAGGCGCTTTTCCCATTCACCTTTGTTCGCCAAAGGATCAGCATCCGTGCCCCAAAGTTTCTTCACCATCTCGCGCTGGGGCACAAACGGACATTTTGCCTTCGGATTTTTGAACGCGCCCTCCAGCTCGCGCAACGCCAGTTGCGCGCCGGTCATCACCGCCGTCGGGCCAAACCGCCCGTTGAGCGCGTGCGCCGCGTCGTCGAGCGCGCCCCAGCGCTCGGCGTCGGTGCGACCCCAAAGCGTCGGTTGCGTGTCCAGCCGCGCGAGGTTCCAGAACGCGATGCGGATTTGTCGCACCGGTTTGGCTTGGTCGCCCATGATGTGCCGGAAAATCGTCTTCAACACCGCGTTGATGACGGAATTCTGAAACTGCGGTTCGTGAAAACGATGGCCGCCGCTGATTTCGGTGAAATCGTTGAACCGCACCGTCAACGACAGTTCGCGCGCCTGCGATTGCTCGCGCCGCAACTGGCCGACCAGCCGTGTCGCCTCGCTCAACGTGAACGTCAGCGCCGCCTCGTAATCCGGCTCGTCGTACGGCAGCGTGGTGTTGCTGGAAATGGTCGTGCGGTCCTTGACTTCAAGCAGCAGCGGCTCGTTCCACAGGCCATTGGCGAACAGCCAGAGTTGCTGGCCCCAGATGCCGAATTTCTGCCGGAGCAAAGGCGACGGCAGTTTTGCCACATGACCAAACGTCGTCGCGCCGAGCGCAGCAAGCGAGCGTTGACGGTTTTTGCCGATGCCCGAAAGTTCGCGCACGGAACGGTCCTTTAAAAATTCCTTTTCCGAGCCGGTGGGAATTTCAATGAAGCCGGGCTTGGCCGCGTCCGTCGCCAGCTTGGCCAGCCGCGATGAATTGGCCAGGCCGGCGGACACCGGCAATTTTACCTCCTGCAAAATCCGCTGGCAGATTTCCTTCACATATTTTTCCGGCGTGGTGTTGCGCCAGACGTGGCAATCCATGGTGGTGAAATCGAGGAAGCCCTCGTCAATCGAGATGGGCACGAGCGTGGGCGAATATTCCTCGAGGATGCGGAACATTTCCGCCGACAGCCGGCGGTATTCATCGTAGTGCGGTTTGCACAAAACGCCGCGCGGACAAAGTTTCTTCGCCTCGAAGCACGCCATGCCGGTTTTGATGCCGAATTTCTTGGCCGCGCGATTCGCGGCAATGACGATGCCGTCGCCGCGCCGCCCGCCGCCGACCCAGACCGGGCGTCCCTGCAATTGGGGATTCAAGGCGATCTCGCAACTGGCAAAGAAGCTGTCGCCATCCACGTGCAGGATGCGAATGGGCGGTTTCATGTTCACGGGCAAACTTTCATTTAAAGACCCGGATTAATTTACCACGAAATACACGAAGCACACGAAAGAGAAAACAATCGGAGCGCGGCTTGTCTCAAGCCGCAGCGGCAGCGACTGCGCTGGGAGGTTGGGCTTATCCCACCATCTCCTCGTGGCGCACCGGCTGCGGGTTGGGACAACCCGCGCTCCTTTTGGGTTGCGGCTGTGCCGCGCCAGGTGTTTCGTGGTTTCAACATCGTTTCCCAGGTTCAAGGAAACCCAAATCTGGGTCCTGTCAAATCCTCGCACGATGGCATGGACAAAAGCTGTCCAACCTCTGGAACAAAACTGAAGAAACAACGCCTGCACTTGTAGCGTCGAGCCTGTGGCTCGATTTCGTTTCGGCCACAGGCCGAACACTGCAACAAAAAAGCGCGGAGTGAACGTTTCTGGGAGCGCTGGCGTCTCGCCGGCAAACGTATCAGTAACGGGCCGGCGGGACGCCGGCGCTCCCAGGACGGAACTCCAAACCTCCAAGCGAAAACGGCGCGGAAATTTTTCCGCGCCGTTCGTGTCTTCAAATTTCGACTACGTCAAAACGATCTTGTCGCCGGCCTTGAGCGTCACGATGGCTTTTTTCCAATCAGGCGCTTTGCCGGCTTGCGGTGTGCGCTGGCGGCGGGACTTGCCGCGAACGTTCAGCGTGTTGACCTTGGTGACCTTGACCTTGAACAGTTCCTGCACGGCCTGGCGGATTTCCGTCTTGTTCGCGCGCCGATCAGCCACGACGGTGTATTGGTTGTACTTTTCACCCTGGCGCGTGCCCTTTTCCGTCAAGCGGACGGTCTTGATAACTTCAAAAGCGTTCATGTTATTCCCTGGTCAGACGGGCCTCGACCTTCTCAAACGCGCTCTTCGTGAAGAGCAGCTTGTCGGGCCGCAAAATGTCGTAAGTGTTCAGCGAATCGCTCGTGGCCAGCGTGACATTTTCAATGTTGCGCGAGGCGAGCATGAGATTTTTGTCCGCCGGCGCGACGATGAGGGTCGTGCCGGTCAAATCCAGCGTGGACATCAGGCCGATGAAATCCTTCGTCTTCGGCGAGGCGAGTTTCAAATCGTCCACCAGCACCACGTCACCGGCCTTGAGCCGTTCGCTCAACGCCTTGCGCAACGCGAGGGAGCGGGTCTTCTTGGAAACTTTTTTGCCGAAATCGCGGGGCCGCGGACCGAAGACCACGCCACCACCCACCCACAACGGCGATTGATGGGAACCGGCGCGCGCGCGGCCCGTGCCCTTTTGCCGCCACGGCTTCTTGTTGCTGCCGGAAACTTCGCCGACGTTTTTGGTGCAGGCCGTGCCCATGCGTTGCGCCGCCTGATAGGCGACGACCACGTCATGCACCGCTTGTGTGCCTTTTCCGTCTTCAATCAGCGGGAACTTCACTTCGAGTTCGCCCTGCTTCTTACCTTCGGTATTTTTAATGGCAATTTTCATGGCCGTTTAAATTACTTTTTGGCCTCAACCGCGGGTTTGGGTTCGGCCTTCGCGGCGGCGGCGCCTTTCTTCTTCATCGGCGCGAGGCTGACCGGCGGTTTCCAGCCCTTGGGCCGTTTCTTGGATTCGCGGATGACGATGTAATCGCCTTCCGCCCCGGGAATCGCGCCTTTGATGAGCAACAGGTTGTCCGCCTCGCGCACCTGAATGACTTCAAGATTCTGTGTCGTGCGCTGAACCTGCCCCATGTGACCGGGCATTTTGAAACCGCGCATGACCGTGCCGGGGAACAGGCGCTGACCGATGGCGCCGCTGCGGCGGTGCCAGCCTTTGGCCCCGTGCGTCGAATCACCACCGGCGAAATGATGACGCTTTACGACGCCCTCAAAGCCGCGGCCTTTCGTGATGCCAATCGCGTCCACAAAATCGCCAACGGCGAACAGCGCCGGTCCGACAATGTCGCCGGGTTTTACTTCTCTGGAGAAATTCCGAAATTCCCGGATGCGTTTCACCGCCGTGCCATTTTGCTTTTTGATGTGGCCGAGCAACGCCTTGGTGAGGCGCTGTTCCTTTTGATCGTCGAAACCGAGTTGAACGGCATTGTAGCCGTCCTTGCCGGCCTGGGTTTTGACCTGAAGCACGCGGTTGGGACCGGCGAGCACGACCGTGACCGGCGTGACCACGCCGCGCGAATCGTAAACGCGCGTGCTGCCGAGTTTTTTTCCTAAAAGTCCGAGTGGCATGGTCGTGAATGGTTAAATTTTGATGGTGATATCCACGCCCGCCGGGAGATTGAGCTTTTTCAATTCATCCACGGTTTTGGCGGTCGGGTCGAGAATGTCAATCAGCCGCTTGTGCGTGCGCTGCTCAAAAGTTTCCTGCGATTTTTTGTCGCAATGCGGCGAGCGTTGGACGGTGAAGCGCTCGATCCGGGTCGGGAGCGGGATGGGCCCGGCGACGCGCGCGCCGGTGCGTTTGACGGTGTCGGCGATTTCACGCGCCGATTGGTCTATGACGCGCTGGTCATAAGCCTTAAGTCGAATGCGAATGCGTTGGGCAGCCATACAAAGAACAATTGTCTGTTTACCGTTTAACTAATTTTCTCCGCCCTCGGTTTGAAAGCGGGCATGAAATTTATCAGACATTCCTTCCAATGCAATATCTTTTTTCAGGTTTTTTGGCAATCCAACGCGCGGGACACGGACCGCGCGGATTCACCCGATTCAAAGGTCATCTCCGTTCTTTTCAAAGCCGTCTGGACAAGTTGGACGAGAGGGAATAAGGTCGAAATCGTAAAAAGAAACCGGCCACAAAAACGTGGCCCGTTTGGCAGCTCGAATCTGCCCATACACAACCATGGTAAAAACAGTACGGAAGACAATACAGAAGGACGGACGCGAACTCCAACTTGTTTCTTTTTTGGTCTCCATCCAACCCGGCGACAATGTCGAATCACAGTTTGGATTGATGGTTGACACCCTCTATCAGTGGTACAAGAAGTATGGCAAGGCTTGCAGGGAGTTCACAGTCCGTTTTTTGGGCTCAAATGAGAACCACGAAGCGCTTATGACTTGTCTCGTCTCGCTCATTCAGCAGGAGGAGCCTTTGCGTCCACTGTTTGCCCAACTTGGCCAGGTGAATGTCATCTACGTTTCACCCAATGGAATAGTCATGAAGGAATCCAAACTGATGGTTGACCAGGCGGATGGCACGAAGTTGCCTTTCACGAAAGTTCATCGGTTAGCAGGATGATGAAAAAGCCATGTATTTGAAAATTGACCCTCAAATTCATTGGGATATTCGCATATTTTTCGGTCAAAAAAGAGTTTTTCAGCAGCCTGTTAGACACACAGTAGTCGCATATTTGTTCTTGCATCGCCGGCCCGGCGGGGTTCAGCTTGGGTCAGTCAGAACACTTGAGCGCCTATGATCGATGCCAAGTCCCAAATCGAAGAGGACCTCGCCAGGCTCCTCGACCAGCAAAAGCAGATTCTCAAGTCGCTTGAAGACATCAAGGACATCATAGAGTTTCGAACCGTTTATCAACGCTGGGACACCCAATCGTTGAAGATCGTGCAGACTTTGGCTCCGGACAAATATGACGAGTTCGTTAATTATTATTCGACCAATCCGAACCAAAAGTTGCTGGACGCCAGCATCCAGGACTACGTCCGGGGGATGGGGCAGGCAAAAGACGCTTACACCGACGAATTGCCTTTTGATCCACACGAGCTGGCCAGACTTCGATTTCTCAATCAGCTTCAGGTCCTGGATGAATTATCATACCGGGTTGAATCTGTCCTGGCTGATGTCGAAAACCATTTGTTTGCAGAATTACAGGACAAGGAACTGGAAGCTGCGAATGCATTGAAGAAGATCAGTCTTCGGGCGGCAGGGTCTCTGGCCGGCGTTGTTCTCGAACGTCATTTGCAGAAAGTGGCTGCGAATCACTCGGTGACGGTTCCGAAGCAGGAAACAACCATCCGCGAACTGAACGATCCATTGAAGCTGGCCAAAGCCTATGACTTTTCCACCTGGCGAAAGATTCAGCGACTCGGTGATTTGCGCAATCTATGTTCGCAGCAAAGGAACGGCAACCCCTCGAAAGAGCAGGTCGAAGATCTCATTACCGGGGTGAACTCCATAATCAAGCTGGTGTTTTGACAAGGCCCAATACCGCACCGGCCTTCGTCGCGCCGGAACGGTGCGGCAAATGATGCCAATTCCCAGAGACAATCGGTGCAATGGGTGGGGCGGTCGCGGTAGGGACCGATTTGTTCACACGATTACCGTCGGCCAAGATCACCCAGATTAAAGAGTTCACGCCGGCGGCGTGGGCCTATGCCAAAGCGAATGAGCCAACGGTCGCTCAAGCAGCTTGAGCAAACCGACTTCTGCGCCATCAGTTTGCACTCCCGGCGAACATCAAACGTCTTGCCACTTTTAAATTGCATTTCCCTTGGCCGAGGCGTAGAAATGGCATTGTAAGTTTTAAGAATCATCCAGGTAAGACAAATTCAACCCGCATTTATTATGAAAACGCGCATCAAGCATCTGTTCCTCCTGCCCGCGCTGGCGGCCGGTCTCGGCTTGATGCCGGCCGGCCGCGTGACGGCGCAGACCATCACGAACCTGCATAGTTTCACCGGCTCCCCGGACGGAGAACTCCCGCTGGGCGGGTTGATGTTATCGGGCAGCACCTTGTATGGGACGGCGCAGCAAGGCGGCATGAACGGCTATGGCATGATGTTCGCAGTCAACACCGATGGGTCGGTTTATACTAATCTACATAATTTCAATGGCGGGACCAATGACGGAAAATATCCGGTAGGCCAATTGATTTTATCGGGTAACAAGTTATATGGGACGGCGGCGAATGGCGGCACAAACGACGTTGGCATAGTGTTCGCCGTCAACACCAATGGCACGAGTTTTACGAACCTGCATAGTTTTGGCAGCAGCGGCGACGGAGCTAATCCGTATTTCGGCCGTTTGATTTTGTCGGGCAACACCCTATATGGGACGACGTATCAAGGCGGCAGTAACAATAATGGCACGGTGTTCGCCGTCACTACCGATGGCTCGGTTTATACGAACCTGCATCGTTTCAATGGTAATCCCATTGACGGAGCTGCTCCGCAATCCGGATTGATTTTATCGGGGAGCACCTTGTATGGGACGACGAAGTTCGGCGGCACTAACATTGGCGGCTATGGCACGGTGTTCGCTGTCAACACTGACGGCTTGAGTTTTACGAACCTGCATAGTTTCAACGGCTCTAGTGACGGAGCTTATCCGTTTTGCCAACTGATTTTATCAGGCAACACCTTGTATGGGGCGGCGTCCGGAGGCACCAGTAACTTTAATGGCATGGTCTTCGCAATCAATACCGATGGGTCGGGTTATACTAATCTGTATACTTTCTCGGCACTTAGTAATAATACCAACAGCGACGGAGCTGCCCCGCAATCCTTGATTTTATCTGGCAGCACCTTGTATGGGGTGACGCCTCAAGGTGGCACCAGTGGCTATGGCACGGTGTTCGCCGTCAGCACTAATGGTTTGGGCTTTACGAACCTGTATAATTTCTCGGCGCTCAATAGTAATACCAACGCCTACGGAGCAACACCGTTTGACCGATCTGGATTGATTTTTTCGGGCAACACCCTGTATGGGACGGCGTCTCAAGGCGGCACGAACGGCAATGGCACGGTGTTCGCCCTGACTCTGCCTAGTGCGATCCCGTCACTTGTATTGACGAACATCATCGTCAGTCCGGCTAATCAGTTTATCGCTGTCAGCTCGAACCAACAGTTCACCGCAACGGGATATTTCAGCGATGGTTCTTTCCAAATCCTGACCAATGGCAGCGGCGGGACCAACCTGCTCTGGTCGAGCAGCAGCACCAATGTGGCCACCATCAACACCAATGGCGTGGCCACGGGTTTGACGAACGGTATGACAACCATCACCGCAACCTCTGGCGGTGTCAGTGGTAATGCGTCATTGACCGTGGTAGCGCCGCCGGTCATTTTAATCCAACCCACGAACAACACGGTATCACCCAACGGCAGTGTCACTCTCAATGTGAGTGCAACCGGCGGTATCTTGGGCTACCAGTGGCAATTTAACGGCACCAACATAGCCGCTGCCACCGGTGCTTCACTGACCATCAGCAATGTCTCTGCTGCGAACATCGGTGTTTATGACGTCATCGTGTATAATGTGGCGAACCAGGTCACCAGCACGTCCGTCACGCTCGCCAGCGTGGGCATCGAGATGTTTGCCGGTGTCATCGTGGACGGCCCGCTCGGTTCGAATTATCTCATCCAATCCAGGGGCAACGTCGCCAGCACCAATTGGACGACCCTGACGAATGTGGCGCTGCCCACACAGCCTTACATTTACATTGATTACAACTCTCCGACGAATTCACAGCAGTTTTACCACGCTGTTCCGCAGTAGCGAATTCCCTGACGTGCTACGTCAGACGGATACTCAATAGCGACGGTCACAGACCGCAGATGGTATTATTCATGCCGCTTTGTGTTTGAAAATACGGAAATAAAAAACGGCCACCGTTGCCGGAGGCCGCTGGAAAAATTAATGGTCGAATCCTCTACGTTCTTGCCGCCGGTTTCCTGGAAGCTGCGTCCAGAATCGTGCCCAGAACACCTTTCGGCACCTGCTCGAAAGTCAGCGGTTCCATGGAGTACGAAGCGCGGCCTTTCGAAAGCGACCGAATCGCCGTGGCGTAACCGAACATTTCCGCCAGCGGCACTTGCGCGTTGAGAATCGTCTGGCCGCTCCTGGCCTCAATATTAACGATGTGGCCGCGACGGCGGCTGATGTCGCCGAGGAGATCGCCCTGGTATTCGTCGGGCGTGGTGACTTCGACCTTCATGATCGGTTCGAGCAAAATCGGATGCGCCTTTTTGAAGGCGTCTTTGAGCGCGAAAATGCCGGCCATCTTGAACGCCAGTTCGTTCGAGTCCACTTCGTGGAACGTGCCGTCCACCACCTGCACCTTGATGTCAATGACCTGGTAGCCGGCATAGACGCCGCCCTTGATGGCTTCCTCAATGCCGTCAATGACCGCCGGGATGTATTCCTTGGGAATCGCGCCGCCGACGATTTTGTTTTCGATCTCGACGCCCTTGCCCTTTTCGTTCGGCTGAACCTGGACGCAGGCGTGGCCGTATTGTCCGCGACCGCCGGACTGGCGGATGAATTTGCCTTCGCCATCGGCGGGCTTGGTGATGGTTTCGCGATAGGCGATTTGCGGCGCGCCGGTGTTGGCGTCCACCTTGAATTCGCGCTTGAGCCGGTCGCAAATGATTTCCAGGTGCAACTCGCCCATGCCCGCAATGATGAGCTGGCCGGTTTCCTCGTTGTGGAAACAGCGGAACGTCGGGTCTTCCTCGGCGAGCCGCTGCAATCCCTCGGACATTTTGTCGCGGTCAGCCCGCGTTTTCGGCTCAACGGCCATGCTGATGACCGGCTCGGGGAACGTCGGCGGTTCGAGGGTCACGTCGTAGTCCTCGTCGCACAACGTGTCACCGGTGGTGATGTTCCGCAGACCAACGAGCGCGGCGATGTCGCCGGCATAAACCCGGTCAATGTCCTTGCGTTCGCTGCCTTGAATAATCATCAGGCGGCTGACGCGATCGCGCTTGCGCGTGCGCGGATTGTAAATGACGTCCCCTTTCTTGAGCTGGCCGGAATAGACGCGGAAAAAAACCAGTTTGCCCGCGTAAACGTCAGTCCAGAGCTTGAACGCCAGCGAACAAAACTTGTTGCTGTCGCTGGTCTCGACGTAAACGGGGTTGTTCGTGTCCACCTCGGTGCCTTCGGCGCCGGGAACATCCAGCGGACCCGGCAGATAATCCACGATGGCGTCAATCAGCGGCTGCACGCCCTTCTTTTTGAAAGCCGAACCGCACAGGACGGGAACCAGTTCAATCTTGCAAGTCAGCCGGCGAATGGCGGCCTTGAGCAGTTCCGGCGTGACCGGCTTTTCCTCGATGACGAGCGTGGCAATTGTGTCGTCCTTGTTGGAAACGGCGTCAATCAGTTCCGCGAGCGCGGCCCTGGCTTTTTTCTTCAGACGCTCGGGAATTTCCTTCACCTCGTATTTCAAACCTTCGTTGACGACTTCGCCATCGCCCCAGGTGATGGCTTTCTGGCTGACGACGTCAATGACGCCTTCGAACTTGTCCTCGGCGCCAATCGGCAGATAAATCGGATACGCATACGCGCCGAGTTTTTTTCGCATGTCTTTCAGCGCATTTTCAAAGTTCGCGCCGGTGCGGTCCATCTTGTTGACGAACGCGATGCGCGGAACATTGTATTTGGTCGCCTGACGCCAGACCGTTTCGGATTGCGGCTGAACGCCCGCGACGCCGCAGAACACCGCCACCGCGCCGTCCAAAACGCGCATGGAGCGTTCGACTTCGGCGGTGAAATCCACGTGGCCGGGCGTGTCAATGATGTTGACGCGATGCGGCACACCCGCAAAGGATTTGACCAGGCCCTCTTCTTTTTTCTGCGTCCAATAGCACGTCACCGCGGCGGACGTGATGGTGATGCCGCGTTCGCGTTCCTGCTCCATCCAGTCCGTGACCGTGTTGCCATCGTCCACGTCGCCGATTTTGTGGATGAGGCCGGTGTAAAACAGGATGCGCTCGGTCGTCGTCGTCTTGCCGGCGTCAATGTGCGCCGCGATGCCGATGTTGCGCGTGCGCTCCAGCGGGTACTCGCGGTTGGGCGAACCGGCCGATTTCGTTGTTTTAGCGGCTGCTTGCATTTTGATTCAGAGAATAAAAAACGCCCCGATGCTCCAATCTTCGGGGCGCGTCAAAAAAATTCTACCAGCGGAAATGGGCAAATGCCTTGTTCGCCTGTGCCATCTTGTGAACTTCGTCGCGTTTGCGGATGGCATTCCCCTGCCCTTGATAAGCCTCCAGAATTTCCGCCGCGAGCGCCTCGCGCATGGGCGTGCCTTTGCGGGCGTCCGCGAAATCCACAATCCAGCGGAGCGCCAGGGCCGCCTGCCGGTCCGACGGCACTTCCAGCGGAACCTGATACGTGGCGCCGCCGACGCGACGCGCCTTGGTTTCGATGCGCGGTTTGGCGTTGTCCACCGCGCGCTGCAAAATTTCCACCGGATTGCTGGCCGGATTCTTTTCGGAAATGCTGTTGAACGCGCCGTACACAATCCGCTGCGCCGTGCTTTTTTTGCCGCACATCATGATGGTGTTGACCAGCCGCGAAACCAAAGTGCTTTGAAACTTTCCGTCTTTGGCAACCGTCCGTCTTGTAGCTTGTCGTCTGCGGGACATGGGATTCGTTAAATCGTTAAATCGTTGAACCGTGAATTGGGTCAGGCGGCGGGTGCTGCTGCCGCTGGAGCCTCCGCTGCTGCAGCCGGCGCCGCGGGTCTGGAACCCGGCTTCGGGCGTTTCACGCCGTATTTCGAGCGGCTGACCCGGCGTTTTTCGACACCAGCGGCATCAAGCCGCCCACGAACGATATGATAACGCACCCCCGGCAAATCCTTCACGCGTCCGCCGCGCACCATCACGATGGAGTGCTCCTGCAAATTGTGGCCTTCGTCCGGGATGTAAGCAATGATCTCATACCCGTTGGTCAGGCGCACCTTGGCGACCTTGCGCATGGCCGAGTTCGGCTTCTTGGGCGTGCGGGTCATGACCTGAATGCACACGCCGCGTCGAAACGGCGAGCCTTCCAAGGCTGGCGACTTGGACTTGTATTTTACTTTGCGTCGGCCCTGACGGACCAGTTGGTTAATTGTCGGCATTTCGTCTTAAAAATGGAACGGGGAATATAACAAACCAAATCCGGCTTGCAACAACTATTTCGCCCGATTTTCGGATGAAAACCGCGAAAGACGCGAGACATGCGAAATTTATTGGCCGCAAGAGAACGCAAAGAACACAAAGCGCTCTTTCACGAATTAACACGAATACCGTTTGCCGCGAAAAGGCACAAAAGCCGCAAAAATCTTTTACACACTTGGCGCAGCGAAGGCGGATCAACTACCACTTGCCGCCGCCGGGACACGGGCGTAGCATCGCCCTACAACTTCAAACGGGAAATGTGGATATGAAAACTGACGTTCTGAAAGATGCCAATCCATCCTCATCCAGCAAGGATTTATTCCTGAATGGTCTCGTCTTCGGCTTCGATGTCGGCACCGGCTCGATTGGCTACGCCGTGCGAGAGAAAGATAAATTCCTCGACGTGGGTGTGCTGATTTGCCCGGAGGACACAAATAAGTTGGATAAGCGCCGTGGTTCGCGTTCACAACGCCGCCGCTTGAGAAACCGCAGCCGTGTCCGCGACTGGCTGGCTGACCAGCTCGAAGGAAAGTTAGGTTTGCCGTCACCGTGGACGAAAACAGCCGACGGTCAAATTACCTTCAAGTCGGGATTGGACTACGCGCGAATTTCAAATCCAGTGCTGTTGCGATGCGAGGCATTGCAGGGT
>Ga0074044_10002864_pt1 | contig 14956 bp, 12 predicted proteins | sample BogForMeECP23OM1_FD_94443 | JGI IMG/M metagenome (GOLD analysis project Ga0074044, IMG submission 94443) | Bog forest soil microbial communities from Calvert Island, British Columbia, Canada - Bog Forest MetaG ECP23OM1 | ecosystem: Environmental > Terrestrial > Soil > Wetlands ... | reverse complement strand
TCGATGTTGGGAAAGATGTCTGTTGGGGTGCGGACGATCGCAAGCCCACCCATGATTACGATGAGTATCGACACGACTACAAACGTGTAGGGTCGCCGCAATGCTAGTCGAACAATCCACATAAGATTCTTTTCCGTTCGTCCATTACCAACTGCGCTCGGAACCGTGTCTACAGTCAGAGCGTCTTGCCTCCCTTAAAAAGCACGCACCTCTCCAATCCACTGCGAGGTAAGTTGGCTTCGTGTTTTCATGGGGATGAGTCAACCGAACCACTGGACTGGTCGCTGGACATTCAGAGAGTGGGTCCCACGATTGACACAACGTCCGTATTTCGACAGGCTTAGACTTTCAAATTGAGGTCCGTAGGCCTCACTCTTGGCAAATGACAATGGCGCGCGGCCGAAGCCGCGCGCCATCACAATCGACAATCGCTTCGAACGGGAAATAGGCTATCTTCCTCGAATTGCCGTTCCGGGGTAACTTGAGAAGCCACAAAAATGCCCCCCTTACTCCGTCTCGCGCCAACTCGAAGAGAGAGGGCCGGCGGTCATTTTCCTGGCGAGCTTTGTCGTGTTGGGTCCAAGGTCTTTCTCGTACACCACTCCGTCCTCGGTAACAATGAATGTCATGACGCCCGACGAGCGGTACTCTGCGGGGTACTCCACGACGACGGGCGTTGCACCAGGATTAGAGTTCTTGCCCTTCGCGCCAGCGCTCTTCTTACGCGGTTCAGTTAAGATTCGAATGTAGTAGCCATGGAAAGCACCGGACGCTTCTTCCTTCCCGGCACTTGTTTCGTGGGTGCTAACAACCGTCCGAGCATATTGAGAAACCTGGTCATCGCTCGTTTTGAGGCTCGTTGTTGCGATCGCGGTTTGTTCTTTTGCTCGAGCCAGGGCGTGACAGGTTGCAATTGCTGTCGCTTCATTTTCTCCGACTCGGCGGAATAGGATTTCCTGCGTGCCGGAGTCCGAATCGAAATACCACGCCCCATCTTTGAACTGCAGAGGAACAGGGAAAGGCCAATTCTCCGCGCCGATGTATAGCACTGTGCCGCCATCCGGTTCGCTCACCAGACGGTGCATCTGCTGATATTTTCCCGCGAATTGCCCGCGCTCGAACTTGTCTTCAAGTTCATCGTTCGAGGAGACGATTTCTCTTCCCCCCCCCGAGGATCAGCATGAGAGCTGGCTGATCGTCACTTTGAACCGCCAGGAAGAGCGCGTGACTTGCTTCCTCAGCAGAGGCGAACGTTTTCTGCGTTGACTTCTGAGCCAAAGACATAGACGCGAGGCTCACAACCATTAGAACCATCCCGACAAGGGCAATCGTTGTCGCAAATCGGGGCCTCTGAGATACGGTGAACTTGTTAGCCATACGGTGCTGCATGAGATTTTTCTCCTTAATGAATTGTCTGGAATCTGTTGTGATCGTGGTGAACGTGTACTACCTTCTGCCACCACCCCCGTGAAATCCGCCGCCACCGTGGAAGCCGCCTCCGAAGCTCGACCGCCCGCCGAAGGAGTTCCCCCTCGCGATACCTCCATGATCGAAACCACTGAACGCTCCGGAATGCATGCCACCAAAGCTATGTGGCGCCGAAAATCCATGGGAGGCCCCGCCAAAACCTCGCTCAGATGCGCCGCCATGAAAGCCCTCGCCACCGCGTTCCACAGTCCCATGAGCGAAGTTGCTGCGATTGACAAAGGTTCTGCTGTGCGAGGCGTAGGTGTTGTGGTTGTAGATGATCGATCGGTTGTGCCAGTCAAATCCCCAATGCGGCCAGCCCCAACCAAAGCCGCCGAAGAACCCGATTCCAAAGCCCACGCCGAACGACAGGTATGGACCGTCAAACCAGATTCCTGGGTACGGGTACCAGCCCGGCCAAGCAAATATCGGGTCTCCATAGATCAACCACGGATCGTATGCGGGCACATAGACGACTTCTGGATCGGCCGGTTCGACAACGATGGTCTGTCCCTGCGTTGTTACAGTCTGCTGCGGAGTGCTCTTCAGATTTCCCGCTTGCTGCGCACGCTGACGCAGCACCTGTACCGCATCCATTACTTGCTGCTGCTGATTCACATATGCATCGCCGAGCGACAAAGTCCACGACAGATTCTTATCCATGTTTGCAAGCACGGAAGGAAACTGGACGAGCGCTTTGACGCTGGGATCCCAGGGTTGCTTGTCTACCTCGTCCCCCAGTTGCTTTCCTTTGAGGTCGGGATGCGCCTGAATCCAACGATCTGCTTCGACCACTTCAGTCGGGTATGTCGAGGCCGCAAGAATCTGTGCAACCAACTCGTCGGGGTAGAGGGCAATGGGCGCTACTAGTTGCTGCAATTGTTCCGGAGTCGGCTGGGCGCTTTGGACCGGCGCCGGTGTCGAAGTCGGATTTGTCTGATCGGCGAATCCAACCGGTGTCGGTAACAAACGCAAGTGAAACGACCAGTAAGAATGCCAAACTCTGTTTCTGAAATGTCACCATTAATTCCTCCTGGCGCGATCTCTTTGGGATACTTTCCTCACCACCCAACCGGAGCGCGCAATCGAATACGAGTGGAGCAATCTCGTTGCCAAGGAACGCATGCGCTAAGTTCTTGGTTGGAGTGCGGAGGAATGAGAACGAACTTGCCGAAAAAGTCCACGGAAGGACACGCAGTCGGAATGTTGACGACTTTCTGTTGGTATCGCTTTGGAATTCTCAGCGGGACACCCGCAACGCTGTGAACCAGAACGAGCAACTTCTTTCGCCGTGTGGAATGCTTTGGAACTCCGGGTGCATTTCTAACATCCGAAGGCGAGGCTCATTCGTCCGAACAAAACTTCATAAGGAGATAGAAATGCAAACTCGCAAGCTTGGCAATTCCGACTTGAACATTACACCCGTCGGCTACGGAGCCTGGGCCATCGGCGGCTCGGGCTGGCAGTTCGCCTGGGGATCGCAAAACGATAACGACTCTGTCGCCGCCATCCAACGGGCGCTCGAACTCGGCGTCAATTGGATCGACACCGCCGCCGTCTACGGCTTGGGGCACTCGGAGGAAGTTGTGGGGCGCGCGCTAAAGAGCTGGCTCGGCCCCAGACCCTACATATTTACCAAGTGCGGTTTGCGCTGGAATGCCAAAGGTGAGGTGCAGAAAGTGCTGAGCGCCGCCTCGATCCGCGGCGAAGTGGAGGACAGCCTCCGCCGCCTCTCCATCGACGTGATCGATCTCTACCAAATCCACTGGCCCCCGGATCCTGATTCACCCGTGCTGGAGGAGGGATGGGGCACGCTTGCCAACTTGAAGCGCGAAGGCAAGGTTCGCTGGATCGGAGTCTCGAATTTCGACGTCCGGCAACTGCGCCGCGCCCAGGCCATCGCCCCCGTCACTTCTCTCCAGCCGCCGTATTCACTGCTGCATCGCGAGATCGAAGATGAGATTCAGCCTTACACATTGAGTCAGGGAATTGGAACCATCGTCTATTCACCAATGGCCTCGGGTCTTCTCACCGGCGCCATGACTCGCGAGCGCGCGGCCAAGCTGCCGATGACAGACTGGCGCAGCGTGCACCCAGACTTTACGGAACCAAATCTCTCTCGCAATCTGGCGCTGGTCGAACATCTGCGAGAGATCGCCAAACGCTATAACCGTTCTGTCGGTGAAGTTGCAATCGCCTGGACGTTGCGCCAGCCCGCTGTAACTGGAGCGATCGTCGGTACCCGCAATGCTCAGCAGGCAGAAGAAGTGATGCGCGCCGGCGACCTGCGCCTCACCGATGAGGACTTGCACGAGATCGAAGCCTTCGAGGAGACTACGGCCTGAAGTACGTGCCCGAGCAAGGGGATGGTTATGAGTGAATTGTTTGAGACCAACAAACAAAAACCAACTCAGACACTGGTGCGGTTGGCAACTGATGATATGGGCTGGTATTCGCTCGCCACGTCGTCAAGGTGAGCGAATGCCGCGCTCCGGTTAAGAGCTTGGAGAACAGCCGCCCCGGACCGAGGCAGGTAGATGTACCCAAGTCTATTGCGGCCAACCGCCTAAGATCGCTTCAGCTACAGACGAGGACCTAAACTCGCGGCCGCTGCGCTATCATGTTTCCAGTTTCGCATGTATCTAATACTGATTGAACGGGGGCGACGAGGCAGTCCATGGTCCCGCAGAGATGGCTGGCAGTCATTCATTGTTGGGTTGGCACAATTGCTCCCGCATTGCCAACACTGATCTGCTTTCGTCTCCGACTCAATTTCGCAACGACCACATATCAGTACCTGACTCTCATCGTATTGCTGTCACTCCGTGGCAGCTTTTTTTCATCGGCCACCAGAGTCGAGGAGAATGAATGACGCCCGCAGGCGCTCCCACGGTGTTTGTCGTGGATGACGATGACTTGGTGCGCGCTTCTATTCAAGGCATGCTGAAGTCGGTTGGCTTGCGTTCCGAGACCTTCGGCACGCCGCAAGAGTTCCTGCGCAGCAAGCGATCGGACGGGCCGAGTTGTCTGGTTTTAGACGTGAGACTTCCCGGGGTCAACGGTCTGGATTTTCAGCGCGAGTTGGCTGACGCTGGCATCCGGATTCCGATCATCTTCATTACCGGTCATGGAGATATTCCGATGACGGTGAAGGCGATGAAATCCGGCGCAGTGGAGTTCCTCACCAAGCCATTCCGGGATCAGGACTTGCTCGACGCGATCCATCAGGCTTTGGATCGCGACCGAGTCATGCGCCAACAGCAGAGCGAGCTTGGCGACTTACGAAAGCGCTACGAGTTGCTAACCGCACGCGAGCGCGAGGTCATGGCCCTCGTGGTTTCGGGTATGCTCAACAAGCAAATAGCCTTTGATCTCGGAACCAGCGAAATCACGGTGAAGATCCAGCGCGGGCACGTGATGCGGAAGATGCAGGCTGAATCACTTGCCGACTTAGTCAGAATGGCGGCGAAGCTCGAACCGGCGGGCAGGCGCGATTGAATGTTCCCACCAAAACTCAGGGCTCTCGGCCGGCGTCCTGCGCCCCTTCACTGGGGAGTGTGAAGTTAAAAGTGGCACCGCGTCCAGAGTTGGATGTGGCCCACAATCGGCCGCCGTGGGACTCAATGATCGACCGGCTGATGGAGAGCCCCATGCCGGTTCCTTGAGTCTTGGTGCTGAAGAACGCATTAAAGATTTGGTCCGCTTGCTCTTGGGGAATACCCACTCCTGTATCGCTGACCGAAATCTGCAGCTGACCCCGTTCGGCCATCAGGGATTTGATCGTAAGTTGTCCCTCGCTGTTTGTGTCCTGCATCGCTTCGATACCGTTGAGCATGAGATTCATAAGAACTTGCTGCAATTGCACCCGGTCAGCCACGACCCGCGGTAAGTCCTCCGACAATTCGGTAAGAATCGAAACGGAATGTCTGGATGCTTCACTGCGCAACAAGATAACCATTTCTTGGATGACCTCGCTCACATCCACCAAATTGGTTTGTGGCGCGCCCTTCCTGAATAACTGTCGAAGTCGGCTGATGATATCAGCCGCCCGCGTTACAGCGTTGACCATCCGCGCCGCGGCTTCACGTGCCTCTCCTATATCCGGCTGCTCGCGTGCCAGCCACCGCAAGCAGGTTCTGGCATCGGTCGCCGCGGCCGAAATCGGCTGATTGATCTCATGCGCCAGGGATGCGGTCAATTCCCCCATCGTCGTCGCCCGGTTTATGTGCGCCAGATCGGCCTGTACCTGACGTAGCCTTTCGCGCTCTTTCTCTGCCTGTCTTCGCTCGGTGATGTCCATCCCGGTACCCACGAATTCGACCAATTCGCCGGAAGCGCTGAAAACAGGATGACCGACCGAGCGGCTGTATTTGGTTGAGCCGTCCGGGAGAACAATGCGGAAGTCAACTTCGAAATCGGATCGTTCACGAATCGCTCGTTCGATGACTCTATTGAATGTACCCTGGTCCTCGGGGTGAATACGCTGAAACGCTTTTTCGAAGGAGGACGAATCGCTTTTTGGATCGAGTCCAAACAACCGGTACTGTTCTTGCGACCAGTGGACGTTCTCCCTGCGCGCTACGTTCCAGGCCCAGCTGCCGGTGTGGCTTAGCCTTTGCGCTTCCTCTAAATATGCCTCGGTCTGCCGCAATTCCTTCGTCCTTTCCATGACCTTGATCTCGAGCAGATCACGGGCCTGGCGCAGTTCCAGTTCCTGGTCCTTAAGGGCCTGCTCCACCCGCTTCCGATCGGTGATGTCAGTGCACGTTCCGAACCACTTCACGATCCTGCCGTCGCTCGCCCGAATGGGAGTTCCGCGCGTCTTAAACCAACCGTACGTCCCGTCGCTCCGGCGAACACGGTATTCGACGTCATAGGGGCGTCGTCCCGCTACCGATTCCATCCAGAACTGCCGGGTAGGCTCGCGATCATCCGGATGCAGTGCCTCCATCCAGCGCCAGCCGAGTAAGTCGCTCTCTTTGACTCCGGTATAGTTGGTCCACTGTGCGCTGAAGTAGTCGCACGCGCCATCCGGGAGCGCGCTCCACACCAACTGGGGCAGCGCTTCGGTAAGGCTTCGCCAGCGTTGTTCGCTCTCCCGCAGCGCCTCCTCCGCCCTCCGTCGCGACGCACTGAGCCAGCACACTATCAGCGCCAACGATGCAAAGAGTGTCAAGGAGAGGACACGATAGGGCACACGAATCCCCGCGAGCTCGACGTAAGGAACCAGCGGCTGGAAAAAATAACCGAGGCTAAAAAGCGAAAGGAGTGAGGCAGTGAGACCTGGGATCATCCCACCAAACCAGGCTGTTAGAGCAATAGCAGTAAGGAAGAGTGCGCCCCGAACATCGAAGCCTTTTCCAAGAAACAACGCGGCAGCCAGCGCGACACCAACGGAACCCACCGCGAGCCCATAGCGCCAAACTACTCGTCGAAGGATGGGAGGTGGAATCGTCCGGCCCGTCATGGTTTATCTGTCTGCCGCGCAGTGTGCGAGAGCACCGGAAGATATTGTATTTAAGTTGCGCTGCGTGTGGAGATATTCGGACCTTATACCAAAGTATGATTGCGCTGCCACCTAGGCATGATTGCGCCATCGTTGAATGCGCGCTAAGGTCACATCATGGTGATTCGAAAGAAGGGGAATATGGTGGCAATTGTAGATGACGATGATTTGATGCGCAGCGCATTGCAGGGCCTGCTGAAATCGGTCGGGCTGCCGGCGCAAGCGTTTGCGTCAGCGGAGGAATTCCTGAAGTCTGGCCAACAGCACGAGGTTGGATGTCTGGTCGCGGATATTCGCATGCCGGGAATGTCCGGTCTGGAATTGCAGGCCAAGCTCAACGCTGATCAGTGCCGGATTCCGACCATCTTCATCACCGCCCACGGCGACGAGAAAATGCGGATGCAGGCCTTAAGAGCCGGCGCCGTGGAGTTCATGGCAAAACCATTCGACGATGAAGCCCTGCTCGAAAGTGTCCGAGCAGCTCTGGAGAGTTGAGCCCGATAAGAAGCGTGCGTGGGGCACGAGGGGGTTCTCTGTGGCAGCTACCGAAATATTGCGGACTACCGATCAAGCTGTTTTTGAGCGCAGATTCGAGCAGATCATAGGCAACAGTCCCGCTCTGGAAGCGGTGCTCGAACAAGTCGAACGGGTCGCACCCACCGGTTCTACGGTGTTGATCCAGGGAGAAACAGGGACTGGCAAAGAGCTGATCGCACGCGCGATTCATAACCTCAGCTCCCGGTGTGGGCGGCCTTTCGTAAGGTTGAATTGCGCCGCCATTCCGCTGGATTTGCTGGAGAGTGAGCTTTTCGGCCATGAAAAGGGCGCGTTCACTGGAGCGATCGCGCAAGAAATTGGCCGGTTCGAACTAGCCGATAAAGGCACTCTTTTCCTCGATGAGATCGGTGATATCCCTTCCGCCTTGCAGCCCAAACTACTACGTGTTCTACAGGAACAGGAATTCGAGCGACTTGGGAGCACGCGAACTCACCAGATGGACGTGCGCCTCGTTGCTGCCACGAATCGGGATCTGATGGAAATGGTGAATCACGGCGAATACCGCAGCGACCTGTACTACCGTCTGAATGTGTTTCCGATCCAACTGCCGCCGTTGCGTGAACGCCCCGAAGACATTCCGACTCTGGTGACGCATTTTGTCGAAAAGTTTGGACGGCGGATGAGTCGAGAAATCGATTACATTCCTCCCGAAACCATGTTGGCGTTGACTTCGTACCCATGGCCCGGAAACATCCGCGAACTCCAGAACCTGATCGAACGCGCCGTAATCCTTTCCAACGGTGGCGTGCTTCCCAATCCTTTGCCGGCCGCGGGGGCTCGCCGTCTTGCCGTCGTTCCGGCTAATCCAGTTTTGGCCCCCTCGGTTGCTACAACTCTTAGGGACTCCGAACATGCCCTAATCCTGCGCACGCTCGAAGGAGTAGGTTGGGTCATCGGCGGCCCGAAGGGTGCCGCCAAGAAACTCGGCTTGAAACGCACGACGTTGATTCACAAAATGCAAAAGCTCGGAATTTCACGGCCTGTTTCCCCCAACGGCTCCGCTGCAATAGAGTCATCACAGCAGGAACTCGCCCCAATCCTCAGTTCCTAACCAAGCCACTGTGGGTTGGCGAAGGTGCCGTCAAATTGGTGAGTGGTTTTGTAGAGTTCAAACCGGCCCGCGTCAGCCGCCTTTGCCGTTCTTGCGAGGAGAGCCGCGACCTGGGAAGAATCCATGGGTTGAAAGCTGCGGGCGGCCTCGAGAGCCTGCTGGAGGATAGGAAGCGAATCGCAGCCAGCGATGACGACACTGGTCGGAAGATTCATCGCGTAGTGCAGGCACTCGACCGCTGTAACAGTCTTGCTCCCGAGAATGAAATGGTCGCCCATTGATTTCATGCCGAGCACCCCAATGCTGTCTTTGGTCAAAACCGGCACGACCTTCTTTTCAAAGCTATCGAAGTGAGCGTCCATTACGTTAAGAGGCATTTGAACAGCGTCGAACCTGAAGCCGTGCTTAGGCCGTCGCCAGCATTTTCAAATGAATATCTGGACTCTTGTGACCCGTGAAGCCGATAAAACGAACCTTGCCTGCCTTTTTGGCTTCCAGTAGGGCCTCCATCGCACCACCTTCAGCAAAAACGCGATCCGGATCGGAATCGCGAATAACTTCATGAAATTGGAGCAGGTCAATTCGATCCGTTTGCAACCTTCGCAACGATTCATTGAGCTGCGCTACGGCGGCAGTTTTGGTTCGGCCATCAATCTTGGTCATCAAAAAGGACTTCTCACGATAACCATCGCGCAGCGCCTTGCCCATGCGAATTTCGCTCTCTCCGCCGTTGTAGTCCCAGCAGTTGTCGAGAAAATTGACACCTTCGTCAACCCCCGTCCGGATAATGCGGATGCTTTCCGCGATGTTGGTTTGTCTGGCAAGGTGGTAGCCGCCAAGCCCGACGAGAGAAACCTTTTCACCGGTGTGGCCCAGCGCTCGATATGGTATTCCGTTCTTGTTATCCGGCTTTGCGGCCTGGCTAACGTTCGCAGCCATCAAGAGTGACACGACGGTCATGCCGAGAAACTCTCTCCTGTTCACGCCGGGATCTGACTCACCGTTGTTTGAGGTCATGGGGAAATCTCCTCTTGCGCCATCCTGGCGAAGGCTATCCGAAATTAGTGTTACTGGAGAGAGGCAAATCGCGAACCCGCGTACCTGTGGCGGCGAAAATCGCGTTGCAGAAAGCGGCCACAAACGGTGGCACTCCCGGCTCTCCGACCCCGGCAGGCGGCGCGCTGCTCTCCATGATATAGACGTTGGTTTGGGCCGGCACTTCGTTGATCCGGGCCACCGGATAGTCATTGAAATTGGATTGCTGGATTACACCGTTCTTGGCAGTAATCTCCCCGCTGCGAACAATACTTGTGCCGAAGACCACCGCGCCTTCGAATTGAGCGCGCGTTGCTTCCGGATTCACGACGATTCCGGCATCCACTGCGGTATCAACACGCGGGATGCGAATCTCGCCGTCATCGGTCGCCTCCACCTCAACCACCGTCGCTACATAAGTCAAGAAACTGCGATGAGCGGCGAACCCAAACCCATGTCCCTTTAGGCTCTTCTTTTTGGCCCAACCGGATTTGTCCGCAACCATTTCGATAACCCGCCGCAAACGGCCCGTTTCCCAGGGATACGTTTTGTAATCCGCACCGTAGTTCGGATACTGCACATTGGTGAAGTCCAAAGTGCGAGGAGATCCAATCAAGTCGAGCATGTACTCCACCGAATCACGATTTGCGCGGTGGGCAAGTTCATCGGTGAAACATTGAACTCCAAAGGCGTGGTAGATGTTGGCCACGGATCGTAACCATCCAATCCTGACGTGAGCTTGCGCCGGACCGTTCTCGATGCGTATGTTGGGCAAATCATAGGGAAGATCCGTCCAACCCTGTGCCAGATGCGGCGGATCGCCATAGACGGAGTTCACATCGAAGATGGACGTGATTGGCGGAAACACAGATCTCTGCAGCCACGCCGTGGGCTTTCCCTTCTCATCGACGGCTGCCTTCAGGTACATCGCAGCAACCGCGTTGTAATAATCAAACTTGACGTCGTCTTCCCGCGTCCAAACAACTTTTACGGGGCGACCAAGCTTCTTGGATAAGACCGCTGCCTCGGCAACGTAGTCTGGCTTGGATTTTCGTCCAAATCCACCGCCCAACAATGTGACATGACAGATGACGTCGCCGACAGGAATGCCGAGTTCAGACGACACAATTGCCTGTGCTGCCTGGGGATTTTGTGTGGGTGCCCACGCAGTGACCTTTCCGTCCTTGAACTCAGCCAGCGCTACCAATGGTTCCATTGGCGCGTGCGCCAGCAGCGGAACGTAGTAGTCGGCTTCCAGCACATTGTTGGCGGGGAATGCTTTTTCGGAGTCGCCCACGCTGCGGATAAGCTTCCCTGGCTTGTGCGCTGTTTCCCTAAGTTCTTTCTTGTACTCAACAGAGTCATAGGATTCGTTCGCGCCATTGTCCCACGTTATCTTCAGCTTCTTACGGCCCTGGAATGCAGCCCATGTATTGTCGGCAATCACGGCGACGCCGCCCAGCGGCTGAAAGGCAGCGGGAGGTTTAAACGGATCGATGCGAATGGTCTGGCGCACTCCCGCGAACTTCAGCGCCTCCTGATCGTCGAGAGTTTTTACTTTTCCGCCGAAGACCGGGGGATGTTCGATGGATGCATATACCATGCCATCCAGGCGCGCATCCATTCCATACATCGCTTTTCCCGTGCAGAGCTTCTCCAGGTCAACGCTGGTCATTCCCTTTCCGATATACCGCCACTCCGAGGGCTTCTTCAGCTGGAGCTCTTCTTTCTTTGGCAACGCGAGGCGCGCCGCACTCGCGGCCAGTTCGCCATAACCCAAACGCCGACCGGTCGCTTTGTGAACCACGGTATGGAGTTCGGTTGAACACTCCGACGCGGGAACGTTCCACTGTTGCGCTGCCGCCTGGATCAACATCCAGCGCGCTGTCGCACCGCACTCTCTCATGGTGTCAAAAAATCTTCTTACGGATTGTGAACCGTCTGTATTCTGATCTCCGTAGCGCTTGTCACCAATCGCCTGGTCGATCTTCACGCGCTTCCAGTCGGCGTCGAGTTCGTCCGCGAGCACCAGCGGCAAGGACGTGCGGATGACTGTTCCCATCTCTGAGCGGTGAGCCACGATATAAACGGTCCCATCTGGCTGGATTCCGACAAAGAGATTGGGATGGAGTGCTGCCCTGTCCGCATCCGTTTGACCGTCCGCCCCCTGGCTTTGCGCCAGTATCGATGGGACAAACCGAACGGAGAGAATGAGTGCTCCCGTCCCAAAAGCGGTCATGAGGAATCTCCGCCGGCTGACATTTTCTATTAGGCTCATGCGATTTTCCCCGCTGCCAGCTTGATTGCCTGGCGAATTCGTTGATAGGTTCCGCAGCGGCAGATGTTGCCAGCCATGGCGTCATCGATTTGCTGGTCCGTGGGATGGGGAGTGCCTTTCAAGAGAGAAGCCGCCTGCATGATTTGTCCGGATTGACAGTATCCGCACTGCGGAACATTCACCTCCATCCATGCTTGCTGAACCGGATCGAGCCCGTTTGCCCCGAGATCCTCGATAGTTCGAATCTCGCTGCCCGCCGCAGCGCTCACCGGTGTAATGCAAGAGCGAATGGCTTCGCCGTTCTTATGAACGGTGCAGGCGCCACATAGGGCCATACCGCAGCCAAACTTTGTTCCCGTCAACTGCAGGATGTCTCGGAGATACCAGAGCAGGGGCATTTGTGGATCGCCGTCGAACGTGCGATCAATTCCATTCACTTTGAGCGTTGTCATCAAGATCCCCCTTTGCCGATTTGGTCAAGCATTCTAACTGCCAACTTGCCGCGATGCCATTGCCGGGCAAAAGTCCCGGCACGGCTTTCCTTTCGGTAGGACGAGAAACAATCACCCTTTCCGAGTGTCCGCAGGTTGACAGCGGCGTCGAGTGATTGACCAATAGGTCGACCCGTGACGAGTCCGCTGAATTAGCTGGTGAGATGGCCTGTAAGAGAAGCACCAAGGTAGATGGCGAGGATCAAAGCAGATAGCCAGCGTCAACTCGAGGGCGGCGCGCCCTTTTCACGAATGGCAAAGAACTTGCTTTTCTCCAGTCGGGTTATTCAAACGATCGGTTAACGATCACTGGAGGTAGTCTTGAAAATCGGCTTTCATTCTTACGTCCTCACCGTAGTGGCCTGGGCCTTTGCGTTTGTATTTCCGGCGTCGCCGATGGCGGCGCAGGATGCGCATTTTCATAATGCGCCGGCATCCAGTGCTCAGCTAAAGAATCCTTACGCCAGACAGCCGGCTGCGGTCGCGGCAGGGTCCAGACTTTATACGGCGAATTGTGGCTCCTGCCACGGAATTAAGGCGCGCGGAACGGGCAACATTCCTGCGCTCTCACAAGGTCCCACGCAGTCGGCGCCCGATGGAGAGGTCTTTTGGTTTATTACAACCGGAGCCACCGATAACGGTATGCCCGGATGGGCCAGCCTGCCGGAGCAGAAACGGTGGCAGATTGTCACTTATTTAAAGTCGCTCAAGAATTCCACGAGCGCTCAAAAAAGCGCCTCCGTGCTTCCTGAGGTAACGCCGGTCAAGACAAATGCGCCTCCGCCCCAAGCACCCTTTACAGATTTCCGCTTTGAGCAACCCGGCAACGTGCGGAAGATCACAGCGCAGGATCTTCCAGCGCCGTACGTCACCGAGTCTGCAGCCAACGGGCCTCAATTGGTTGCTCGTCCGCACGCAGCATGGCCGAAAGCTCCGGCCGGATTCAGCGTTCAGCAATACGCCACCGGACTTGATAATCCCAGGTTGATCCGTACTGCCCCTAATGGTGACGTTTTCCTGGCCGAAAGCAGCAGCGGGACGATCAAGGTGTTCCGCGGAATCACCGCCGATGGCAAGCCCGAACAGTCTGAAACGTTTGCGACCGGGCTCAATCAGCCTTACGGCATCGCCTTCTATCCTCCGGGAGACAATCCGCAGTGGGTGTACGTAGGAGGCACTAACTCGGTGGTGCGATTTCCCTATAGGAATGGGGACTTGGAGGCGAGTGGACCGGCGCAGCACATTGCAGATCTGCCTCACGGCAGTGGACATTGGACTCGCGACGTGCAATTCACGGCCGACGGCAAGAAAATGTTTGTCGCGGTCGGGTCGGCGTCGAATGTCGACGATCCCGACAATACGCCAGCTGAGACAAATCGAGCCGACATCCTCGAGGTCAGGCCCGATGGCTCGGACATGCGAGTGTACGCATATGGGATTCGCAACGCCGGAGCTGGACTGGCGATCCAGCCTAAGACTGGCGAATTGTGGTGCTCGGTCAATGAACGGGACGGGCTGGGAGACAATCTCGTTCCCGACTACATCACGCATGTAGAAGAAGGTGGTTTCTACGGCTGGCCGTGGTGGTACATTGGCCACCATCAGGATCCCCGCCATGAGGGTACCCATCCGGAATTGAGAGATAAGGCCATTGTTCCCGACGTTCTGCTCCAGCCTCACAACGCTTCACTCGAGATGACGTTCTATGAGGGCACTCAATTTCCGACTGAATATGACGGAGACATCTTCGCATCCGAGCACGGTTCATGGAACCGATCGGTGCGTACTGGATATGAAGTGATTCGCGTACCGCTGCACCAAACGACCCGGGCCAGCGGCGAATATGAAGATTTTGTGACCGGATTTGTAGTCGACAACGGACACGTGTGGGGAAGGCCAGTTGGCGTTACTGAGGCGCACGACGGATCGTTGCTGGTCAGTGACGACGGCTCGAACTCAATCTGGCGCATCAGTTACACAGGCGCCGAAAAGATTTCAGGTCCGCGATAAACCCGCGGCTCGTCATCAGCGGCAAAGCTTGAACTAAATAGACATATGGAGAAATGCAAAATGTTAAAGGAAGCTACAACTCAAACGAAAAAACCATGGCAAGCAATACACGAAACACCAACCGACCTGAAGCGTGAAGGCGTCGTCGAGATCACGGCTGAACTGCGTCGCCTGCTAGCCGACACATTCGCACTGTATTTGAAGACCAAGAATTTCCATTGGCACATGACGGGACGGCACTTCCGGGATTATCACCTTCTACTTGACGAACAAGCTGAACAGATTTTTGCCATGACCGATGACATTGCCGAGCGTGCGCGCAAAATTGGCGGAACTACCTTGCGGTCGATCGGCGATATCTCCCGGCACCAGCGCTTGAGGGACAATGACGACGAAAGCATGACCCCACAGCGAATGCTGGCCGAGCTCAATGCCGATAATCAGGCGCTCACCCGCTATTTCCGCACTGCTCATGAACTTTGCGATAAATACAACGACGTGGCGACCGCCAGTCTGATCGAGGTATGGATTGATCAAACCGAGCGCCGCACGTGGTTTCT
>Ga0074044_10002863_pt1 | contig 14960 bp, 12 predicted proteins | sample BogForMeECP23OM1_FD_94443 | JGI IMG/M metagenome (GOLD analysis project Ga0074044, IMG submission 94443) | Bog forest soil microbial communities from Calvert Island, British Columbia, Canada - Bog Forest MetaG ECP23OM1 | ecosystem: Environmental > Terrestrial > Soil > Wetlands ... | reverse complement strand
ATACCCATACCACCAGACCTGCTTCATCCGCGGCAGAAGGTCGGAGTCGACGTGCTTGATGCGCACCATTTCTTCCATCCCGAAACGCCCGTGGGTGCGCCCCAGGCCGCTAGCCTTGAATCCGCCATGCGGAGCCTCGCTGATGCCGAAGCAGGCAATCGCATCATTCACCATGACCGTCCCCGCATGGATGCGCTTGGCCAACGCTTCTCCGCGACCACGGTCCCGCGTCCAAACGCTGGCCGCCAGGCCGTATTCCGAATCATTGGCCAGCCGGATCGCCTCATCGTCGCCATCAAACGGCATCACCGGCAGAACAGGACCGAACGTCTCGTCGCGCATAATGTGCATTTCGTGGGTAACGTCGGCCAGCACCGTCGGAGCATAAAAATTCGGCCCGAGTTCCAGAAGCCGCGAGCCGCCCGCGAGCACCCGTGCCCCGCGCGCCCGCGCATCTTCGACATGCGACTCGACATTCCGCAATTGCCGCTGGTAGATCAGCGGTCCAATTTCGGTTTGCGGATCGATCCCATTGCCCACGTGTAGTCGTTTGGTTTTTCGCACGCAAGCTTCGAGGAACGCGTCATACAAACTGCGATGCACATAGCAGCGCTCGACCGAAAGACAAGCCTGTCCGCAATTCGCGAACGAGCCCCACACCGCGCCGCTCGATGCCACGTCCACATCCGCGTCATCGAGCACCAGCATGGGATCTTTTCCTCCGAGTTCCAACACCACTGGAAGCAAGCGCGCCGCCGCAGCCTGCGCGATTCGCCTTCCCGTAGCAACGCTTCCTGTAAAGACCAGCTTGTCAATCTGTGCATTCAACAGCGCCGAGCCTGCGGATCCATCGCCAACCACAACCTGAAAAACGTCCTTCGGCACACCAGCTTCATGCAGCAAAGACGCCAGCTGCAACGCATTGAGGGAAGTAAGTTCGGACGGCTTCAGCACCACTGCATTTCCGGTCACGAGCGCGGACAGCGATTCCGTCGCAGGAATGGAGAACGGATAATTCCACGGCGAAATAATCCCAATCACCCCATGCGGTTCCCGCAAGATGCGGCCCACCTTGGTCTTCATCGCCAGATTGCCGTGTGGAACCGGTTGTTCGCGCAGGAAGTCGAAAGCATTCTCGACGCAGAAACGCGTTGCGTCCAACACCACCATAACTTCCGTAAGCAGCGCTTCGACCATCGGCTTGCCGGCCTCGCGCGTAATCAGCGCCGCGACTTCCGATTTCTTGGCGTGAAGCAGACGCTGAAACTCGCGGAAGATCGCAACCCGTCGCCGCACGCCCAAGTCGTTCCACGCCGGTTGAGCCGCCCCCGCCCGCGCCACTGCGGCATGAACATCAGCCTCAGTCGCCGAGTCAAATTCGCGCAAGGTCGCGCCGGTCGCGGGATTGACCGAGACTACCTTCCGAGTCGCGATTTGCAGATCAGTAACCATACTCGGTCTAAGTTTACGCGGGCGAAAGCGCCCGCGCCACACCAGTATCTAATACTCCACACTCACCAAATATAGCCCACTCGCCGGAGCTGTCGCTCCCGCGGCCGAGCGGCTGCGCGCCGCCAAAATATCGGTCAAATCCTCGGGCTTCAATGTGCCCTTTCCCACCAGCACATACGTCCCTACTAGGTTTCGCACCATGTGGTGTAAAAACCCGCTGCCGCGAACTGTGTAGACCAATTCTTCCCCCGCTCGTTCCCAGGTCGACGCGAAAATCCGCCGCACATTAGAAATAGTTTCATCCTCGCGACCGCGTTCTGAATCTACTGCAGCAAAGGAAGTGAAATCCTGTTCGCCAATCACGAAACCCGAGGCGCGTTGCATGGCATCCTCATCGAGCGGATAAGGATAGTGCCACACGTAGCGCGCTAACGAAGGAGGACAGATGGCGCCGCGATACATGCGATAACGGTATGTCTTCGCGCGAGCCGACTTGCGGGCATGAAACCCGAGCGGCGCCTCCGTGGCCTCGAGCACGCGAATGGACGGAGGCAGAATATCGTTTAAAGCCTTGACCAAGTTCTGCGCCGGTATAGGCGATTCAGTCGCAAACGTGGCTACCTGGGCCAGGGCGTGCACCCCAGCATCGGTGCGTCCGGAACCTTGCGGCAAAACCTTTTCGCCGGTGACTCGTCCAATAGCCGAGGCCAGCGTCCCCTGGATTGTGGCGACATCCGGCTGTACTTGCCATCCAAGAAATTCTGAGCCGTCATACGCCAGGATGATTTTGAGATTGCGCATGCGGATTGCTCGGAGTTTTCCCTCGACTACACATTGAAACAGCATGCAAGCCTTTGCAAATTTGATGCAGTCTCGTGGCTCGCGCCGAAGGCACCGCTCGTGCGTCAGCTATACTATTGCATTCCATGTGACGGTTTGCGACGAAACCCATCGCCTTGCCGGAAAATACAAAAATGAAACCTGGGCCGGCTGTTTTGCGTAATAACTCTTGATCTAGAAGAGCCTTTGTCGTCATTACGAACAGTTCTTATGCACGGAGATAAGCGAATGTCTTTGCCTGCTTTGAATTCTGTCTGCCGCGTGGTTGCGGCAATAATGCTCGCCAGCGCACTAGCCGTTAGCGGTTGGGCGCAAGACTCAACCCAATCCCCTCCGCCAGCCTCTTCCGCGACAGCTCAACCTTCGGTCCAGGCTCCGCAGGCGCAGGAGTTCGTGGTAAAGGATTATTCCAAGCCGGTTTCCGCGTTCCCCAACGTAGTTCGACCGTACTTGCCGCGGCACGTACCCCCGCCGAATCTGAGCAATACGTCGCGGATCGGGCAGCTCATGCATGACGGCAAGATTATGCTTTCGATCGACGATGCGGTTGCCTTGGCGCTCGAGAACAATCTTGATATCGGAATCGCGCGCTATAACTTGAGCATCGCCGATACAGATGTCCTCCGTTCCAGATCCGGGGCCAATAACTTCCTCGGAACGAATTTCGGAGTCGTGCAAAATACGCCGGGCAGCGGGGTAGGCGGGCTCGGTGGAACGGTGGGCTCGGGCACAGGCGGCACCACGGCTGCCCCTGGCGGTATCGGGGCAGGCACCAATGGATTGGTGAGTTCCACCCTCGGCTTAGGGTCATTTATTACGAGCTTCGACCCGGTGCTCACCAGCACGCTCCAAGAGGACCACAATAATGTCATCGCTAGCAACGTCTTCACTGGAGCGCCTACGGTAGCGCAGAATACGGGAACGTACAATTTCTCCTACGCACAAGGCTTCCAATGGGGTACGAACATGTCCGTGGGATTCACCAACTCGCGGATCACCACCAACAACGTGTTCAATACTTATAGCCCACAGATTAGCCCTGCTTTCCAGTTCAGGCTGACGCAGCATCTGCTGCAAGGGTTTGGATTTCTACCAAACACCCGCTTGATCCGGCTGACCAAGAACAACCGCGAAATCTCTGACGTCGCGTTCCGGCTGCAGATTATTACGACGGTGGATCAGATCGAAAACATGTATTGGGACCTGGTGTTTGCCTACGAGAACGTAAGAGTGCAGCAGGAGTCGCTGGCCTTCGCGCAGAAAACCCTATCGGACACGCAGAAGCAGGTACAGATCGGTAGTCTGGCTCCGATTGAAGTAGTTCGCGCCCAGAGCACGGTTTCCGGCGACCAGCAAAGCTTGATCCTGGCCCAGAACAACCTCCAGTTACAGCAATTGCTGATGAAGAACGCTCTCAGCCGGACGCTGGTAGATCCGGTGTTGGCGGATGCTGAAGTCATCCCAACCTCGACCATAGCATTGCCGGAACAGGAACCTGTTATACCGATCCAGGATTTGGTGAACGATGCCCTTGGTCATCGGCCCGAATTGGCTGAGTCGAGGATTGATCTGTCTAACCGCGAGATCAATAACAAAGCGATTCGCAATTCGATGCTGCCCACTCTCGACCTCTTCGCCTATTATGGTGGTTCCGGTTTGTCAGGTTCACAAAACCCTGCCAACCTCTGCGCGAATCAACCCCCCGCAGAGCAGGCGGAAGGGTTCTGTTCCGGTTTCAATCCCGTGCTGGGCGCCACCACACCTACTGCCGCACCGGTTGGTTACACCACCGCATTGAATCAGTTGGTCAACTCGACTGCGCCTGACAAGGGCGTTGGCCTGACACTAAACATTCCGATTCGTAACCGTAACGCCGACGCCTTACAAGTGCGCGCCGAATTGGAATACCGCCAAGCACAGATGCGTGAACAACAGATCGAAAACCAGATTCGCATCGAGGTGCGCAACGCCCAGTTCCAAGTAGTGCAAAATCGCGCTGCGGTCGCAGCGGCTCAGGCCGCGGTGGAATTAGGCCATCAGTCACTGGATGCCGAACAGAAGAAACTGAATCTCGGCGCTTCCACGAGCACGCTGGTCTTGCAGAACCAATCGGTCTTGGCGACCAACGAATCCAACCTGGTTTCGGCGATGGCCGCCTACGAGAAGTCCCGCATCGAACTGGATCGAGCCACCGGCTTGCTATTGGATCATGCCGGCATCGTCATGACGGACGCCGAACGCGGCCAGGTCACACACATGCCGAATGTGCCTTACGTTGCGCCGCGCAAGGATGTGAAGCCGGTGATGGAAGCTCCTCAACAGCAGCCACAGCCTCAGCAGTAGCGACGGCCTCGACTGTCCTGGTTCGTCGGGGTTTGTCGCGTTAGCCCATGGCGGAACTCTTTGGGATCGTTCGCAGCTTGGCCATAATCCCCTAACGTTACCTCTACAATCACTGAATGGACCACCATACGGTCGCAGCCGTCAGTATCACCGGCAGCTGTCTCGATGTGCTCGGGAGCCTTTATCTCGCTTACGATCTGTTGGGCGGGCAACACGGCCCGTTGCGACTGCTTACCAGGGCGGTAACCTACTCGATCGTCTTCGGAATCGGCTACGGTATTGGCCTTGGTCTCTTCTTTGGCCTCGTCTCGGGGATTGCGACCGGGATCACCGTTTCCATTGAACTCAGTCGAGCCGCTCGTGGCTTGGACCATTATTCCTTGCCGTGGGAGACATTGTTCTCGGCCATCCGCGGACTGGCTTTCGGCGCCGGGCTGTATAGGATTCTCGGCTTCCGATTCGCAATCGCATTCGGCATTCTGATCACGGTCGGGCAGCTATTCGCCTATTCTCGCGGCATGCGCCCGGCCATCGATTATGTAGCCTCTCGCCGTCCGCGCCTCACGCGTCGCCAGTTTTGGGGAACTGTCATCCGGACCGTCGGCTACATTGTCACCGCGCTGGTTTGCAGCGCTTTCGTGCGTCATGTCGATCACGTTTGGTCTTTCGCGATCCGGGTTGGGCTGGTGACTGGCTTGGTCACCGGTATCGGAGTGACGGTAAATCCATTCATCGAGTACTACGCAGACAACCTTCCGGAGCGGCGGCTCGGAGTCTTCGGCATCGGGCTCATTCTTTGCGGCTTCTCTCTGCAATCGCTTCAATATTGGCTGGCACTCTTTGATGTGCGCCTGACCTAGCCTCCTAATCCTTCGCCGACCTTGTATCGCTCGCCGTTCCGCTTCATCCGATGCTGAGGACTGGCAATACGGCGGCGCCTCGTTCCTGCATCTTTATAATTCTTTACATTACTGCCGGTATATTTCGCTGTGACCACGGCTACTCTAGATTGGTCTCACAAATGTTCCCGGGAAAACGTCCCCCAGGGGCTGAATCCAGCTTTTGTGTTGACTGTTGGCGGCACGGCTGAAGAGCTGCGCCCACCCAAAACGATTACGAGACCAGTTCTGTGTGTCTATCAAAATTCGGACGCATCCAATCTCGATATTGAGAACTGCTGCAATATTCAGTTAGAAGTTTTTACGCAAAAGGAGATAACGAAATGCTTTTGCTTCGGTTGAATTCCGCTGTCAGGCGAATTGTTGGCATTGCATCTGCTGGAGTGCTGTCGCTAAGCGGGTGGGCGCAGAACGCGCAAACCTTGCCGCAGGCGCCTCAGCCGGCCACGGCCTCAGCGGCGCAATACCAGCAGTACGCCCCGGTGGACTATTCGAAACCACGCTCCCAATTTCCCAACGTAATCGCACCTTACAAGCCGGGATACGTGCCACCGCCGAATCTGAACAACACCGACCGCATTCAACAGTTGATGCATGACGGCAAAATCATGCTTTCGATGAACGATGCGGTGGCGCTGGCTCTGGAGAACAATCTCGATCTGGTGCTGGCGCGTTACAACCTGAACATCGCGGACACGGATATTTTGCGCGCAGACGCAGGCGCGAACATTCTCGGCGTGAATACCGGAATCGTGCAAAACACGCCCGGCGGCGGTGTGGGCGGCCTCAGCGGAACTGTCGGCTCCGGAGCCGGCGGCACCAGCGTGGCCGCGGGCGGCGTGGGCACAGGTACGAACGGTTTGGTCAGCTCGACGTTGGGCATCGGCTCGCCGATTACTAGCTTCGATCCCGTGGTCAGCGGCACACTTCAGATGGACCGGAACTTCACTCAATCCACCAGTGTGTTCAGCCCAATCCCCATCACCAACACCAATACGGGCACTGCTGACTTCAGCTACCTGCAGGGTTTTCATTGGGGCACAAATTTTGCGGTGGGATTCAATAACACGCATGTCACCACCAACCTTCCAACCAGCGAGTACACTCCCAGCATTAATTCTGGTTTGCAGTTCCGGCTCACCCAGAATCTGCTGCAAGGCTTCGGCTTCGTGCCTAACACGCGTTTCATTCGCATCGCCAAGAATAACCGCGAGATTTCCGACGTGGCCTTCCGCCTGCAAATCATCACCACCGTGGACCAGATCGAAAACTTGTATTGGGATCTGGTCTACGCCTATGAGAACGTTCGCGTGCAGCAGGAGGCCCTGGCGTTTGCGCAAAGGACACTCGCAGACAATAAGAAGCAAGTGCAATTCGGAACCTTGCCTCCCATCCAGGTGGTGAGCGCGCAAAGCACCGTCTCTACCGATCAACAGGTTTTGATCCTGGCGCAAACTAATCTTGAGCTGCAGGAATTGCTGATGAAGAATGCTCTCAGCCGCACTCTGGAAGATCCTGCGCTTGCCGGAGCCGACGTGATTCCCACCTCCACCATGCAACTGCCCGAGCAGGAGCCGGTTGTGCCCATGCAAGATCTGATCGGTGACGCCCTCGGTCATCGCGCCGAATTGGCCGAGTCGCGGATTGACCTCAGCAGTCGCGAACTCAACAACAAAGCCGTTCGCAATGCCATGCTGCCAACTCTTGCCCTGTTCGCCTATTATGGCGGATCGGGTATTGGCGGCGATGTGAACCCGCTTGTACCCCTTTGTACGCCTGGCGGTAGCAGCCTCTGCTTTTCTCCCGCGAAGGCTGCTCCCCCGTTCAGCAATGGCGGGCCGGTCAGCTATGCCAGTACATTGAGTCAGCTCGTCAACGGCACCGCTCCGGATAAGGGAGTTGGGCTCACGCTTACCATTCCCATTCGAAATCGCCAGGCGCAAGCCGACCAGGTGCGCGCCGAGTTGGAATATCGCCAGGCGCAGGTCCGCCTGCAGCAACTCGGAAACCAGGTCCGCATCGAAGTGCGCAACGCACAGTTCGCACTGCAACAGAATCGGGCCAGCGTGCAAGCCGCGCAGGCTGCGGTCGATTTTGCTCGCGAGACCCTGAATGCCGAGCAGCAGAAGCTGGCGGCCGGAGTTTCGAATCCAACCGCAGTTTTGCAAGACCAGTCGGGATTAACCACGGCCGAATCCAATCTGGTCTCCGCAAAAGCAGCTTACGAAAAGGCGCGAGTGGAGTTGGACCGCGCTACCGGCCTGCTGCTCGACCACTCCGGAATTGTTATGGCCGATGCCGAGCGAGGCGAGGTTACTCACATGCCGAATGTTCCCTACGTCGCTCCGCGTGTGGAGGTGCAGCCGGGCGCGCCCTCGCAGCCGCCGGGTTACTGAACAATCTGATTCGGCCCTGTCGCCTCATATCACGTGGCAGGGCCGAATCCTTTCCGCTTTCCTAATCTAAGATGTATCCTTCCACGCGTGACACTGTCCGTCGTTTTGATCACACAAAATGAAGAACGCAATCTCCCCCGCACCCTGGAAAGCGTGATGCCGTTGGTGCGCGATGGCAAGGGAGAAATCATCGTGGTGGATTCAGGCTCGACCGATCGCACGCTCGAGATCGCGCAGTCCTACGGCGCGAAGGTTTTTGTCGAGGCTTGGAAAGGCTTTGCCGCGCAGAAAAATTCGGCGATGGATAAGGCGTCGATGGATTGGGTGCTGCAGTTGGATGCGGATGAATCGCTGGAACCGGAACTAACCACCGAGATTGAGGCCGCATTGAATGAGAGTTCGGCCATGAGCGGCTTCTGGATTCCGCGCAAGAATTTTTTTCTCGGCCGCTGGATCCGCCATGGTGGCTTCTATCCCGATCCCAAGCTTCGCCTGATTCGCCGCGGCGCTGGACAATTTGAAGAGTATGGCGCGCATCCGACGATCAAAGTGAATGGCCCGACTGGCAGACTCTCCAACGCACTCCTGCACAACGCCTATCCGACGCTGCGAGGGTATATCGACCACATGAACAGCTATTCCTCGATGGGCGCCGAACTTGCAGCGGCCAAAGGCCATCGCAGCTTCAGCTTCCCTAATATCGTGATCCGCCCGCTGCTGACTTTCCTCTACAACTACTTCTTCCGCCTTGGCTTTCTGGACGGACGCGAAGGCTTGCTCTTGCACCTCTATCACTCGGTGTACGTTTCCTGGAAATATGCCAAAGCCTGGGAACTGGCGCCAGGCGGACCAAACAAGCGCTAACCGATCGTCCCGACTCACCTGCGATCAGCAGGAGATACTCGTGATTGTTCAACCGGAAGAGAAGCTCGACCTCGCCCCCGGAACGGGTCCAAGGTGTCGTAAGAAGTCCGCAGGTCCGCAGCAACTTCGCTCCAGCCACGGTGTTTTAGCTCCACAGTTTTGCTTTGGAGGACACCGTGCGACTCACTTCGTGGATTGCATTGCTCACAGTTTGTCTAGAGGCGCTGGCCGCCCATGCCCAATACCCGCCGGAAAACCCGATCAAGCATGTAGTAGTGATCGTTCAGGAAAACCGCTCGCCAGATAATCTTTTTCAAGGCTTGTGCGCCTTCGGGGCTGGCTGCGGACCCGGCTCGAACCAGTACAACATCAGCTCCACCTACGTGGACGCGACGCACAAGCGGCGCCCCTTGCAACCGGTCGGGCTGGCCTCTCCCTTCGATTTGGATCACAGCTACGGCGGACCCGACCTTAACGGCACCATCAGCGGTTTCAACTTTGAGTACGCGAATCGCGGGGTTGCAACCAGTCCGGGGGTTCCCGTTCCGCCCCTGTGCGCGCCAGACGTATTTGGATGCGCGGTTCCCGGCAACTCCCAGTTCATGTATGTCTACAATTCGCCGGTCATTAACACCGACGGCAGCAAGGGCGGCGTCCTTGACCCCTACCTCACCTTGGCAACCCGATATGGGTGGGCGAATCGAATGTTCCAGACCAACCAGGGGCCAAGCTATCCCGCTCATCAATTCCTTTTTGGCGGAACCTCGGCGCCCACGGCGGGCGACGACGCGGGCGGAGTATTCGTCTCCGAGAATGGTAGTTCGGGTACGGAGGTGGGATGTGCCGCGACTCCAGGGGCTGAGGTCCAAGTGGTTCGTCCCATCATCCCAATGCCTTCGCAACCTCCTTACGGCAGCGAAACCAGGGGTGACTTCGTGACTCCCTGCTTCACTCATAAAACGCTGGCGGATCTGCTTTCCCCCAACTTCTCCTGGACCTACTACGCGATCACAACCGGCACTTCGAACGGAGGCGCCAATCTCGCCGGTGACATCTGGACCGCGCCCAATTCCTTGTCAAATATCTGCATCCCGGAGAAGGTGAACGGCCTGCTGCAGTGCACCGGCCCTTATTGGAACAAGGGGATGGCCAACGGCTACGTGGATCTGAACCCACCGGATGTGTTGGGCGACATTGGGAATTGCGAGCTCGCCAGCGTGAGTTGGGTGATTCCCGATGGCAAGTATTCCGACCACCCCGTTAACTCGGGTCAAGGACCGGCATGGGTCGCGGCGGTCGTCAATGCCATCGGCAACAGCACGACCTGCGACAACAACACCGGCTATTGGCAAGATACCGCCATCTTCATTACGTGGGACGATTGGGGCGGCTGGTTTGATCACGTGGCGCCGGTTATCTTGAAGAACACCAACAAGTATCAGGATCAGTACAGTTATCAGCTAGGTTTTCGCGTGCCCCTCATCGTGGTCTCCGCCTACTCGCCACAGGCTGGTTACATCAATAACGAGAGCAATGACTTCGGCAGCATCCTGCGGGCGATCGAAGGCATATTCAATTTGCCCGGAGGGGAAGGCGCGCTGAACTTTGCCGATGCACGCGCCACCAGCGATCTCCGCAGTTTTTTCAATTTCAATCTGACGCCAACACCTTTCATCGCCATACCAGCGCCTTTGCCGGCTGACTACTTTGTGGACTTCCCAAGTCCACCGGAGCCGCCAGACAATGACTAATGGCGCCCGTTTTGTAGGGACGATCTGAATAGGTTTCTGCAACTGGGATCGAATGCGAGGAGCAGGAAAACCCGCGGCGGCCGGAAGGCGCATATACAGTGGGCATGAGGCCACGTCTGAAAGCGTGCCCCTTCAAAACCTTTAAACGTAGATTCTTTAGACGAAGATGTCGACGGAGGGTGCTGAATACAAATCCCGGAGCCAGGCATGGCGCGGTTCTTCGGCGGAATGCGGTGGTAGGATTTCGCCCATGATCGCAGCGCCGTCGGGTCGCGCCGATAGCAAGCTCGCATTCGAACTACCCTGCAGCAGCTGACGCGAATGCTGAACCAGACGCTCCTGGCGGGCTCGCGGTCTCTCCAAGTCGGCGATCAAGTCTGCGAGCATGCTCGATCCCCCGGCACTCATGCGTAAGAATTCCATCGAGAGCGCATCGCGGCCACGAATTGCTTTTACGTGGGTTATGGCGCGGAAGAACCACGAATTTACTTCCAGTAAGATCTCAGTCTTGTCTCCCGGATCAAGCAGGGGAACGGCTTCGATGCATTCGATGCAACATCCGCCTAGACCTAAGTCGCGGACCCTGCCTCTAAGCAGAGACCCGCTTAAGGGCAGACATGTGATTTGGGCCAGACCACTGCAGGAATAGCGTGGAATGCGGCGACGATCACCGCCTGCGGCAAACCATTCGCGGGCTGTCGTCGCTTGGGGCATCGATGCATACGATGGTATGTGGCTCGGCACGCTTCACCAATGGCTAGAAAGTACTGCAAATTTCGAAACCGAAGTAACTGACTTCTTTGAACTGCAGCGACTTCTAGTCTTTGACGCCCAGGCGGCGGGCCATTTCTTCGTAGAGAAAGCCTTCGCCTTGCCGGTAGGGCTGGACCCATTCACCGTCAATGACGAATTGGGGGATGGCGCGCTTACCAGTCCGCTTGACTACTTCGTCGGCGGCTCCGGGCGTGTTTTCGATATCAATTTCGTTGAATGGGATGCTGTGCTGTTGCAGGAAGCGTTTGGCTTCGCGGCAGTCAGGGCACCAAAAGCTGGTATAGACCGTTACTTTCATCGTGCCATCTAGATGCCGCCATCGACCCGAAGGTCGCAGCTGTACGTTTACTCTGGATGGTTACTGAATCTTGGCTATTCCCGGCGCTACATTGGGAAATTTGGTAATGACCGCGGGATCGTGTCCGGGAATGATGAGCCCCGGACTGGTGGCTAGTTGCTTCATGCGATCCTGCGCGCGCAGGTTGGACACGGCATCGAGCGTGGCCGCGATGGGTACGTGCTTTTCCAGATTTTCGTAGAGATACATGTTGTCGCTCGCCAGCACGACTGTTCCCGCGCCGGTATTCACGCCGACATATTGCGAAGCGTAGGTGTGGCGGCCGCCGATGTAGCAGGTGATGCCAGGGATGATTTCCTGGGCGTCGCCATTAACCATGCCGACGTGGCCTTCGGTGTTCAACTTCACCAGCGTGAGCACGTCGTCGGGATCGATTCCGCCGTGCGTGTCCCGCGATTGCCAGGCCTCTCCGGCGTAGTACTGCAATTCATCTTTTTGAATCCAGATGCGGGCGTGGGGGAACAGATCCATGCCGTCGGCGTGATCCCAATGCATGTGAGTGATGATGATGTCGGTGATGTCCTCGGGCTTGAGGCCGAGAGGCTTTAGCGAGTCGGAAGGTTTGATGAAGTCGTTGACGTGCCATTCCTTGAAGAAACGGTCGTGATAAAAACCGGAATCGACGAGGACATTGTGGCCGTTGCCGCGGATGAGCCAGATCATCATGGCGATATCGAGTTTGCGGGCCGGGTCAGCGCCTGCGACCAGTTCAGCGACCGGAAAGTCCGGGAGGGTGGCGTAACGGATGGCGTAGATCTCGTATTGAGGTTTCGATTGGGCGGTTACGGGAATGATTGCCAGCGATGCGATGACCAGACACAGAAAAATGCGATGGAGGCTCATGAAGAATTCCTCAGTATTGTGGAAGCAGCTATTTTCGCACGAGGGATGCCCGTCTTTTCGGGCAAACTAAGAGTTGGTTCTGAGTAATAGGCAGGGTCTGCCCATTCGGATTGCAAATCCGTCGATTTGTGCCCGCTTTGCCTGGTCGTCATCGTCCGGACTTATTTCTGAGAAAATTCTCATTGGCTAGGAAGTTCCTGTTTGACCGCACGGGCGTGGACGCCCGCGCCCACATTGGCGTTTGCACAAAGGTCTGTATCCCGCTTGATTTGGTGGTTGGGCTGCTTAGATTTCCATCCAGAATTGACCGGCAAAGCCGACCTAAAGTTGGCGGACGCCGTGCCGATTGATTCCAATGAGGCAATTGCAGGGCATCGCCATGCCGCCTGAGAAAAAGGAGATTGTGTATGTCAGTTTCGGGTATTTCCAGCAGCAGTCTTTTCGATTTACTGGGTACGGAGACGGCCCAGAGCCAAAAACAGCAGTTACAGCAAGAAATTCAACAGCTGGGCAAGGACTTGTCGGCGGGAAACCTTTCGGCCGCACAAGCCGATTTTGCGACGTTGCAAAAGGACGCCCCACAGGCAACCGCGGCGTCGTCGTCAGCCAGCAACAACCCTATTGCGCAGGCCTTTCAGAAGCTGGCCCAGGACCTGAAGTCGGGAAATCTTTCGGCGGCCCAGCAGGACTTCTCAACCATTCAGCAGGATGTGCAAGCCCAGGCCGGCGGTCATCATCACCACGGCCATGGACAGAATTCGAGCGGCACGCAACAAAATCCCATTGCCGATTTGTTCAGTGAATTAGGACAGGCGCTGCAATCTGGCAATCTGTCGGCGGCGCAACAGGCTTACACCACGCTGCAGCAAGACTTCCAATCGGCTTCAACCAGCGGCTCTACAACGAACACGTCTTCGGCCTCAGGCGGCGTGCAGACCGTCGCTTAGCCGCGGCCGCTGCAACCGAAGTCACGAGCGCACGCCGGTCTTTCTGCCGGCGTGCGGCATCCGTTCTGCCTGATTGGTCGTAGGTGCGCGACGCTAAGGTTGCGACCTTACGGTTCAGACTCGCTGCAGTTCATGCAGCGTGCGTTCGTTCTCGACGTTTCCGGTGTTGAGCGTGGAGGCAGGCTCAAAGAGTACGACCCAGCACTCGTCGTCGGCCACGGGGCGATGTTCGACTCCACGTGGAACCACGATGAACTCGCCTTCCTCCAGCCAGACCTGCCGATCCCGGAACTCCATCCGGAAGCGGCCTTTGGCCACCAGGAACATCTCGTCTTCATGCTCGTGATGGTGCCAGACAAACTCACCCTTGAATTTGCCGAGCTTTACCATTTGGCCATTGAGTTCTGCCGCGATGTGGGGTTTCCAGTGTTCCTTAATCTGCGCGAACTTCTGAGTAATGTTCACTTTTTCCATGGTGCTCCCTCAAAGGAATTGGTCCCGCTGCTGTGGCTACAGATGATTGGTTTATAGATGCGCATCCCGGCGGGCGGCTTCAGGTCCTGCAGGAGTTTTCTGAAAGACTCCAACCGGCGAACCGGCTTGAACTTGACCCCAGGCAACCGCCGGCGGGGCTGAAACTTTCTTGAGGAGGTGATCGTACATAACATTGTCTGGCAGTGGATAACGAATTTCACAACGGCTCGTCTAACTGGTAGGTAGTTGAGATCATCAAAGCGGAGCAATCCGATGGCTTTCGAAAAAGTGGGGTACTGGATAGCGGTGGGCGTGCTCGCCCTAGTTGTGAGCAATAACTTCGTGGTTCGGCACGACGGTGACGTCCGCGCCCTGGTGAGCCGGTCGCTGGCCGACATCGAGCAGGTCTCCGGTCACGCCACCCGATTTATGGCGGTGGCGGAAATGATGCTCGATAAGGGCAAAGCCCGCTTTGCCCAAACTCAGACGACGCTGGCTTGCGCTCAGACTCGATTGGCTTCTGTGCAAAGCATGCTCGCGAGCCGTGAGGCCGGCTTGGCGCGGGTCGAAGCTGAGCACGCCCGAATGGTTGCAATGCAACAATGGGGCAGCACGGTGATTTGCCCGCGGGAACGCCTCAGAATGGTGACGCCCCAGTTCTCTCATGACGGAACCATTTAGATCGCGCCATCCTCAATGCCGAACTCGTATTGGCTGCTTTAATTTTTCCGCTTCCTTTTTGTGCCGCTGATAATCAAAAGCACGTCCACTTCTTCTCTGGAGGATTTCATGCAGGAAACTCCGCAGCAGTACATACAGCGTATTCTCGGCCACGTCGAGGGCAAAGATCCGTTGCGGGTGCAAAAAGACACCCCGAAGAAATTGCAAACTCTGGTCAAGCCGTTGAGCAAGAAGCAGCTGACGCAACGGCCGGAACCGGGAAAATGGTCGATCGCAGAAATTCTGGCGCACCTGGCAGACGCGGAACTGGTTGGCGGCTGGCGCATGCGCCTGATCCT
>Ga0074044_10002862_pt1 | contig 14963 bp, 13 predicted proteins | sample BogForMeECP23OM1_FD_94443 | JGI IMG/M metagenome (GOLD analysis project Ga0074044, IMG submission 94443) | Bog forest soil microbial communities from Calvert Island, British Columbia, Canada - Bog Forest MetaG ECP23OM1 | ecosystem: Environmental > Terrestrial > Soil > Wetlands ... | reverse complement strand
CGCCATCCCCGCCGCCTCCTTCGCGCGGCGAAGATCATGAATCAGAACTCAAGTGATTCGGGAATCCCTCAGCGATTCACTTCGCTCGGATACCGCTCTAGAAAGAGGTTGGACACCGCGCTTACCAGACTATGCCTCCCCTAGCTCCTAGGCTGTCCAAGTCTTCTTTGGATCGAAGGTTGGCATGCGCCGAAGCCACGTGGTTTGGCCTTTAGCCAGATTGACGCCCGTACCACTATTGTGACCACCCGGTGATAAATCCCATAGACTGCCTATTACGTCACCCGGCGCTCGAAACCTCGCCGGCCCATCCATCGCTTTGGCTTCGGGAAATTTCATCTCGTATCTGCTCCTCTTCGCTTTACCTTGTGCAAGCCGCTATGAATCGAATGCCCTTAACTTCCGAATATACAGCATCTCGGTGAGCCGTTTTCCATGGTTAAGCACTGAGAGCGTAAAATTCTTGCAGGCCCTGCGAATACTCGCCGGCGGGGACTCATTCTGGGCCAAGACGAGGGCGTCAATTCAACTTGGCTGGCGAAAACGCGGGACGGTCGAGGCCAGCTTGAGCATGGCGATGGCGCTGCACGCCGATATCTGCCCTGCCTTATACTGACGGGCGAGGAGTTCCAAGACGTAGCCGAGCGGAGCATCATAGTGCATCGCGCGCGCCAAGTCTGCCGCGTCGCCGCTCTCTGCCGCATCGGCAAAGGCCTCGGTGATCTGTTCATGCAACGTCATTGCCAGCCCTGTCGCGGGTGCGAATGTTGGTATATTTGTTGGTATATGGCGAAAGCAGCGCGCGCGGCCATTAGCAATATCAACGGGAGCTTACTGCCGTTTGGTCGCTCAGTCGGACTTTTGCGTTTTTCACACAGACCGCAAGTCTCGGAAAATATGGGCGTGGAAAAGCCACCCGTGTTTTCGCACGGTCTGCTTGACTAGGGCGTTCTCAGACTGTTCTCCACGTTAACGATGGCTCACATTGTAGGCAATCCCCAAAGTAGGCAATCCCCAAATACGGTGAGATCAGATCAAGAACAAAAGCCGCCGTGTCGGTCCGTGAAAGAGGAGCCGCTCAATGACTGCAAATGCGAAGGCGTTCGACGACGATCGGACTGTCGGGAGCGGCGAACTTTTTGCAGCAACGGCAATGTCTGCAAAGGGTCGATTGCGGCCGGCCCTGGCCCCCACGATCGGAGACGTCTCTAAAGGGCGGGAAGCGGTCCTACTCCGAATGCCCGTTCATTCAAGTTCAGCGGTCATTCGCGCTGTGGCGGGTCGACTCCCGTCGCGCACCGATTCTTGCCCGCTAAATTTTGAACCGATGCTCTATCGTAGGCAGTTCCATATTTGCGATCATTACGTCTTGGCCTTTTTCCTCACGCAGTCGTCGTTCTCTCGCCGACATCCCGCAAGCCAAATATATCAAGGCTGCGCGAGCTAGCTTGAGTAGGCGCAATGTCTTCGTTTGCAAGCCATTTCGCGTAATCGAATGGGCCAGTGTGTCGATGAAAAGAGGATTTATTTCATGAACGAGATCGCATAGATCATCGTGAACTTTGAAATACTTGTGCTCAAGATAATCCCGATCATCTTTGATATTGCAAGCGTCTGGCTCGGTAACATCAGAGAATGCCGTCTCAAAGAAATCCTTCGATATCCAATAGAGCCCGCGCAAGGGCCTGTTTTCTAACCCTTCGAATTCTGGTCGCAGGCTCGATGTCTTATTGACATTCATCGACCATACACTTCGAAAAGTCACCTGTTTATCGGGGATACCGAGCTTCATATAGGCATTCAGAAAATAAGCGATCTTATCAAATATCGAGTAGCTCGCGCGAAATGCCAGCTTCAGTTTCTCGACCGCAAGGCTGTATACCGGGTAGTCCAAGGTGTTCGTAAGGTATACCTCTCGGTCCGAAAAATGGGGTTTGTCGGAATCCATTGCATCAAAAAAGAGCCAGCGCGCCGAGACATACTCCTGCTTTATCTGGTTGAAGAAGCCGATCAGTACGGGCGGCTCATTGAGTGGTGCGACGAAGGCCGGAAGATGCAGAGGATCTGATGCGGCGGTGCGGCGGCGCTATAGGTTCCTAAGTCATTCAGAGTATTGAGGAACAGCGTTTCTCGCAGGGCCCAAGTGCGGTAGTCCTTTTCTCGGTGCGACCGGCCGAGCGAATAGTCGATGAACTTCATCTCGTGGTTAAGAAACTCGGGCACAAATCTGGCGAGGAGGTCAGTGATGTGCCACTTGAAAAACTCCGGCGCGCCCGGCGATCCGTACGGATATTCATCTACGAGTTCGACAGCGCGCGTAAGGTCCCGAAAAGCAGCCCAGATCAGTTCTTCGCGTTTATGTTGTGAATAGATTGCCTTGGCATATTCAATCCGGCCGTAGCCGCGGTTACCCAGGGCCATCCAGAAGCGAGGCTCGATAGCGAGGGCTCGGTTCCAGTATTCGTGCGCTTCAACGAACCGGCCGACCGTGTTCATGGAATTGGCGAGATTAGTAAGTACTTGGCATTTCCTGACAGTTTCCGCGTCATCGAACGCAGGATTGTTGACCGCGCGACGAAGAGACAAAATCTGGTGTTGAAGCGGTTCGTTGTCCCACGCCGAGGCGGCTTGTTTAGCTTGTGCTTTTCCAGCGCGATTGGCCCAGGCATTAGCTTGGAAATAGTCGAGGTCAAAGCGCTGCGTGTCAGTCAAATCCATCTTGCCGATGGTGCTGGCCCATTCGAGCGCTCTCGCGGTTCCCTTCTCCCGTAGCGACATGTCGACCTGGTCAAAGGACAGATCAATTAGCCAGCCTAGGAAGTGTAGTCCGTCCGAGACAGGCAGGGACACGACCTCAATCAACATAAGTTCTTCAAACGAGGGAGGAGTCATCGCTCCAAAGTCCGCATAGATTTCGAATCAAATGTCGAACATCCATGCGATCCTACATTGCCCCAAAACTTGGTTCGTTGACAGTCCGTTTTCAGGGCTGAACCGGCCTCACCAAGTTAGCTTAATTGCGGGTGCGATCCCCAGGAAGCAAAGAAGCCAAAGCACAACGGGTCCGGAGGCCCCCGTGAACGTCATCCCGGCGACCTTGAATTCGATTCGGCCGTAAGACGCCGGGAGCAGCAGAACGATAATGAACGCGAGAGCGGCTGCCATAGGCAGGCCGACCATCGCCGAGAAATGCCCGACAAAAATCCGCCCTTCTGAATCGTTCAGCCAAAGAATCGAGGAGACTGTAAAGAAGCCATACACAAATATGCCCGCTATCGCGAGCACGAGGCGACTGGTTAGGCGCGGTGGCGGGGCTTGTTGTTTATGATCGGTTGCGACTTGAGCTCGAGGCATCCTGCCCTCCCCACTGAATTGCGCCTAACGCGCGTCTTCGCGCGGTGAAAGGTACCGCGAAAATTATTCGCAAGAAACACTCCGCCGAGAGATACCGGGTGGTGCAAAAATCTGATTTTTGCACGCTTCCTCATGCGAGCGGTCGCCGGCCCGCGACGGCGCTTTGCGGAGAGCGCGCGCGAGCGGTTTCTGACCATCAGCGCACGGAGACGTTTAATCATGGTGCCGATCTGCTAGAACGCAGCAATGACTATTGCCCTGACAGATATTTGGGCTATCGAAACCCCAACTCTCTATAAAGTGCATTTTGCCCGCTGGAATGGCGTTGACCAACCGCTTGAGGTGTTCATAAGAGATCGTCAGGAGTGGCAAGGCTGGGAGGAATACTATCCAGGTCGAAACGATTTCAATCGCCGGTACATTTTCTCCTTGGCCCAGTTTTATCATGAACCAGATATCTGGTTGTTCGGCGGCATCTACGAGGTGCTGGCCAGGCACACAGATTGTTATGAGGTCAAACTGGCTGAAGCAGGTAGCGGGCTGATCGGCCGCCTCAAGCTTCGCTCCTCATATCGGGAGCGCACCACCCGAGCGAACTTCGAGAACCATTATCGCACCTTGGAGGTGCAGGAGATTTTGCGCGAACCGTACACAGGTCGTCGCTTTCCGGGCTATGAAGACATAGACCTGTCGTTTGAGGAGTTGGAAGCACTCGTAAAGAACGCGCGCCCCGACTGGATGTCCGCCCTCGAAAGCACGAAGGGTATCTACCTTATCAGCGATACCAAGACCGGAAAGCGCTATGTGGGGTCGGCGTACGGCGATCAAGGCGTCTGGTCGCGATGGTGCGCCTATGTCGGCAGCGGACATGGCGGCAACGTCGAGTTGCGCGCGGTCGTGACCGATCCAACGCTTGCCTATTGCCGCGCAAACTTCCGGTTCGCGTTGCTCGAGCACCGTCCTAGCCGGACTGACGACAAGACCATCCTCGACCGCGAGTCTTTCTGGAAGCGCATCCTGCTGACACGAGGTGAACAGGGCTTGAACCGCAACTGAAGCCACCCCCTACTTTTGTCAGGTTGTCACTGCTGATCGGCCTATCTCTCAAAACCCCACGATATTCGGCCAAAAATGCTGTATCAATTTTCTTGATTTCTGCACCATATCGACCGTCCGCTCAGGGTCGAAACCGGCTGTCCACGCGGGGACCTTACGCCGGCGGACTGACGATCCGGAGCAGGGAAACCAGCCTTGCCTGCAACCCGTCAAAACCTCTGTGCTGAGGTACTAGCGACTCAGAACGCCGCTCTCGCCCGACTTTGCGCCGCCCTCCGCAGCCTGACTCCGCCTCGAGGAGGCGGGCCGGGCCGTCACACCGCTTTGCCCTCGCCCCTCGCGAGACGGCCGCTCTCTCTGAGCCACGCCGCGATCACGGCGCCGAGGAGCGCCGCCAACCCGAAGAAGCCGGTCGCGAGCGAAGTGGAGCTGGCGCCGATCAACTCGGTCGAGCCTGTCCGCTTGATGCCAATGTAGTCGCCTCCGCCGTAGCTGGGCGCGGGATTCAGGGAGACGACGCGGGGCATTGTGATCGCGTCTGCGCCGGCGCCGGCGGCCAGACGACGAACGGTGCCGCCCGTCGCCTCCGCGAGAGGACGAAGCTTTTCGGTCGTCGACACGACGTCCAGCATCTCGAGAGGATTGCTGGGACCGACGTTGACGAGCGCGACATGTTCGCCGTCTTCGGCGCGATAAAGCCCGTATCGGTCGACGGTCACGTGCGCCCGGCTCAGGCCCGGTGCGACGGGCGTCAGCGCAAGCTTCGTCTTAATCCCGGCCGGCGACACCAGATCGGTTTCGCGCTCCTGTTCGCTCACGCTCTGCCGCTCGACCGTAATCTCGCGGCCCTTGGCGCTGGCGCGCAACGCCTCTTCCTCCAACTCCGGCTCCTTCATCAGCCAGTGCGCGAGGCGGCGCAAAAGGTCGAGATAAGGTCCGCCGCCGTCGTAGTTGCGAGCCCACAACCACATCTGATCGCTCAGCAGCAACCCCACGCGGCCCTTGTCGACCCGCGACAGCACCAGAAGAGGCCTGTCGTCGGGACCGTTCATCAGGACCTGACCGTTTGTCGTCCTGGCGCCGATCAGGCGGAACCACCGGCCCCATGTCGGGTCGCCGCCTTCGGCGTTCAGTCCGGCGAGGCCGCGCGTCACAGGGTGACGCAGGCCGTCTTGCGAATCTCTCGGCCGAAACGGGGTCTCGACGTCGTCTCCGGTCGGTTCGGCCGGCGCGATTGCGCCGAGCGGCGAATAGAAGAGCCCCTCCGGAGTCGAGAATTCCGGCCCCTCGGCCATCAGCAGCGCGCCGCCCTCCCGCACGTAATTGGCGATGTTGTCGAGATAGACGTAGGGCAGGATCGATTGCTGCGCGTAGCGGTCGAGGATGATCAGGTCGAAGTCCTTGATCTTGGGGCCGAACAGGTCCGCGACGGGGAAGGCGATCAACGAAAGCTCGTTGATCGGGGTCCCGTCTCCGCCTTTTTCCGGCGGCCGCAGGATCGTGAAATGAACCAGATCGACGTTGGCGTCGGATTTCAGGAGATTTCGCCACATGCGCTCGCCCGGATGCGGCTTTCCGGAGACGAGAAGGACGCGCAACTTGTCCCGCACGCCATCGATATTGACGACCGCGCGATTGCTGTCGGTCGCCAGTTCGCCTTCGACCGGCGCGACTTCCAGTTCGACCACGTTGGGACCGGCATGGTCGATCGGCGTCTTGACGTCGATCCGCTTGCCGATGGCGCCTTCGATGTTTGCGATCGTCTGCCCGTCGTGGCGAACCGTCAACTTGACCGGCTCGCCTCGGTCTGCGCTGTCGAGCACGCGCGCGGCAATGATCTGATCCTTGCCGACAATGCCGTAGCGCGGCGCTTCAATAAGCTCGATTCGCCGCTGCCGCTCGCCCTCGTGGCCGGTCACCAGCACGTGTAACGGGGCGTTGAAGCCGAGCGCCGCGGGTGATCCCGGTATGTCATGCACGTCGCCGTCGGTTATCATGACGGCGCCGCCGACCCGCTCGGGGGGCGCGTCGGCAAGCGCCTCCCGGAGCGCGGCAAAGAGCTTGGTGCCTTCGGTTTCCGATTCCTCGCGTGAGGTCTGGACGACCCGGACGTCGACGTCGCCCAGTCCCTTCAGGCTGGCCTCGAGGCGATCAAGCGCCATGTCCGTCTGATGCGGTCGTTCGCCGATGGTCTGGCTCGCGGAGCGATCGACCACGACAGCCACGATGTCCTTGAGCGGGCGACGGTTCTCATGGACCAAATTCGGATCGCACAGGCCGACGAACAAAAGGGCGAAGGCGAGCGATCGGAGCCAGGCGCCGCGCGCCCGCCGCAGAACGAGCGTGATCGAGGCGACGAGCGCCAACATCCCCAGAGGGTAAAGCGCCCAGAGGGGCAGGAGCGGAGAGAAGGCGATCGACCAGACGGTCACCGCGTCAGCCTTTCGATGATGTCCTTGGCGTGGACCTGATCGGCTTTGTAATTGCCGGTCAGCGTGTACATGACCAGATTGACGCCGCTTCGCATGGCGAGCTCGCGCTGCCGGGCTCCCCCGGGGACCAGCGGGAACAGCGGACGGCCGTCGGCGTCGCTGGCCCAGGCGGCGGCGAGATCGTCGGAAACGATGATGATCGGGGAGACGCCATCGCCGGCGCGAACGGGGCGGTGGATTCGGTCGTTCGGATCAGGCGCGGGCAGCGCCTCGACCCATGTCTGGCCGATCGCAGTGCGGCCGACGATGCGGTCGAGGAGATAGAAGGTCTTGGTCAGCACATGGTCCTGCGGCAACGGTTCGAGCTCGGGCACGTCGACCCCTTTGAGCAGGGCGCGCAGCCACGTCGCCTCCTCCGTCGGCGAGCCCCCGGCGCGCTGGGTCAATGCGTCGCGCGTGTCGAACACGACGGTGCCGCCGTATTTCATGTATGCGGCCAAGCGGGTCCGCGCTTCCGGCCGGGGTTGCGACTCTCCGGCGACGATCGGCCAATAGATGAGCGGATAGAAGGCGAGCTCGTCGCGCGCCGGATCAAGCTCGATCGGCTCGCCGAGCTCGGCGGATGTCCGGGAAGCCAGCACGCGCGTCAACGCTGTCAGTCCTTCCCTGGATGTCTGGTCCACCGCGGCGTCGCCTGTCGCGACATAGGCGAGCCGAGTCGAGAGCGCCGCGTCCATGTCGCGAGCGCTGACAGCCGAAATTTCCGCGGCATGGTTCGAATTCGGAACCAGAAGGCCGCCGAACATCGCTGCCAGTGCGACCGCGGCAATCGCGCCGCGCCTGCGTAGTCCGGCGCCGCCGGCGAGCCAGATCGATAGGAAGGCGTCGATCGTCAGGCCGATGAGGGCGGCGGGCAACAGCCAGCGCCGCAGATCGATCGGGGGCGTGACGTCGAGGGCCCCTTCCCGCACTTTGAGCGCGCCGTAGTCGGCTCGGGCGAGCGACTGCCCCGGCGCCAGCGCATTGACGGCTCTTGGAGACTCCAGCGAACCATAGAATCCAGGCGGATGGATTGCGTCGCCGACGCCGGCGAAATCGGCGCCGATCGGTTCAGCCTGGGCAGGCGGAGGTCCGAGCGCGCCGAAGCCGCTCAGCGTGCGCCAGGGCGGGAAAGTCTCGCTGCGATCGACGGCACCCGGTTTCGCAGTCGCCTGAGCAGTCGCCTGGACCGAGGGGCCGGCCTCGGCGACAACCCGGCGCAGCATGTCGACGAACAGGCCCGACAAGGGCAGGTTCGACCAGGTCGTATCCGCGGTTACGTGAAAGAGAACGATCAGGCCCTTCCCGCGACGGGCGGCGGTGACGAGCGGGGTGCCGTCGGCGAGCCGCGCCCAGGTCTTGTCGTCGAGGCCGGCCGTCGGCTCAGCCAGCACCTGTCGCGTGACAGTCACTTCGTCAGGCGCCGCGAGCCCAAAAAATGGGCTCCCTTGCGCGAAGGGAGCGATGTGTTTGGGCGTTTCCCACGACAAGGCCCCGCCGAGTTGGCGCCCGCCGCGCCGCAAGTCGCTCGGAACAAGGTCGTCGTCGCCGGCCGCCAATCGGCTGCCGGCAAAGCGCAGAAGAACGCCGCCCTTATCGAGAAAGCTCACAATCGCGTCATGCTCGGGTCCAGGCGCAACGCTCATGTCGGCGAGCGCGAGAACCGACGGCCCTTCCGCCAGGAGCGATACAACGGGGTCGCTCGAGGAATCATGCGATTCGCTCACGTCCGCAAAGGGTTCCAGCGCGCGCTTCAGATAGTAGCTCGGGGCGAGCAGCGGCTGGGCCATGTCGGCGCTTGCGCCGGAGGCGATGGCGACGCGCCGCCGGCGCGAACGCTCGTCGACGAGCCAGGTCGCGGCCGCCGACCGCTCGCCTTCGATCACCACCTCGGCCGCTTCGTTGCGCAATTCGACCGGCAGTTCGAAATGGCTCGCGGTCACGAGGCTCGAGCCGAAGTCGAATGGCGCACGAGCGATTTCGCGGCCGCGGGCGTCGAGAGCGCGCACCGAGCCTTTGGCCGGCGCGCGTTCGTCGGAGCGGGTGAGGCGCGCCGCCAGAGCGCCGGCTTCGTTTTCGACGCCGGCGATGGCGCGTGCGCCAGTTCCGTCGGTCACGACCTCAACGGATCGGTTCAAAGACGCGAGGCGCGAAGCAAAGCTGCTCGCGCCGCCGAGTTCGACGCCGTCCGCGATCCACAAGACGTCGGTCTTCGGCTCGCGCGCGAGAAACTGCTCGATCGCCGGCATTGAATCCGCGCGCGGCGGCTCGTAGGGCTGAGGCGCTAGCGAGCGCAACCGGCCTTCAATTTCGGCGGCGTCGAGCGGCGCGATATCCCTTGCCCCGTCCGACAAGGGCTTGACCGCGACGATGCGACCGGACCGGGCCGCTGCGTCCAAGCGCTGCCGTGCGAACGCGATTCGTTTATCAAACGTCGGCGCCGCCGCCCAGCCGTCGTCGATCACGACCAGGAGCGGTCCCGAGCCGGCGAGGCTGGCGAGGCTGTTCCACAACGGCTGCGCCATGGCCAAAATGATCAGCGCCGCCACTGCCATGCGCAAAGCCAGGATCGGCCAGGGCGTACGCGCGGGCTCCGTCTCGTTCGAAGCGAGTCCGATGAGCAGGCGCAGCGGCGGGAACACCGTTCGCCGGGGCGCCGGCGGCGTCACGCGCAAGAGGAGATAGAGCGCGCCGAGTCCGACGAGCGTCACCAGGACCGCAGGGGCGGCGAAAATGAGCGGAATGCTGAACACTTGTCAGGCGGCCCCGTGCGAGGCTCCGAGTTCGGGAGCGGAAAGGCGCATGCGCAACGCCAGCAGGATCTCCGCCGCCGAACCGTCGGTGCGGCTAAGGCTCATGCCCCAGCCCAGGCTGGCGCAAATGCGCCGCAGCGCCTCTCGATGCGCCGACAGCTTGGCGAGATAGGCCTCGCGAATGTTCTGCGCCCTGGGACGCAGGAGCCGAAGGCTTCCATTCGGATGGAGAAACTCCACATTGCCCGAAAACGGGTAGGTCTCTTCGATCGGATCGACCACGATCACGAGTTCGCCGATAGCGCCCTCCGCGCTGATCGATCGGAGCGCCTGCTCGGTCTGTTCAGGCTCGCAAAGAAAATCGCCGATCAAGAGCGCCATCGACCGGGCGGCGGCGGGAACGAAAGGCGGCAAGACCGCCTCGGACGGACCATGCAGGCGCTCGTCGGTCGCAATCGCCTCGGCAAAGCGTTCGATGACCCCGACGTCGGCCAGCGGCCGCGTCAGTCCGAGCAGCCCGGCGCGTTCGCCGCCGGCTACGCACAGGTCTGCGAAGGCGAGCGCGATCACGGCGGCGCGATCGATTTTCGTCGCCTGGGCGAGACTCGATCCAAAGCGCATCGACGCCGATCGGTCGAACCAGATCCAGACGGTATGCGCCGCTTCCCACTCCCGCTCGCGCACGAAGGCATGTTCTTCGCGAGCCGAGCGCCGCCAGTCGACCCTCGAGGAAGGCTCGCCGGAGATGAACGGCCTGAATTGCCAGAAAGTCTCGCCGGATCCGGCTCGGCGCCGTCCGTGCACGCCGTGCCGCACCGTCTGCGCCACGTTGCGCGCGGCGATGACGAGGCTCGGCAGGCGCGCCGAGAGCGCCGCGGCTTCCTGCCGTATCGAAGGGGAAAGGGTCATTTTGCGTTGGCCTGTCGCGACGTGGCGGTCGATTGAACGTTGTTCGACTCGAGTTTGAGCCTCATCGCAAAATCTTTGCCACAAGCCGATCGATCACGCCGGAAACCGTCTCCCCGTCGGCGCGAGCGGCGAAAGTCAGCGCCATGCGATGTTTGAGGGTCGGCTCGGCCAGCGCCTCGATGTCCGCGAGCGAAGGGGAAAGGCGGCCGTCCACCAACGCGCGGGCGCGAGCGGCCAACATGAGCGCCTGCGCCGCCCGGGGGCCCGGTCCCCAGCCGATCCCCTTCGACAGCTCCGGATCGCCCTCGCCGGGCCGGGCGGCCCGCACGAGATCGAGGATCGACTCGACGATGCGCTCTCCGATCGGCGCGCGCCGCACGAGGCGCTGGGCGTCCGACAGATCGTCAGCCGTCATGACGGGTTGAGGCCTCGCCTCGCGCTCCCCGGTCGTTTCGATCAGGATGCGGCGTTCGGCCGCACGGTCGGGATAGCCGACGTCTATCTGCAGGAGAAATCTGTCCAACTGGGCCTCCGGCAGCGGGTAGGCGCCCTCCTGCTCGAGCGGATTCTGCGTCGCCAGAACATGAAACGGCGCCGGCAGATCGTGACGCACGCCGGCCACGGTCACATGATGTTCCTGCATCGCCTGCAGGAGCGCGGACTGCGTGCGGGGGCTCGCTCGGTTGATTTCGTCAGCCATGAGGAGCTGGGCGAAAATCGGCCCCCGAATGAACCGAAAGGCTCGTTTGCCGTCGAGCCCCTCTTCCATGACTTCGGAGCCGAGGATGTCCGAGGGCATCAGATCCGGGGTGAATTGCACGCGCAGGGCGTCGAGCCCGACGACGATGCCCAAGGTCTCGACGAGTTTCGTCTTGGCGAGCCCCGGCACGCCGATCAAGAGGCCATGGCCCCCGGCGAGGAGGACGGTAAGCGCCAAGTCGATAACGCGCTCCTGGCCGAAAATGACCGCGCCGATTTCGGCCCGGGCCGCCGCTATGCGTTCGAGAACGATGTCCACCTCCCGGGCCAACAGGCTCGGCTCGGCGGCATTGATCGCACTCATCGTGTCGTCCTTCCCGTCACAAACCCGCCCGCCGTTTCGCTTTGACGCAGGCCGCACTAGATTGGGCGGGCGTCCTCGAAGGCTAAGCCCGTACCATGCCGATGACAGAGTCGCCCACAAACAGGCGCCAGAATATGGCGAAGGGCGCCCGTTCTCCGGATCAGGCGCTGAAGGGGCTCGGCGAGGCCGCAGCCGGCGGCGGGCGCGGTCCGGCTCCCGTGCACCTCTGGAATCCTCCGGATTGCGGCGACATCGACATGCGCATCGCCGCCGACGGAACGTGGTTCTACTGCGGTTCGGCGATCGGCCGGCTGCCGTTGGTCCAGCTTTTCTCGTCGATTCTTCGCAAGGACGGCAATCGATATGTGCTTGTCACGCCGGTCGAAAAGGTCGGCGTAAGGGTTGACGATGCGCCCTTTCTGGCAGTGGAAATGCATGTCGAGGGGGACGGAGGCGATTCGCAACTGACTTTCCGGACGAACGTCGAGGATGTCGTGACTGTCGATGAACAACATCCGCTGCGGTTCGAGAGGGGCGCGGCGGAAGGCCTGAAGCCCTATGTCCGGGTGCGCGACGATCTCTGGGCGCTGGTGAAGCGCGCGCTTTTCTATGACCTTGTCGATCTCGGGACGACCGAGCGCTGGCGAAGCGACATATGGTTTGGCGTGCGCTCGAGCGGCGTTTTCTTTCCGATGTGTCCGGCCAGCGAGATCGAGGGGCTTTGAGCGATCCCAAGCTTCTCACTGCCGACGCATTGCGCGCGCTGGCGCGGCGAAAGCTCGCCCTTGCGCCCGGAGATTTGACGGGCGCCCGGGCGCCCAAAGCCGGAGATTTCGCCCTCAACGGCCTGGTGCCGGCCGGCGGCGTCGTCGCCGGAGCCCGTCCCGCGGCCGTTCTCGCGCCGATCGTCGCGCGTCCGAATGGGCTGACCGTTCTCCTGACCCTTCGCTCCTCGCATTTGCGCGCTCATTCCGGCCAGGTCGCCTTTCCCGGCGGCAAGATCGACCCGGGAGAGACGCCCGAGGCAGCCGCATTGCGCGAAGCGAGAGAGGAAATCGGACTCGAAGAACGGTTCATCGAGCCCCTCGGCTGGCTCGACCCCTATCTCACCGGAACCGGATTTTGCGTTGCGCCCCTCGTCGCCCTGATCGATCCCTCATTCACGCTGGCGATTAACAGGCTCGAGGTCGACGAGGTCTTCGAGGCGCCGTTCGCTTTCCTCATGGATCCGTCAAATCACCGCCTCGACGAACGCGAATGGCGCGGCGAGGTGCGAAAATTCTACGCCATGCCGCACGGGGAGCGGTATATTTGGGGCGCCACCGCCGGCATGTTGCGCAACCTGTACGAGAAATTGTTCTCCTGATGGGCCGGACCCTATTTGAGCCGCTTGCGCTGTTCCTGAGCCCGTTCGCAGCCTACGCGGTCTATCTGATCCTGCGCGCGCGCTACCCTCTCGAGATCGCGCATTGGACGAGCGGTCGGGTGTCCATTCTCACCCTCGTGGGTCTCGCCGCCGCGGTTCTCGGACTGGTCACGCTGAACCTTGTCGCCCCGCGCGGACACGGAACCTATGTGCCGGCGCACCAGGAGAACGGAGTGTTGGTGCCCGGACGGATCGAATGAGCCCCCTGCCGGGACTGAAGGACGGAAGGCTCCGAGATCTCCAAACGCTGAGGCGCGGCCCGCTTGCTCGCGCGCTCGCGGCGCTGAACGGCGACGGAGAGGAAACCCGCCTTGTCGGCGGCGCCGTGCGCGATCTCATCCTCGGCATAACGGTCGAAGATTTCGATCTGGCCACGACCGCGCGGCCGGACGAAGTGATCCGCCGCGCCGGCGCCGCGGGCTTCAAGGTCGCAACCCCGGGCCTATCGCATGGCACCGTCACATTGATCATGGACGGCCAGCCGATCGAGACGACGACCTTGCGGGAGGACGTCGAAACGGACGGACGTCATGCGAAGGTCGCTTTCGGCCGCGATTTCCCAGCGGACGCCCGCCGGCGCGACTTCACCATCAACGCGTTGTCGCTGAGCCCGGACGGGCTCGTGCACGATCCCGTAGGTGGGCTCAAAGACCTCGCCGCCGGGCGCGTGCGGTTCATCGGCGACGCGGACGCCCGCATTCGCGAGGACTATCTTCGGATCCTGCGCTTCTTCCGCTTCTCCGCCCGGTTTGGCCAGGGCGCCGTCGACGCGGAAGGCTTGAGCGCCGCGATCCGCAACCGGCTTGCGATCGCCAATCTGTCGCGCGAGAGGGTGCGCGCGGAAATTCTGAAACTCATCGTTACGCCCCACGCGGGTGTGGTCGTTCGGACGATGGGCGAGTGCGGGATCCTGCAACAGGCGATTGGCTTCGCCTACACGGGACGGTTCAGTCGCTCAATCGCCATCGAATCGGCTCGCAGCACAAAGGCCGACGCTCTGCTCCGGCTTGCGGCGCTCGCCGCCATGATTCCGGAAGACGCCGAGCGCCTTCGCGAACGGCTCCGCCTCGGCAACGCCGAATACGAGCGCATCGCAGCCGCGGCTCACGCCCTGGCGGGACTGCACGGGATCCGCGCCCCGCCGCCGGCGGATCATCTGCGCGTCCTGTTGTTTTCATCGGGGCGGCAGGCCGCGCGCGACGCGCTCTTTCTCGCCGAGGCCGATTCCGGCGCAAGTCCGGACGATCCCGCCTTCGCGGGCGGCGATCGTTTCCTGGCGGAGGCGCCGGCGCCGGAGCTTCCCATCAGCGGAAGCGATCTGATTGCGCGCGGCGTCGAAGAAGGTCCGCGAGTGGGCGAAGTCCTTCGCTTCTTCCGCCGGCTCTGGGTCGAAGCCGGCTTCCCCGGCGACAAGGACACGCTCGACCGGCTGGTGAAGACCGCCGTCGAGACGGCTCGTCTCCCGACATCCGACCGACGCTAGCGCCTCGACAGCCGGAGCGAAACCTGCTTCCGACGTCGGTTATTTTCAAAGCCGCCTTCGAACGCGCCCGATCTTGGTTTGAGTGGTCGCGAAGCCGCGAAACTCCGTTCATTTCCTTGCCACCGGGCCGCCCTGATCCGTAGCCAAGCTGGGAAGCCTCGTCTTTTGCGCAGGGCTCGCCGAATGCATCCGGCGAGCTGCGGGGATGATTTTTCCCTGTTAATGCGATAACACAGCGAATTTCTCGCTTTCCGGCCCCAAAACGAGGAAAGCGCTCCGAAAAGACCAATGATTCTAGGCTGTTGGGCGCACTTTCCCTGTTTTTTGTAACTCCCAAGCCGTCGGTTAGGCGGCGAGGGCGTGGATGAGGGCGGCTGGGTTTGCGGTGAGGGTTTGGAGGATGTTCCAACCCTGCTTTCGCGCGGTGGATATGACGGAGCGGATGCGG
>Ga0074044_10002861_pt1 | contig 14963 bp, 9 predicted proteins | sample BogForMeECP23OM1_FD_94443 | JGI IMG/M metagenome (GOLD analysis project Ga0074044, IMG submission 94443) | Bog forest soil microbial communities from Calvert Island, British Columbia, Canada - Bog Forest MetaG ECP23OM1 | ecosystem: Environmental > Terrestrial > Soil > Wetlands ... | reverse complement strand
GCCGAAACCACGCAGGGCACGATCAACTTTCACGAGTGGATCGGCAACGGCTGGGCGATCCTGTTTTCGCACCCCAAGGATTTCACGCCGGTATGCACGACCGAACTGGGATATATGGCGGGTCTGCAGCCGGAATTCGCCAAGCGCAATACGAAGATTATCGGTCTGAGCGTGGATCCGGTCACCAGCCATGGCAAGTGGGCTGCCGATATTGAAGAAACGCAGGGTCACAAGGTGACGTATCCGATGATCGGCGATCCGGAACTGAAGGTGGCAAAACTCTATAACATGCTGCCCGCTGAGGCTGGTGACAGCTGCGAGGGCCGCACGGCTGCCGACAATGCCACAGTGCGCACGGTGTTCGTGATTGGTCCGGACAAGAAGATCAAGCTGATGCTGATCTACCCCATGAGCAGCGGGCGCAATTTCGATGAGGTGCTGCGCGCGCTCGACTCGATCCAACTCTCCGCCAAGCACAACGTGGCTACGCCCGTGAATTGGAAGCCGGGGCAGGACGTGATCATTCCCACGTCGGTCACCGAAGATCAGGCCAGGCAGAAATATCCAGGTGGCTGGAAGACGCTGAAGCCCTATCTGCGAGTGGTGGCGCAGCCCAAGTAGTTCGTGTTAGGTTCCAAGCGAACCTTGTCATGAACGAAGCTCGCCACGAACTTGCTCGCGAAAGGGAAGCGCATGCGGTCCGGTGATCGTCCCGGTCTTCAAAACCGGCGGGCGGCATCTTCGATGTTGCCGGTGTGTTCGACTCACACACGCTTCCGCCAAAACAAAGACTTTAGCGCTTGTCCCGCGCCCCTTCCGTGCCGCTGCTTGCGAATGTTCAACGCAGATCGCGGCCTACGGTCCTTCAGATTTGCTTTCGCGGCGGCTTTCCGCAGGTTGAGACTTCTGGATCCAACCTTGAAGCGAAGCATACTCTGCAATCATTTTCGCCGCCGACCTGGCCGCTGCTTTTGCCTGAGGTGTGAGTTCTTCTCCGTATTCGAATTGCTTTGCGGGGATACGGCAGAGGAGCGCCTTTCCGGCAAAGGCGTAAAGACGTTGGGCCGTGGCAACCAACTCAGCCGGACTCATGCTGTGAGCGAGTGGAGAGGCGTTCCCGGAGGGCGGTTCGACGGGAGCCAGCACGACCTCGGCAGCGGAAGGGTCGGCGTCGAGAAAAAAAACCGCATCCGCAAGGGCAATGGCGCACGCCAGCTCGGGCGTCAACTGACAAACCTCGATCCGCTGGACTCGATCGCTGGGCGCAGGTGTAATCAGGCGCAACGCGTAATGGGCGACGCCGTCATCCCCGCGAAGCGCATTTCCGATGGCGATACAAACAACCATGGGCTAGCCGCGCCGCACTTCATCGAGTAGTTGGCCAGCGGAGTCGCGCAGTTCGACGACCAGCGGCATATGTCCCACTGCATGAGTAGCGCAGGAGAGGCAAGGATCGAAACAGCGGATGGCCGCCTCCACACGATTGAGCATACCCTCGCGCAAACTGCGTGAAGAAACAAAGTGACGAGCTGTCTGTTCGACAGCGCGATTCATGGCCAGATTGTTTTGCGCTGTGGCAATCAGCAGGTTCGCCTTGCACATAAGGCCGTCGTCATCGACCTCATAGTCGTGGAAGAGGACACCGCGCGGCGCCTCGCAGGAGCCGACGCCATGGTGGCGGTTCTGTCCGGCCTTGGAGCGGACGTGTTCGCGCAGCAAGTCAGCATCGTCGGTAAGCTCATCGATGCGTTCGATAGAATGGAGCATTTCGATGAGCCGGGCGAGATGATAGAGGAAAGATTGGCAAACCGCGCCGTGTCCGCGATGCTTGAATTCTCTGAGTTCGCGTTCGGCGCGCGGCGTACCTGCCGAGTGTGCGACGTTCAACCGGGCCAGCGGCCCCACGCGATAGGCGCCCCCAGGATAGCCCAGCGGTTTATAAAATGGGAACTTCATGAACGACCATTCCTCGCTGGCTTCGGCGAGGTAAGAGGCATAGCGGCGCGGGTCCAAACCCTCCGCCACGATGTTTCCTTCGGCATCCACAATACGAATCAGCCCGTCGTAGTATTCGAGGGCGCCTTCAGGTGTTACGGTACCGAGAAAGAGCGTCGGGAAATTGCCGATGTGCTCGACTTCATCGGGCAACGAATCGAGCACAGTTTTCATTCGGCCGAGCGCAATGTCAATGGACTGGAGCGCCTCGGGAATCCAGCTGCGAATCTCGTCTCGCTCTGCCGTACCCACCGCGCGAGTCACGCCGCCGGGCGTGCCCCACGCCGGGTGGATTCGCCGGCCGCCGACGAGTTCGATCACCCTCTGCCCGAACTGGCGCAGGCGAATGCCGCGACGCGCAAGATCTGGGTCGCTTTCCAGCAAGCCGAAAAGATTGCGCTTTTCAGGCGCAACGTCCATTCCCAGCAGGAAGTCGGGAGCGGAAAGGTGGAAGAAACTCAGGGCGTGCGACTGCAACACCTGGGCATAGTTGACCAGACGGCGTTGCGCGAGCGCGGCGCGCGGAATTTCCACACCCAGCAGCATGTCTCCCGCCTTCGAACTCGCCAAAATGTGACTCACCGGACAGATGCCGCAAATGCGCGACATCAGGCCCGGCATTTCGTAGAACGGACGGCCTTCGCACAGCTTCTCGAACCCGCGAAACTCGGTGACGTGAAACTGTGCCGAGGAAACTTCACCGGAATCGTCGACGTAAATGGAGATCTTGGCGTGTCCTTCGACGCGAGTAACGGGATGAATGAGGATGCGCTCCGGCATTAGCCGAACCTCCCTACAAACGTGGGCTGGCGGTTTTCAAGGAGTGCCGTTAGATAGCTGTAAATGGTGTCAGCTGACGGCGGGCAGCCCGGGATGAAGTAGTCCACGTTCACTACTTCGTGCACCGGACGGACGCGCGCCAGCAGTCGGGGGACCACGCTGTTGCCGGCAGGTATGCCAATGACGACAGCGGCCGTCTCCCGGTAAGCACGGTTTAGAACATCATCGATGCCATACATGTTGCGCAGCGCGGTAACGTTGCCGGTGACGGCACAATCGCCGAGCGACACGAGAAGCTTGGTGCGACGCCGAACATGGCGGATGTGTTCGAGATGCTCCTGGTTGGCGACCGCGCCTTCGACCAGGGTAATGTCGGCTTGAGGAAAGTCTTTATAGTCGGTCAAGGGCGTCGCGCAAAATTCAACCCGTCCGGCGAGTTCGATGAGGCGCTCATCGAGGTCAAAAAAAGACATGTGGCAACCGGAACATCCGCCCAGCCACACCGTAGCAAGCCGAGGTTTTCGAGTCCGGTCCTGAGTTATCCGATCCTGAGCTATCCGATCCATTGTTTCTTTTCCCGCGCGGTCACAATGTATTTCAGGAAACCGCGATCCTTGTGCATATCGGCGATGCCTTTGCCTTTTTCGAACAGGGCGCCGGTGGGGCAAACCTGAATGCACTTTCCGCAGCCGGTGCAGGTTTCTGAAGTGCCCCAAGGCTCGCCCAGATCGGAGATGATCATGGAATGAACGCCGCGGCCCGCGACGTCCCAGGTGTGCGCGCCCTCGACTTCGTCACAAACCCGCACGCAGCGGGTGCACAGGATGCAGCGGTGGTGATCGAGACCGAAGCGTTCGTGACTCGTGTCCTCCTTGAAATGAGGAAACTGGTAACGCAGGCGCACGTGATCGATGCCGAGCTTTACCGCCAGAGCCTGCAACTCGCAACCTCCGTTGGCAACGCACACCGCGCACACATGATTGCGCTCGGCCAGCAGTAACTCCACAATCAGCTTGCGATGTGACGCGAGGCGCGGCGTGTCGGTGCGCACAATCATGCCTTCTTCCACCGGCACCAGGCACGAGGCTTGCAAATTCTTCTGGCCCTCGACCTCAACCAGACATAACCGGCAAGCGCCGACGTTACTCAGACCGCCAACGTGGCAAAGGCGCGGAATCTGGATGCCGTGCTCCCAGGCTACTGTGAAGATGGAGTCGCCCTCGGTGCCGGTTACCATCTCTCCGTCGATCTGGAGGGTTCTTACGCTCATGCGGGCACCTCCTCCTCCCCGGGCGCAAACTTGCACTGACGCGCCGGACAGCGCCGCTCGCGGATGTGCGCCTCGTACTCTTCAGGAAAATATTTGAGTGTGCTCACGACCGGGTTCGGTGCCGTCTGGCCAAGCCCGCACAGGCTGGTCTCGCGCAACAGCGTGCCGAGCGTCTTCAGCATGTCGAGTTCGGCTGGCGAAGCCTCGCCGGTGGTAATGCGCTGCAAAATGTCGTGCATCTGCACCGTTCCGGCGCGGCACGGAATGCACTTGCCGCACGATTCATCCATGCAGAACTCCATGAAGAAGCGCGCCACATCCACCATGCAGGATGTGTCGTCCATGACGATCAGTCCTCCCGAACCCATGATGGAGCCAATCTTGCTGAGCGACTCGTAGTCCACCGGCGTATCCAGGAACTGTTCCGGAATGCAGCCGCCCGAGGGCCCGCCGGTTTGTGCGGCTTTGAACTTGCCCCCGGGAATGCCACCGCCAATGTCGAACAGAATTTCCCGCAGAGTCATGCCCATGGGTACTTCAATGAGGCCCGTGTTTGCGATTTTGCCGGCGAGGGCGAACACCTTGGTGCCTTTGCTCGTGGCAGTGCCGATGCTCGCAAACCAGTCGCCACCTTTCTCGATAATCGGTGGGATGTTGGCAAAAGTCTCGACATTGTTGATGAGCGTCGGTTGGCCCCAAAGCCCGGAAGCGGGAGGGTACGGTGGACGCTGCCGCGGTTGTCCACGCTTGCCTTCAATCGAGGCAATCAGCGCCGTTTCTTCGCCGCAGACAAAAGCGCCAGCGCCAATGCGCAAATCAATGTGGAACTGGAATCCCTGTTCCAGAATGCGGGTGCCCAGCAGATGCTCGCGCTCGGCCTGCTTGATCGCATTCTGCAGCCGCTGGATGGCGAGCCCGTATTCTCCGCGCACATAAATGTAGCCCTGCTGCGCTCCCACGGCGTATCCCGCAATCGCCATGCCTTCCAGCACGCGATGCGGATCGCCTTCGAGAACGCTGCGGTCCATGAACGCGCCGGGGTCGCCCTCGTCCGCATTGCAGACGACATACTTGGTTTGCGGGGGCTGTTTAGCCACCAGCGCCCACTTCACCCCCGTGGGATATCCCGCGCCGCCACGCCCGCGCAGCCCGCTCTTCCGAACCTCTTCGATGACCTCGCGCGCCGTCATCTCTTCTAGAGCTTTAGCCAGCGACTGATAGCCCCCGACGGCGATGTAGTCTGCCAACTTCTCGGGGTCGACGCGGCCGCTGTTGGCCAACACAATCTTCATCTGCCGCGTAAAGAAGGGCACTTCCATATCAATCGAACGCTCAGCCAGGTTGGATTGGGCAGTGCCCGCAAGAATGGCGGGTGCGTCCGCGGCTTTAATATTGCCGTAAAGCCTCTTCCTCGCCGAGTCCAGCACCAACGGACCGCGGCTGCACAGCCCCAGGCATCCGGTGCCGCACACTTCGACCTTGCCCTTTAGGCCCTGGGTCTCGACCTCGCCGGCCAGCGCCTGTCGCAGCCCGTCCGCGCCGCACGAAATACACCCGGCGGCGGTGCAGCATAGAATCCGGTTTTGCAATCCCTGCTGGCGGTCCAGTTCTTCGTTTTGATTGTCGCGTAGCTGTTCTGCGTTCATTGCACACCGATCCTGTCGAGTTCCGTGTCGAGGATCCCCGGAGTAACCCGCGGCAGCACGTTGCCGTCGTAGACTACCGCTGGAGCCAGTCCGCACGACCCAATGCAGCGTGCCGTCTCCACGCTCACCTTTCCGTCCTCAGTCGTGTGTCCCGCCTTGGCGCAGCGATGCTCAAGTTTCTGCACCAGGCTGTACCCGCCCGCTACGTAACAGGCGGTCCCGATGCAGACTACGAACGTGTGTTCGCCTTTCGGCTTGAGCGAAAAGAAATGGTAGAAAGTTGCTACCCCCAGTACCCGGCTCGGAGGCAGCTTCAGCTTGTGTGCGATCGTCTTGAGCAGGGTGGGCGAGAGATACCCAAACAACTCCTGCGCCGTGTGGAGCACTTCGATGAGAGCGAAGCCGGAGTATCCGTGGCGCGACATGGCGCGCTCCAACATCTTTTCGCGATTATCTCTTACTGCGACAGCGACAGGGGCGGATGGAACAGGAGGCGAACTTGCGGCCACGTGCACTTCTCCTCTCGTGCGAAAACGACTTTGTGCAAAGTCGAATCAAAGGTGCGCTACCGCCTTCCAGGGCGAGGGTGAAGTCGAAGGAGCCGGAGCGCAGTTCATTAGTTATGAGGACTATTTTCAACCTTAAAAAAACAATAAGGACTGTCGTACTTCTATTAACTTTTAAACGTATCATGGTCAGGTCAAGCGGGTGTGTGATGGAAATCACAAGTCCTGGGCCCTCTTGCCCAGAGTTGGCTGAGGGGAATGCGCAGGCGCAATAGCAGGGGCAAGCTGCAGCGCGCGCGAGAAATGATCGCGGTCTCCCAGGACCTGCTGTCCACCCGCCCCAAAAGAGTAGGCGCTCCGGAGCGCGTGTGTTCGGTCTCGACCGCGCCGTAGCTCTGGTTAGTGACCGCCGCGCGAAAACTCCAATCCCGCATAGATCGTGCGCCCCTGCTGCACGGGAATGCTGTCGATGTTGAAAAACCCAAAGCCGGGCAACCACACCGCCTGGTTCAAGAGATCATTGGCATGGGCGACAATCGCAACCATATTCTTTTCCGGCAAGCGCAGATATCGGGAAACGTCCTGCCGCACGTCGGCATTCAGGCTGTTGTGCCAGCCGGTGAGCGGGTTCACGTTGTAGGGGTAACCTTTGGGTTTTGCGTCGGAGGCATCAAACAGGCCAAAGACAAACCCGCGGCTACTCGCGTAACTCACGCCGGTCTTAAAACCATAATTGGCGATGGGTGTGACCTCGCTCGCGCCCGTCTGGTCGTGATTGGTCTGAAACAGGAACGAACCCTGAGCGAAAAAGTCGCGTCGAAAATAGTATTTGCCGTCGGCGACCATGCCGTCAAAGACAACTCCACCCAGGTTTTCGTAATGAATGGGAGCTTCGCCGCCGGTGATGATGCTGTGAATCTGGTGATTATGAAAATAGTCCGTCCCGAGTTGGAGGTGCGTGTACTGCAAAGTCAGCCCCACGTCAAAGCTTTCGACGACTTCGGGCACGAGGCTGCGGTTGCCGTGGATGTCGGGAAGGTTCAGTGTGGTTTCGTCGATGCTGGGCGGGCGAAACGCCTCGCCATACAGCACCTTGACGCTCACCGTGTGCGATGGGCTCCAGATCACGCCGCCGCGGGGAACGGTAGAGAAAGGAATGCCCGCGAATTTGTTGGATTGGAAACCGCCGATCAGTTTCACAGTAGGCAATAACTGGTGATCGAGTTGAGCATAGAAGCCGCCTGCGGAACGGCTTCCCCCGGCATCCTCGGCAAAGTGGTCGATGCTGGCGACCTCAATTCCGGAAATGCGGTGGAACAACATGCCCGCGGTCAGGCGATCCTTGGACGTAAGAGTGATCAGGTTCGTCCACTCGCCCACCAATTCATGGGAGTCTCGGTCGGTGTAGGGATAGGCGAAGGTCTCAAAGGTGGTGCGCGTGAAGGTGGTGTTGAACTGCATGTCCCAGTTGTCCCGCGCTTTGTGTTCGTAGCCGAGATCGCCAAAATCTCGCGTCTGCCGCGTTTCCCCCACCGCGCCTTGCACGTACGCCGTGGATTGCCACTCCGTGAAGGCCGACATGAAACTCAGTCCCTTATAGTTCATTCCCAGGTAGTCGCCCGTACCGCGATCGACCTGAGAAACGTCGTGGAAGGGCGGCTCGGGCGGAGCATCGGGATTGTCTTGCAGTGGCGGAGGGACAAGATAGACAAAGTTCCAATTCGGGGCTTCGTGAATCTGGGAAGCGCCCACCATGCTGAAGTCGCCGCGTTTATAGAAGAAGTGTCCCGACGAAGACAGCGCTCCGTTGGGTCCGACCAGAGCGTGAATACCGGCCTGGTTCTGCTCTGCCTTGCGGGTAATCAGGTTGATCACGGCCGAGAAAGCGTTGGAGCCGTAGAGCACCGAACCGGGTCCGCGAATAATTTCAATGCGCTCCAGGATCTCGATGGGGAACGATTCCATCAGATCGGAAATAATTCCACCCTCCATTACCTCGCGGGTCGGACGCCCGTTGATGAGAAAAAGAATGTGCGCGCCCGAGGTTTTGGTCTGGTCTCCCTCGACGGCGATCAGGCTGCGGTCCGTGAAATATTGGCTGGACTGCGTCAACCCAGGAACGCGATCGAGCACTTCGCCAAGAGTGATACCTCCGAAGCGCCGTAGTTCGTCACTGGTGACCACCGTCATTATGCCGGGAGCCTGCGACAGTTGGTCACTAAAAAGAGATGCGGTCGTGACCTTGAGGTCCATCAGTTGCTCCAGGTCCATCAAGGAGACATCGGCAGGGATTGTCCCAGAGTTCGGCGAGGACGTGCTCTGTTGCGCGACCCCACAAGTGGCGAGAATCAAAAACACCGCCACGAAACTCCAATAAGAACCCAACATTCCGATGTTGCTCATCCTACGAATCTGCACGGTAATTCTCCTCTCGGGATTCCAGACCCGGATTCCAGACCAACCATCGCTGCTGATTTCTCGCTACTCTTTCCGTGAAATTGATTAGAAAGCGCTCATCTTGAACAACCGCGCGGGCTCAAGCCCACTCGGAAAAGCAACGACCCATCGCCATGGTCCAGGCAAACGATGTCAAAGGATGTATCGGCGATTTGTTATGGAGGCTTTAGAAGGGAGTGTTGCAGGTGAGCGCCGGCAGTCGCTGCACCGGGGATTCGTCCGCCGTCAGTAAATCAGCTTCAGGCCGAATTGAATCTGTCGCGACGGAGTGGTCGTGGCGGTAATTAATCCCGCCGCCGGGCTGATGGCGCTGCCTGAAAATACCGTCAGGTTGGGAGTGTCGAAATTGGTATGGTTCAGCACGTTGAAGAATTCCGCTCTGAACTGCAACGCGATCTTCTCCGTGATGCTCGTGCTCTTGAACAGGGAGACATCCATTCCCACCAAGCCGGGGCCAGTTAACGTTCCTCTGCCCAAGTCGCCATAAGTACCGGCCGGCGGCAACACAAACGCGTTCGGATTAAACCATTCACCGGGACGGCCAACAAAAATCGGGCCGCTGAATTTTGGGTTCAGAGATGGCCGGTCCGGATTTCTCGTGTCTCCGTCGCCGGAGCGGTCTGAACCGTCCTGAGGCGTTAAGGGGAAGCCACTCATCACCGTGGTAATGGTATTGAACACCCACCCGCTGACCAGTTTATCCGTCATCCCGCCGGCATTCGCGAGCCAATACTGCCCGTGCCCAAAGGGTAGCTCATACGTAGCCGTGAAATGCGCCAGATGAGCCACGTTCAGTGCCGATGGCCCCCAATCCTGTCGCAGATCAAATCGATTCCACACCATCTGCGCCTGATTGTTAGCTTGCGCCCCGGTCAGCGCGGAATTGTTGTCCAGACTTTTCGACCACGTGTAGTTCGCCCGAAATTGCAGCTTTCGGCTGAAGCGCCGAATCACATTCGCTTGCAGGGCGTTGTAACTGCTATTGCCTTCCGTGTACCAGAAGAATCCCCCTGAAAGATTCGGATTGGGACGAAGACCGACAGGAATATATTCCGTACCCGGAAGTACAGTGCTCGTCGTCTTGCCAACGCCGCCGGCAAGGCATCCGCTCGGGTCATTACAAATCTGCGGCGGAATGCTATTGGGATCGATGCTGACCAACTGGTGGAAGCCAAAAGATCCTACATACCCAATCCGCAGCTCGGTATTGCGGTCCAGTTGTTGCTCAATGGTTAAGTTCCATTCCTCAAGGGTTGGAATTTTCGCGTTCGCCTGCACTCCCTGGGGAGCATAGATCGTGCACCCCGGCGGATTTCCAGCGCCGCCCGTGCACTGAGGGGCTGGCGCCACATTGGGAATAATAGGAATCACATTAAATAAGGAGGTGTTAGCGAACGAAATTTGCCCGTTGTAATTGTTGGGCGGGACCGTGGGGACCGAGTTGAGCTGAAAAGCGAGTGCGTCCAGCAACGAATAATGGATTCCGAATCCCGCATGAACGGCAGTCGTCCCGTTCCCGTGCGGATCCCAAGCCAGCGCCACTCGAGGACCCAGCAGCCATTTGGCATTGTTTTGCGTGAAGGCCGAATCGCCGACCCGCGGCGCGGTCACGAGGACTCCGTTCGCGCCAGTAACGAAATTCGCAGCCCTTCCCGCTTCTTCGTTCCACCCGGTGTCGAATTCGTGCCGCAAGCCGATCTGAAGCGTCAGATTAGGCCGAACTCTGATCGCGTCCTGAACGTACCACGCGCCCAACAAGCTTCGCCAACCCAACTCCGCAGCCGTGGGTACAACTTGAAAGCTGCTTACCTTCGACTGTAGGAACGTCGTTAAAGTAGCGAAGCTGGCTTGCCCCAACTGGCGCGACGCCGTGTCCTCATTATCCTGAATCCGCTGCAACCAGATTCCCAGGCTGATCTGATGAATTCCCTTGCTGATCTGCAAACTGTCCGCGTAGGTGAAAAGGTTTCTGCGGTTCCAGACGCTCGATGCATTGTTCGGACCGGCCGAGGTGATTGTGCCGTTGGCCGTGGTCGTCAAACCCCCGCCGATGACGATTCCCCCCACGCCGCGTCCCTCAACAAACGAAAGGCTTGGCGCGAATGAGACATAAGGTGAGGAATCGTTAGCGAACCCAGCGCGCGAAAAACCAGCCGTAAACACGTTGAGGATCCGGGTCGAAAAGACATGCGTCTCCTGCAAACTCACAACCTGGCTGCGAAGCGCCAGAGCCGATGCGAAAAACGGATCCGCCAACGGCACCCGACTGTTTCCATCGTCGATGGTGTAAGCGGCCGACAGCGTGTCGCGATCGCTGCGGATGTAGTCGGCGCGAAGCGTCCCGAAGTCTTCGCGGATCGACTCCTCTGGATGATTGAATGACAATGCTTCTCCGAAGCAGCCTCCGCCCAACTCGGGACCATTCGGCTGCGGCCAAAAGGAAGTGTACGGAAGCATCGCCGGATTCAGGCCGCTGACGGGGGTTTCCACGCAACTGCTATTCGGCAAGTTCCCGAGGCGAGCCTCTGCGTCGGGAACCACGCTCACACTGCTGAGCGACTCGCTCACCCGAAGCCCTTCGTAATTGCCGAACCAGAGCAGCCGATTCTTCTTGATCGGCCCTCCCACCGACCCTCCAAACTGGTTTTGCTGAAACGGTGGGATCTCGCCCTCATCGAAATAGTTGCGCCCATCCAAAGCGCTATTGCGCACAAATTCATACAGCGTGCCATGCAGCGTATTGCTTCCCGACTGTGTAACTACGCTGACTTGAGCTCCCGAACGCTTGCCGTATTCCGCCCCATAAGTCCCCGTCTGCAGGTTGAACTCGCGGACCGCATCAATTCCCAGCAAGTACCCACTAACCCCGCCCGGAGTCACCGCCAGTTGGCTCGATCCCGTGTATTCCACGCCATTGAGCAAGGTTTCGTTGTCGCCTGGTTTTTGCCCGTCCACCACGAACGCATTGCCATTGCTCGTCGTAGTGTTAGGGCTTCTCATGTCCGTATAGTTGATGGTGCCGGAATTGAGCGTAATCAGGTCATCAAAGCTGCGCCCGTTGAGCGGCAAGTCTTTTACCTCGCGCTCCCCCACCAGTCCGGACACAGAAGCGGTAGTCGTATTCACCACGGAAACCTCTTCCGAAACCGTCACCTCCTGTACCGCTTTACCCACAGCAAGGCGAAGATTCACCACCGCTTCCTCGCCCACGTCTAACTTAATCCCGGTCCGCACCGCCGCCTGAAAACCATCCTTCTCAACTCTTACTTCATGGAGGCCGACGGGCAATGCGAGGGCTCTATAATCTCCGTCTGAGTCTGTGGTGACAACTCGCGTCGCTCCCGTCTCCACATCCCTAACCGTGACGGTTGCGCCGCTTACAGCAGCTCCGGAAGCGTCCTCCACCTTGCCGGAAATAGCGGCGGACACCTGCGCCCACCCCGCAACCGCGCATGCGGCCACCACTAGCAGCGCAAAAAAGAAACGCAGCAAGAGGGAAACCTCAACTTGTGATTTTGACAGCGCAACACTTTCTTGAAGTGCAGTCTCTTTCCCTGCCTCCGCAATGGCACCGAAGACAAGGGCACCATTTTACACTGCACCGCAGCCCTTGGCGGACTTCACTACAGCCTCTCCCGGTCATCTGCAGAGGTTCGCGAGGAGACCCCGTTGTAATCGGCGAATTGGGGCAGACCGGGTTCACCCTGGTCATCCTGTGCCCTGAACTGCAATTACTTGCAGATTGACAATTGCCGGGTCGCCGAACATAATCCTCCGCACGCTCTCGGCGCGTCTGCCCCGTGTCCTCTGTAGGCAAACTAATTTCCGTACTGGCTTTCTAGTTCTAGTTAATGTATTCGGCCCTCTGGAAGTAAAAGGTTCGATTCCCTCGAAGGAGAAATCTCGCCATGAAATTCCGCTTCGCTTGCGCGGCGGCTGCGCTTTTGTTGATCGTTCCCTTCACCTTAGCCCAGACCACAACTGCATCTGCACTACCCCGCCTGGTCCGCTTCGGCGGCGCCGTTAAGGATCTCAACGGCAATCCCTTGACCGGCGTGGTCGGCATTACCTTTGCCCTCTACTCCGAACAAACCGGCGGCGCTGCGCTCTGGCTGGAGACGCAGAATGTTACCGCCGATGCGAACGGCCACTACGTGGCTCTGCTGGGTTCGACCAAGCCCGACGGTCTGCCGACGGATTTGTTCACCTCGGAGCAGGCACGCTGGGTGGGGGTGCAAGTCTCAGGGCAGGCCGAGCAGCCACGCGTGCTGTTGGTCAGCGCTCCCTATGCTCTGAAGGCAGGCGATGCCGAAACCATTGGGGGACTGCCGCCTTCGGCGTTTGTGAAGGCACCGCCGGAAACTGGGCCGTCAGCAGGCGCTTCCGCCTCTCAAAATGGTTTTGCTACGAGCAGTTCTGCAGTGGGCGGCGCCACAGTGGGTGGTACCGGGGTCAAACCAGAGGTTGTGAAGAGCGAAGCGGTGAAGACTGCATATCCCTATGGCACCGCGAACTATGTTCCATTGTGGACAAGCACAAACCTGATCGCGAACTCCAAGATTTACCAGAGCACCTCTGGCGCCACCAGCGGCGATGTCGGCATCGGGACGACAACTCCGGCCGCTACTTTGGATGTCAATGGCACGATCAACGCCGCGACCAGCTTCAACCTAGGAAGCAATCTCTTCGCATTCGGCTCCTTTGCGAACAATAATGCCTTCCTCGGCTTTGCCGGGAACACCACGATGACAGGTATCGGCAACTCCGCCGTTGGATACCAGGCGCTCTACTCGAACACAACCGGCAATTACAACACGGCCGCCGGAATCGGAGCGCTTAGCCAAAACACGACAGGCATCGTCAACACTGCCAGCGGCTACCATGCCCTATTCTCCAACACCACGGGCTCTGACAACACGGCAGCGGGTATCGGCGCGCTCGAAAACAACACCATGGGTAGTAACAACACAGCCGCAGGTGACTGCGCGCTCTGCAATAACACTACGGGCAGTGAGAACACAGCGATCGGCATATACGCTGGGCAAACGTTTGATAACTCCAATATGACCGGGAACGACAACACCGCTGTGGGATTCGCCGCTGAGTTCGGGACAGGGTCGCTCACAAATGCTACAGCCATCGGTGCCTTCGCCTTAGTAACGGAGAGTAATGCCTTGGTGCTAGGCAGCGTAGGACATGGAGGGGTCCCAAATCCAAGCGTGGGCATCGGCAAGACTGCTCCCGCCGCGACTCTGGACGTGCTCGACAACGGCACCGGCGGCAGCACCATCTCGTCGAACACCGCCCGCGCCGTCAATGCCGTATATGGCGGAAACTCGGCAACCTCCGGCAGCGGGGCGAACGGCGGGTATTTCGTCACCGCCAGCCCGCAAGGTGCAGGCGTGGTGGGCGTCAACAGCGCCAGCGGAGGCACCGCCGGATACTTTAGTGGCAACGTTTACATCTCCGGCAGCCTCACCAAGAGTTCGGGCACATTCCTGATCGACCACCCGCTCGATCCGGCGCACAAGTATCTCTACCACTCCTTTGTGGAATCGCCCGACATGATGAATGTCTACAACGGGAATGTCGTCACCAACCAGCGCGGAGTCGCCACCGTGACTTTGCCCGACTACTTTGAAGCCCTCAATCAGGACTTCCGTTATCAACTCACCGTCATTGGTCAGTTCGCGCAGGCCATCGTGGCGAAGGAGATCAATGGCAATCGCTTCACCATTAAGACGAGCAAGCCCGGCGTGAAGGTCTCGTGGCAGGTCACCGGCATTCGCCATGACGCCTATGCCGATGCGCACCGCGTCGAGGTGCAAGTAGAAAAGCCGCCGCAGGAGCAAGGACGCTACCTGCACCCCGAACTATTTGGCGCGCCCGCCGAGCAGGCCATCGGCTACGTGGCTCCGTCCGTTCCGACAGAACGCCCACAGCAGGCCGAGGGGGACAAAGTGTCGTCGCTGAAAAGGACGCCAGTCTCTTTGAAATAGAAGCGGCAAAAAACGGAAGGCAAGTGCCAGCCGCTATCCAGCAACTGTCGAAAGAGGCTGCTGAAAAACGCCTCCCGCAGAGGAAATAGGGAAGGGCACGACCTTAGGTCGTGCCGCTAAGTCGCTGAAATTAGGTTTGCGCTTTAGCGCCTGAGGGGCTGCTTTTAGCGGGCGGAGGCACTTTTTCCGCAGCCTCGAAAGCAAGCGACCGCTAAGCTATTTATTCCTCAATGATATAGCGGGAATTCAACCGAAAAACAAGCCCGAAAATCAAGCTAACTAACTGATTTATAAATACTTTACAAGTAAG